>Ga0183095_10157_pt1 | contig 374979 bp, 319 predicted proteins | sample BioMet4_FD_130346 | JGI IMG/M metagenome (GOLD analysis project Ga0183095, IMG submission 130346) | Microbial communities from bioreactor (seeded with sewage sludge) at LBNL, California, USA - Biofuel metagenome 4 (v2) (version 3) | ecosystem: Engineered > Bioreactor > Anaerobic > Unclassified ...
ACGGATAACGGCCAACGCCTGGTAGAGGATGCAGCGTAACGGATAACGGCCAACGCCTGGTAGAGGATGCAGCGTACCGGATAACGGCCAGCGCCTGGAAGTGGATGCAGCGCAACGGATAACGGCCAGCGCCTGGAAGTGGATGCAGCGCAACGGATAACGGCCAGCGCCTGGAAGTGGATGCAGCGCAACGGATAGAGGCCAACGCCTGGTAGTAGATGCAGCGCAACGGATAGAGGCCAACGCCTGGTAGTAGATGCAGCGCAACGGATAGAGGCCAACGCCTGGAAGTGTATGCAGCGCAACGGTTAACGGCCAACGCCTGGTAGAGGATGCAGCGTAACGGATAACGGGGCTACATAAATAGCAAACCGCCCTACCCATCACGGGCAAAGCGGCTTTGATGAAACAAAAAACAATAAAGATGTATTTTTAATAAATCTGTCTCCAACCATATTTAACGGCAATACAATAAAGAAATGCAATCACGTCCACAAACTTTATTTTCCTTATACCGTGGCAGCGCTTTATTTCAAAAGGGAATAGGCGTAAACTCAAATGCCGTTTAACCGTTTCTGCGGTGTAATATGGTGCTAATATCTCTATAACGTCGTTCGTACCTATCCAATCTTTACCGAATAGCTTTGCCCCGGCGCTAAAACTGTCTTTTGCAGTCCGGGCGTATTCGTTCACGGCTATAACTGCTTTTCTTATCTCTGCCGTGTCTCTTTGTATTCTTTCATCCATAATTGCATATTTATTTATATTAAAAATGATAAAGTACCCAAAATCCAAAAAACGACTTACGAATTTTTAAAGGTTGGGGCGAGGTTTAACGGGGTATACCCCCATTTAAAAAAACACCCCCCGGGGTTACGTGAAAATTTATTTTTATTCATTATTTGGCTAAATACTTTATATCTTTGGTCGTTTACTATTTTTCTTTGCCGCCTCCTGGTGTCGTTGCCCTGGTAGGTGGGTGCCCCGGTCCAAATCATCAAATGACTTTGATTTGTTCAAATCACTTTGTAATAACTCATCTATACTTTGCGTGTATACGCTCGTTATATCCTCCAGGTATTCTATATCCGTTAGTGAATCATCCGGCGTTGTATCGTCTTGTGTGCGCTCCTGGCGTATGTGCTCGGGGTCACGGTTCAAATGCCTAACCGTCGGTAATGTGTTTGCCGGTGTCTGCTCATAATCTATTAACTCACTAAACATTTGCGTTATTTCTTCTTTGATAGTCGGCAATCTCATATGAATAGCCGGCGGGTTCTTTGAATAGTTTAAGAATATATTAAGTACTTCGGCCACGAATCCGCAAACGCTATTAAATCCGTATTGGCTCGCCAGCTTCTTTGTATATTCGTAATCAGTTATACGCAATGTTAGATTTAATCTTTTTCTATTCATCTGCTTTTCTTTTTGTGGTTCTTACTATTATTTCTTTTCTTATGCTTACTCGGTACATAGATACTTATTTGTGGCTTTGCTAACCACATATATAGGGCCCCGTCGGTTGTACCGAATCGGCGCGCGGTCGCTGTTGCTCTTGGTTTCATACTCATATCTTTCTACTATTAATTTACTGCTTACATTTTATCGCGGAACAAAAAACCGCGGTTTTCTATATATTATATATAAATAGGTATATTACACTACTACATATTACCTAATATATTAAAATGACTTTAATAGGTATATTTTTGTTCTTTTGTTCCGTATGCACGTAAACACCTTTATTTATAAGGCTTTCGAGTGGAACAAAAACGGGAACAAACCAAAGAACAAAAAAATTTTGTTCCTTAATGAATCTTAAAAAGTGGAACAAAAACAAACTCAAATATTTTTTGTTCCTTGATTTGTTCTTTACAAACGTTCTATATTTCTTCATCGTCTTTGCCCTCCTTGATTATTCTTGTATATCCTCTTTGCTTGCCGTACCCTGGTATGAATATATAGCCGTTTGGTTTTTCCCATTCTTCACACCTTAATAACATTTGATTAACTCTTTGCGGTGAATAATTGCGTATCTCTGCAAACGGAAATAGGTCTTTGACCTCCAGGGCGCATATACTCATACGTGTAACTATCCCGTCCTCATCCAGCGGGTCGGGGTTTGCATAATAGGCCTGCCGGCGTCGTTTGCTCCAGGTGTCCCAATCGGTTGGTAACTTAATGTTAAGCCAATCCCTTAGCGCTGGTAATAGCGGGTTGCCCTCCGCCGTATTAAATTTTGCTTGCTTATCTCGCGCCTCTTTCTCCAAATCAGTATTAAGAAACAACTTTTCACCATTTAAATAGTATTGGTATGCTTCGGCCCATATTTGTGAAACGTCGGCTTTTAATGAATCTATCCAATTATCGGGGCTCGCTTTACCATTTAGCGGAACAATCCACCAGCGACGGTTACCGGTATAACCCTTTAAAAAGAATGCTTCGTTTGTTGAGGCCGCAAATACGCAATGCCGCGGATTTTCTTCTACTGAAACAGCATAAGCGCGGCGGTACTTATCGTTTGTACTGCTTATAAACGCCTTTGCGCTTTCAACGGTGGCTTTATCCATCCCGTTTAGTTCCGGTATTTCTATTATCCAGGCCATCGCCGCTATTTCGTATTTCCTGCTTTCTTTCATTGTTAGCGAAAATGAATCACAAAACCAGGTACCGGCCAAAGTATTTAATAATGTACTTTTGCCTATTCCCTCCGGGCCTTGCAGCGTTAACACAAAATCAAACTTGCAGCCTGGAGAAAATACGCGGGCAACGGCGGCCGTTAACCATTTGCGGGTAACTGCTCTATTTAGTGCGGTATCTTCAGCGCCCAAATAATCTATTAATAACGTTTCGCATCGTTTTACGCCGTCCCATTTTTCCGCCGTTATGAACTCTTTAACGGGGTTAAATCCCCGCTCGTTGGCGGTTCTTTCTAAAAGTTTCTCTTTAACTCCTTTTTTATTCATTCTTAGGTCGTAAACCGTTTCAGCATAACCGGCTATTCTTGATAGTGAATAATCGTCTACAGCATTGCCGCGCGTACTTAAAAAGTTGCTTTCAGTGTCCGTTATAATATCGCATCCGGAAAACTCATTAAATCGAATAGCTTTTAACTTCTTATCATTAAGCATTATATTAACCCTATTTTTGTCAGTGTCGCAAATGTGGCCTTTACGGTCACGTTCGAGATTAACAAACCAATCGGGCGCGTCGTCTTTTTCTAAATCTATACCGTCAAAATCGGCGCTAACCTTTTTTGCCTGCTCTTTTGCTTGTAGTCTCTTGCATTTGTCGTTACTCTGTATAAACCCTTGCATCGCTATATAAGACGGTAATTTATTTGCCGGGGTTCCTGGCTTTGCTTCTTCGTCTAAATTTCCGTATTTGTGTATACGTACCAAATCAAAGGCGTTGCACTCGTGCCCGTCTATGTTGGCGGGGTCTGTAGAATGATAACTAATAACGTAGCCGTCTTGTGGATATACACACAACCCGCCGTAACTTGTGCCGGCTTTATACGTGTATCGGTTCGGGTCTTTTGTAGGCTCGTATACGTCGGCTAATAGTTCGGTTAACGCATCATCTATAGAGTAGGCACGGCAAAACAAACCTATTTCGCCCGGTTTTTCTTTTGGGTCGGGCACTTTTAATCGTTTTAATAATATAGCCCCCGGGGTTTCTTCTTTATGACGTGGCCAGGTTAGCGGGTTTGTGGGTTCGTCGTACAGCTTTAATATATCGTCCGGGTTAAGTATCGGGCCATCCTGGATATTAAAAATAAAATCCCCGTCGCTTGGTGTGGACGGCCAAAACATAAGGCGGTTACTTTCAAATGTAGTTTTATCGAATTGCTCTAACCCTATTTCGTTGGCAATGTAACGTGCCACTGCTTCGCACTCATCGCACGTTACTTCACTTTTCAAAGGTATGATAATACGTAAACGCGGATTTTTGGCCGTGTGGCTATGTGTGGAATATACCAGGGCGGCGTTATTATATTGTATTGTGAAATCGTCCCATATATTAGAATCAGCTTTTAGGTTGTCTGCATCCAGCGTAATAACTTGCCTGGACGCCATACAATTTTTGTTGCGCTGGCCGTCTGTTTTCAGTGTACCGCCAACAAATCCGCCCACGTCTTTTATATCGCTTTTTGCTTCGCATTTAGCCATACTTTTAAAGGCCTCAACGGTTTCTTTTGTTCGTTTGGTATTACTGCATCGTTCGGCTAATTTCGTCCACGTTGTTACGCGGTTTTTCCAATGCTTGGATTTTCGGCTATCACCGGTGCAAATCTTTAATTCAGTATCGTTTTTTATTTCCATATTACAAAAACTATCTTATAATAAGGTATTCGCCTTTATCGTTATTACTTTGCGGATTTGGTTTGCTCCAGGTTCCGTTACTTTCTATCCACTGTTTTAGCTCCAGGCGCTTAAATAAAAGCCTGTGCCCCGTCGGGTTATAAAACGGTATTGCGCGGCGGGCTGTTAACTTATAAAGATAACTTAGCGCTATACCGGTAAACTCGGCGGCTTCTTTAGCTGTTAAATACTCTTTTGTTTCCATCTTTGTATATATAATAAGGTACAAAGATAGACGCTAAAGGATAAAAAAGGCAAAGTAATAACCCTATCGCGGCTTACAAATAGGGTATATAGGGTTTAAAATTGGTGCTTTAGTGTATGCAGCATACCGGATAGAGGCCAACGCCTGGAAGTGTATGCAGCATACCGGATAGAGGCCAACGCCTGGAAGTGGATGCAGCGTAACGGATAACGGCCAACGCCTGGTAGAGGATGCAGCGTAACGGATAACGGCCAACGCCTGGTAGAGGATGCAGCGTAACGGATAACGGCCAACGCCTGGTAGAGGATGCAGCGCAACGGATAACGGCCAACGCCTGGTAGAGGATGCAGCATACCGGATAACGGCCAGCGCCTGGAAGTGGATGCAGCGTAACGGATAACGGTCAACGCCTGGAAGTGGATGCAGCGTAACGGATAGTGGTCAACGCCTGGAAGTGGATGCAGCGTAACGGATAGTGGTCAACGCCTGGAAGTGGATGCAGCGTAACGGATAGTGGTCAACGCCTGGTAAACTGTTTATTCAAATATATAATCTAAATCATCTTTCCTGGTTAGCCCTGCCGATGTTCGGCCCTTTTTCTTTATTGCGCCGTTTATAAGTTTACCCCATTCTTGCGGTAAATTTTTCCAGTTAATAATAGCATTATCTTTAATTTCATCACTGAATATTAACTGTAAATTTTGCCATTTAATTCTGCCTCCTTTAATTATTGCATTACTTAGCTTTCCACAAAAATATACAAATTCCTCTTGTATTCCTATCCACTTTAACGCCGCTGGTTTTTTAATGCCCTTTCGTGCATCCTTTCCACAAAAATACCAACTAAAATTATCAATTTTGCAGTTACTCGGAAAGAATTTTTTTTCTATCAAGCGGTCTAAAATCTTTTTTGCCCGTTCCTCAGATAACCCGTTATTATTTTCATCCTCCAAATACGGCGTTTTGGAAAATCTTTGCTTTGCGCCTACTATGCAATTAATAGGTATCTTCTTCATTCTTATATCAAATTTATCACGCCAAAATCTGAAAACTCCTTTATACTCTGTATTTAAATATCTTTTAGTCTCGGTAGTAATAAATTTAAAATTGCACTCATCGTCCGTAAGAGATAACAAAATATATTTGAATAGGTAGGCTATGGCCTTAATATTTTTTAGTTCTGTTTTGATAGTATCTCCGTTGTCATTAGCATCAACACCCAAAAAATCTATCCGGGCGAACGACGTTTTTAAAATCGCATCTAAATCTCTTTTGATTATTTCATTTCTTAAAATTGGTTCTATGGTTATTATCTTATAATACCAATTATCCGCTGTTTCTATTATTCCCTGGCGGTTTTTGTCCGGATCATTAATAAATGAATCATCCATATTTATGTAGCGTGTTATTTTCATAAAGCCCAATAATTTAAAGGTACATATTTTGCCAGCACTTAATAATTTCTGTGCCGGTGGTTACTTTTTTGTTTCCCGCCCTGCGTATGCGAAAACGGATAATATTATTATCCTCATAGCGTTTAATCGTATGGCGTTCAACTTGCAGCGCGTCGGCTGCTTGCTTCTGTGTGTATAACCCTGCGGGGTCTACTTCGGGGCGTGTTGTAATCATATAGCTATTATTTTAAGTTATTATTATTCTTTGTTCTTATCAAATAGGCCATTAGTTAGGTTAACGGCTTCATTCTTCTTTTCGTCCACAATCTTAGCGTATATTTCGGTGGTCTGTATATTTTGGTGGCCTAATAATTTGCTTGTTGTGTATAGGTCAGCACCCAAAGTAAGCATTAGTGTAGCAAAGGTATGGCGGGCGCAATGAAACGTAATATTTTTATTTATGCCCGCTTCTTTTACCCACTTCTTTATAACTTCATCGCACCAATACAACAAACGCAAATCAAAAACTTTATCCGTATCTAATTTGTTGCCTCTTTCGGGAATGTAGGCGCGCGCCTCTTTGCTCAATGGCAGATATAACAAACCGTGTGTTTTTACCATATTGATTTGTATTTGCCAGGCGTCGCCCTGGGTGTGTATATCGCCCCACGTCAACGCCTCAACGTCAGAAAAACGCAAACCGCAAAAGCAACTAAATAAAAATGCCTGGGCAATCTTCGGGCGGTTGCACGGCGTTTTTATAAGTGTCCGCAATTCGTCGGCGGTTAAAAAAAGCCGCTCGGTTGTTGTGGTTGGTATCAATTTTGAGCGCGTTAAATATTGCATCGGATTTTTATCTATCAAGCCATCTTTAACGGCAAAGTTTAGCGCGGTTGTTAATGATTTAAAGTAAATACCCCTGGTGGTTGGTGCTAATTGTTTGTTAGGGCAATGCTTGTTCTTTTGTCCCTGGGCGGTATTTAAATACTTCGCGAATCCCTCTAAAAATTCTTTGTCAACGTCGCTAATCTTTAGGGCCTTAGTTCCATATTCTTTTTTGATATAGGCTTTAAGGTGATTAATTGCGTTGTGTACTTGCTTGGCGCTATTTGGTACGCGTCGGCCGGCGTTAATTGCGTTTTCTCTTAAATCATCTTCACGCTTTTGCATCCAATCAATTAAAAGTATCTTGCAATCATATTCCTTGATGCCAGCCGTTGTGTTTATTATTTGCTTTGTTCTTTCGGCCTGGATAGCTTTTGCCGCCCTTAGCGTTGTTTGGTTCGTTAGTTTGTCTATCGGTGTTCTTTCCGGTATTAAGTACAGCTTTAAAAACTCATACTTTCGCACGCCGTCCCGGTATATATCCAGGTACAAACTATAATTTCCGTTTGCCAAAGCCTTTTGCCTTATGGTAACGGGTTCTTTGATTTTGCGTATATGTTTTTGTTTCATTGCTATTTGTTATTGTCTCACTATTGCCTAATTTAGGCGGTTTTACGGGCTTTCGAGGGCCTAACCTTATATTATAGTAATACCGCAATCGCTCCAGGCGCTGTAATAATACGGTGCAAATATACTATTTAATATTGAAACGAGTAACAAAATAGTAACAAAATTAATGTAAATTAATCAAAGTTCATCTAATACGATTGTAATGTATGTAAATAATATAATTTGTAAAATACTGATTATCAATGATATTAAGTTAGTTTAGTTTGCATCGGTTTGCATCGGTTTACATCGGTTTGTGTTCTCGGTTGTAACTCCAATATTACCTTGTTGCATAATTCTATTTAAATTTTAGTTGTATGTCAATCTTAGCATTAATATAAAAACAAAAAAAATGCCAGACTAGTGAGAGTCTGGCATAATTACGTTAAATTTTGTATAATTTTATGTTTTTATTCTTTTTTCTTCGGAATAGATTTAAGTACGTTTCTAATAATCTTAGGTGATGCAGCCGGCGAATGAGTGAGAGTAAGCTCTTCATTGTCGGGCACATGAGAAATATGTATAGTGTCACCTTCTGCCACACTTCCCGAAACGATAAGCTCGGAAAGGTTATCTTCCACATAGTTTTGGATGACACGTTTCAATGGTCGGGCGCCAAATTGAACATCATATCCTTTCGTCGCCAAATATTCTTTTGCCTCGTCGTCTATGTCCACATGGAAATTGAGCGCCTCTATACGTTTGAACAGCAACCCCAGTTCGATATCGACAATCTTTAGGATTGAATCCTTAGATAACTGGTCGAATGTGATAATCTCGTCCACACGGTTGATGAACTCAGGAGCAAAAGTCTTGTTCAATGCTTTGCGGATGTAATTTCTCGAGAGTTCCTGATCGGACATTGATGTTGAAGTGGAGAAACCGATGCCACGACCGAATTCCCGCATCTGACGAGTACCCACATTCGAAGTCATGATAATCACCGTATTCTTAAAGTTTACAGTAACGCCATAACTGTCGGTCAGCCTACCTTCGTCCATGATTTGCAGCAGCAAGTTGAATACATCGGGATGAGCCTTCTCTATTTCGTCGAACAGAATGATAGAATAGGGTCTCCTTTTCACTTTTTCTGTCAGCTGTCCACCCTCATCATATCCAACGTATCCCGGAGGAGCGCCGATGAGTCGTGAAACAGTATATTTGTCCATATATTCACTCATATCGATACGGATAAGAGCATCTTCGGAACCGAACATGAACTTAGCCAGTTCCTTTGTCAGATAAGTCTTGCCGACACCCGTAGGACCAAGGAACATGAATGTACCGATAGGCTTGTTCGGGTCTTTCAATCCCACGCGATTACGCATGATGGCCTTCACTGTCTTGTCGATAGCATTATCTTGTCCGACGATAACCGACTGAAGTTGTTTTTTCAAGTTGGCGAGTCGTAATCCTTCAGCCTGTGCAATGCGCTGAACAGGAATTCCCGACATCACCGAGACGACCTCTGCAATGTCCTCTGCTGTAACAGTTTTTCTGTCATCTTTCAGTTTCTTCTCCCATTCTTTCTGCATCAATGCCAGTTGCATTTCCATTCTCTTTTCCTTATCCCGATAGCTGGCGGCAAGTTCAAAGTTCTGCGATTTCACTGCTTCGTTCTTCTTGTTCTGCATGTCAGTGATAAGATGTTCCTGTTCCTCTATCTCTTTAGGAACAGTTACAGTAGACAAGTGAGTACGAGATCCTGCTTCGTCGAGCACGTCGATGGCCTTGTCTGGGAAGTTTCGGTCCGAGATATAACGGTCAGTAAGTCGTACACAAGTCTCGAGCGCCTCGTCTGTATACGAAACATTGTGATGTTCCTCGTAGCGGTCTTTGATATTCTTGAGTATCTGCAAAGTCTCTTCCGCAGAAGTGGCATTCACAAGAACCTTTTGGAAACGCCGGTCGAGAGCACCATCCTTCTCAATGTTCTTACGATATTCGTCGATTGTCGTGGCGCCGATACATTGCATATCTCCGCGAGCAAGAGCAGGTTTCAGCATATTGGCAGCATCCATAGTACCAGGAGCCGATCCGGCGCCGATAATGGTATGAATCTCATCAATAAATAAGATGATGTCGTCATTATGTTGCAGTTCTTTGATAAGACCTTGCATGCGCTCCTCAAACTGACCGCGATATTTTGTTCCGGCTACTACAGCAGCCATATCGAGTTGTACGATTCGCTTGTTAAAGAGTACATGAGAAATCTTTTTCTGTACGATTTGCGAAGCTAGACCTTCTACGATAGCCGACTTGCCAACACCTGGTTCACCGATTAGGATAGGGTTGTTCTTCTTCCTGCGACATAAAATTTGCTCTAGTCGCAAGATTTCTTTTTCACGTCCTATGACCGGGTCAAACTTACCGTCAGCTGCATTTTTTGTCAGATCGATGCCGAACTTATCGAGGAAAGGCGTTTTCTGTGCAGGAGGAGTTGAAGAAGCTGCAGACTGCTCATTACCATTTTCAGCCGTTTGGAAAGTAGAGTCATCGTCGAGATCATCCTCTTCTTCATCTTCCGACAAGCCCATTCCTGAACTGACATTCGTTTCGAAAGGCAGATTATCTTGAACAGACTTATACGAAACATTGTTTTCTTTCAACAGTGCAGCTGCACCGTTATCGTTATCTTTCAAAATGGCGAGCAGAATATGTTCCGTATCTACGACATTGCTATGAGTAAGACTGGCCTCTATGATGCATGTTTTAAGAACACGAGCACCCGAAGGAGACAATTGAACCTCGGCATCAGGCTGTTGGGAAAAATCGGAGACAGTTTTGAGTTGGTTTTCCAACTGAACTTTCAAATTCTGCAGGTCGACGCCTAATTCCAGTAAGATTTCAATCGCACTCCCTCTATTATAACGAAGCAGTCCGAGCAATATATGTTCAGGTTCAATATAATGATTCTGCAGTCTGTTGGCTTCCTCTTTGCTGAAGCCAATGATTTCGGTAACACTTTCAGAGAATTTTGTAGTCATAATATTCTTTTCTTTATGTATTACAGCGATAAAGATAATGCAAATCGAGCGCAATGAAAATTTATTTTCAGATTGTCGAATGCGATTTATCTCGTGACAAAGATAAATAAATAATTAGTTCACCGCTAATAAATATTTAGAAAACAAAATCTGTGCCATTACAGAAAATGCATACATAAAGAATCTTATTTGTCCCGATATCTCATCAATCTGATTGTATATTGGAAAGAAAACTTGTAGTTTGCAAAGAGGATGCCCGATTTTCGTGGTTATGTTGTGACCGAATCATAACTATGTTCTCAAAAGTTCATAACTATGTTCTTGCGACAACATAACTACGAAAGTTTGGTAACATAACTATGAAAAGTTAGCAGCATAACTATGATTTTTGAGTATTAACTAGCATGCAGCTACATAGTATTGATGAATGAACTAGAATGCATTTTATCACTAAAGTGCACCTCTGTAATAAACTATAAATCATAGTACTTACAGAGATAGTAGAGAGGTCCAACTTTTTTTCGAATAATATTCTTGATAGGACTTTAGTTTATTCCAATCTTTGTACCTGCAGAAAAACCCAAATTTGCGTTTTAACTTCAAACTAGTTTTGTACGATGAAATCTTAGATATGTGCAAATAACTGAATATTTAATTTCCTATTTTTGTAGCAATAAATGAATAATTGTATGAAACAAATTAAGGTACTGTTATTTTTCATTCTTTTTGCTAATCTTTCGTTAGCACAGCAAAAGAGTACTCCGTCAACCGCATTACACGACTATCTGTATAATGATGATAAGACGTATGCTTGGGAAGTAAAGGACGAGTATAAGGTTAATGATGTAAATGTTTACTCTCTTTTGCTTATTTCGCAAAAGTGGCAAGGTTTATTGTGGAAGCATGAATTGCTTGTTTTTGTTCCAAATAAGATTGGTTATGATGGTGCTTTGTTATTTGTCGACGGCGGCTCGCTGGCTGATAACGGACTGCCAAATAGAGTTTCGAAAGATGATAAGATTTCTGCTTTTATGGCTGCTGTCGCTAATCAGAATAATGCTGTGGTTTCAGTAATTAGGCAAGTGCCTAATCAACCTTTATATGGCGGACTGACTGAAGATGCACTGATCTCTTATACGTTGGATCATTTCCGTACGAGCAATGACTATTCATGGCCGTTGCTGTTCCCTATGGTAAAGAGTGCCCGTAAAGCTATGGATGCTGTACAAGAGTTTGTTGCACAGAAATACAACAGTCAGTTAAATCGTTTTGTCGTTTCGGGTGCTTCGAAACGGGGATGGACTTCATGGCTAACTGGCGCAAGTCAGGATTCTCGTGTTGTGGCAATTGCTCCGATGGTAATCGATATGTTGAATATGCCAGTTACGCTCGAATACCAGAGAGAATTGTATGGCGCATTTAGTGCAGAGATTCAAGATTATGTCAAAATTGGTATTCCTCAAGCTGCGAAGTCGGAATTTGGCAGTGCTATCGTGCAGATGATTGATCCTTATTCGTATCGCGACAAACTTACTCAGCCGAAGATGATATTTCTGGCAACTAATGATCCTTATTGGACAGTAGATGCTATCAAGCAATATTATAATGGGATACCAGGATATAATCTGATTCATTATGCTGTAAATGCGGGTCATGATATGGGCGATAAGGTAGAAGTGATGAAGGCTCTCAGTTCGTTCTTTGGAATGACACTTGCTAAACAGAATTATCCTGAATGCAGTTGGTCACTCTCTGAGAAGAAGGGAAAGATTAATTTGTCTGTTCAAGCTTCTCCAAATCAGTTGTTGAAAGCTAAACTTTGGGTAGCTTCATCGGCAACGCGCGACTTCCGTAAATCGTTATGGAAAGGGAGTGATATCGTCATCAACGAAAAGAATAAATCGAAAGTTCAAAGCATCCTGAAATATCCGAAAAAGGATTTTCAAGCTTTTTATATCGACTTGATATATCAGAATCCTAATGGCGGTGATTACGCTGTCAGTACTCGGACATTCGTTGCTGATAAGAAGCAGGTGTTCGTGAAATGAGAAGATAATAGGAGATAAAAATATCGGCAAATACTGAAATAGTACTTGCCGATATTAATATTATAAATACTGAAATCTATGCTTTATATTTGAAGTCGGACGAATCGTACATTTCGTACATTGTCGTCAACAAGTTACGGTCGCCAAGTGTGTTATCGACACGAGCAACATTTATCCAGAACTTATTATCGCGAACACTCTGAATAGGATATGCTGCTTTTTCGCGTCCATAGGCATGGTGCCACTCGTTGCTCACTACTTCGTATTCAGGATGAGGAGCGTTGACCAATACATTGTCTTCTTTATCGGCTGTACCATTTTTAATCTCTTCAATCTCTTGGTAAATGTTTTCCATTACATCGACGAAATTCTTCAGTTCAGCTAGACTTTCACTTTCAGTCGGTTCAACCATCAATGTGCCGTGAACAGGGAACGAAAGAGTAGGAGCGTGATAACCGTAATCCATCAGTCGTTTGGCAATATCATTTTCGGTAATGCCTGTTTCTGCTGTGATATTGCGACACTCTAATATCATCTCGTGACCGACAAATCCACTTACACCGCGGTAAACGATGCCGTAAGTGTCTTTCAGACGAGCGGCCAAGTAATTGGCATTAAGAATTGCTATCTTGGTAGCTTGAGTTAATCCTTCTGTACCCATCATTCTGATGTAACCATAGGCGATAGGTAAGATGCCGGCACTGCCGAATGGTGCAGATGCCACCTCGTTGGCTGAATTGCCGAAGAAAGTATGACCAGGCAAGAAAGGCAAGAGGTGTTCAGAAACACATACCGGTCCGACACCAGGACCACCACCACCATGAGGTGATGAGAAGGTCTTATGAAGATTCAAATGACAAAGGTCGGCTCCGATAGTTGCCGGATTGGTAAGTCCTACTTGGGCATTCATATTGGCACCGTCCATATAGACTTGAGCACCGCAGCTATGGATAATCTCACAAATCTCTTTGATATCTTTCTCGAAGATGCCATGAGTAGACGGATAAGTAATCATCAAGGCAGCGAGTTCGGCTTTATTTTCTTCAGCCTTTACACGCAGATCGTTCATATCAACATTTCCGTGGTCGTCGCAAGCGCAAATTACAGGAACGAAGCCTGCCTGAACAGAAGATGCTGGATTAGTACCATGAGCCGATGCGGGGATGAGGACCTTGTTACGATGTCCTTCACCGATGCTTTCCAGATAAGAACGGATGATGCGTAACCCTGTATATTCGCCTGCAGCGCCCGAGTTTGGTTCGAGCGTTACACCGGCAAATCCAGTTATTATTTTTAGGTAGTCGCACAGATTCTGAATCATCTCGCGGTATCCTTTCACTTGTTCAGCAGGAACTAACGGATGGATGCACATGAACTCAGGCTTGCTGACAGGAATCATTGTCGCTGCCGGGTTCAGTTTCATTGTACATGAACCGAGTGAAATCATGGAATGTGCCAAACTGATATCTTTTCTATCCAATCGTTTGATATAGCGCATCATCTCGGTCTCAGTATGGTATTTATTAAATACTTCATGCGTCAGATAAGTAGAAGTACGTACTAAAGACTGCGGAATAGCATTCTGTTCACGGTACGGACATTGGTCGTTCGACGGAATTTGTTTGCCCGCTGCTACTTCAAAGACGTGCAGCAGACGATGAACTTTTTCTCCATTTGTCGTTTCATCAATGCTATATCCTACATCACCATTCTCATAATAGTGCAGATTGATCCTGTTCTCAAGTGCGATAGTCTTAACGCAAGCTGCTGTCAGACCTTTTGGAAGTGCCAAACGAACAGTATCGAACCATGTCTGGTTACGTGGGATAAAACCTATTTTCTCGATAGTCTTGGTCAAGGTAGTAGTGATGCTTGTGATGCGTGATGCAATGTTGTGTATGCCTTCCTGGCCGTGGTAAACAGTGTAGAAACCTGCCATCATGGCGAGCAGTGCTTGGGCAGTACAGATATTGGATGTTGCTTTCTCGCGTTTGATATGTTGTTCGCGGGTCTGCAATGCCATACGCAGGCAAGTCTTTCCGTATTTGTCCTTCGACCATCCGATGATTCTTCCCGGCATACTGCGTTTGAATTCATTGCGTGTAGCAAAGTATGCAGCCGACGGGCCGCCATAGAATAAAGGAGTACCTAAACGTTGTGAACTTCCGAAGACGATATCTGCTCCCCATTCTCCCGGAGGAGTAATGAGTGCTAAACTCAGGATATCAGCATCGACAGCTACTTTACAATTTGCAGCATGAGCTTTCTCTACGAACGAACGATAATCTTCAATGCTTCCGTCTGCATTAGGATACTGAACGATACAACCGAAGCATTCGGGTGTGAACTCGAATGTCTTGTAGTCGCCGACGAGAATAGAAATACCTTGCGGATAAGCACGTGTCTGCATTACAGCCAATGTCTCAGGGAAGATTTTCTCGTCGACAAATACGGTATTTGCGTTGTTCTTCTGCTGGTCGCGTGAACGAAGGTTATGCATCATCGTTACAGCTTCGGCAGCAGCAGTGCCTTCATCGAGCAGAGAACAGTTAGCTAGCGGCATCTTTGTCAGGTCACTGATGGCAGTCTGGAAAAGCAGAAGAGCCTCGAGCCGTCCTTGTGATACTTCTGTCTGGTAAGGAGTATAAGATGTGTACCATACAGGGTTTTCGAAAACGTTTCGTTGGATAACAGCAGGAGTACACGTATTGTACCATCCTTCACCGATATAACTGTCGTAAATATCATTCTTTTCAGCTAGCGCATTGATGTGTTCTGCGAATTCGTTTTCGGTCATCGGAGCAGGTAAATCAAGCGGAGCCTTTAACCTGATATTAGAGGGAATAGTCTTGTCGATAAGTTCATCTAAAGACTTTACACCAACAGTATTAATCATCTCTTGGAGATCGCCGCTCTCAATTCCTATATGGCGATTTTGTAATAAATCTCTTTCCATTGTTTAAGATTAAGAATATTTTAATTATCAGTTACATTTCTAAAAAAAGGATTTTCTACTTTCTCAATGCCTATTGTTGTCGGGGCACCGTGACCGGGATAAACAATCGTATCACTCGGCTCAATAAACAGTTTCTTCTCGATATGTTCAATCAAATCATTGAAGTTACCTCCTGTCAAATCCGCTCTTCCAACACTTCCTTGGAATAATACATCTCCCGAGAACATACATTTATGCGATTTGCAGTAGAATACCAAACCTCCAGGAGAATGTCCGGGAACGAGAATGCACTTTAATTCAGTATTGCCGAATTTAATGATATCGCCATCTTTCAAGTAAACACCGATATGAATAGGTGTATCTTTGTATTCCATTCCTATCGAACGACTTTGTCCCGGCATGGATTCGAGCCAGAATTCGTCGGCCTCATTGGCCTCTGTCTTCAATCCGAACTCACGTTCCACAAATGCATTGCCGCATACATGGTCAGGATGCAAGTGTGTGTTGAGCAGATGCTTCAGTTGTAAGTTATTATGGAGAATAAAATCTTTCAATGCCTGCTTTTCAGAATCGAAATAACATCCTGGGTCGATTACGACAGCTTCGTTTGTTTCGTCCCAAAGAATATAACAATTCACGGGGAGTGGATTAAATTCGAATCTTTTTATTTTCATTTTCATTGTTATAATAATGATACATATACTATTTTCTTATCTTGGAAATATTCTTCTTTAAGTATCTTGTTCAGTTCAAAAACAGTGGTATGGTTCTTAAATGTCTTTATCTCCTTATCTAATTCGCCACCTTTCAGACAGATGAGTCCGTTGGGCATGGCATTATGTTGTTTGTTAGACACATTCTTCCGAACAATCTTAATCAAACTGTCTAAAGGCATTACTGCACGACTGACGATGAAATCGAACTTTCCTTTCTCTTCCTCTGCGCGTTCATGGCAGAAAGATACATTCTTTAAGCCGATGACATTCGCTACATCAGTAGCGACCTTTATCTTTTTACCTATACTGTCTATCAAGCGGAATTGTACGTTTGGGAAGAGAATAGCCAATGGTATACCCGGGAATCCCCCACCTGTGCCAACATCCAATACTGAAGAGTTGTCAGTGAAATGTATTACCTTGGCGATACTTAGCGAATGAAGTACGTGATGTTCGTAGAGATTGTCGATGTCTTTACGTGAGATGACATTAATCTTAGCATTCCAATCAGTGTATAATGTTCCCAATGCGGCGATTTGCTGACGTTGCTGCTCGCTTAAATCGGGAAAATATTGATTGATGACTTCCATCTTCATGTTATATTATATGAGTCCCAAACGGGTAAATACTTCTGTATTGATAATATTCTTCAACTTGGAGTAAGGTATGCGTATAGCTGTTGTGCCATTGCTGTATGGGGCTATTTCATACACATTATAGAAGAAAGTAATTCCGTCTTTATCTAAAAGAAAATTCTCAGTAGGGTAGATAGTCCCAGTCGTGCCATATCCTTTTTCGGCGAGTGCTTCTTTAGTTGTCACCTCTTCATCTTTCATCAATTGAGTAATGATGTCAAGAGTAAGTTCATTTTGAAAATTCGGTTTGAATAAATCATCCGTCTTCAACTTTTTCATTCGAATCAGGTCGTAGTTCTCATAAGTCGTAGAGTATATGTTGTGGGCACCACCTGTATATTCATTCAGATCTAATCGATAGGTGAGCACATTGGCATTGCACATATTGGCCTTGCCTTTGATGCACCGATAATAATTGTACCATTCTTGCACTGATTTATCAGATTCTTGTTTGAAGGTAGGTTCCAATTCTTGTCTGTATTGGGTGATGTAGTGTGTGGCATAGTTTTGGACTTCTATCTGAGGAGTTTGATTCGTGTAGTCATCTCCAAAACATAGTTCGAGAATGTAATGAGTCATGGTATCTTTCAATACAGCATTGTTGGATGCTGACGGATACATGATGTTTATTATTAGATTGCAATATGGTTTGGCTGTATCGCCCAACAGGTGTTCAATCCTATTTACCTTTATGCTGTCAAAAGTAAGTAGTTCTTTTTTGTCCATCTTGTTATTACAAGAGAATAAAAAAAAACTCCATGTCGTAATTATGGCAAGAACAATGACACTATGTTTGTTCATTTGACTTTTATCTTGAATTTCTTTATTTTGTTTTCATTTCTTTAGCAACAAATATAAGACTAATTCCCGAATTTCTCGCAAAAAATTCTTAGCTTTGTTCAATTGATTCAAAGGTTTTATCGAATGGCTAGGCGATTTCTCTTTTACTTCTCATCGATGTTGCTCTTATCTGCAGCGTTGGGCTCGTGTGTCGGCATAGCCCCAACTCGGGAAGTTCATTTGGTTGATTCTTTGAATCGGGTTGCTTACCGCATGAGGTATGTCAATATTGATTCTTCTGCCAGTGCTGCCGTAAAAGCTTATCGTGCTTGTAAGTTTTATACCCGTGGGAAGGCGGAAGCTTGCAATAATCTGGCTTTCTGCTCGTATATCCGGATGGACTTTGAAAGGGCCGAGGAACTTTATAAGGAAGTTCCTTCAATTACAAAGAATGAAACGGAACTGTTGATTGCTGATATTGAATTGATGAAAATATATCAGCGCACTTCCATGAACGAGAATTTTTATGACTGCCGTAACGATGCCAGAAGAAGAATGAAACGGATTGATCAGGAACAATTTCGCTACATGTCCTCACACGATATACAACGTTTGAATTATGCATATACAGAATTCGGCATTTCATCGGCCATATATTATTATTATCTCCGACAACATAATGAGGCGGTATCTTCTATCAACAGTGTAGACCAGAAGAGATTAGCTTCCGACTCGTGTCAGTGGTTGTATTATCATTATATCAAAGGTGGCGGAGCGTTATGTACAGGAGCTACTCACGATGAAATGCAGTTGAACTGTTTCGATGAGTTATTCTCTACTTGGAAAGAATCGGTACGTAACAAAGTAATATACTTTGAGGCGAACAGTTTACAGAGTTTGTCGGACATGATGTTGTCTAATGAGGATTTTCAGTTTTTTAAGGAACGAAGAGGATATATGCTTCGCGAGATGAATTTGCCAATCGATACATTATTGTCTTTGCGTTTGGCAGAGAAATCTTTGGAAGGGTTCAAGAAATATCGTGATTTATATCAAATTGCTAGTTCGAATATTTCTATTGCCAAATATAATAATATTCATGGCAGATATAAAGAGGCTTTGAATGCTTTAAGTCAAGCATTGCAATGTGTAAACGAACATCATCGTTTGTATTATCATCATTCCAATTTGAAAGATAAGCTAAGTCCTTTTGCACCTTACGATTCTATTACTACAGAATTGAAATGGATAAGTGAAGAAGGTGTGAAAACCGTTCCTGAATGGATTTCTTCCATACGTGAACAGTTAAGTGTGTCTTATGCGGGACTGAATAACAAGCCTGCATCCGATTATAATCGGAATGCTTATCTGGACATAATGAATTATACCCGACAGGATAAGGAATTGCAAAGCAGATACAATGCATTAAAATCTGAGTTGAAAACGTTGAATGTTATCTTCTTCATTACGATACTTACTTCTGTGCTCGTAGCTTTCTTATTATGGTTTTTCAATAAGCGGGCCCGCTTACGCGATAAATTGCATGCCGAAAGGCTGCGCAAAACATTGACAGAATGTCGCCAGATAACTACATTCACATCTGAACAGGCTCAAATAAAGCTCGAAGAACTCGAACATGCGGAGATTCATAACAAGGACGACAAGGTGATGATTCATGTCATGCTGCCTTATGTGAAATGGGTGATTGATAATCGCAAGACTTTATTGTTGTTGTCGGAAGAACATAACCGATTGAATAAGGAACATTACATATCCGAACAGCATATCATTGAGAACAAGCGTCAGAATATAGTAAAAAAAACGTGCCTGTCAATCATCAACGGCATTAATCCGTATATCGACCGCATACTGAATGAAGTGCGTAAACTGCAGTCGCCGAAGTTCGATAACTCCGAGACGATTCATCGGGAACGTTTGCTTTATGTTGATGAATTGGTTACTACAATAAACGAATACAATGACATCTTGACTCAGTGGATCAAGATGAAGCAAGGTTCGTTGAGTCTGAATATCGAGAGTTTCGAATTGAACGAACTGTTCTCTTTGGTCGAGAAAGGGAGAAGAACTTTTGAGATGAAACAGCAGCACTTCATCGTAGATGGAACGGATGCCATAGTTAAAGCGGATAAGGCTCTTACATTGTTTATGATTAATACGCTTGCGGAGAATGCTCGTAAATATACTCCCGAAGGCGGTACGGTCCATATCTCGGCAAGAGAAGATGACCGCTTCGTAGAGATTTCGGTTGAGGATACTGGTATAGGATTATCGCCCGAAGATGTGCAGCAGATTATCGGTGAGAAGGTTTATGACTCCTCCAAAATCGGGATGAAAGGGGGGAGTGATGCGAATACGTTGAAAAAGAACAAAGGTTATGGATTTGGTCTGATGAACTGCAAGGGTATTATCGAGAAGTATCGTAAGACGAACTCTTTCTTTGATGTTTGTCTTTTCAATATAGAGAGTACGCTAGGTAAGGGTAGCCGCTTCTTCTTCCGTCTTCCTAAAGGTGTTCGTAAAATGACAATGATACTGCTGTGTCTGTTGTTCCCTTTCTTTATGTCGAGTTGCCATCATGAGAATGAATTGAAAGATAAGGAGATGACCATCGATTCCATCGCAGCCATCGAGAAGAAGCCTGGTTTCGAAGTTTTGTTGAACAAGGCATCACATTTTGCCGACCTGACTTACTATAGCAATGTTGATCATCGTTATAAAGATGCTTTGCAGTATGCCGATTCTGCTATTTCTTGCCTGAATGCACATTATCGTAAGTATTCTCGTCATCCTCGGTTCTTTATGCAGTTGGTAAGTGTCGGTACGCCTGCCGAGATTGAATGGTGGAACCGTTTATACGACTCGGACTTTCATATTATCTTGGATATTAGAAATGAATCGGCTGTGGCTTTTCTGGCTTTGAAACAATTGGATGCTTATAAATACAACAACGATGCCTATACATCTTTGTATAAGTTGTTGGGAGAGGATAAGACATTGAGCGAGTATTGCCGACACTTGCAACGTTCGACGACCGACAAGACAGTTGAACTTACTATTTGTTTCTTTCTGTTTGCTATTGCCGTTGCTGCCTATTACTTTTTCTTTGTCAGAAAGAGAATCATTAATAGGATGAATCTGGAACAAGTATTTGTCATCAATGAAATCATCTTGAAGGCTTCGTTGAAACCTTTGTCTGAACGCAGAAGAGATTCTCAACAAAATGTAGAAGATACCTTTACCGAGATTCCGCGAAATATAGTCAATTCTTCGTTCGATGCCGTCAACGAGCTCGTTCCTATCGACCGGATGGGATTGGCGGTATATAGTAAGATGACAAAGTACCCTGCTTTCGTTTGTAATCCTCCTTTGGATGAGATGCCGAAAGATATACAGAAATGTTACGACTTGCAGAATCCTGTCACGAAGGATAATCGGGAAATGTTCCCGCTCAATGTAGATACAGTCAATGGGCAGCGTTGTGTCGGTGTCTTTTATCTGGAAATTCACGAAGGTACAGATATAGGTTCCGATCGTCTGCTGGTACAGCTGGTTGCCGAATATATGGCTATTGTGGTACTGAATTCTGTATTGAATTTGGCCTCCAATTATCAGGATATCGAATCGGCACAAGAGGAAATCGATAGGGCTTCTTTCGAAGACAGTCAGCTTCATGTTCAGAATATGGTACTGGACAATTGTTTGTCTACCATCAAGCACGAGACCATCTATTATCCGAATAAGATTAAACAGATTGTCACCCGACTGAATGGTGAGGAGGGCAGTGCTGAATCGGAAAAGGAGGATATCGAAGCTATCAGTGAATTGATAGAATATTATCGGGGCATCTATACCATATTGAACTCGTGTGCTGCCAGACAATTGGAGGGTGTTACTTTCCGCAGGACGGTGATGCCGGTGAAGGAACTTACCGATTATGCCGAAGAATACTTTGCCAAGATACATAAATCGAGTGATGATATTACCTTTGCCGCCGAACCGATATCGGCTAATCTGATAGGTGACAACATCCTGCTGAAGTTCCTCCTGGAGAATCTGTTGAATGAAGCATTGGACTCAGAAGGAGAGGGCAAACTGATATTGCGAGCAAAGAACGACGGTGACTTCGTACGTTTCGATTTTATAGATACCCGCAGGTCGTTTACTCAAGAGGAATTGAACAAGTTGTTCTATCCGCAGCGCGAGAGAATGAATTATCTGATTTGCCGGCAAATCATTCGTGAACACGATGAATATGCTGGAAAGAGAGGATGTCGCATCAATGCGGAACCTGCCACAGAGGGTGGATTCTCAATCTATTTTACGCTAACAAAGAAAAAATGATATATGGAAGGAAAGAAGTTTAAAGTAATTATTGTAGAAGATGTGAAATTGGAATTGAAAGGTACGGAGGAGATCTTCCGTAACGAAATTCCGAATGTTGATGTCATTGGTACTGCAATGACAGAGGCAGAGTTTTGGCCACTCATGGAAAAGGAATTGCCAGATATGGTTCTTCTTGATTTGGGACTAGGGGGATCGACTACTATCGGTGTAGAAATCTGCCGCAATATCTTTAAGAAATACAAGGGTGTCAAGGTACTTATTTTCACAGGTGAGACGACAAATGAAAAGTTGTGGGTGGATGTTCTGAATGCAGGTGCCGACGGTATCGTGCTGAAGACAGGGGAGTTGCTTACCAAGACAGAAGTGCAGGCGGTGATGGACGGTAAACATTATGTGTTCAACGAACCGATATTGCAGAAGATTCTCGAGAGGTACACACACTCCGTAGAAAACGACTGCAAACGACAGGAGGCAATTATCACTTACGACATCGATGAGTACGACGAGCGTTTCCTGCGTCATCTTGCGTTAGGATATACGAAAGAGATGATTGCCAACCTGAAGACGATGCCCCTCGGCGTTAAGTCGTTGGAGAAACGTCAGAACGATTTGGTGAACAGACTTTTCAATTCTGATGAGAGGTTGGACGGGGTCAATGCCACACGACTTGTTGTCAGAGCTTTGCAATTAGGTATTTTAGACTTGAATAGCTTACAACCTGATGAAGAATAGATGGCGAATGCCCCATCCGGCAACGATGTTCCTGCTACTTACCATAGTAGTTGTCATCATTTCGTGGATTTGTGATATATACGGCTTAAGTGTACATCTTCCACAGAGTGGTGAGGAAATTCGTGTGCAGAATTTGCTGAATGCAGATGGTGTACGATGGATGGTGGAGAACGTCATTAAGAACTTTACGGGATTTGCGCCACTCGGGCTCGCTGTGATAGCTATCTTTGGCATCGGACTGGCTCAACATTCAGGATTTTTGGATGCATGTATCCGAAAGGGAGTAAAGCACCGCAAATACGAGAACCGTAGAGTAATTGCCTTGGTCATCATTTTAGGACTTCTGTCGAACCTTATCGGTGATGCGGGTTATATTATACTATTGCCCATTGCGGCCACCATGTTCCGTTCAGTACGTTTGAACCCTGTTGCCGGTATTGTCACGGCCTATGTCTCCGTTGCATGCGGGTACAGTGCGAATCTTCTGCTCACTGTCATCGATCCGATGTTGTCTATCACTACGGAACGTGCGGCAATCTCTTATCATTGTTGGGAGATGGGAGTAGGACCGATGTGCAACTATTATTTCTTTTTCGTTTCTACTATCGTCATCGGTCTCGTCATTTATTATGTGACATGCCGATGGTTGTTGCCCGATGTGAAGGAAAATATGGTAGAAACACCTTTTGTCGATTATAAGCCGTTGTCGCGAAAGGAGCGTAGGGCTTTTTATCTTGCACTGGTGTTGGGCATCATCTATTTCGGACTTATCTGCATCGCTACTTTTTCTCCAATTGGTTTTTTGCGCGGAATAGACGGAGGTATGCTGTATTCTCCTTTCATCATGAATATATTGCTGATACTCTCTGTAGGAATAGCTATTATGGGCATCGGCTATGGATTCAGTTCAGGAAGATATCGTAACGACCAAGATGTGATGGACGGACTGATATCACCCATCCGTCTGCTTGGGGTATATTTCGTTATCGCCTTCTTTGCGTCGCAGTTATATGCTTGTTTCAGTTACTCGCATCTGGACAAATATCTCGCTATCAATTTCGCTTCACTGCTCACATCCTTATCCGCAGGTCCGTTTGTCACCTTGCTCTTGTTTATTCTGATTACTGCTATCATTAATTTGGTGCTGACTTCTGCAACCGGAAAGTGGAGTTTCATGGCCATTATCTTTATTCCTTATTTCGCACAGATGGGAGTTTCTCCCGATATCGCCCAATGTGCATTCCGTATCGGCGATAGTGCTACCAATGCTATCACCCCGTTTCTTTTCTATATGCCACTGGTGCTCACTTACATGCAAGAATACAATAAAAAAGTTACATACGGCACTCTTTTGCGATATACTTGGCGATATTCCATTTTTATCCTTATCGTTTGGATGGTTTTGTTTGCACTTTGGTATCTTATCGGCTTACCGTTCGGAAGATAACATCACCATGTCTCATTCTTTTCTTCGTCATAAACATTATAAACCATCATGATGGTATTATTGTTCCATCATGATGGTATATCAATACCACCATGGTGGTATATAAATATCATGGTGAAGAAACATTTCAATGATGGAGAAGATATGAATGAATCATATAGATTTTGTTATTGAAATATTGTTTAATATTTTTTAGTCAATAAATTATTTATAATTTTGCATCCGTTATAATTAAAGAAAAAGAATAATGGCAAAGAGTAATTTTGTACAGGATTTTAGAGCTTTCATAATGAAAGGCAATGTGGTAGATATGGCTGTTGGTGTAATTATCGGCGGTGCTTTCGGGAAAATCATCTCATCGTTGGTGAACGATATCATTATGCCGCCTATCGGATATTTAATCAGCGGCATCAATTTCGCTGATTTGAAATTCACTTTACCCGCTAATCCGTTAGCTGGTCCCAATGCTGTTCCTGCAACAATTGCCTATGGTAGTTTCATCCAGACACTGATTGATTTCATCATTGTTGCTTTGTGTATTTTCCTCATGGTAAAGGGAATCACCAAGTTGTCGAAGAAGAAAGAAGAACCGGCTCCTCAGGCTCCTGCAGAACCTTCGAAGGAAGAGCAGCTGTTGACAGAGATTCGCGACCTGCTGAAAGAGCAGAAAGAGAAATAAACTTAGTTATATCAGCTGACGGGCTTTTAACTCCAGGTACTTGTTGATAACGTCTACTGTAAGACTTTCGGGTGTTGTCAGCAGCGCGAAGATACCGTTCTGTTGCAGCGTTGATACGATGAGTCTCTTTTCGTATGTGAACTTGTCGGCGATGACATGCTGGAAGTAGCTCTCGTTGTCAACGGGGGTTTCATGGATATATGCCTTTAAGTCGGTGTCTTCGAAAAATACGATGAGCAGGCGATGTTTCCGACTTAATTGGCGGAAGTAAGGCAGTTGTCGGTTCAGCCCCGTCATGTTCAGAAAATTGGTATATACGATAAGCAGACTGCGTCGGTTCAGTTGTTTGTTCAGGTGAATGCAAAGATTGGAGTAGTCTGTCTCTCCAAAGGTTGTTTGCTGGTTATACAAACTTTCCAGGAGTGTTTGCAACTGCCCCGTTTGTTTCGATGCGGGCACGAAACTGTCGAAGTGAGAGTCGAATGTCACAAGTCCTGCTTTGTCTTCTTTATGTATGGCGACATACGAAAGCATCAGTGAAGCATTGATGGCATAGTCGAGCAGCGTCATCTTCTTGAAGGCCTGCTGCATCACTCTTCCTTTGTCGATGACATTATATATTGGCTGCGACCGTTCATCGCGAAATACATTCACCATCAGCTGATGACGACGGGCGCTGGCTTTCCAGTTGATAGTGCGGTAATCATCATCCTTCACATATTCCTTTATCTGTTCGAATTCTGTTTGATGTCCTATTTTACGGATGCGTTTGATTCCCATCTCCTTCAAATTATTGTTGATAGCCAGCAATTCGTAGTGGTGAAGCATCAAGAACGACGGATACACCTTCACGTCTATCGGTGAACCGCACGTATAGCGACGGGAGAGAAGTCCGAAGAAGTCGGTTACGAAAACGCGGATATATCCGAAAGGATAGGTGCCGCGAAGAGTCGGGCGGAGGGTGTATGTTATTGCCCTTTCGGAGTTTCGAGGCATGGTGAGTCGGAAACTGATGTTCCGTTCTTGGAAGATGACGGGAATCTCATCGATGATTTCCAGTGAAACAGCAAAAGGATACTTGTTCTGAAGATGGATGACCACCTTATTATCATCGCCATTCGAAAAGCGGACAGCACACGAACGACTTGCCTCTATGCGTTTGCGGTAATGATATAGCAGATGTGCATCGGCAAGAATGACAGCGATGAAAAGGAGAAGTGCCATTTGTCCAGCATAGAACAGCGGCAGATAGAAGTATCCGCTACCCATTAGGAGGATAACGAACAAGAGGGCCATATAGAAGCGACGTTTCAGAAACAAGGCAGCAGCATTTAAGATTATTTGGGAACTTCCACTTTATCGATGAGACGCTGTGTGACCTTCACAGGAGAAAGTCCTTCCATTTCGGCTTCAGCAGTGAGTATCAGACGATGTTGCAAGACGTAGGGTGCGACAGTCTTGATGTCGTCGGGAGTAACAAAATCGCGTCCTTGCAAGAGAGCAAAGGCTTTAGACGATTGCAGAATCGCTACAGAAGCACGGGGTGAAGCTCCGAGGTAAACGGCTTTGCTTGTGCGTGTCTGCTGAACTACAGTGGCGATATACTGCAGTAGGGAATGGTCTACAAAGACCTTGCCGATGTAGCTTCGCAGTGAAAGCAGCTCGTCGTGGCTCATGACAGGTGTTATTGTCTCGAGTTTGGTGAAGGAAGAGTGGGTGTGATGTCGTTCAAGAATGTTCACTTCTTCTTCCAGCGAAGGATAATCGATGGTGATCTTCATTAAGAACCTATCCAATTGTGCTTCGGGCAGCTTATAGGTCCCTTCCTGTTCAACGGGATTTTGTGTGGCGATGATGGTATAGAGCGGGTCCATCTTATGCGTGACGCCGTCAATGCTGACCTGCCTTTCCTCCATCACTTCGAAGAGAGCTGCCTGCGTTTTGGCTGGAGCACGGTTAATCTCGTCGGCTAGGATGATGTTGGCGAATATAGGACCGCTATGGAAATCGAAATCATTGGTCTTCATGTTGAATACTGTCGTGCCCAACACATCACTCGGCATTAAGTCGGGTGTGAATTGTATCCTACTGAATTGGGCATCAATCAGACGGGCAGTGAGACGGGCCAATAAGGTCTTTGCCACTCCGGGAACACCTTCAATCAGCACGTGGCCGTCGGCAAGAATGGCAGTAAGCAGTAAATCCACTACTTGTTCCTGTCCGACAATGATGGTAGCAATCTGTTCCTTCATCTGCTGAATCTTTTCAGTAAACGAAGATAAGTCAATCTGTTGTCTTTCTTCTATCATTTCTTCCATCTTCTTCTAGTTTTATATATGTTTTAGTATATTGTTCATTTTATCTATGAGTGATTTCATTTCCTCTTCTGAAACAGTGTATTCCTCATCTGTCACGACTCTGATCTGTTTGAAGAACGAACGGATTTCATCGGCTTCAATGCCTGTTTTCTGAGCGATGGCAGTGAACAGATGTTCGTCATCCGACTCATCTTCCACATCTACCCGAATATTCCTTCGCAGTTCCTCAGCGAAATACACGAATTTTTTACGAAGCAAATCGTTGTAGTCTTTCTTTTGATAATACAGTGTTCCTATCAGCTTAGTGAACTCCAGCGACTTATTATCGGGTCTTTTCATCACGGGGATTACCCGCTGTCTCCGTCGTGCTGTGAAGCACATGAACAGGACAATGGCCAGCAGCGTAAGATAGGTAGCCCAACGCAGCGGTGTATGTCGGAGCAAGAATCGGAGAGGAGAGTTCTCTTTAGCATTGATCTTATTGATGGTAGGGTCTATACGTACGATAGGCATCTCCTTCATCTGCGACAGCATTCGGAAGATGTAGGTTGCATTGTGTCTGTCCAACATGCCGTAATTGGTAAATATCAGCGGGGTACTGACGAAGATGATTTCACCCTTTCCCCATGGACGAGCAAATGCTATGAGGTAACTGTAACGCTTTATTTGTTTGTCGACATGCTTGTAGACTATTTTAGAGCTGTCGAGTGCGATAGTTGAATCGTTGTATGTTTTCTGGGAAGTAATTCTGACCGATAATATCCTTCCTGGTATGACAGGCTTGTATTTAAAGATGAAATACGGGGAGCAGACTTGCGGGAGGAAGGTGAACAGCTGCTGCTGATAATGGGATTTGTCGCCTACCCAGTATACGGAGTCTCGCTTAAACTGCAGGTTGTATTTCTTGATATAGGTGATGCTGAAATTCTCAAAAGAATTAATGGCGAAGTTCATTGTATCCTTTGTGGGGATGTCATAGTCGGTACCCACCAGCATAATCTTATTGCCTTGCTTCGCTAATTCAAACATCGCTTGCCTTTCTGTCTTAGAAAAATCCATGTCGTTACCGATCATCAAAATACCTCGCTTGGATGTAGTCTTCTCTTTCGACAGTTGATAGAAAGTTTTCTTCGTAATCGAATATCCGTTAGGTAACGAAGTAGTGAGGATACTGTCGAATACGGCACATCCGAATGGTTGTTTGTCGAAGTGACTGTATGTCGGTTCCCAAACGAATTCTTTGGGCAGGTGGTACTCTATGGCAAAGACGATAACCAAGAAGAGCAGGATGAACAGGATGTAGATACGACTTCCTTTCATACTTCGCCTCCTTTCTGTATCTCAGACTGTAAAACCAGCATCCGCTGGAAATCGTTCGATGTTGCTTGGAAGTCTCCGTAGCGAATACGGAGGAACAGGTTTGTCATCTCGCGAAATGAAGGTGTTTTCACTTCGTACAGATACTGAGTCGGTGTCTTGTATAATTGCCAGTCGAGACGCTTTTTATCACTCAATTGTTTAAGTGTTTGCAGGTACACCAGTCGTACCCCCTCCTTATAATTGCGCGTAGATAATGTCTTTTTAATCTCTTTGTCGAAGTCTACACCGTAGATAGTATCTTCATCGACAGCATAACTTATCTTTTGCTTCTTCACTCGTGAAAACAAATCGGGACGTTTCTTATAGATAAACCAGGCGATAAGTGCGAGGATAGCCAAAGAGAAGAGTATGATAAACAACTCCTGGTGATGAGAAATGAATGAGTTGTTGAAGAAGGAAGAAAACCATTTATAGAACTTATCCGCTAGCCATTGGAATATATTTATATCCTGTTTCATCAGCTCACTGTTATAGTCGTACGATGGGTTAGACTGCCATACGGCAATCTTTGTCGTATCACATAGCAATGTGTCGTTCGGGATATAATTCATCTTATGACTATTGCAGAGTATCGAATTTCTCTATGTCCTCATTGATGGTGACATTGTCTACTGCTTCAGAGGCATGTCCATACTGATAAGAGAACCCGATCAAAATGAGTGTCGTTGACAGATAATTACCAAATGTGAGGATGATGCCGAACAAGTATAGCATGAAACTGAAGCCCACTGATGTAGTAATCTGATTGCCATTATTGATTCCTAAAATGGTGTTAATCATAAATGATATATACCATGGCAGCGACATGACAATCTGTACGATGTAGGCGAAAATACCCATGATGAGTCCTATTAAGAATGTACCTCCCCAAGTGCGGTAACCAATACGGCATGTCTTGGTTATGGCTTGCCCCAATGATATGTCCTCAAACAGATAGGTGGGAGTAAATAGAGTGGCGGGTATTATCATAAACAATAAGGCAGGTATGGTGATAATGAGTGTGAACGGACTAGCCATGCCCAGTATGACGATGATGGTAGTGAATGCAGCAAATATTACAATGAGAACCAAGATAGTGATGATGACTCGTAACAGATGGTGGAAGAAGAGGGGTTTCATCATATTCATGGTGATATTCGACAATCGTTCTTCACGGTTACTATAAGTCTTCATCATCGTATAAACAAGAGTGGCTGTCAGTATGTAACCGATGAGATATAACAAGAACATTGAGCCGTATTGTACAAAGAACCAGATATCGGGCAGAATATCCGATTTTGTTGTGGCTTGAACGATGGTATTCGCCATGAATTTATTCAAGCTCAATGATTGAACAAGACATACAGGAAGTATGAAGTAGGTGAGATACTTGAGCAATGGTTTCCAGTTCTCTCTGATAAAAGCGATTGTGATATTCATCTTGTCGCCGAAAGAACGTTTGGCATATAAGGCGATCTTAGGTCTTGATTCGTTCATGATATTTCTTTTTTGGTAAGTAAATATAGTAGAAGATAATGAAAGCCAACGACAGCAATATGAAGGTAATCCGAATTATTGCGGGTATAGTGGTATAGCGGGTAATGAAGCTCTCGACAAATCCTGCCAGGATAAAGATAGGCACGGTGCCGATAACAATCTTCAATCCCCTCATGGCACTCATTTTGAATGACACCAAACGGGAGTATGTGCCGGGAAAAAGAAGTCCGTTGCCCAAGGCGATTCCGGCACCACCTGCGATAATAGCGGCAGATATCTCTAGGGTGCCATGCAGCCAGATGGCCAACATAGATTGGAAACCGACGCCATGTTGGAACATGAATGTCTGGAATGTTCCTATCATGATACCGTTCTGCATGAGCATGATTCCCGTGCCGATACTGGTAAATATACCCATCGTGAAGCAAAAGAAAGCAACTTTTACATTATTGAAAACGATAGAGAAGAACATCGGCAGTTGTGTGGAACTGCCGTAAATAGCCATCGGTTTTCCTTTTGCAATATTGTCTAAAGTCATGTCCACGTATTGGTCGCCTAATATCAGTCGGGAAAAACTGTCGGACTCGCTTGCTGTAGAGAAGATGCCGATGAGTGCGCAGACTGTGAAAATAAGGAGTGAAATCAGCAGTTCACGACGAGCGCTGTAGATGATACGGGGCATTTCGTCCGTCCAAAAGGTGATGATACGAGTCCACTTCTCTTTCTTGTTACGATAGATTTCGTTATGCAGGGAAGATGACAGGTTGTTCAGGTAGATTGTAATTCGTGAATCGGGATAATGACTTTGGGAGAATGCCAGGTCGGCAGTTATTTCAGTGTAGGCATCGGCTAATTCATCCGGATGAATCCGGTTGGCCTTATCGGCAACCTTCTCCATTTTTTTCCATTTCTCTATGTTCTGGCGGATAAATGTTACTTCCTTCATCTGTGATAATAGCTTAGATGTAATTCTCTTCTTGAACAGTTACAAAAGTAAGAAAATTGTCATACATTTGCAAGATATAAGAAAATGTTTAGCTTGTATGCCCGATTCGACCATCATTACAGAACAGTTTGTACGCATTAACCAGACTCCGGCGAGCATTGGTGAAAGAATCTTCTCGGATATCATCGATCTCATCGTCATTTACGTCTATTTATATGTCTCGTTACACCTGCTGTTACAGGTAGAAGATTCGTTAGGGACAAAGATCAATTTCTTTTTATATACTGATTTGCTGCTCGCTCTCGGCTATCCTTTTCTTTGTGAGACTTTCAATCGAGGGCAGAGTTTGGGCAAGTATCTGCTGAATATTCGAGTGGTGAAAACTGACGGTTCCACTCCAAGTATGGGAGCCTACCTGATGAGATGGCTGTTTTTATTGGTAGACAGCCTATGTCTGGTTGGTGCGCTGATTATCTTATTTACCAAGAACAACCAACGTATCGGAGATTTGGCGGCAGGAACAATGGTGATCAAGGAGAAGAATTATCGTAAGATTCATGTCAGTTTGGATGAATTCGATTATCTGACGAAGGATTATCATCCTATCTATCCGCAATCCTCTGATTTGTCGTTGGAACAGGTTAATGTCATTACGCGTACGTTGTCCTTGACAGGTGTAAAAAAAGAAAAACAGATAAAGCGTCTTTCCCAAAAGGTACAATCAGCACTTTCTGTCGTTTCTAAGGATACTACAGATGAAAAATTCCTCCAAAACATTGTACGTGATTACCAGTACTATGCCTTGGAGGAAATCTGATAACGAATAATCGTTTATTTGTTTACGACATTTATAGGCTTTTCTTCGACGAATGCCTGTAAGTTCTGTATCATCACAGCATTTAATCTTTGACGGGCTTCGACTGTAGCCCAGGCAATATGCGGAGTGATAAAGCAGTTGCGTGCAGTGAGCAACGGATTGTCAGCCTTTGGAGGTTCAGTAGACAGCACGTCGACGCCGGCAGCATAAATCTGTTTATTGTTCAGTGCATCTGCCAATGCCTGCTCATCAATAAGCGGTCCGCGACTGGTGTTGATAAGAATTGCTGACGGTTTCATCAACGACAGACGGCGGGCATCGACAAGATGATAAGTATCTTCAGCCAAAGGACAGTGCAATGTAATGATATCACATTCTTTGAAAAGTTCATCCATCTCCAATTTCTTTATCTCAGGAATCAGTTGGAGGAAGACTTTTGATGTTGCTGCAAAAACAGGCATGTCGAAAGCAATGGCGATGCGGGCAACTGCCTGGCCGATATGTCCTAATCCGATAATACCAATTTTCTTTCCTTTCAATTCTATTAGTGGGGAATCCCAGAAACAGAAGTCGGAATTGTTCGACCAACGACCTTTGCGTACTTCATCAGAATGATGTTGTACCTGCTCATAGATATTCAGTATATGAGCGAACACCATCTGTGCGACAGAATTTGTGCTATAGGCAGGAATATTAGTAACAACAATCTGGTGTTCGGTAGCTGCTGCGAGGTCGATAACATTGAAACCAGTAGCGAGTACACCGATATATTTCAGATTCGGTAGTGCTTCGATAATATTTCTGTCGAGTACTACTTTGTTGGTCAGTACTGCATCAGCATCTTTACAACGTTCCACTACTTCGTTAGGCAAAGTTCTATCATATATGTGACACTCACCGAGTGCATGTAATTCATCCCAAGATAAATCACCGGGATTGGCGGCATAGCCATCTAAAACTGTAATTTTCATTAATTTCAATTTATATGATTTATAATTTTATTTGTATTTATCTCCCCAAAGTTGTTTCATTCGTTCTTCAATTTTCTTTTCCGCAGGATTATCCTGAGGTTCCCATAACTGAGTTTTCATCAGCTCGTCGGGAAGAAACTGTTCCTTGACAAAATGTCCGGGAAAGTCGTGTGAGTATTGATAGCCTTGATGATAGCCTAGCTCTTTCATCAACTGGGTAGGAGCATTCCGTAGATGCAGAGGAACTGGCAGATTGCCCGTCTCCTTTACTTTACCCAAGGCACTGTCGATAGCCAGATATGCTGAATTGCTCTTGGCACTTGTTGCCAGATATATTGTTGTCTCGGCTAAAGGAATACGTCCTTCGGGCCATCCGATTTTCATAATCGTGTCGAAACAAGCATTCGCAAGCAATAAGGCATTTGGATTGGCCAGTCCTATATCTTCGGCAGCAGAGATGACGAGCCGACGGGCGATGAAAGCGGGATCTTCACCACCTTCTACCATACGTGCCAACCAGTAAATGGCGGCATCGGGATCACTGCCTCGAATAGATTTGATGAAAGCAGAAATAATATCGTAATGCATCTCACCGTCTTTATCGTATGCAAGCGGATTTTGCTGCAGACGTTCAGTCACGATTTTATCATTGATAATGATAGGATCTTGTTCCGACGACTGGGAGATGAGTTCTAGTATATTCAGTAGTTTACGTGCATCGCCACCAGAAAAACGCAACATGGCATTTGTCTCGTCAATTTGGAATTGGCGTTTCTGAAGTATCACGTCGGTAGTGATAGCATGGTGCAGTAATTGTAGCAAGTCATCTTTAGTGAGAGGATTCAACACGTAAGTCTGGCAACGGGAGAGAAGCGGCCGTATGACTTCGAAAGAAGGATTCTCGGTGGTTGCACCGATGAGAGTGACAGTACCTTGTTCGACTGCCCCCAATAAAGAGTCTTGTTGGGATTTACTGAACCGATGTATCTCATCAATGAAGAGTATAGGGCTGGCACTGTCGAAGAAACGTTCTTTCTTTGCTCTTTCTATTACTTCACGCACTTCCTTCACACCGGAAGAAACAGCGCTGAGTGTGTAGAACGGAGTGTTCAACTTCTTGGCAATGATATGTGCCAAGGTCGTTTTACCTACTCCGGGAGGACCCCATAGAATAAACGATGAGATATGTCCCGAATCAATCATCTTACGAAGGATGGCATTCGGTCCAACCAATTGTTGCTGTCCAATATAATCATCCAGCGAGTTCGGTCTCAATCGTTCTGCTAAAGGTTCCATTATCTAGTTCTGTTCATTTAATAATATTTTCACGATACGTTCGGCCGTTCGTCCGTCCCATCGTTCGGGAATAGTACCCTTTTTCCATTTCCCTTCTTTCAAGGTATCGATGGCTTTACCCAACAACTCTGAGTCTTCATTAACGAGTTCATTCGTTCCTTGTTTCCATGTTTCGGGATGTTCGGCATAATTGTTTAAGGTGATACAAGGAATTCCGAAGAATGTAGCTTCTTCGCTGACATTACCTGAATCGGTAACGATGGCCATCGCATGGCTGATGAGATAGCCGAATACCAAGTAACTCTGTACAGGCATCAGACATATATTGGGCACATTCAGTTTTAACGACTTTATTCTGTCGCTGACATAAGTATGAACGGGAGCAATTATTTTCGTGTCGCCTGCCTTTTGTGATAATACGGTTAACAGCTTTTTCAGAACAGTTGTTTTATTCAGCAGTGCCCGACGATTCATCGTCAAAAGTATATACTTTCTTTCTTCCAGTCCCATGGAAGAAGCCCATAAAGGACGCAGGAGACGATAGCGGTTATTACGAATGGTATCGATAAGAATGTTGCCGACATAATAGACATTTTCATCTTCTCGACCCGACTGGTTCAAGTTACGATTGGCAATCATTCCTGCTGTGAAAAGGTAATCCGACAGGCCGTCAGTAATCATTCTATTGACTTCCTTAGGCATGGACATATCGAAAGAACGGGTACCTGCCACCAAATGAGCAACTTTAATGCCTAGTTTCTTCGCTACGATGGCACAGCTCATAGTAGCTGTCAGATCATCGACAACAATGACTACCTGCGTTGGATTATCAGTCAGCTCTTTGTCGAAAGCAAGCATGATGCCTGCTGCCAATTGTGTATTGTTATTGCTGTCAATTCCTAGATATACATCGGGAACTTTCATATGAAGGTCTGCAAAAAGAGAAGGATCGATACTGTTATCATCTTGTCTTCCGGTATAAACTAACCGATAAGAAATTCGTTTACCTTCTTTTCTAGCGGCATCAATAGCTTGTGTTATCGGTGCAATCTTCATAAAATTGGGACGAGCGCCCGCAACGATAGTTACCTTCATCCTTTTTTAGTTTAACTTGCAAATATAACTTATATTTAATGAATAAAGGAAGTTTTGGAAGAGATTCTTTATTTTCCTTTATCTAATGTGTTGAAAGACAAATAAATTAGGCTTGATACTCTGTAGTATCTTCGATGCCTGCTTCGCGTAATGCTTCTTTGCGTTCAACACAAGTGCCGCATTTTCCACAATGTATGTCGCCTCCTTTATAACAACTCCATGTCGTTGAATAATCGATGCCTAATTTTTTCCCATGCCTGGCAATCTCTGCTTTAGAGATACTCGTGTAGGGAGCTAAGATATGAATCTGTTTGTAGGTCCCGTTCATTATTGCCATATCCATTGCATTAATGAATTCTTTTCTGCAATCGGGATATATGGCATGATCACCGTAGTGGTTAGCAATCATCACATATTTCAAACCGTTACTTTCTGCAATACCTGCAGCAATAGCTAGCATGATTCCATTACGGAAAGGTACAACTGTAGATTTCATATTCTCATCATCGTAATGTCCTTCAGGAATGGCATCAGCACCAGCTAATAATGAACTTTTGAAATACTGCGACATAAAATCTAACGGTATTGTGATATGTCTGATGCCTAATGCTTCGCAATGCATTTTGGCAAAAGGTATTTCTTTCTGATTATGATTGGCACCGTAATCGAATGAGATGCCGAGTGCGATGCGATCTTGATATTCATGCAACATGGTAACGCTATCCATGCCTCCCGATATGATAATTACTGAATCTTTCATTTATGAATTGTTTATGGATTTATTGATTATAATTGATTTTGCCTTCCCGATGATATCATATTCCTTTGTCAGTTGTATGTAGGCAACATATATTGTCAGAAAGATAATGCCCTTTATGAGAATAGATATGATAATATTCATGTCCTGAGTGAGGATGTTAATGGGATACAGAATAACTATCAGTATTGCAGATATAATTAAAGGAGAGATGAGCTGACGGATAAATAAGAAGATGTTGCGTTTTAAGGTAATATGATACATCTGCCAATAACACTGTAAAAAGTTGATGGCAAATGTAGTGCTGATGCAGAATGCCACTCCATTGAGTGTACCGAAATAAAATACACCGAAAAGTATGCCGCATACATTTAGTATGGATGAGAATAATCCACAGATGAATAGACTCTTTGTATCACCTGATGCTTGGAAGATAGATCCTGATGACGACATAACCACTTGTATTCCAGCTGAGATGGCTAAGATTTTGAAAACAGGAATGGAAGGAAGCCATTGTGGTCCGAAAATGATTAACGTCAGTTCTTTCGCTGTAAAGAACAGGATAACGGTAAGCGGAAAGCCGACAAACGCCAGGAAGCGGACGATTTTCTCGTATCCTGCTGATAATACTTTCAGATCATTTTGGAAATCACTGAATATCGGATGTATCACGGGTGTAACTACTGCTGTTATATTTTGTAACGGTAGCATCATCAGACTGTACGACTTCTGATAATAACCTAGGAGGTTCATGCCTAATTTCTTCCCGATGACTAATTTATCTAGGTTACGACTGAAATAGTTGATGATATTAAACATGAATTGATAAGCGGAATAGCTGAATATCTTGCGTATCGATTCCATCCCCCAAGTATATTTAAGATGTTGGGGATAACGGTGTACAGAGATGATGAACATTAAGATACCCGATAAGATAGGAGGAATAACGAGCGCATATAACCCAGCTCCTAATAATGCTGCAGTTACACCAATCGTGCCGCAAATTACTTGAATGGTAAGTCCGCGGAGTGCAATATATTTAAAATCTTTATGTTTGTAGAACAAGGCATTCGGAACGATAGTGATGGAAGAGGTGAACAGATTGACCGATAACAGCTGACAGATGATTATCAATGTTTCATTCTTGTAGTAATTCCCTATCAACCAAGAACAAGAGAAGAATAAGGCTGCTAATATCAAACCCGTCCAGAGGGTGAAAGAAAAGATATTGGATAAATCGGCCTCTGTCAGTGTTTTGTTTTGTACAATAGCTGTGGATATACCCATATCGGTGAATAAAGCAAAGAAAGTAATGATGACGGTAGCTATAGCTACAACACCAAAGTCGGCAGGAGGAAGTAAGCGGGCTAAGACAGCTGTGATAATGAGGGACACAATGATATTGGAATACTTTTCCAATGCTGTAAAGAACACTCCCGACAATATTTGCTTTTTTAATGATGCCATCTAATCAGTCTCTCTTTAATAGTGGTTTAACAAGGAGATATAATAGTGAACGAGAAGTAACGTGTTTTTTGTATCGGAGAAGACAAATATAGAAGACTTTTAATCTTTGTTTTAAACAAAGCTTATATGCTTCCCACCGGATAAAGGCATTCAGTATCTGCGACAGGTGCATATCGATTGCTGTAACTTGTTCTTTTGATGAAATCTCCTTTTCTTTATTCAGTTCATCAGCTACCGTAAAATAGCCTACTACATTTTTCCATGATATTTTCTTTGTCATTGTAGAGTCTGATCGGATTCTACGATGGAAGAGTTGTCTTTGAATATACGTCATACGTTCGGATTTGAGATATAACAGAGTGGTGAACAACTGGTCTTCATGGATTATTCCAGAAAAGAAGGAGAGGTGATGACTTTTTATGAAAGAAGTCCGAATGAATAGTAAAGGTACTGAAGGGGTATAGACGTAATGACTTATCTGAAGGTTGAAAGCGTCGATGCCTCTGTAAATTCTATTTTTTTGCAAGGTGCTACTGCGGTCATATCTAAGACTGTTGCCAACCGGAACGTTTTCGGGATTATATATATCAGAGTCGAAGGTGACGAAATCATCATTGTCTCTCTCGCATACTATGTAACATTCTTCTAAAGTGTCATTATCGATGACATCATCGCTGTCTAGGAAATAGAGGTATTTGCCGGAAGCATATTTTATTCCCGTATTTCGGGCATCGCTCTGGCCTGAATTCGTTTTTTCTATAATTTGAATGCGCTTATCTTCCTTTGCCAGTTCAGCAAGTACTTCAAGGCTATTGTCGGTGGAGCCGTCGTTGACACAGATAATCTCAATTTCATTTAATGTTTGATTACAGGCACTTAATACGGATTGCCGTACATAATCTTCAGTATTATATACGGGGATAATAACGCTAACTTTGCAATCATTGTCATTCATCATCCTCTAATTAATATTCTCAACGATGCCATCTGTGACATACCAAAGGTAACCTTTTATTTTTTGATAACCAATTTTAGCCAATAAATTCATGTAAAGCCTTACTTGTTCATTATATTTGCTATCTTTTTTACCGAATTTGAAGTCGACTACAACAACTTCTTTTCCCTTCACCATTACTCTATCAGGTCGACGGTTCACCACTTCTCCATGTTCATTCCAGATAATGGAACGTTCGTTGAGAACATCCCAATCGGAATTGAACCATTCTTTGACTTCGGAAGAGGAGAAGGCATGATGAGTAAAGGTTCGTATCTCATCTTCTTCAACTTTATTGATTATGCCGTCAAATGATAACTGGTCGATGGCTGAATCAATCTCCTTTTCCGAATAAATCATTGAAAAGAGCTGATGCAACAGTTTACCTCTGCTGATATAGCTTCTTGTATTTTCCTCTTCGTTATTCTCATTCATGAAGTCGGTAGAACGGTTAGACTGTCTGAATTGGACTTGATGCAGATATGAGGCCATTTTAATGGATATTTTGGAAGGCTGTTGCAAGAACTTGTTCGTATGCACATGCTCGTCATCATCGACTATCGATGGCATACATTCCCCAATCTCGTAGACTCCATTATCATCTATTTTATCTTCTAGGATAGAGCCGAGCATGACAGAAACATTGTTGGTAGAAGGTTTTACATCTTTGTCTTTACCAAATATAATCAGGTTTTTTTCAGTTCTTGTAAAGGCTACGTAGAGGAGGTTAAGATTGTCGACCCACAATTGTAATTGTTCATTTAGATAATCATCTTTGTATACTGATTCGAGCATTTTGTTGCAATAGCTAATAGGTACAATTTCTAATTGATTAAATATCTTTTCCTCGTGAGCACACCATACAAGATGGTCTCTTCGATCAGTTTCTATACTCCAATCACAGAATGGAACGATAACAGTGTGAAATTGCAAACCTTTGGCCTTATGTATAGTGAAGGCCTGGATGCCATCTACACGACCGCTAGGTATCGTCTTGCTGCATAATGTTTCATCCCAATATGCAATGAACGAGTTAATATCGGATGAATTATCTTCTAAATATTCCATTACACCATCGAAAAAAGAAAATAAGTAAGCATCTTGTTGTGTGATCTTACTTAGCTGAAAGATATCGAATAATCTTTCTAATAGTTCGTAGAGCGGCAATAGTTTTAATATCTTTTGCTGGTCTATAAAAAAGTCGATATAGTTGGCGGCTTCATTAAGAGTCAGTTCCTCCATTTTAACCTCTCTATGAAGTACTTCAGATTCGTAGTTATACAATAAAGTGAGAAGGGATATTTTATCGGTTTCATCAGATAAATAACGCAAGGCATCAATCATGATGCATATGGCGATAGAAGCATCCAATCTGAAAGCTTCATTAGAGATTATGCGAATTTGAAGTTCTTTGGCAAAATAATCAGCTAGTTCACTGATATGCTTCTTCTTGCGAACGAGTATGGTAATATCATTCATCTGAACGCCGTCAGCAAGCAATTGTTTTACTTCTTCGCCTACTTTAACGCAGGTATTGTCGTTGTATTTCAATTCCTTCTCAGCATCATTTCCGACAAGAGTGAACTTTACATATCCCTTATTGCCTGAGTGAGATGATTGTTGTTCGACATCGCTGTATGCATTGATGATTTCATCACAGTCTTTCCCTAATTCTTCTTTATAAATGTTGTTTAGATAATCCTTGGCGGCGGCGAAGACGCTGTTATTAAAGTTTATTATATTTGTTTCACTGCGTCTGTTTATTCTCAATGTCTTCTCATTGATAGGAAATTGGTAGAATCTATCGCGCAATCCGTTTAATATCCTCCAATCGCCGTTGCGCCAACGGTAGATAGATTGTTTTACATCACCTACAATAAGACTGTCAGCACCTTGAGAAAGTCCTTCGATGAGCAACATCTTGAAATTTTCCCATTGCATCTTGCTAGTATCTTGAAATTCGTCTATCATCACATTTCGTATATTCGCTCCGATTTTTTCGAAAACGAATGATGAATCATTATTGCCTACAACACGATGAAGTAAGTCGTTTGTTTCGGCAAGTAAAAAACGATTGTGCTCTTTATTTGCCTTCTTGATTTCATCCTTGATAGCTGCCAATAACATTATTTTGCTGAGATGTTGTAATGTAAGTTCTATGGAATTTATAAGAGAAAGGTTTGTAGTACGATATTGTTCAGCGCTTTGTAATAATGAGAATAGCTGTTCGATAACGAGATCTTTCAAGAATTGATTTTTTTCTGTTTTCTTGGTCCAATTATCTGCTGATTGCAGACAATTATCAATAGTCGTATTCTTATTTTTTTCATCGAAATCACCTTCAGCAAGTTTAATAAAGTATTTTTCAATAGAGTTGCCTCTGCATAAGTCGATTGATTGAAAACCATTACTCGTAAGGATATTGATGAAATCCGTATAAAATTCTTTTGCACCTTTAATGATAATGGCACGCCGAGCACGTAATTGATTGATAAAGTCGGATTGAGAAAAAGAATTGTCGATGCCTTCCATTTGAGTGCCCAATCTATCACCATAACTCATTACCAATTCATTAAAAATATTTTTCCCGAACTCTTTTACTTCATCTGCTATCTTCCAGCGTTTATTAGCATTGATACGTTCTTCTATATAATCTAATATTCCTTTCATTTCAACAGACTTGGCAGTCAAATTGGCCAACATATTGTCGACGGCATCGTTTAGTACGCTTGCCGTATCCAATTCAATATTCAAGTTTGGTGTGAGATTAAGTTCACGAGCCAAATTGCGCATGACGGTCTGAAAGAAAGAATCGATAGTCTCAACTCGGAAATGATTATAGTCGTGAAGGATATAAGTAAGTGCAAGATTAGCTTTATATCTAATCTCTTCTTCTTCTTTTTGGGTAATAATTTTAATAGCATTCAAGTAAGCGTCTGATTCTTTATCTCGGTTAGTTATTCCGTAAAGCGTGCTTAATATTCTTTCTTTCATTTCAGCTGTCGCTTTGTTAGTAAATGTAACTGCTAGAATATTGAGATATGCACGAGGGTTTCTAATTAATAAGCTGATATATTCTACTGCCAACGTGAATGTTTTGCCTGAACCTGCAGATGCTTTATATATTGTTAGATTGCTCATGAAGCTAATATTATATTAGATGCTTTATCATTTAAAATTATATTCAACGAAGATACAAAAATAAAACTATTGTTTTTGAAATGTCTTATTTCTTTTTATAACTTTGTATAGCGAATCTTAAATTTATGTACGAAGTTACAATTGCGATACCTGTTTATAATGTGGAACCATATATAGCAAAATGTATGGATTCCGCACTCTCTCAAACTTATCAGAGCATTGAGTTTCTTATTATTGACGATAAGGGGACTGATGGAAGTATGAATATTGTGCGTAAATTGAAAGATGAACATCCCCGTGGGAAGGATATTCGAATTGTAGACAATGTACATAATTTGGGGCTCAGTGAGACTCGTAATGTTGCGCTTCGCGAAGCTTCGGGAAAATACTTATTTTTCTTAGATAGCGATGATTATATATCATCCAACTGTATAGAATTACTGTACCATGTGATGTCGGCAGAGAATGTGCAGGTAGTAATTTCCTCGCATCAAGAAGTTTCGTTAGATGATACGGTTTTGAACACCTTTAAGTTGCCTTATACTGTAGGACATAAGCCCAATGAATTGGCTACACTTCATTATGGGATTCTGCATAGAGAACTGATAGGTTGTGCATGGAATGTACTCTATCAATTGGATTTTCTTCGCAACAACCATGTATCATACAAGGCACGTCGTATTTGTGAAGATACTTTATTCTGGTTGGATGTCTATCCCTTGGTAGATTCATTTGTTTTGTTGCCAGATATCACCTATTTTTATGTTATCAGGTCGAATTCATTGACTTTCTCGAATGCGAGGAAGATGATCCCTTTATCTGAAGTTCAAGAAAGGATAAGCATTAGAGATTATGCAAAAAGAAGGCTGGTAGAATTAAGCGATAAACCTTTTTTTAATATTATGGCGGTGCGTGTTATGCATCTCAGCTATAATGCTGCTTTCTCTATCATGAAGAATCGCAAATACATATCACCTTCTATATCAGCAAGGGAAATTAAACGGTTATTGTCTTTTCCTCTTTCATTCAAAATCGTCTTATCACTGAAATCGAATAGGATTGAACTTTTTCTATATTATTTCTTTTCTCACTTGCCTGGATGGATACAGTATGATATACTTAAACTAATAAGAAAACTATATGTATGAAGTAACGATAGCCATACCTGTTTATAATGTTGAGCAGTATATTCTAAAATCGATGAAATCTGCACTTTCTCAAACTTTTCAAAGTATTGAGTTTCTTATTATCGACGATAAAGGAGCAGATGGGAGTATGGATATCATTTATCGTTTGCAACTAGAGCATCTTCGTGGAAAGGATATAAGGGTAATATCAAATGAAAAAAATATTGGCATCAGCGAATGTCGGAATATAGCATTGAGAGAAGCAAGTGGCAAATTCTTCTTCTTTATGGATAGCGATGATTATATTTCAGAGGATTGCATTGAGCGACTATATAATACTATCATCACCGAGAAGGTAGAACTTGTTATATCTTCGTATGTTAAAGTCTCTGATGGAGGAGAAATAAAGGAACGCTTTTTAATGCCTGAAATGGTAGTGTGTAAGGCTGATGAGTTGGCAACTCTTAGATTTGGAAAATTACATCACCTGTTAATGGGATTCTGTTGGAATATCCTCTATGATTTGAGTTTTATACGTAGCAATAATCTATCATTTAAGAGATATCATAAGAGTAGTGATACTGTTTTTTGTCTCGATTTATTTCCATTGGTTTCTTCTTTTGCATTACTTCCCGTGATTACATATTATTATGTTATACGTCCGAATTCATTGACTTCTTTTCACGTTAGAGAGGAAATACCATTGGCTGAAGTTAAAGAGCAAATTTCTATTCGCGATTATGCTAAAATGAGAATAATGGAACTGAAGCATAAACCGTATTTTATAAAAATGTCCTCGTATGTCATGCACTATTCTTACAATGGTGCCTTAGCTCTCCTTAAAAATCGTAGCGTTATACCTGCGTTGACCTCAACCGAAATTAAACAGATGATATCATTTCCTTTGTCTCTCCGTATGGTATTATCATCCGGTGCTTATCGTTCAGAATTTATCGCGTATTATATATTATCATTTTTGCCTGCTTGGTGTGAAATGATATTTTTGCGTAGGATGATGAAGCATTATTATAGAAAAAGAAATGAGAAATAATATTTACTGAGCATTACTAATGATGATGAATCCTAAAATATCAGTGATCATTCCAATCTATAATTCTGGAAGATATATTAAAGACTGTCTTGATAGTCTGCTGTCGCAGACCTATACGAATTTTGAAATAATTCTTGTGAATGACGGCAGTACAGACGACTGCGAGATAATATGTTCAGACTATGCTCGCCGGTATGAGAAAATCATATTGATTAATCAGATAAATCGAGGAGTTGATAAGGCTCGTAATGCAGCCATATCTAAATGTTCGGGGGAGTATATTGGTTTTATAGATTCAGATGATTATGTAGAGCCTTCTTTTTTAGAAGCATTCGTCGATGCCTTACAAAAGAATCCTTCATGTGATTGGGTGATTCAAGGTATTGTTATCGATTATTCTGATAGTTCGCATAAAGTAACCTTAGAGGATGGCTATTATACGGGGGCAGATATATTGGCATCGTATATTGAATTAGGAAATAAATTCGTGAATGGCTTTTTGGTGAACAAGTTATTCAAGAAAAGCATTGTGTACGACAATCATTTAATGTTTAGGTTTACCTTGAAGGAAGATTTATTGTTCAACATGGAATATTGCATGTACGTCAGTTCGATGGCTGTCGTATCAGCCGCATATTATCATTATATACAAAGGGGAAATCAGAGTCTGATACACAAAAGATATTCCGCCTTATATATGAAAGAGTTAATTACCTCCCTGAAAGATGCCGGCATAGCCCTGTCGCAACATTATTCTAATGAGGAGTACAGAAAGTCTGTAATGAGCGATTTTATCTTGTCTTTTTCCGTCCTTTTGTTGGGTATGTATAACCGAAAAGTAGGAGTTGTAAATCGAAAAAAACGTATTGAGATGATTCGTGAATATCATTCCATCAGAAAGTCGAATAAAGACATCAGTATATATTGTAACGATAAAAAGAAGTTATTATTCGCCTCTTTGGCAATGGTTCCTAGCTGTCTGTTGGATTTACTTTTGCAGCTATTATCTCCAATTATTAATAAAATCTGACTTATGAAGTGGTATAGTAAATATTTGCAGGTATATGATAAACCCGTCAACGAGGTATCTCAAGATATTATAGATACAGTGCGTACCAATATTGTAAAGTTGCAGAGTAATGAACCTGTAGTTACCGTGTCTGTCATTGCATACAACGAAGAGAAACATTTGTTGGCTTGCCTTTGGTCGCTTAGTGAAATGAACTGCAAATACCCCGTAGAGATAATAGGTGTGGATAATGAATCGAAGGATGGGACAGCATCTATCTTTAAGGCTTGTGGCGTTCCGTATTTTACCGAACACCAGCATAGTTGTGGTTATGCACGGTTATGTGGCTTGACTCATGCTCGCGGAAAATATCATATCAATATCGATTCAGATACTATGTATCCTCCTCATTATGTAGAGTTGATGGCAGATAGGCTGTGTAAAGATGATGTTGTCGGAGTAAGTTCCCTTTGGAGTTATATCCCCGACAGTAACCATTCTTTATTGGGATTGAAGATGTACGAATCATTTCGTGATTTGCATTTATGGATTTAATCATTCAAAAGGCCTGAATTGAGTGTACGTGGATTGGTATTTGCTTATAAGGTTGAATATGCACTGAAGGTGGGTATAAGGACCGATATCATTAGGGGTGAGGACGGCTATCTGGCTTTCCAACTTAAACAGTTTGGCAAAATTACATTTATGCGGAATAGAAAAGCTAGGGCTGTTACGGGATATGGTACAGTCGGAGCCGACGGTTCTTTATTCAACAGTTTTAAGGTCAGAGTAATAAAAGGCATCAAGGGATTTGGAGGATTGTTTACGAAAAAAGTCGAGTACAAGGATAAAGACAATAATTTAATAGAGAAGAAAGGATAAGTCGTTTAACCTACTCATGTTTGGTATGAATAAAATGTTCGTTGGCTTTCTTCAGATGGAATAAGTTAGAAAACATCTGAATAGTAAGCATAGGTAATTTAATTAATGATTTAAATAGAGCCGTATTCCAATAGCTTTTAGGGACAGGGAGGAGTAGGGCTATTATTTGTGCGAGAGAAAGATAAAGCCATTTATAAGCATAATGTCCGCCAAATATCAGGACAAATAGTGTAATTCCGAAAACGAAGGCCAGTTGTATAAGACGAGGGGGCAACATCCATTGAAAAATTTTATCTGTATAACCGAAGTTTAATGAAGAAACAGCTTGAGGTAAATCGGATACAACAGAAAGCATTGAATGGAAGTGTGCAGCAATCCATCTTCTTCGCTGATTTCGGATATCTGTCTGTTTTTCTGTTTTCTTGTCTAATATGGACAGTTTATCTAAATAGACTATCGGTATTCGTTGTTTCAATAACATCTTCTCTAATTCTTTATCTTCGCCTGTGGTTTTAGCAAAAACGATGTTTTTTTGAAACCATTGATAGTCGAATGCCATGCCCGAACCGCATAAGGCAGAAGAAATGCCCATGGCTTGATGTCCTTTCCTAAAGATTCCATTATTGATTTCTTCGCTCACACCATCAAGAATAGAGATTGGTGATTGCGTCAACTGACCTTTCCTATGTACCTGTATTGCTTTTATCCCTTTCGCTCTATATTGATTTAATTTAGTGAGTAAATTTTCAGGTGCTAGATTGTCGGCATCCATGATTACTACAGTCTCATAATCATTGTTCATTGCACCAATCGCTAATATCAGCGCCTTAGCTTTTGTACTGTTTTCATAGGTAGCTATTAATGTCGTTATGGGAAATTGATGTAACCTGTCGATAGTTTCTTGTCTTTGATGATCCGAAATAACCACGACATCGAATAACTCCTTTGGATAGTCTTGATTAAGAAATGTTTGAACGGATGATACAATAACCGAATCTTCTGCGTATGCAGGAAAAAGGACCAGGAACTTTTTTTGTTCAACTGAATCAGGGCTATCGGGTTCGTGATAAAATAGAGATGCTATGGAATAAAACAGCATATATCCCACACATGGCAATAGAATAATAAACAGTAACCAGTCGAATATATGTAATACCATCATACTAATTCAATTTAGAAGGTAACTTGATAAATGCGACAATAGCACGGAATACGATGAAGGCTTGTCGGAAACACCCTTTCATACAATAATGGACACTGCTTTTCAAAGCTGCAATAGTAGAAAGGTACAACAGAGAAAGAATGCGGTTTATCCCATGTAAGTTACGCCAAGCATAGAGCATGCGATTACGGGTAAGATAAAACACTTGTAAATTACTCGATTTGCCGGTACTTTGACTCTCTTTATGAAAAACTGTGAGTATCGGATCATACCACAGTTCATAACCGGCATTGATTATCTGCGTACACCAGTCCATCTCTTCGTAATAGAGGAAGAATTGTTCAGACATCATTCCTACTTTCTGAACGACTTCTTTCTTTATCATCATGGCTGCTCCATGAAGGAATGATGTAGGCTGGGGAATATGAAACCGCTCATCGTTTTGTTCTCCATATCCTATTCCTTTATTTCTTAATGTAATCGAAGATAATGGGCTGAAACCGGCATATTGGACATTCTGCGGTGGATAGGCAAAACGGATTAAAGGAGATATCCCTCCAATGCCAGGATGTTCTTCCATCCTTTGAATAAGTTCGGATACGTGATCTTCTTTAATGAAAGTATCATTGTTGATTAGGAAGAGATATTTCCCAACGGCATGACGTATTCCTATGTTGTTACCGCAGGCAAAACCACCATTGGTAGGACTTTGAATAATTTTTAATTCAGGGAATTCTTTCTGTAAAAGGAGAACTTCATTATTTCTAGAAGCGTTGTCGACAATAATAATCTCGTACTCAACAGAATGTATCACCTCTTGGATGGAATGAACAAGTTCTATGGTATCTGCTAATCCATTGTAGTTGACTGTAACAAATGATACTTGTACTTGTTTATCCATTCTTTGATGTTTTGTTGTTGATGACAGATAATTCCTTCTCTTTCATATCTTCCTTTTCCGAGATGAGGGGTGCGGCAAAACAGAGAGCCAATCCTGTGTATACGACAAATACATTTGGGTATTGAAAAACGTCATTGGCATAAGCAGTAATGAAAAAACCGAATGACATACATAGCCATGCGACAATTAACCCACGCACTCGATTATTCTTTACTTTAAAGAACAAGATGAATGAAGCCCATACAAAAAGGAAGAGGTGGATGATAACGTAGATTGTAAAACCGACAACACCTGTCTCTACCCAGATACTGACCAGTGCTGAGTCGGGTGGGTATGGCATCGATTCTTTTGGATGATATCCTGTTGGTTTCGAAAGGCCTAAGCCGTAACCAAAAGGCTTTCGAGACATTAACGCCTTCATCTTTTGCCGATTTTCCAAGCGTACGACGTACGACGGATCGTCTGAAGGGTGGAATGCCGATCGCATTTTTCGAATATATGTATTGCCGTTGCCTATATTTGTAAAGGCAAATAGTATGAATATGAGAACAAGTGATGAGAAACTGATAAGCATTGCCTTTAGGTTGTGTGATAAAAAAGCAAAGATGATGATTCCGCCCAAGGGAATAGCTATAGCTGAACGGGTTCCTGAAACTGCCAAACCATAGGTTGCCAATATCGTAGCTATGAAAAGATAGAATTTCAGAAAATGGTTTCTGACATAGAATAAAGCAATGGCAAAGGTGGTGAGGGCCATTGCCATGTGAGCCCCGAAATTAGCGGCATCGGTGAAACAAGAAAAATAACGGATACCAGACCAAATGATGTGTGTTTTAGCTCCTCCAAGTACATTTAGGAAGTACCTTTCGTTCGTATTAAAACCGAAGTATTGTTGCCGCATGGCCGTCAATGCACTTAATATGACGAATGTAGACCAAATGATTAGTAGAGTATTGATTCCCTTACTGTCTTTTACTGTAATCGGGACGAGTATGGCACATACAATGGGATAAGCAACATATTGGGCAATCGTTACATTCCAAGCATATACTACGGTATTTGGATTGATTACTTCCAGATTGCAGAATACCCCCCAAATAATTAATGACCAAAGCAGGGGTGTGGAGCAATCTTTCCAATGGATTACTCTATCGTATAGGAAGTTATATAGCAATACGATAACTGTAATGAAGGCAGATAGGATATATGTAATAAGTCCTATAGGAAAAGAAATAACGAACTGGGTAAGGAAGATTACGACAAACTGTAGCCCGAATAAAAAATAGAAGCCGTATTTTGAATATTTCAGAAGAAGAATGATAAAAACCAGGAGTAAAGGGATTAGACTTACTATCAAATAAGTATTGGTAGTAACTTTCATCAGTTGCTTATAAAAGAAAAAATACAAAACAATAATAAGCAAAAGATAAATCCAACCTCTCGACAGGAATTTATTTCCTATGGAGGAAATAATATCATTTTTCTTCATTATCATCTATATCGGTACTGCCTTGATTGGGAGTAATGAGCGATGAATGTTCTGTTAAAGCCAAATGAGAAAGTTGATACATTCTCTTTCGGAAATAATTGTATGGAGGGAGCATTCCTGTATAGCTCTCAACTTCTTCACGCGATGCTTGATTCAGGTAAAAATACAAAGGAGCATTACCTATTTGGTCTTTCAGCTTGTTATAGGTAATCTTATCGCTCGTTTTCCAACCTTTATCTGCACGTGCTATGATTAAGTTAATATTAGCTTGTTGAAGCAAGAATGAAGGTACAACAGTATTCGACAAGGGGGCATATTCAACAATGAGAACATCTTCATCACAGATAGAATATAGATCTTTGATGTCTGTGGAGAGGATATATTCTTTAGATGCGGTATTAAAATCTGTTCCAGCGGTAAGCTTGTGAGCTTTTAATCCGATGCTGTTCCAATATTTGACGAGTTGTTCTGATATATATGATTTGCCTGCTCCGGCTTCCATGCTAAGCATATTCACAATATAAGGCATACCTTGCTGCTTTTTGTTAAAGAATTGCGAAATGCTGGAACTTAGGTATTTTGTCGCTATATCCGAATAGGTTTCGTTATAATTCCTGTATTTGAATATGGATTTGGCAGGAAATGAACCTAATACTTTACCTCCAGTGATTCGGCGGGTACGTACGGAGTCGCGTAAAGTTTGATCTAAAACTTCAATAAGTAAGAAAAATCCGAAAATGAAAAGGAAACTTCCTAAGAATGCACCGATTACAATTTTCTTTCTGACTCCACTGAGAGATATTAAAGGATATGAAGGTGGATTCAGCACCTTTAAGGATGCGGATGTCATCTCTAAATTTTTCTTGCGCATCAAAGCATCGTCGTACGATTTTAATAATGACAAATAGTTTTGTTCTGTGAAATTAATGCTTCTCTCTTTCTGTTTGATAGTAGAGCCTACAGGAGCAAAAAATGTATATTTACCGTTCAGATCATTTCGGGCTTTCTCTATCACTTTCAGATCTGCTTTAGCCTTTTCAAAGGTAATCAATTCCTCAAGCCAATTGTCTACAATGTCGTTCTTGGCAATGCCTTGTTTTGTGTATTGGTTCTTAAGATATTTATCGGAAATGCCTGATAATTCATCTTTAGCTTTAGACAGACGGTTCTTATAGTCTGTCAGTTGTTTTTCATCGTTATTACTGTTAGGAAGGATTTCTGATTCTGAAACCTTATATTGCAGATCGGATACTTGCTTTAGTTTAGTGATGAATTCAGCATTAGTAATATAGTGCTTTGTATTGGCATCCATCTGTTTCTCCAGTTCTTTTAATGCAGCTCGAGAACTGTTATAGCTCATCAGCACATCTTGATTTCTCAATTCAAACTCTTTATTGATGGCTGCTATCTCTTTCGTTTCATCCGTATAATTGATTACACGTTTCGATATGTTATATTGAGTAAGATCATTTTCTTGAGAATGGAGATCGATGCCAGCTGAAGTCAGTGCCTGCTTAAAATAGTCTATTACTTTGTCTGTTTCTCCATATCGGATGGAACGATATTCGTTAACGAATTCTTTGCTTAAGATAAGGAGTGTATTATATGCTATGCCTCTATCGTTCCCGACATAAGTAACGTGCAGCAAATCGCTGGAACCTTCTCGTTCAACCTTAATATTCTTTAATGCATTAAAGCTGAAATGTTCTGCATTGTAATGGAAGAGTCCATACAAGTAATTATCTCTATTGGAATTGAACAGTTGGGTGAATTTCTCTACCGTTTCGTCTTCATTGTTCTTATTGATCATGCCTAAGATGAGTGGTCCTTGAGGACTGTTGCGGACATGGTTATATATTTTTTTGTAATTGTATGCGGAGATGAATTCGTTGTCTTTATTAGGATTGCCGTTTATCAAGCAACGTGCATATAATCGAATGCATACTTTTTGGAGAGTAGCTTCAGAGAGGATAATATTAATGAGGTTATCCATGGCGTTCTGAGCAACAGACCAGTCTTTTGTTCCATCGCCTTCGATAGAGTATCCGGAGATGATACCCGTATATATGGTGCAATCTACAGAATATTTCTTTGTCATTTTCTTGGTTACAAAAATAGCTAATAATGTGACAGACAATGTTCCTATAATTAACCACCAACGTATTCTATACAAGAATTTACTAATATATACTAAGTATTCCATTGATTATTATTTTTTTAGAAATTGAGTATGCGATATTAATTCTAGAGTCATCAGATTCTTGATAAGTTCAAACTTACTCGTTTCATATGCTCTTTTCTCAAAACCTTCTTTTGTCTTATAAGTAGATAGCTCATCTGGGGTGATTTTACCATTTACGAAATCTTTTTCAGCCAGACTATAGGTTGTTGAAGCAAGTGTGAGGGATTCATCGTTTAATTTCAATGTATTAATCTGCAAGAGTACGTTTGAGTATAATTCGATGATTTCTTTTTTCAAATCTTCAAATTTCATTTCTCTTTCGAGCTCAGCAGAACGAACCGCCAACTTCTGGCGTTTTGTACTAGCAGATAAATCAAATATCTTATCCAATGGTATGCTTATTCCTGCACCTACCGTATATAGATGTTGAGAATGAGAAGAATATGAATCTATAGCAGGTGTATATACATCAGAATAAAAACCGTTATTGGAAAATTTGCCATATTGATAGCTTCCTCTTAAACTAAAAAAGCTAAGGAAATCTTTCTTTTGTTTGTCTAAGAGGCTTTTTTGTACCATGACTTGCACATCGTTAAATTCATAGATCGGTGAGTTCTTTGCATTTTCAAAGAGGGTAGATAATGGTGGAAGAGTGATATTCTCAAAATCTAATGCTTTTAATCCGCTATAATCGCTGACTTGTTGTGCAGATAAAGTGGTAAAACTTGATATGAAAATAATTAGAAGCAGTTTGTACTTATAGTGAGAAGACATTTCTATAAAGGTTTGGTTTGTGAATGTAAAAATAAGTAATATTTTTCATTTACTACTTTTTTTTGAAAAAAGTTTTCGCTTATTTTAGGCACATAGCGCACGGTTGAGTTGTCGTAAATATTTTGTGTATTGATATGAGGTACTAATTAAATCTATGGCTGAATGATTTTTATTTTACAAAATGGAATTGACATTTATAGAAATGATTTTGGGGCACATTTAGACCTAACTTTTCAAAATATAAAAATACTGGTAAAAAACTTATTGTTTCGATTTATTAAAAATATAATGATTATATAAGTTTACTTGCATAAAGTGATATTTTACTCATATATTATATCACAATGATATTTATCATTAAGAGCAATTTGTGTTATTCTAGATTTATTTTTTAAATAGGGCTAAAAACTGTTATTTAAAAATCCGCTCTAAAATATATCAGAAGTTCGATTTTGCTTTACTCCTTTGGTGAAGTCGGTGAACTTCTATAGGAAACTCCAAAATTTATTTTATGTAATGATATTTCATCAAATGAATACTATCAAAATGATATTCCATAAAATGGTGTTATTAAAATCATAGGGAGTTTTTATATAGAGTTCACCACCTTCACCGATTTTCGGTAATAAAATTAAACTTAAAAGATGAATTAATTAAACAATTTAGATTTATAAAGAAACATCACCATAATCGGAGCACTGAATTTTCGTAACTATGTTACATAATCTTTATAGTTATGTTGTCAGACTTTCATAGTTACAAACTTTTGATGACATAACGATGACACGAGTATATCATAACTATGTCGTTTGACAATCCTCGTGAAAATTCGTTTTTCTTATTAGTATTTTCATTTCAGTATCTTTAATCTCGAGATTTTCATGTATATTTGTAGCACAATCAGATATAGTATAATCATGGGTATATTTAATCTATTTACGAAAGAAAATAAAGCTACTCTCGATAAAGGTTTATCGAAGACGAAAGAAAGTGTTTTCGGTAAAATAGCAAGGGCTATTGTGGGCAAGTCTAAAATCGATGACGATGTCCTCGATAATCTTGAGGAGATACTTATATCATCGGATGTTGGTGTTGAGACCACATTAAAAATAATAGACCGCATTCAGAAACGTGCTGCAAGTGATAAATATATGAACACGGATGAACTGAATAATATCTTGTGTGAAGAAATTGAAGCTTTACTGAATGAGAATAATTCGGACGACATCGCCAATTTCGATTTGTCGGATAACCCTAAACCTTATGTGATTATGGTGGTAGGTGTCAATGGAGTAGGGAAGACTACCACTATCGGGAAATTGGCACATCAGTTCAAGAATGCAGGGAAATCAGTTTATCTAGGTGCTGCAGATACTTTCCGTGCTGCCGCTGTTGAGCAGTTGGAAATATGGGGCAATAGGATAGGGGCAACGGTCATCAAACAAAAGATGGGATCTGATCCTGCGTCGGTTGCTTTTGATACGCTGACTTCTGCAGTAGCCAATAATGCAGATGTCGTTCTCATTGATACAGCCGGTCGGTTGCATAACAAAATCAATTTGATGAATGAACTTACCAAGATAAAGAATGTGATGAAGAAAGTTGTTCCTGATGCTCCTAACGAGGTATTGCTCGTACTCGACGGCTCTACGGGACAGAATGCTTTTGAACAGGCAAAGCAGTTTACCAAGGCGACAGAAGTGACGGCTTTAGCTATTACAAAATTAGATGGGACGGCCAAGGGTGGTGTCGTTATCGGTATCTCTGATCAGTTCAAGATTCCTGTAAAATATATCGGCCTCGGCGAGGGGATAGATGATATGCAGATTTTTAATAAACGAGAGTTCGTGGAATCTTTATTTGGAGGGAATAAATGAGAAAGCGCAGAGTGGACATTATTACGATGGGTTGTTCTAAGAATCTAGTCGACTCAGAGTTATTAATCCGTCAATTCGAGGCAAATGGCTTTAGCGTATCTCATGATCCGGAGGTCCCTAAAGGGGAAATCGTTATTATCAATACTTGTGGCTTTATTGAGGCTGCCAAGCAGGAATCCATCAATATGATTCTGGAGTTTGCTCAAGCTAAGGAAGAGGGTCGGGTGAAGAAGCTCTTTGTAATGGGATGCCTTTCCGAACGGTATCAGAAAGAGCTGGCAGCAGATATTCCTCAGGTTGATAAATTCTATGGGAAGTTCAATTGGAAAGAGGTGCTTCGTGATTTGAATGCGATTTATTATCAGGAATTTTCCAATGAACGCACATTGACGACTTTTCACCACTATGCTTATCTGAAGATATCGGAGGGGTGCGACCGTCATTGTTCGTATTGTGCAATTCCTATCATGACTGGTCCTCACCGTTCACGACCGATGGAAGAAATTCTTGATGAAGTAAAAAGCCTGGTAAAAAGCGGTGTTAAGGAATTTCAGGTGATAGCTCAGGAACTGACCTATTATGGTCTCGATTTGTACAAGCAAAAGAAGATTGCGGAACTAATTGAACGGATAGCTGACATTGAGGGAGTGGAATGGATAAGGTTGCATTATGCTTATCCTGCACAATTCCCATTCGAATTATTGAAAGTGATACGGGAACGAGATAATGTCTGCAAATATCTGGATATTGCCTTTCAACATATCAGTGATAACATGCTGAATTTAATGTTAAGGCATGTATCCAAAGAGGAAACCTATCAGTTAATAAAGAATATTCGTGCTGAGGTACCTGGCATCTGTATTCGCACGACTTTAATGGTCGGACATCCTGGTGAGACGGAGGAAGACTTTCAAGAACTGAAAGACTTCGTTAGACGGGTTCGTTTCGACAGAATGGGAGCCTTTATGTATTCGGAGGAAGAGGGTACTTATGCTGCTTTGCATTACAAAGACGACGTTCCTCAAGATGTCAAACAAAAAAGGCTGGATGAATTGATGAGTATTCAAGAGGACATTGCTTCTGAATTGTCATCACAAAAAATAGGAAAAGTATTCAAAACAATCATAGATAGGGTAGAGGGGGATTATTACATCGGTAGGACACAATTCGATTCGCCTGATGTCGATCCCGAAGTTTTGATTAAAAAGGCGGATACGACTTTATGTATCGGCAATTTTTATGATGTGAAGATTTACGATTGTGACGATTTTGATTTATATGGTGAAGTTGTATAAAGATGAATGCGATATGACTAATAAAGAATTTATACAGGAATTATCAAAACGTTTGAAAAAGTCTTCTCCGGAGACTCAGCAGTTAGTTCAATCGTTTGTGACGGAGATGACTAAAGAAATCCGCTCTGAAAATTCGACCTTGATGATACAGGGATTTGGTACTTTCGAGGTTAAGAAAAAAATGGAGCGAGTGATTGTCAATCCTGCTTTTGAGCGTCCGATGCTCGTCCCGCCTAAATTGAATCTGGTATTTCATCCTTCAAATAAATTAAAAGAGTTTTTCAAATAGTAATATTATGAGTGATAAGACTACACTTCAGGACATTATCGACTCTTTCTCTGCAGAAGTAAAGATAAGTAAGAAGGATGCTGATACTTTTACTAAGGAATTCTTTCAACTTATTCAAGAGGCGTTAGAGCGAGATAAATATGTTAAGATTAAGGGATTTGGAACTTTTAAGGTAATTGGCATTGAATCTCGTGAGAGTGTTGATGTCAATACAGGTAAACGAATTCAAATAGAAGGTCATCAGAAGATTACTTTCTTGCCTGATGCGTCATTGAAAGAAGTGGTAAACCAGCCTTTCGCTGATTTTGAAACAGTCTTTTTGAATGACAATGTTTCTTTAAACGCTGTTGGAGATGAGGTCGCTGTCTCTGACGATAATCAAAATGAAGAGGATAATCCGTCTGTTGAGGAATCTTCGAGTGAGACTGTCCCGGAAATGGGACATGAGGAGAATGATACCTTAGATGAAGAAGTTGACTCTGATAAGGAAGAGGATGCTGTGGAGAAAGAGAATGCGGTGAAAGAAAAGGATGCTGTGGAGGAAGAGGATGTGGAGGAAGTTCCTGTGGATAGTGGCATTTCAGAAAAGATAATTTCTAATGAAAGGACTCATTCAACAAACTTCATGCATGAACAGGTTCAACGACGCAGAAAGAAACAGACGAAATTTATTAAGGTTTCAGTTACTTTAAGCGCACTTATCTTTTTATTTCTGATTATAGCTGTTTTGATTTATTATTGGATGTTGGTTCCTTCTAAACCTTTGCCTAATACACATTTGAATAATACTGCTATTGTTAATAAATCGGATTCACTGAATAAATCGGATTCCTTGAAAGGAAGCGATAGCACTAAAATATCAAACAACGCGAATGGGGTAATTCCTGTGAAGGGAGATGATAAGATAAAAGCAAAAGAAGATACGAGTAACAAATCGAACGATAATTTACAGGGAAAGTCGGGCAAGGGTGCGATTATTGGCTTGAAGACTGTTCACGTTATGAAAGCAGGCGAGAACTTGTATACCATTGCTGAGAAGTATCTTGGCTCTAAGAGTAAGGCTAAATATTTGATTCAGTATAATCACTTTAAAAACCCTGATTTAATTAAAATCGGAACGAAGATTCAAATTCCTCAGATGGGGGAATAAGATTGTGAAAGATTTTAAATGTTTTTTTAATGTAAATTAGTTGTATCCGACAAGATAATGATGTACTTTTGCTGACTAAAAGAAAGCCTTGATATAAAGAGGCTTTTTATTTAATTAGTGAATTAATAAAATATATAAATCTATGGGTGAACCTATTGATATCCGTGAACTCAATGAACGGATTGAGAGCCAAAGTGCTTTCGTTACGAATTTAACAACAGGAATGGACCAAATTATCGTTGGTCAGAAACATTTAATTGAATCTTTGCTCATTGGCTTGTTGGCTGATGGACATATTTTGCTTGAAGGTGTTCCTGGTTTAGCAAAAACATTAGCTATTAAAACTTTAGCATCACTTATTGAGGCTAAATACAGTCGTATTCAATTTACACCTGATTTACTTCCAGCTGACGTAATCGGAACTATGATTTATAGCCAAAAGGATGAATCTTTCCAAGTGCGCAAGGGTCCTATCTTTGCAAATTTTGTTTTGGCAGATGAAATCAATCGTGCTCCGGCAAAAGTACAAAGTGCATTACTTGAAGCAATGCAGGAGAAACAAGTAACAATTGGTCGTGAGACTTTCCTGTTGCCTGATCCTTTTCTTGTACTGGCTACACAGAATCCTATTGAACAAGAAGGTACTTATCAATTACCGGAAGCACAGGTCGACAGATTTATGCTTAAGGTAGTTATCGACTATCCCAAGATGGAAGAAGAAAAATTGATTATCAGAGAAAATATCGATGGACGTACCCTAGGTGTTAAGCCTGTTTTGAAGAGTGACGAGATTCTAGAAGCTCGCAAAATTGTTCGTCAGGTCTATATCGATGAGAAGATAGAGAAATATATTTTGGATATTGTATTCGCTACGCGTTTTCCTGATAACTATGGTTTAGGAGAGTTAAAGGGAATGATCAGTTTTGGTGGTTCTCCACGTGCTTCTATCAACTTGGCTCTTGCAGCTCGTGCTTTTGCTTTTATAAAGAGAAGAGGGTATGTCATTCCTGAAGATGTACGTGCTGTCGCTCATGATGTGCTACGCCATCGTATCGGTTTGACTTATGAAGCTGAAGCATCAAATCTTACTTCCGACGAGATAGTAAGTAAGATTCTAAATAAAGTTGAAGTGCCCTGATTTGTTTATCATGGAAACAAGCGAAATATTAAAGAAGGTCCGTAGAATTGAAATAAAAACCCGAGGGTTATCTAACAATATCTTCGCTGGTCAATACCACTCTGCTTTTAAGGGTAGAGGTATGGCTTTTTCAGAAGTGCGTGAGTACCAATATGGTGATGACATTCGTGATATCGATTGGAATGTTACTGCACGTTTTAATAAACCTTATATTAAGGTTTATGAGGAAGAGCGCGAATTGACAGTAATGTTGTTGATTGATGTATCTGGAAGTTTGGAGTTCGGTACAATCAAACAACTTAAAAAAGATATGCTGACCGAGATAGCAGCGACTTTGGCTTTCTCTGCCATTGAAAATAATGATAAAATCGGTGTAATCTTCTTCTCGGATAAAATAGAGAAGTTTATTCCTCCTAAAAAAGGACATAAGCATATTTTGTATATTATCAGAGAGTTGTTGGATTTCAAATCGGAAAGTAGAAAAACGAATATTGAACAAGCGCTTCGTTATCTGACTAATGTAATGAAACGACGTTGTACAACTTTTGTTCTATCTGATTTTATTGACCAAAGTGATTTTGAGAATGCATTGACAATAGCAAATCGTAAACATGATGTTGTTGCTGTTCAGGTCTTTGACAAACGAGTTGCTGAAATTCCTTCTGTGGGGTTGATGCGCGTGAAAGATGCTGAAACGGGTAAAGAACAATGGATTGACACATCTTCGGCCGTGGTTAGGAATATGCATCATCAGTGGTGGATTAATCATCAGTCTAAATTGAATACAACGTTTACCAAAAGTAGTGTTGATGCTGTTTCAGTACGAACAGATCAGGATTATGTTAAAGCATTATTGAATCTTTTTGCTAAACGAAATTAAAGCGAATATGAAAAAAATTGTTTTGTTGATAGTACTATTCTTTTCATTTGGGACAACTGTTTTTTCTCAGAATGTTTCGATTAGTGCAAAACTCGATTCTTTGCAAATCAAAATTGGACAACAAACTAAGATTAGACTGCAAGTGCTGTTGAATTCCGGTCAACGCGTTCAATTTCCTACGTTTAAAGATACAATAGTAAATAATGTCTTTTTGGTTGAGGTTGCTAAACTTGATACTCAGAAGTTAGATAATAATAAACTTCAGATTAGTGAGGCGTATACGATTACATCGTTTGATTCGGCGCTGTATTACCTGCCTCCGATGGTCGTTAAGGTCGACAATCAGAATTATATGACGAAGCCATTGGCTTTGAAAGTGCTTACTGTCCCTGTCGATACCATTCATCCTGATCATTTTTACGGTGAGAAACCTGTGATGAAAGCTCCTTTTGTTTGGGGCGATTGGATCGGTATGATCATTATTACTTTCCTTACGATTTTGCTTATACTGGCTTTAGTGTATTTCATTATTCGTCTGCGTGATAATAAGCCGATAATCCGTCGTATCAAAGTAGAGCCGAAACTTACTCCTCAACAAGCAGCCATGAAAGAAATAGAGGAGATCAAGGAAGAGAAACTTTCTTTGAAAAAAGAAAATCCGAAGGAATACTATACTCGTTTGACTGAAGCTATACGTAAATATATCTTTAATCGTTTTGGCTTTAATGCTATGGAGATGACTTCGCAAGAGATTATCGATAAGCTAATGGAGTTAAATGATAAAAATGCGTTAGCAGACTTAAGTAAACTTTTCCGCACAGCAGATCTTGTGAAGTTTGCAAAGCATGCACCTGAATTGAATGAGAATGATGCGAATCTGGTAAAGGCAGTCGACTTTATTAATCAAACTAAACAAGATGAGGTCGAGAACAAGGAACCTCAGCCAACTGAAATTACTATTGTCGAGAAGCGCTCTCTTAGAACGAAACGCTTATTAGTTTTGGTCATCGTTGTTCTGAGTTTTGCTATCGTCGGGTGCTTGATATATGTGGGATTGCAGTTGAATGAATTGGTCCCTTGAGTGTTTATAAAATATGAGAATAATTTAATATGTTTCTATAATGGTTTTTGCTAATATTGGATATCTGTTTTTGCTGCTCTTGTTGATTCCATATATTATATGGTATATTTGGAAAGGGCGGAAATCCGGTGCTTCTCTTCAAGTTTCGGATACCAAAGTTTATGCAAAAGCACCTAAAAGTTATAAGATTTACCTTTTACATGCTCCCTTCGTACTTCGGATATTCACTTTTGTCCTTATCATATTGATTTTGGCTCGTCCCCAGTCGACTAATAGTTGGAAGAATAGTGAGACAGAAGGTATTGATATCATGATGTGTTTGGATATCTCTACAAGTATGTTGTCGGAGGATATCCGTCCCAACCGTTTACAAGCTGCAAAAGATGTTGCTGCTGAGTTTATCAACGGCCGACCGAATGATAATATAGGATTGACTCTTTTTGCTGGCGAAAGTTTTGTTCAATGTCCGCTTACTGTAGACCATTCGGTCTTATTGAATTTGTTCCAGGGCATTAGGTGCAATATGATTGTCGATGGAACTGCGATCGGTATGGGTATTGCCGATGCTGTTACTCATTTGAAAAGCAGTAGAGCTAAATCTAAGGTCATCATCTTGCTGACAGATGGTTCCAATAATATGGGCGATATTTCTCCACTTACTGCTGCTGAGATAGCAAAAACGTATGGTATACGTGTTTATACTATTGGCGTCGGGACAAATGGAATGGCACCTTATCCCGTTCAGGTAGGTGGTACTGTTCAATATATTTCAATGCCTGTTGTGATTGATGAAAAAACGCTGACTCAGATAGCTGGTACAACAGATGGTTCTTACTATAGAGCTACTAGTCGTTCGAAATTGGAAAAAGTGTATAAAGAAATAGATAAGTTGGAAAAAACGAAGCTGAATGTGAAGTCATATAATAAACGTACTGAAGAATATCAGCCTTTTGCATTATTGGCTTTATTATGTGTTCTATTAGAAATACTGCTTCGTCAGACTGTATTAAAGAAATTACCATAAAAGGTTAGAAAGGATAGAGAAATGTTTCGATTTGAAGAACCTGCATATTTATATTTGTTATTGTTGATCCCTTTGTTGGTATTGTTCTATTTATATTCCAACTATAAAAAGAGGAAGGCTTTACAAACATTCGGAGATCCAGAGTTAATGTCGCAGCTAATGCCTAATGTATCTAAATATCGTCCAGATACAAAATATTGCATTATGTTGTGTGTAATTGGCTTGTTTTCTGTATTATTGGCAAGACCGCAGTTTGGCACCAAAGCTGAAAATGTTAAACGAAATGGTGTTGAGATTATTATTGCTTTGGATATTTCAAACTCTATGTATGCAAGAGACGTTAAACCAAGTCGTTTGGAACGTGCCAAGATGTTAGTTTCACAGTTGGTCGATCAGTTGGATAATGATAAGGTCGGTTTTATTGTTTTTGCCGGGGATGCATTCACGCAATTGCCTATAACAAGTGATTTTGTATCTGCAAAAATGTTTTTGGATAATATTTCTCCTGCATTAATCCAGCGCCAGGGTACTGCAATAGGAACGGCTGTAGATATGGCAACTCATAGCTTTACTCCTCAGAAGGGAATAGGAAGAGCCATTATATTGATTACTGATGGTGAAAACCATGAACCGGGAGCTGAAGATGCTGTGAAGGAAGCCCGTAAAAAAGGTATTGAAGTATGTGTCTTAGGAGTGGGCATGCCTGATGGAGGTCCTATACCATTACTGGGAAGAAGTGATTTCCTTAGAGACGGTCAAGGCAATGTCGTTGTGACAAGACTTGATGAGAATATGTGCCGACAGTTAGCGCAGTTAGGTAAAGGAATCTATGTTCGGGTCGATAACACGGATGTTGCTCAGAAAGCGATAGATTCCGAAATTGATAAAATGGCTAAGGCCGATATAAATTCGAAAGTGTTCAGTGAGTACAATGAACAGTTCCAGGCTATTGCTTGGCTTATATTGTTATTGTTAGTAGCCGACTTATTAATTTTAGAATATAAAAACCCGATGTTTAAGAATATTCGATTGTTTTCTAATAAGCTAATAAAAAGGTAGTATGTCTAAAAATAAATATATATTGTTTTTCGCTTTAGTTCTTTTTTCTCTGGCGGCATCTGCGCAAAAAGCGGAAAGAAACTATATCCGTAAAGGAAATCGATGCTTTAAGGATAGCACCTATGTAAAAGCCGAAGTAAATTATCGTAAAGCTCTTGATGTCAATCATAAATCTTCAATTTCAATGTATAACTTGGGAAATGCATTGTCTCAGCAGAAGAAATTGAATGATGCTATGAAGATGTATCAATCTGCATCAAAAATTGAAAAAAATAAATCGAAATTAGCTCAGATTTATCATAATATGGGTGTGCTTTTTCTAGCTGCTAAAGATTATGAGAATGCTGTAAAAGCTTGTTCTTTGTCATTATTGAATAATCCTAACGATGAAGAAACTCGGTATAATCTAGCTCTTGCAAAGAAGATGTTGAAGAAACAACCTCAAAACAAGAACAAAAATAAGAATAAAGACAAGAATAAGGATAAACAAAAGCAAAATCAAAAACAACAGAAAAAGGACCAAAATAAGAATAATCCTCCTAAACCGCAAAAATCTAATAGTCAGATGTCAAAACAGAATGCAGATCAGTTATTGAATGCTGTGATGCAAGAAGAAAAGGGAACTCAAAACAAAATGAAGAACCAACAATCGTTACAAGGCAATCATCTGGAAAAGAATTGGTAATTTTAGAGATTTATTATATTGATAAAAATGAAGAATTTAATATTTATATTTACAGTATTTTCTGCTATTCTATTTACGCAGCATTGTGAAGCTCGTGTAAGCTTTACAGCTTCAGCTCCTGAGACTGTATCTGTGGGAGATCAATTTAGATTGTCGTATACTGTTACAACTCTAAATGTAGAGAATTTCCGTGCCCCTGCAATTAAGGGATTTGAGGTACTAATAGGTCCAACTCGTTCGGAACAGAGCAGTACACAGATTGTAAATGGAAATGCATCTTCTTCAAGCAGTATTACTTTTACTTATATTCTCATGGCAAATACGCCGGGTACTTACACGATTCCTGGAGCTACTTGTACTGTCGGTGGACAACATCTTACATCTAATGGGGTTAAAATAAAAGTAGTTGCAGGCCATTCATCGGGAAATAACCGTTCTTCAGATGGTGGCGTGCATCCTTCATCTCATCGCAGTGTATCAGGCTCAGACTTATTTGTTACCGGTTCTATTAATAGATCTACTGTATATGAACAAGAAGCTCTCGTTCTCACTTATAAAATATATACTCGCGAAGCAAATTTACGTTTTGATAATGTGACATTACCTGATTTTAAGGGTTTTCACTCTCAAGAGGTTAAAATGCCTACGAATGCCAGTTGGAAGGAAGAAATTTATAGAGGGCGCAATTATTATTCAACTACTTATCGTCAATTTGTGCTGTTCCCTCAGCAATCTGGAAAATTAAAGATTGGAAGTGCCAGATTTGATGCAGTTGTTTCTAAGGTATCTCAATCGGCTGATCCTTTTGATGCATTTTTTAATGGGGGAAGTAATATCGTCAATATTAAGAAGGTTTTAACTTCACCTGAACTCAATATTACGGTTCGCCCTTTACCTGGTAATAAACCTGCAAATTTCTCTGGTGGGGTAGGAGCATTTAATATGACTTCTTCTATCAATAGTCAGCACGTTAGGACAAATGATGCAATTACAGTGCACATTGTTATCTCAGGAATAGGCAACTTAAAATTAATTTCTAATCCAACTTTGCAATTCCCTGATAATTTTGAAGTTTATGATCCTAAAGTTACAGAGAACACCCAATTGACATCCAATGGCGTTATAGGCACTAAGAAAATAGATTATTTGGTCATTCCTCGGGATCCTGGCAAATTCACTGTTCCTTCGGCTACTCTTACTTATTTCGACAGTCGTAGTAATTCGTATAGAACACTTCGTACTTCTCCATACACAGTAGAAGTGGAGAAGGGACCGGGAAATGCTAGTCAAATGATTCAGAACTTCACGAATAAGCAAGATGTTAAAGTCTTGGGAGAAGATATTCGGTATATTAAGTTGAATGATGTTAAACTTCAACCGATGGGCTCTATTCTTTTTGGATCTTTTTTATACTGGATGTGGTACATCTTACCTGCTATCATCTTTATAGTTTTCTTATTCATTTATCATCAGCAGATTGTGGAGAATGCTAATGTCGCTAAAATGCGTAATAAAAAGGCTAACAAGGTGGCAATTAAACGTCTAAAATATGCTGGCAGTCTATTGGCAAATAACAAGAAAGAAGAATTCTATGATGAAGTGCTCAAGGCTTTATGGGGATATACAAGTGATAAGTTGAACATCCCTGTATCTCAGTTATCAAAGGATAATATTGAAGAGAATATGAAGAATCATGGTGTTAATGATGAACTTGTAAAAGATTTCCTGAATACGTTAGATGAATGTGAATTTGCTCATTTTGCACCGAGTGGAGATGCAAATCAGGCAATGGATAAGGTATATAGTTCTTGCTTGGATGTGATTAGTAAAATGGAGAATTCTATAAAACGTTAATGAAGAGGTATATTAATATGAAAAAGATAGTATATTTAGTATTAAGTTTGTTATTGATTTTTTCTTCAACTTTATATGCCCAGGGACCTTCTAAAGCAGATGGCGATAAAGCATATTCAAAGAATAATTTTAATACAGCCATTCAGATATATGAATCTATTCTAAAGAATGGAGAGTCTGCTGACCTCTATTATAACTTGGGAAATAGTTATTATAAAAATAATGAGATTGCAAAAGCAATATTGAATTATGAACGGGCATTGCTTTTGGAGCCTTATAATGGTGACATTAGAAATAATTTGGATATCGCCAGGAGCAAGACATTGGATAAGGTTGATTCTACTCCTGATATATTTTTTATCACATGGATTAATGCTTTAATTAATTCATTGAGCGTAGACAGGTGGGCGAAAATTGGCATTGTTTTTTTCTTACTGATGCTTATATCAATCTACTTCTATGTCTTCTCAAAAGGTATTGTGCTTAAAAAAATCGGCTTTATCTCAGGAGTAGTATTTCTTGCTTTTACTATTATGACGAATGTATTTGCATTTAAACAGAAGAGTGATCTCTTGAATCGTGATAATGCTATAATAATGAGTCATAGCGTTACTGTACGTAGTACACCAAGTGATAATGGTACAAAGTTATTTGAAATTCATGAAGGACATAAGGTCTCAATTACAGACAACACAATGAAGGACTGGAAAGAAATTCAATTGGAAGATGGAAAAGTGGGTTGGGTCCATTTTTCAGATATCGAAGTTATCTGACGTTATTTGATATATTTTTTGATTTGCTTACTTAACGATAAATTTATCATAAGATTTAATCAAAATAATTTGATATATCTTTTTTTATTATTAAGTTTAATGCGTGAATTCAATTTGAGTATTAACCTTTAATTGTTAAGTAGACATGAGAACAATGACTTTTAATGAACTTCGTAAAATTAAAGACTCGTTACCTTCGGGCAGTATGCATAAGATTGCAAATGAGTTGGGGTTAAATGTAGATACAGTTCGTAATTTTTTTGGCGGACATAATTTTAAAGAAGGTAAAAGTGTAGGGATTCATATTGAACCGGGACCCGATGGCGGTTTGGTAATGCTAGATGATACTACAGTATTAGATCGAGCCCTTAAAATATTGAACGAAACAAATATTAAATTAGGAGAGACTGTTCCAACGGTCTCTGCGTAATAAAGATAAGTATGATTAAGTAATCCCAATTGCTACCCTTAAACAATTGGGATTAATTATTTGTTATTATAAATATGGAAGATAAATTGGTTACATTAGTTACTTTAACTTATAACAAGGCGCTAATATTAAAGGAATTATTGGAAAAAGAAGGCATTGAAGTTACTATCGCTAATCTTCATCCTCATAATCCTGTCGTTTCTTCAGGCGTTTGTATCAGAATAAAGGAAAGTGATTTACCTCACGCATTAAAAATTACTGAAAGTCCTGTGTGGCTGTCAGAGAGTGTAGTGGGGGAGAAGTCAATCGGACTTACCCGAGAAGAGTCTTCTGAGATACTTGTTCCTGTAGATTTTTCATCTTATTCTATGCGAATTTGTGAATTCGCTTTCCATTTTGCTGAAAAGATGAATTACAAAATTATTTTGTTTCATGCATATTTTACTTCTATGTTTTCTTCTGCTTTATCTTATGGTGATTCTTTTACTTTTCCAAAAGTGAATGATCGTGAGTCAAAAAATGAACTGAAAAAGGTACAAAGTGATTTCGATGCATTAATTGACGATATCAAAAACAAAATAATTAATAAAGAATTTCCTGAGGTAAAATATAGTACCGTGTTACGAGAAGGAGTTCCTGAGGAAGAAATTCTTAAATATGCAAAAGAGAGTTGCCCAAAACTAATTATTATGGGAACTCGTGGTAAACATCAAAAAGACATCGATTTAATGGGGAGTGTAACCGCTGAAGTTATTGAACGAAGTAGGATTACTGTTCTTGCTATTCCGGATAATACTCCTTTAAAAGATTTTGCTAGTGTAAAACATATAGCATTTATCACTAATTTCGAACAATTTGATTTAATTGCTTTTGATATTTTTGTGAAATCATGGAATACTTATAAATTCTCTGTGTCATTACTACATTTATCTGATGTTCCAAATACTTGGAATGAAATTAAATTGGCTGGTATCAAAGAATATTTTCATCATCAGTATCCTACACTTGATATAAAATATGATATTGTAAAAAATGATGATTTATTGAATAGCTTAGATAGCTATATTAAAGAAAACAAAATTGATATCATTACAATGACTTCTCATAAAAGAAATATATTTTCAAGACTATTTAACCCGAGTATTGCCCAAAAGATGATTTTCCATTCTGATACTCCTTTATTAGTCATTAATATTGATTAAAAATCATTCATCTTAAATATATATAATTATGTATCAAGGCATTACGCTGATAATAGTGGATTTTCAAAAAGATTTCTGTTCTAAAACTGGTAGCTTGTACGTTAAAAATGCTCAAGAGGCTTTGAAAAATATTATCAAATTATTGGACTCTGGTAATGTTGAAAATGCCTTGTTTACAGTAGATTGGCATCCTATTAATCATTGTTCATTCGTTAATAATGGAGGTCAATGGCCTATGCATTGTATACAATATTCTGAAGGAGCTTCTATACCTGATATTCTTCTGCATTGTTGTGCTAAAAATAATATTCCATATCAAATTATTAGGAAAGGAACATCAGAAAATGAGGAAGAATATAGTGCATTCACTCATATTACTGTTGATGGTACATGGAATAAAATAAAATCTGATAATAAAGAATATCTATTAGATTCTAATAAACCAATTGTCATTTGCGGATTGGCTGGCGATTATTGTGTTTTTGAAAGTGTGAAAAGTTTGTATAAGCTTTCTCCAAAAATCTATTTCCCAGGAATTGCTTTTATTGGTAATGATTCATCTCTTAAAGTCTTTATGGAGAATCATAACTTAGAAAGTTATTAAACATCAATTTCAATATTCCTATTGTAGCATTTGCTATTATCACTATAATACATATTATGTTTAATATAAAGTAGTAAGTACTTAATATTTATCGTGTCTTTCATTCTCTTTTTACATATATTCGAATAAAAATCGGGTAAAACAGAAGATTTAAGAAAATTCTGTTTTACCCGGGTATAAATTTATTAATAGATAATTATTATTGTTTTACGCCAATAATTTTTTCCATCTCTTCGAATTGTGGACCCATTTTAAGGTAATAATATACTCTGTATAATCCTTGTCCCCATAGGTCTTTTGAATCTGGTTTTAATTGTCTTGCCTTTTCATAATTAGGCTTAGCCTTTTCATATAATGCTTTAATCGATTCTTGATCCTTCTTAAAGTTTGGACTATTTACGTTTGTCGATAGTTTATCTGATAAATCTTGAGCTTTCATTAAATAAACTAATCCCAAATTCGAGTAAGCTTCGGCGTAACTTGGATCTAGTTGAATAGCCTTTTCATAATAAGGAATAGCTTTATCATATTGCTTCATATTATGGTAAAGATATGCTTTTACATATACATATAATTTATTATTAGGATCTTTAGTTAATTGTTGATCTGCAAATTCCATTGCTTTATCATTTTGATTGCGAACAGCATAATAATCAATAAGGTTTGCAAAGAAATATTGGTTATCAGGATATTTAGCAATACCATCTTGAATTAGTTTCAAAAATTGAACAGAATCTTTCTCTTGTTTATATGTATCAGCTAATAATTGCATTGCGAATTTACCATTCTCTTTGTCATTAAAAGCCAAAGGTGCATATTTCTTTACAGCCGCATTATCTGAAACTTTATTGGCTGCTAATGTGGCATAATATGAAACCTGAGATAAAATCGTATCTTTTTTCTGTAAATCAGCACTTAATAACATAGGATATGTAGCAGAATCTATGTATGTCCCAAAGAACTTTAAGGCATCCGCATTCTTGCCAGTATTAAAGGATTGGATACCACCATTAATTAAATTAGGACGATCAGCTAATAACATAGTTGTGATGTCTTTTCTGTATTTATTTTTAATTTTCCCTTTTTCATTAGGAACTTGTGCTAATTCATCACATTTCACAAAGTATTGATACATGTTCAGTATACTATTATACAACTTCAAAGAATCACATGGCTTCTTAAGATAAGCTTTTTCCATCTCTTTAGTATTGATCTTCTTTTGAATTAAACCAGCGACATTCCATGTCTCAGGATCATTTTTAGTAGCAGGATCATTCAATGCTGCATTAATCAACTGTTCTGCTTTAGCAAAATCAGGATTTGTTCCATCAATAATGCTTTTTGCATCTTTTACATTCTTTTGCTGTGCAAAAGTACAAACAGACGCAAGGAACAAAGCTGTAGTTAAAATAACTTTTTTCATAATCGTTGTTTTATAAGTTAAATAATTAGTTTTCATCTTCATTACTATCATCGTCCATATCTGGATCAGAAGAAGATACATCCTTTTCTTCATCATTCATTTTGAAAGGATGTTCATCACTCTCTTCGTTTTCATCTGTTATTGCATCTTCGTCTGCCTCTGAGTTCACTTTGCATACAGAGCCGATTTCGTCTCCACGTTTTTCTAGATTAATGAGTTTAACACCTTGTGTTGCACGTCCCATAATTCTAAAATCAGCAACATGAACTCGTATTGCGATACCCGATTTGTTGATAATCATCAAGTCTTTATCATCAGTAACAGATTTGATAGTGACAACTTTACCTGTCTTTTCTGTGATATTCATAGTTTTAACGCCTTTCCCTCCCCTATTCGTGATACGATAATCTTCGATTAGAGAACGTTTAGCGTAGCCTTGTTCAGAAACGACCATCACTGTCTCTTCAGGATCTTTGATACAAATCATTCCAACAACTTCGTCTTGTCCATCATCATCCAATGTCATTCCTCGAACACCTGTTGCTGTTCGTCCCATGGTACGGATTTTACTTTCATTGAATCTAATAGCTCGACCATTACGATTGGCAATGATAATTTCATTTGATCCATTCGTCATACGTACTTCGATGACTTGGTCGTCTTCGCGGATAGAAATAGCTATAATACCATTTTGGCGCGGACGGGAATATTGTTCTAGCAATGTCTTTTTAACGACACCTTGTTTCGTACAGAAGACGATGTAGTGATTATTGATAAATTCTTCATCACTCAAATCTTTAACACGTACATAAGCGTTAACTGCATCATCAGATTCAATATTCAATAGATTTTGTATTGCGCGGCCTTTAGAAGTCTTAGTTCCTTCTGGAATTTCATAAACTTTTAGCCAATAACATTTACCCTTTTGCGTAAAGAACATCATTGTATTATGCATTGTAGCAGGATAAATGTGTTCTACAAAGTCTTCGTCACGTGTGTCAGAACCTCTAGAACCAACTCCTCCCCTATTCTGTGCATGGAATTCTGCTAATGGTGTACGTTTAATATATCCCATGTGAGAAATTGTGATTATCATTTCATCATCCGAGTAGAAATCTTCTACATTGAATTCTTCAGATGAATAAACAATCTCAGAACGTCGTTCATCGCCATATTTCTCTTTAACTTCTATCAATTCGTCTTTAATAATTTGACGGCATAATACATCATCGGAAAGAATTTGTTCAAGATATGCTATTTGTTTTTCGATTTCATCGTATTCCTGGTGTAATTTATCTTGATTCAATCCTGTCAATTGGATGAGTCGCATATCTGTAATAGCTTTAGCCTGTAGTTCATCCAATTCAAATCGTTTCATTAGGTTTGCAATAGCTTCAGCAGGTGTTTTAGCTGCTTTTATAATATGGACAACTTCATCAATATTATCTGATGCTATAATCAATCCCTCTAAAATGTGTGCTCTTTCTTGAGCTTTCCTTAAGTCGAATTTAGTTCTACGAATAACTACATCATGGCGATGTTCAACGAAATATTTGATTAATTCGCGAAGATTCAATATTTGAGGTCGGCCGTTAACCAATGCAACATTATTTACGCTGAAAGAAGACTGAAGAGCAGTCATCTTATACAATTTATTTAAAATAACATTTGCATTAGCATCTCTTTTGACATCAATAACGATACGCATGCCATCACGTTTGGATGACTCATCACTAATATTAGATATACCGATGATTTTCTTTTCATTTACTAAATCAGCAATATATTTAATAAGTTCAGATTTAATAACGTTATAAGGTATTTCAGTTACGATGATTTTATCGTGTGTCTCGCCTGTTTCAATCTCTGCTTTGGCACGAATAATAACACGTCCCCGACCAGTTTGGTAAGCTTCGCGGACACCACTCATGCCATAAATATAACCTCCGGTTGGGAAATCTGGTGCTTTAACGTATTGCATCAGTTCGTCAACCGTAATATCATTATTGTCGATATAAGCTACGCATGCATCAATTACTTCCGACAAATTATGTGTAGGCATATTTGTTGCCATACCAACAGCAATACCGGAAGAACCATTTACCAAAAGATTTGGAATACGAGTTGGCATTACAGAAGGCTCCTGAAGAGTGTTATCAAAATTAGGAGTCATATCAACAGTGTCCTTATACAAGTCTTGCATCATCTCCTCTCCCATCTTGTTCAAACGGGCTTCGGTATAACGCATAGCTGCAGGACTATCGGCATCCACAGAACCAAAATTTCCTTGTCCGTCTACCAATGGATAGCGCATTGCCCAACCTTGAGCCATACGGACCATTGCGTAATAGACTGAGGAATCTCCATGTGGATGATATTTACCTAAAACTTCACCTACTATTCTCGCAGATTTTTTATATGGTTTATCGGATGTATTACCTAATTCCATCATTCCAAAAAGAATTCTACGATGAACAGGTTTAAATCCGTCTCTGACATCAGGCAAGGCACGTGAAACAATCACCGACATAGAATAATCTATATACGATGATTTCATCTCTTCCTCGATGTCAACTTTTATAATTCTATCTTCTTCAAGCATTTAAAAATTATTTATTAATTATACACAATATGTTCTTAAATAACACGCTAAGTTAATGCTTTTCTATGACATATGAAAAAAAAATTAAATAAACTTTCTTCCTTTATTAGCCACCATATGAACGGATTATCTAACGGCTATTTATCTGCAACTTTTTGATGGTATCTTGTCAGTGTAGTATTTTGAATACTAATTCTTTTAGAATGTCTCCGTTAGAAGTGGAATTGGAATCTACACCTTTCGACATAGCATCGGCACGACGTATTTCACTGATTATTTGCATCGTTTTCCAAGCATTATAATAATGCATTGCTTCAACAAGACTTTTGGTCGTTTTGAATGATTTTATGCCAATAAAATTTGCGATTCCATTTTGAGATTTATCAGGAGCATAATAAGCTAGCATCATATTCGAGAAGAAATTGAATAAGGTTGCTATTGTAATTTGAATGGGGTTCATCTTAGGATTCTCAGCAAAATAACGGATAATTGCATTTGCTTTTAATACATCCTTACACTGAATGGCACAGAGCAATTCATAATTATTATAGTCTTTACTGATGCCGATGTTCTTTTCCACATGATCTGATGTGATGATATTGGAATTCTTATCTAAAGTGATGATTAATTTGTCCAATTCACTCGACATTCTGCTTAAATCCGACCCGATGAAATCGCTCATCATTTCTGCAGCCTTGGGTTCAATTCTAATGTTCTTCTCAGATAAATAAGAATTGATAAAGGTAGGTAATTGATTATCCCACCATTTTTTAGATTCGTATAATATTCCCGTGTTTTCAATTGCTACAGCTAATTTTTTTCTTCTATCAATAGTTCCGTTCTTATGGCAAATAACTAAAATTGTAGATGGTTGTGGCTTTTGTAAGTAAAGAGCTAGCTCATCTAAATTATCGATGTTCTGGGCCTCTTTAACAACAACAACCTGGTGTGATGCCATCATAGGATAGCGTTTAGCTAGATTGATTATAGCTGCTACATCTGCGACATCAGATCCATAAGTAACCGTCAGATTGAAATCCTTTTCAGTTTCCGTAAGTACATGGTCGATGATATAATCTGCTATTTTATCAATAAAATAACCTTCTTCGCCCATCAGAAAATAGATAGGATAATATTTTTTTTGTTGTAAGTTGCGAATTATACTGTCGTAGGTAGGTATAATCTTTGCCATTACCAATCGTACTTTAAGTGTTTAACGGTTTTCTTTTCGTCAATAATCATTCTCAGTGATTGAATGCCAATACGAACATGTTCTTGAGAGAAATTATGAGTAACACGGTTGTCACTTTCTTCCGTTTTAATACCTTCGGGCATCATGGGCTGGTCGGATACAAGTAAAAGAGCACCTGTAGGAATATGGTTGGCAAATCCTACACTAAAAAGTGTAGCTGTTTCCATATCTACGGCCATAGCACGAGTTTTTGTTAGATATTTTTTGAAATCATCATCATGTTCCCAAATTCTTCTATTCGTAGAATAGACAGTACCTGTCCAATAATCGCATGAATTATCTCTTATGGCAGATGAAACTGCACGCTGTAGCATAAAAGCCGGTAGAGATGGCACTTCTGGAGGAAAATAGTCATTTGATGTTCCTTCTCCTCTAATGGCTGCTATAGGTAAGATGAAATCGCCCAATTTGTTTTTTTTGTCGATACCACCGCATTTTCCAAGAAACAGACAAGCCTTTGGATGAATAGCTCCAAGCAAGTCCATGATGATTGCAGCATTAGGACTGCCCATACCGAAGTTAATCATGGTAATACCATTTGCTGATGCCGATGGCATATTGGAATCTCTTCCATACACATCCGTATTACATTGTTCAGCAAAAATCTCCAGGTATTTATTGAAATTAGTCAATAGAATGTATTCACCGAATTCATCTAATTTGCGTTTCGTATAACGCGGTAACCAATTTTCAACTATCTCTTGTTTTGTTTTCATAATTCTATTACATTTGTGACATGGATGTCTTTCTTAAATAATATGCAAAAATAGTAAATGTTTACGTTAAACCTGCCAGAATTCGATGCTAATATTATCGTTAAGGATGGAAAAAATATGATTTTTGATATTCTTCGTAAACGATATGTTATAATTACTCCCGAAGAGTGGGTAAGGCAGCACTTTATTCACTATCTCATCAACAATAAGCATTATCCTCAAACATTCCTTGCAAATGAAGTAGGACTCCTGTTGAATGGTACGAAGAAACGTTGTGATACTGTATTGTATGATAAAAGATTGATTCCTCAAATGATTATCGAATATAAAGCTCCACATATAAATATCGCGCAAAAGGTATTTGACCAAATTGCGCGATATAATATTGTGATGAAAGTAGACTACTTGATAGTTAGCAATGGAATGATGCATTATTGTTGCAAGATGAACTACCAAGAGCAGACTTATTCATTTCTTAAAGATATTCCCAATTACGAGGAACTTTAATATTATTCTTTTTCTTTTTCTGCAGATTTAGGAGCTGCTTTCTTGCGTGTCTTCTTTACAGGAGCTTCTTTTTCTACTGTTGTAGTTACTTCTGCCAATTCAGGATCTATCATAATACGGCCACAATATTCGCAAACAATAATTTTCTTACGAGAACGAATATCCAATTGTCTCTGAGGCGGAATCTTGTTAAAGCAACCACCGCAAGCATCGCGTTGTACGTATACGATGCCTAATCCATTGCGAGAATTTTTACGGATACGTTTAAAAGATTGGAGTAAGCGTGGTTCGATCTTCAGTTCGAGTTCCTTGGCCTTGTCTCTCAGTTTCTCCTCTTGTTGTTTAGTCTCAGCGATGATTTCATCCAGTTCATCTCTCTTTTCCGAAACATCTTGTTGACGTTCTTCTAGTTTTGACTGGCATTCTTCTATTTCCTTATCTTTATTTTCTTTATCTTCGGTGAATTCCTTAATTTTCTTATTGCATAATTCAATTTCCAGCGTTTGGAATTCAATTTCTTTATTTAAAAAGTCGTATTCACGATTATTACGAACATCATCAATCTGTTTCTGATATTTATCAACTGAAGTCTGAGCTTTATCAATATTGACCTTTTGTTCTGAAATGGCTTTCTTTAAGTCCTCAACATCATTTTTAATATTCTCTATACGCGTATTCAGACCGGCGATTTCATCTTCCAGATCCTGAACTTCCAATGGAAGCTCACCGCGTAAAGTTCTGATCTTATCAATTTCTGTTAACGCTGTTTGTAGTTGGTAAAGCGTTTTCAATTTCTGTTCGACTGTCAAGTCAGTCGGTTCTTTTTTTGATTCTTTCGCCATCTTTTTATAAGTATTTAATTGGATTCGTATTCACTGAACACATAAATAAGGGTATAGCAGGGCACAAATCCTTTATTATTGAATAAAATATTTCTTTAGTATATTGTTCACTTTCATAATGTCCCATCTCTGCTAGTAAGATTTCATTCTCATGACCGAAAAATTCATGATAGCGTATCTCGCCTGTAATAAAAGCATCAGCATGTCGTTCTATAGCCAAAGGAATCAAGAATGCACCTGCACCGCCACAAAGAGCCACTCTTTTAATATTGGTTCCTAAGTAATCATTATAACGCAGACATTCTACACCGAAAGCCGATTTCAATAAATTTAAGAATTCCATTGGAGGCATCTCTTTGTCGAACACACCGATAGCACCCGATCCTGCCTGCGACCATTTATTTTTCAATGGAAACAAATCGTAAGCAGGTTCTTCATAAGGATGTACATCAAGCATTGCCTTAACAGCAGAACCTTCTTTATTTGCAGGAACTATCGTTTCTATGCGTACTTCTTTTTCATGATGCTCCTCTCCTATCTTCCCCACAAAAGGATGAGTATTTTCGCCTGCTCTGAAAGTACCGGTACCATCTGCATTAAAGCTGCAGGAATCATATTTCCCTATACTCCCACATCCAGCCTGGAAAAGAGCGTTACGTACCTGATCGGCATAGGCTGCTGGGACATACGTAACCAATTTTAATAAATTGTCTTCTTTAGGGCCTAATATCTCAAGCTGCTGCAGTCCGATCTTCTCTGCCATCTTATAATTGACACCATACAGAGCATTGTCCATATTGGTATGTGCTGAATACACAACAATACCTTTACGGATGCATTTCATTACACAACGTTCAATGTAATTTTCACCCGTAATACGTTTCAGTTTGTTGAACAATAGTGGATGATGCGATATAATAACATTGCAGTTATCAGCTATCGCTTCATCAACAACTTCTTCAGTGACATCCAAACATAGCAAAGCCCCTGTAACTGTCGCTTCTGTTAATCCTACTTGCAAGCCGGCATTATCAAATCCATCTTGCAGAGGCAGAGGCGCGAATCGTTCAAGGGCATCTACTATTTCCTTTATTTTCATATAATGGAAAATTTGCACAAAGATAAGTATTATTTCTGATTTTACAGATTTTTCTTTCTAGAATTCATTTTAAAAGAAGAAATTAATCGTTCCATATAAGGAAATCTGAGAAGAATAACTACCTTTGCGGCGAATTAAGCGTGTGCTTGGTAACCACGTTAAAAAAACAAGATTATGAAAGAAAAATTATCAGTACCTTTTATGCTTCTCGGCATACTCTTCAATGTATGTCTAATTACAGCAAATTTATTAGAAACAAAAGTGATTCAAATCTGCGGATTAACATTAACTGCAGGATTGTTAGTTTTCCCCATTTCATACATTATTAATGATTGTATGACTGAGGTGTGGGGATATAAGAAGGCTCGTCTCATTATATGGAGCGGCTTTGCTATGAATTTTCTTACGGTTGGACTAGGCTTGATAGCCGTTGCCATTCCGGGTGCACCTTTCTGGGATGGTGCAGATCATTTCAATTTCGTTTTTGGAATGGCTCCTCGAATTGTTGTGGCAAGTCTGTTGGCATTTCTAGTCGGCTCATTTCTCAACTCTTATGTGATGAGTAAGATGAAGATTTCGAGCCAAGGACGGAATTTCTCTGCCCGCGCGATATTAAGCACCGTTGTCGGTGAAACAGGAGATTCAATTATCTTTTTCCCGATCGCTTTTTTGGGTGTTATAGACATTCCCCATCTTGTACAGATCATGTTGTTACAGATTATATTAAAGACTTTATACGAAGTAATTGTTTTACCGGTGACTATTCGTGTCGTGAAGTTTATCAAGCGTATCGAAGGCACTGACGTATATGATAATGATATATCATATAACGTTCTTCATATCAAAGATATTTAATCGCATCATATCATTTTTATTTGCATATTCTTAGTTCGCTCTGCTTTTTTTTATAAATTTGCATCTTCGTAAGACTACCAATGGGTATTACATAATAAAGATAAAAAATATCAATTATGATTGTGGGAGAGACTAGGTATATATTTGTAACGGGTGGTGTTGCGTCCTCGTTAGGGAAAGGCATTATATCATCCTCTATAGGTAACTTGCTTCAAGCAAGAGGTTATAAGGTTACTATCCAAAAATTCGATCCATATATTAATATAGATCCAGGAACATTGAATCCGTATGAACACGGTGAGTGTTATGTAACTGTCGACGGGCACGAAGCTGATCTCGACTTGGGACATTATGAACGCTTCTTAGGTATACAGACCACAAAAGCCAATAATCTCACTACCGGAAGAATCTATAAAAGTGTTATCGACAAGGAACGTAGAGGTGATTATTTAGGTAAGACCGTTCAGATTATTCCTCATATTACCGATGAAATCAAGAGAGATGTTAAGCTATTAGGCAATAAGTACAAGTTCGATTTTGTTATTACCGAAATCGGCGGTACTGTTGGCGATATCGAATCACTTCCTTTTTTGGAGGCAATCCGTCAGTTGAAGTGGGAACTTGGCAAGAATGCATTATGCGTTCATCTTACTTATGTCCCCTATCTTTCAGCAGCGAAAGAGTTGAAGACAAAACCTACTCAACATTCTGTTAAACAGTTGCAGAGTTTAGGTATTCAACCTGATGTGTTGGTGTTGCGTACTGAACACGACTTAAATTTGAATTTACGAAAGAAGGTAGCCCTCTTCTGTAATGTTTCTGAAGAGGCTGTTGTTCAATCTATCGATGTACCGACTATATATCAGGTTCCTATCGTGATGCATGAGCAGAAACTGGACGATACGATCTTGACAAAGATGGGTATTCCTCTGACAGATGCTAATAGACCCGATTTAACGTTATGGAAAGCGTTCTTGGACCGTAGAGCAAAAGCTACGAAAGTGGTAAAGATTGCAATGGTCGGCAAATACGTAGAACTGCAGGATGCTTATAAATCTATTTTGGAATCCTTATCACAAGCTGCAACTTATAACGATTGCAAGGTCCAGATCAAATATATTTCTTCTGAGAAGTTGAATGAGAGTAATGTAGACGAATTACTGAGTCCTGCCGATGGAGTTGTTATCTGCCCGGGATTTGGTTCGAGAGGTATCGAAGGTAAATATGTTGCTGCCAGATATCAGCGGGAACATAATCGCCCTACTTTCGGCATTTGTCTTGGAATGCAATGTATGGCTATCGAGTTTGCCCGTGATGTATTAGGGTATGCCGATGCCAATTCTACGGAAATGGATGAGAAGACAAAGCATAATGTCATCGATTTGATGGAAGATCAGAAGGCTGTTACGAATATGGGTGGTACTATGCGTCTAGGAGCTTACGAATGTGTACTCAACAAGAATTCTAAAGTATATCAGATATACGGTACAGAACATATTCAGGAACGTCATCGTCATCGTTATGAATTCAATAATGACTATCGTGCCGAATTTGAGAAAGCCGGCATGTGTGGTGTCGGTGTCAATCCGGAGTCCGATTTAGTTGAAATAATGGAAATGCCGTCATTGAAATGGTATATCGGTACACAGTTTCATCCTGAATACAGCAGTACAGTTTTACGTCCGCATCCTTTGTTTGTTTCATTTATTAAAGCGGCAATCAACAATAATATATCATTAAACAAAACACAGAATGGATAAAAATACCATTACAGGACTTATTCTAATTGCTATCGTTGTCATTGGCTTCAGCTATTTCGGGAGTCCGTCGAAGGAGCAGCGAATGGCTCAACAGAAATTCAATGACTCTATCGCCCGAATTCAGGCACAACAAGTCAAAGCTAAACAAGCAGAGGCTGAAGCTGTCGTTAAGGATTCAGTAAATAAGGTAGATACTAAGTCTCCTTTTTATAGTCTTACAAAAGGTACTGAGGCAACCACTGTTCTTCAGAATAATAAGGTTAAGCTCACATTAAGCAATAAAGGTGGTTGTTTTACTGAGGCGTTATTGAAGAACTTTAAGGGACAAGACAAGAAATCGCCCGTCAAATTGTTTGGTATCGGTGATATGTCGTTCAATTGCTGTTTTTACAATCATGATAATGTCATACGTTCCAAAGATATTTACTTTAATATCGTCAATCCGTCGGATTCAGCTGTTACGATGCGAATGAGTGCATCTGCGGATTCACAGCAATATATAGATTTTATTTATCGTCTGAAACAGAACAGTTATTTGGTTGATCTTACTATTAAGGCGGTCGGAATGGATTCTGTACTTACTTCGACAGTACGCAATATGGATATTGAGTGGACCGACCATGCTCGTCAGCAAGAACGTGGTTATACCTACGAAAGCCGGCTCTCTACCCTCACCTATCGCACAAATGGTAGTTCTGATAATCTCTCTGCTTCTCGTGAAGCAAAGAAAGATATTCCAACTGCTGTCAATTGGATTGCATATAAAAATCAGTTTTTCTCGTCGGTACTTATCGCCGACCAGATGTTTAATAAATGCCAGTTGTCGTCGAAAGCCGATAAGGAAGGCAGTGGATATTTGAGATATTATGCTTCTGAGATGAACACGAAGTTTGATCCTTCAGGGAAAGAAGCAACTACATTGCATTTCTATCTTGGGCCGAATCATTATCATACTCTTAGTTCATTCAATAAAGGGCAGACAGACAAATGGCATTTGGAGGATTTGGTTTACTTGGGATGGCCTGTTGTCAAACAGATCAACCAATGGTTCACCATTAATTTATTCGACTGGCTCCGTGGCTGGGGATTAAGTATGGGCTGGGTATTACTGATTATGACCATCATCGTAAAGATTGTTGTTTATCCTACCACGTGGAAAACATATCTCTCATCTGCCAAGATGCGCGTGTTGAAACCTAAGATTGATGAGATCAACGAGAAATATCCGAAGCAAGAAGATGCCATGAAGAAACAACAGGAAATAATGGGCGTCTATAGTCAATATGGGGTGAGTCCGATGGGCGGTTGCTTGCCGATGCTTATCCAGTTCCCTATTCTCATGGCCTTATTCATGTTCCTCCCGAGTGCTATCGAGTTGCGTCAACAAAGTTTCTTATGGGCCGACGATTTGTCGACATACGATGCATTGATTAATTTCCCGTTCCATATACCGTTTATGGGTAGTCACCTCAGTTTGTTCTGTCTGTTGATGACCATCACGAACCTCATCAATATCAAGTTTACGATGCAGCAACAAGATACAGGCGCAACTCCTCAAATGGCAGCAATGAAATGGATGCAGTATCTGATGCCGTTGTTGTTCTTCTTTATGCTGAACGATTATCCTTCCGGATTGAACTATTATTATTTCATCTCTACTCTTATCTCTGCATTGACAATGGTGGCTATGCGCAAGATGACGGATGAACAAAAGTTATTGGCTCAACTGGAAGCAAAGAAGAAAACCAGTAAGAAGAAGTCGGGCTTTGCCGCTCGTTTAGAAGCGATGCAGAAGGAGTCTGATGATTTGAAGAAGCAAAGAATGTCGAGACAGAATAAAAGATAAGAAAAATCTTGGCCAAAGATTTGCTTAGTCCAAAAGTTAGTCTTATCTTTGCCCCGCATTTAGCGGAAATGTATTTCAGGAAGTTTGGGTGAGTGGCTGAAACCAGCAGTTTGCTAAACTGCCGTGCGGGTAACCGTACCGCGAGTTCGAATCTCGCAGCTTCCGCTAAAGAAACCATCATGGCGCTTTCGTCTAATGGCTAGGACGCGGCCCTCTCACGGCTGAAATGCGGGTTCGAAACCCGCTCGCGCTACGAAAATGAGAGTCTTTTGTTGAATACAAAAGGCTCTTTCTTTTTAATAATACGAATGAAACGTCGTTTGTTTGAAAAATAACGTTATTAAGCCAAAGGGCAGACTATAATTATTCGTAACTTTACGTGCTGTTAGCCGCGTGGCTAATTTTAATCTAACTTATTAAATTAACTATCTGTCATGAAACAATGTAACTTGTTCTTTTTACTTTCTGCTTTATTATTGCTCTTCAGTATTCCATCTTTCTCTCAATCAAATATTAAAACTTATAACCTGTCCGATTCTGTTTATTCATTATACGTTGATACCTGTCTGCATCATCAGTACGTGTTGTTTACATCTCCTTTTATGGACAATGGGAAGAAATCAAATAGTACTCAAAACATGACCCTCTTCAATCTGCAAACTCAGCAGGTACAATGGACGAAACCTTATAAATTGGATTATCTAACTAATAATAGTCTGATATGGCTTACTGCAAAGGGTGTATTAGTTTCTCAGAGTGAAGGCTATATGAAAAAGAATTCAGTCTCTTTGTTGGATTACAAAGACGGTAATATATTATGGAAGAAAAAAGCCGAAATGCTAAGCCTTGAACCACTACATGAAGGTCTCTTAATTCGCACGATCAATTCTTTGCTGCTCACATCTAAACTTGTATATTTGGATTTGAAAACGGGTAACCAGCGGTGGTCTTCTAATATACTCAGCCCGATAAGTGCTTCACTTTACCAAGGCGGTTTCAATTATGTAAACGACTCGCTGATGTATGTCATCGGTGACAATATCTTACTGATTCATCTAAACGACGGAAGAATACAGGATTATCAGGCAGATACTCAAAGCTTTTGGCGCGGCACTACCAGTCGTTCCAACTTGATATTCAATGATTCTTGTTTCTATATGTCCGACCGTAAGAAAATCTTCTGCTTGAACAAAGATTTGCATGAGAAATGGACATGTCAGCTGCCTAATAAGTCTGCTTCGCTGTCATATATTTATACCGATTCCGCCAAGGTATATATGGTAAACCACGGCGTAGGGGTCGACTATAAACTTCGGGCTGAAGGATATCCTTTTGTAGCAGCTTTCGATAAGAAGACGGGGAAACAACTGTTCTTTACTCAGATGGCAGATGCCAAGAAGCCGGCACTTGATTTCTTCCGCATGGGCGATACACAGTTTATGCTGTTCGACAATAGCATAACAAGTTGCAAACTGCAGGAGAATACTGCTCTCAGTGAAATTGTTTGGGATACAAAGAAATATGGAGCATTATATAAAATATTGACGAACAACATTTACATAGTCGATGGCGACAGCACGCACTATACGAAGATTTCTCCTCTAGAGAAGTTGCTGGTCACCACACAGAATGGAACTGTTTGTGAACTTGACCCCTTGGATATGCGGGTCGTTGCATCGTATACAAAAGGACATTATCTGAACATATATTCCCAATATAAGAACAACGTCGTATTGGCAGCTTACGGAAGTATCATCATTCTCAACGAAAAGGGAGAACGTCAGCAGGTTGTCGACCATATCCTGTTCCCTGTCACCTTGGTAGATAATCGTCTGTATATTGTTTGCGACAATCTTAAACAGATAAAAGTGCTGACTTTATAATCGGTTGGATAATATGAAATAATAGTGAATTGATTTCATATATTATTTATTCTTAAAAGCGTTCATTATTGTTTGTAGGTCGGCGCAAAAATGTTAAATTTGCAGTGTTTTAAGGTATTAATTAGAAATTCATTTTATATCGTTAAAAGATAAAGTTATGATTTATACAAACGAAGTACAGCACATGTGTGTTGTAAAAAAGGGTCCTAACCACGGACCGGCTCCCATTCCTGAAGAAGGTAATTGGGTAAAGGCTAAAGAGATTGTCGACATCTCCGGTTTAACTCACGGTATCGGATGGTGTGCTCCTCAGCAAGGTGCCTGCAAGTTGACACTGAATGTCAAGAAAGGTGTTATCCAGGAATGTCTTGTTGAAACTATCGGCTGCTCAGGAATGACACATTCTGCTGCTATGGCATCGGAGATTCTTCCGGGTAAGACTATTCTTGAGGCATTGAATACAGACCTTGTTTGCGATGCCATCAATACGGCCATGCGCGAACTATTCCTGCAAATCGTTTACGGACGTACACAATCTGCTTTCTCTGAAAATGGGTTGGCTATCGGTGCCGGTCTGGAAGATTTAGGTAAAGGACTACGTAGTCAGGTAGGTACTCTTTATGGTACATTGGAAAAGGGCTCACGTTATCTTGAATTGACCGAGGGTTACATCAATCGTATTGCTCTTGATAAGGATGACCAGATTATCGGTTACGAATTTATTCATATGGGCAAATTCATGGAAGCTATCAAGAAGGGTGTTGATGCCAACGAGGCATTGAAACAAGTTACCGGTCATTACGGTCGTTTCAACCCTGAAGATGGTGCTGTTAAATACATTGACCCACGTAAAGAATAGGAGGAGAACATCATGATAAGAAAAGTACAATTTGAAAGTCAAGACCGTCGTGAGAAACAAATTCTCGCTGCTCTCAACGCAAACGGTATTAAAGATATCGAAGAAGCTAATGCTATCTGCGATAAATATGGTGTTGATCCTTATAAGACATGTGAGGAAACTCAGCCTATCTGCTTCGAGAACGCTAAATGGGCCTATGTTGTTGGCGCTGCCATCGCATTGAAAAAAGGATGCAAGTCGGCTCCCGAAGCTGCTGAGGCTATCGGTGTTGGTCTACAATCATTCTGTATTCCCGGTTCTGTAGCTGACGACCGCAAGGTAGGACTTGGTCACGGTAATTTGGCAGCCCGCCTGCTTCGTGAAGAGACAAAGTGCTTCTGCTTCTTGGCAGGTCACGAGTCGTTCGCTGCAGCTGAGGGTGCTATCAAGATTGCTGCTAAGGCCGACAAGGTTCGTAAAGAGCCGTTGCGTTGCATTCTTAACGGTCTAGGCAAAGATGCTGCACAGATAATCAGTCGTATCAACGGTTTCACATACGTACAGACTCAGTTTGATTATTACACATCAGAACTGAAGATTGTTCGTGAGATCAGATACAGCGAAGGTCCACGTGCGAAGGTTCGTTGCTATGGTGCTGATGATGTTCGTGAAGGTGTTGCTATTATGTGGCACGAGGGTGTCGATGTTTCTATCACAGGTAACTCTACTAACCCTACACGTTTCCAACATCCAGTTGCCGGAACTTATAAGAAAGAGCGCGTACTTGCAGGGAAACCTTATTTTTCTGTAGCATCAGGTGGTGGTACAGGTCGTACACTTCATCCCGATAACATGGCAGCCGGACCTGCTTCTTACGGTATGACAGATACGATGGGCCGTATGCATAGTGATGCTCAATTCGCAGGGTCTTCTTCAGTTCCTGCTCATGTTGAGATGATGGGCTTCCTAGGTATCGGCAACAACCCGATGGTAGGCTGCACTGTAGCTGTTGCTGTCGACGTAGCTACTGCATTGAACAAGTAATACAACTTCTATATAGAAACTCCTGCAATTGTCATGATTGTAGGAGTTTTTTTCGAGTAAGAGTAATGATATACTGACAATTTTATCTTCGCACATCAGTGCGGAGTATTTCGCACGGCAGTGCGAATTATTTCTCACAGCAGTGCGAAATATCTCTCACTGCTGTGCGGAGACTGTAAAGAAACTATTAAACTGATAGATCTTAATGGGAACCATCAAATATGATATTTATGAAAATCCGAATCCGGATAAAGAAAAGAAACGTTATCATGTACGTGTAGCTGAATCTTCGTTGATTTCGTACGAAGAAGTAAAGGCAGAACTCACTCATTCATCGTCGGTCACACCCGGTGATATCGATGCAGTCATCAGCGGACTATGTGATGTGCTTGTGAAGGAGATATCGAACGGCCGCAGGGTTTGTTTCGGAGAACTTGGATATTTCGGCCCTTCTATTTCCATGTCGTCGGTGATACATCCGAAAGAGATTAACGCTTCAAAGATACAATTGAAAGATCTGAATTATCTCTGTACCGCCAGATTGATGAAGCGGATAAAGGAAGTGACAACCATAGAGCGGGCTACATTAAAGGTACATTCCGTGATGTTGTCGAAAGAAGAAATGGTCCATCGTCTGCGAACATATTTTCAGCAGCACGACACCATCAGTCTGCGCGAGTTCAAATCATTGATGAACCTCACACAGGGCACAGCCTATCGAAGGCTGTGCGACTTTTGCAAGGGTGATTCTCCTATTATGAAGCGCATCGGTCAGCGTAATTCTTCTGTGTATGTGATGGTATAACCACTGTCACTTGATTTTGAATTTCTTGGTATTCTGCTTGTCGAAGGAGATTTTGTAAAGACCGTTCTGCCCTTGGATAATTAAGCTGTCGTGGTAGGATGAGCAGTCTTCCAGTTCTCCGCTGGTTGCTTTCGTAAGGTCGACCACGTCGTACATGCGCTTTGCCTTCAAGTCCCAGACGTATAGCAGTGAAGGAAACATCTCTTGCCCTACTCCAGTAGGCATGTACAAGAGTCCGTTGCTGATAAAGAGTCCTTGTCCTATCGGATTGAATGACTCCTTGTATGTATCTTCCAACAGGTAGTTCTCGAGGATATCCTTTTCGGTCAGCGTGATATCTTTAGACTCTTTTATCGATGGGATGCGGAACTTCACGATGCGGTGCCGATTGTTTGCATCAGAATTGTTCACCGTATTGCCATAGCCATAAAGAAAATGACGGTCATTGTCGATTACCCACTGCAGTGCATAGCCGAACAAGTGGTTCACATCGTCGAAGCAGATGGTCTGAACCAACTCGGAAGTCTGCGTATCTGGATTGATGCGTTCTACGAACAGCAAGTCTTTCTTGCCGTTTACAGGCACCATGTAAGCCTGACTGATATATAAAAGCGGCAGTTTGTCGTGTTTGTCGTAGAATGTTCTTCCGAACGATGCGACATTGGCATGGTTATGTTCGTCGTAAGATGCCAAATGGAAGGCCTCTCCCACCCTCGATATTTCTTTTCCGTCGTAACGGTAAATGGTTGCTATACCTGAGTTCTGACAGCTGACGATGTAATTGCGCCAGATGTCCATCCCTTGATATCCTTCGTTGGGAGCGCCCATCATCTTTGTTAATAGTTGCGAGTGAACGAGCGTTTGACCACTACCCAACATGGGCAACAATACCAGTATCAGTATCCAAAAATTACGTTTCATCATCTTGTATTTCTTTAGTTTATAAGATTTATGTGAACAAAATATTTATCATGATTTCTATCATCCGATTCGCTATTAATAGATAGAGAAGAGCTGCTTCTTGTAGTTGATGCTGATATGCATATCCTTCACGATGTCTGTCCCGAAGATGCCAATCATCGTACCGGTAGCCATCGGTGTATTGACAAACAATGAATTTGTCTCTTTCAAACTGAAAGTGCCTAGATGGAAGTCGGTCATCTTGGCATAACGTACTTGTTTTTTGTTATCATCACTGCTAATTAAGTCGGCTGTTTTCTCGTCTTTCAGATATTGTTTCAACTGATTATAATAATTCTGAGAATAGACATTTCCCGATGCGCCCGTGTCGAACATCATCTTATAATACTGATTGCCGATTTTCACATCGAGAACTGTTGCGTAGCCGTTCACGATAGAGAAAGGAAGCGTACACTGAGGTTTCACTTTGCGAGGCTGTGTTAAGTTGCCGTCCTTATCAATCGACTTAAACGACAATGTCTTGTTCACATAGTCTATATCAACTTCACCATCGATAAGCAGTGATGCTCCCAACATACCGGTGAGTTCTTTCAGTCCCAACTGTTTCTGGGTAGAAGCAAGTGGTGATGTTGTTACCGTGAAGTTGTACCATTTGACATTGCCCAAACAAAGCGAATCGACTTGTATAATTGCGGTTGAGTCGATCGACGTGCCGTGAACTCCAAGCGTTTTTGCTTTCTCTTTCTTCTGTGTCTTGTAGGTAAATTGTGTGGATGAATTCAGTACGGTGGCATTTGCTCCTGTATCGAGTATGAAAGTCCCGCGGAATCCGTTTATCAATACATTATCTAACACAATCATATTCTTTATTAAGCGGAAAGGATACGAGTTAGTAGCAGGAATCTGAATAGGAATACCTTTTTCAAGATCCTTGATATTTTTTGTATTAAAAGTGATATGGCAGATTTTATTATTGGCGACCAGCATAGTGACAGGTATAAAACGGGTGGGTTCGCTGTAGTTGATATTTAATTTATATTGTGTTGTATCACCCTTTTGTTCATACGACACCAAATCGGTACGCTTAAAAACCTTGAGATTCTCCACCAGTTTGCTCATCAATAGATTACCCAAAGAAGCAGGAAACTTCCCAAAAGTGAAATCTGCGGATAGATAGGGCTTGATTATCTCCATATTGCTCTCTGCGAAAGTCTTGTTTACAACAGAAAGATATTTGTCGGAATCGGGTATTTGCGCATTGATGAAGCTAGTCATTGTTATAAGAATAGCCAGTGAGAGTACTTTTTTCATATTCATACAGATATTTATGAATACAAATTTCGTCATTATTTTCCTTAAAGCAAAACAAGGAACATAATTTATTATTGTAGTTATTTCATCAAATTATGCAAATATATAAGCTGAATGAAAGAATAATCGTATATTTGTGCACAAAATGATATGATAACCGCTAACCTTTAATTCATTTGTGCATTATGTTTGGAATAGATGATTTTTTTATTATTCTCCCCTATGTGTTGGGAATTGCGTGTGTTTTGTTTTCTGCCTGGTATGGCTTGAAGAATTGGAGTAAAGACGATAAAGAAGAGAAAGGGAAAGAATCATGAATACCTTTGTCCTCGGACTTATTGTCCTCGTGTACCTGCTGTCGTTGGCCTATCTTGGATGGTTAGGATATAAAAAGACAAGCAATGCTAGTGATTATTTGGTAGGCGGACGTGAGATGAATCCTATCGTGATGGCTTTATCATATGGCGCTACGTTTATTTCCGCATCGGCAATAGTTGGTTTTGGTGGTGTTTCAGCAGCTTTCGGTATGGGCATTCAATGGTTATGCATGTTGAATATGCTGATAGGTGTCATTGTTGCTTTTATCGTTTTCGGATTGCCGACTCGCCGTATGGGTGCTAAGATGAGGGTGAGCACTTTCTCTCAGTTTCTTGGAAAATATTATAGAAGTCGGAATATCCAGGTCTTTGTTGCCGTCGTCATCTTTGTGGCTATGCCTATCTATGCAGCTGTGGTGATGAAAGGAGGCGCTGTGTTCTTGGAACAGATTTTCAATGTAGATTATAATATATCCTTGTTGATATTTACGTTAGTGATTGCTGCATATGTGATTGCCGGCGGTATCAAAGGAGTAATGTATACGGATGCACTGCAGGCTTGCATCATGTTTGTCTGCATGTTGTTCTTGTTATATTATTTATATCATACCATCTTGGGTATGGGATTTACTCAAGCTAACCGTACGCTCACTGATATGGCACCGCTTGTTCCTGCCAAGTTCAAGGCATTGGGTCACGACGGGTGGACTGCTATGCCGATAATGGGTTCACCACAGTGGTACACATTGGTTACGTCGCTGATACTTGGTGTAGGCATCGGTTGCTTGGCACAACCGCAGTTGGTTGTCCGCTTTATGACAGTGAAGAGCAGTAAAGAGTTAAAACGTGGTGTTTTTATCGGTTGTTTGTTTATCTTTGTAACTGTAGGTGTCATTTATCATGCAGGAGCATTGAGCAATATCTTTTTTATGAAGACGCAAGGGCATGTAGCAACAGATATTATCAAGGATATCGATAAGATTATTCCTTATTTTATCAATAAGGCGATGCCGGAATGGTTTTCTGCCTTGTTTATGCTATGTATTCTTTCCGCGAGTATGTCTACCTTGAGCTCTCAGTTCCATACGATGGGTTCCGCCTTAGGTTCGGATATCGTAGGTGCTTATCGTCCTCGAGGGAGAAACTCACGAATTATCCGCTTGGGTGTACTTATTTCTATCGTTGTAAGCTATGTTATCTGCTATATGTTACCGAATGACATCATTGCCCGAGGAACGAGTTTCTTTATGGGTTTATGTGCCGTCGCATTCCTTCCTACATATTTCTGTGCGCTGTATTGGAAGAAAGTGACGAAACAAGGAGCTATGGTGAGTTTGTGGGCAGGTACGTTGGCAACCATCTTCTGCTATATGTTTATCCATCAGAAAGAGAGTGCTGCTATCGGTGTTTGTCAGGCGATTTTTGGCAGGGATGTATTGATAGATTGTTATCCTGTTCAGGTGATAGATCCTATACTTTACGCGTTGCCATTATCCATTATCGCGATTATCGTGGTGAGCCTCTTTACGCAACCTAAAAGGATTAAATAAATATACTGTTATGGAAGAAGATAAAAAAACTGGATTAACAGAAGAGGATAAAAGGATGCTTGAAAAAATGAGACCTGAGAAAAGGTCCGGATTCAAGTTCTTTCCTTCTGCCGGCGACGAGGACGAGCGTCCTTGGATTCTACGCAATTTGTGGTGGATATTGATTATCGTGGGAGCATTGATAATTAACTTCCTCTTTACTAAATGAGATGATGTAAAAAAGAGAGGCTTATTTTTGTAAGCCTCTCTTTTGTTTTATAGTAATGGTTCTTGTTTTTACAATCCGCGACCGTGGCAATTCTTATATTTCTTGCCGCTGCCACAAGGACATGGGTCATTACGGCCAATCTTCTTTTCAGCATGAATTGGCTGCGGTTTCTGAGGTTCTTTATCACGAGTATCTTGTCCTGCTGCTTTCTGCTGGTCAGGATTTGACAAGTCGTCTTTATGTTCTTCGTAATGACGTTGATTACGTGTCAGCTCCTCTGGGTCGGCTTGTCGAAGTTGTGATGGATCTTGAACAGGAATCTGACCATGCATCAATATAGATACAGTTTCATCGTTGATCTTGTCGACCATCGAGTCGAACAAATTGACAGACTCTAACTTGTATATCAAAAGCGGATCTTTTTGTTCGTAGCTTGCGTTTTGAACAGAATGTTTCAAATCGTCCAACTCACGTAAGTTCTCCATCCATGCTTCGTCGATGACGTGCAGCAAGATCGATTTCTCAAACGACTTGACAACTTCTTTAGATTCTGTTTCGTACGACTTCTTCAAGTTACAGGATATGTTGTACACTTTCTTACCGTCGGTAATAGGAATCAGAATGTTCTGATAACGGTCGCCTTGTGTTTCATATACTTGTTTGATGACTGGATTAGCGATATACGACATGCGTTCGGTTTTCCGCTTGAAGCTATCCATTGCACTTTGGAAGGTCTTTTCTGCAAGATCTTCTTTCTTATCGTTCAGATACTGGTCTTCAGTAAATGGTGCTTCGATAGCCAATACACGAAGAAGCGACATCTTGCAATCTTCGTACGATGCAGTTCCTTCGATTGCTTCAGCGCTGCGGTCCCATATCATGTTGACGATATCCATACCGATACGTTCACCCATCAAGGCATGACGACGTTTGGTATAGACAACCGTACGTTGTTTGTTCATGACATCATCGTATTCCAATAGACGTTTACGAATACCGAAGTTATTCTCTTCGACTTTCTTCTGGGCTCTTTCAATAGCATTCGAAATCATGTGATGTTCTATCATCTCCCCTTCCTTGAATCCCATACGGTCCATTACACGGGCAATACGTTCAGAAGAGAAGAGTCGCATCAAGTCGTCTTCAAGAGATACAAAGAATACAGAAGAACCCGGGTCACCTTGACGACCGGAACGTCCACGCAACTGACGGTCGACACGACGAGATTCATGTCGCTCGGTACCGATGATTGCCAAACCTCCTGCCTTTCTAACTTCAGGACTTAACTTGATATCGGTACCACGACCTGCCATATTAGTTGCGATGGTTACCGTACCCGACATACCTGCCTTGGCAACAATCTCTGCCTCTCTTTGGTGCAATTTAGCATTTAAGACATTATGCGGAATCTTGCGCATATCGAGCATACGACTCAACATCTCGGATATTTCGACTGAGGTTGTACCTACCAATACTGGGCGACCATGGTTTATTAAGGTCTCTATCTCTTTAATAACTGCTGCGTACTTCTCACGTTTTGTTTTATAGACGCGGTCGTTCATATCTTGGCGGATAACAGGACGGTTCGTCGGGATAACGACAACATCCAATTTATAGATATCCCAGAACTCACCTGCTTCTGTCTCAGCAGTACCGGTCATACCTGACAACTTGTGATACATACGGAAGTAATTCTGCAAAGTGATAGTAGCAAAAGTTTGTGTTGCTGCTTCAACTTTAACGCGTTCCTTTGCTTCGATAGCTTGATGTAAACCATCAGACCAACGGCGGCCTTCCATGATACGGCCCGTTTGCTCGTCGACAATCTTGACCTGTCCGTCCAAAACTACATATTCGTCGTCTTTGTCGAACATGGAATAAGCTTTGAGCAATTGTAAAACTGTATGTACACGGTCGGATTTAACGGAAAAATCGGTAAGTAATTTATCTTTCTTTTCTAACTTTTGTTCCTCGGTCAAATCATGTTCATTTTCCAATTGTGACATCTCGGCAGTGATATCGGGCAGAACGAACATCGTTGGATCGGATTGAGTTCCTGCTAAGTAATCAAAACCTTTATCTGTTAAGTCGGCACTCTTTAATTTCTCATCGATAACAAAATACAAAGGTTCTGTAACCTCATGCATACGTTTGTTGTTCTGCTCCATATATATTTCCTCAGTCTTCAACATACCAGCTTTGATGCCTTGTTCACTGAGATATTTAATAAGAGCCTTGTTTTTTGGAAGTGCTTTATGACTTCTGTATAGTTGCAGGAAACCTTCGTCGACTTCTTCTTTCTTATCTGAAGCAATAAGTCTTTTAGCATCTGCCAGATATTTTGTTGCTAGATTCTTCTGTATAGCAACTAGATTTTCAACTATTGGTCGTAACGTTTCATATTGCTGGTCATCTCCTTTGGGTATAGGGCCGGATATGATTAAAGGTGTACGGGCATCATCAATCAACACGGAGTCGACCTCATCGACAATGGCATAATTGTGCTGACGTTGAACTAAATCACTAGGACTGATAGCCATATTATCACGAAGGTAATCAAAGCCGAATTCATTGTTGGTTCCGAATGTGATATCACAAAGGTATGCCTTGCGACGTTCGTCTGAATTAGGTTGATGTTTGTCAATACAATCAACACTCAGTCCGTGGAATTCATACATCGGGCCCATCCATTCGCTATCACGTTTTGACAAATAGTCGTTGACAGTGACAACATGTACACCGTTACCAGTTAACGCATTTAGGAAGACTGGCAATGTTGCAACTAATGTTTTACCTTCACCTGTTGCCATCTCGGCGATTTTACCTTGATGTAAAACAACACCACCAAATAGCTGGACATCGTAATGAACCATGTCCCATGTGATTTCATTGCCGCCGGCCATCCAATGGTTGGAGTAAATGGCTTTATCGCCTTCAATTCGAACAAAGTCTTTCGTCGCTGCCAATTCCCGGTCAAAATCAGTTGCTGTCACGATAACCTCAGGGTTCTCGTAGAAGCGGCGTGCTGTTTCTTTGATGATAGAGAATGCAACAGGCATAACTTCGTTCAAGGCTTTTTCATATATCTCGAGAATATCTTTCTCGATTTTATCTATCTGATTGAAAACGGCTTCACGGTCTTCCAATTCCAATTGTTCGATGCTTGCCTTTAATTCTTCAACTTTAGCCTTCTCTTCCTTCGCTGAATTACGAACATATTGTTTTATCTCTTCGGTTTTGGCTCTAAGAGCATCATTGTCGAGTGGTACGATATCCTTATAAGCTTTTTTTATTTTTTCTACATGCGGTTGAATCTCTTTCATATCGCGTGTAGACTTATTGCCTAAAATCTTACCTAAAAAATTATTAAAATCCATATATGTTATACTTATTAATTTCTATACTATTGAAAAGATGTTATATAAACAAGTGCAAAGTTACACTAAAATGCTTATATAACAGAGCATTTGAAATGCTTTTTTGAATAAACTCTAATGAATGTGAGTCAGTGGAGCGTATGTACTCGAGTTCGGAGCACGGATATGAAGACAAGATGTAATAGTTGGTGCAATACAACCTACATTGACAGGTGTATTGATGGTAGATGCTTTGAATCCACCTCCTAATAAAATTAAGGGAGCAGGTATATAACCGTTGCGAACGATCTTTTCAAGGTTATGTTGTTCGTCGATGATCGTCCAACCGGGTAAAACAGAAACCAATAAATCACCGGAATGTAATCTGTTGTATCCGTTACGTATCTCGTCTATCCTAGAACTCCAGGCACCATTTAAGAGTTCGTGAGCAGAATAGGCTTCGTTGACACCGCTAAACTGCATTAAGAACTCAGAAGATTTGTCTTGAATAACATTCAAATCCAATTTCTTCTGCTCAATGAGCCGGTGATTCAAATAGATTTGGTTATCGTAATAACCGTTTATATATTGACCGTTGCCGTATATAGCCATTAAATACATATTTAACAGCGCGGCACAATGTTTCATGTTAAATTCACCGGAAGGAATTCGATAGGAAGAAGGATCAGGTTCGTTACTATCGTGGTAACCTGTAGATGTAATAAAAAATAGAACATGTTGAAGTCCTACATAACGGTCTAGCATTTCCAACAGCGAAGCAACGCTGCGGTCTAAACGTACGTAGGCATCTTGTAACTCTAAAGAATTTGCAACCCGATGGTTATAATTACCTGCATAATAAGTGAGGCAGAGCATATCGGGTATGCTATCTCTTCCGATAGATGTATTTTGAAAAGCCTGTTCCGTCAACAGGTTCACTTCATCATTAATCAGCGGACTTGTTATTAGGAGCCTGTACTTGTCTTGTTTGTTATCTGCAAAATGATGTTTGAAGCCTTTAGTATTCCCTGACGGTAAGAATTTATATCTCTTGATATCATTGCATGGTATCCATGTGAGATTAGATATTTTCGAATCGGGAGCTTTACTGCTGTTGTAGTTACTTAACCATGCAGGGAAGTCTTTGTAATAGGTACTACTGCACCATTTTCCTGTATCATAATTAATCCAATAAGCTCCATTGGCAGCATGGCCAGCAGAAAGGACAGCCGATTCCCTGAATGGAGATATCGAATATACTAGAGACTTTCCTTGAGTAAATATTTCTAGTTCATCTGTGATTGTCGATGAAAGTAATTTTGCAGGAGATGTACTTTCGGTGGTGAAATTACCCATGAAAGATGCATCGTCGACACAATTCACCGGATGCAGTGTTGTTGCATCTAACCATCTGTTGGCTATGATGCCATGAACAGAAGGTGTCGTACCTGTGTATATTGAAGATATTGCAGATGAACGATCACGAGATGAAAAGCCATATTGTATGTTGCGAACAACCATTGCTTCTTTCCATAACTTTTTAAAGCCTTTTTCTCCATAAAGAGAAGAAAAAGCCTCTAAGTAGTCGGTCCGTAGCTGGTCAATCGTTAATCCGACGATTAAACGAGGAGCTGTTGCAGGTTGAGCTTGCAACTCCGAGAATACGAACAGCGTAATTAAAGAAGCTAATATTTTATTCATTTCTTTTCTTTGTATGTCAGCAAGACATTACTTAATGAACGTACCAACAAACTTAGCGCCAAAGGTACAATAGCTAAGTCCATTTTTTGTGGAAGTACGGCAAAAAGTACTATAAATAAAGTTAAAATGATATCAAATACAATTAATATCCGACTCTTACGATGAGCTCGTTCGGATAGAAGGATCCAAGGCAAACATAAAAGATAGAACGGATGTAATAAGAATATCTGTAGATTAGAGCCAACAGCGGGATGAGTTGAGAAAAGCATTAAGAAAGCAATTATACATCCTCCAAGACCGGCAACTGTAAATAATACCGTGTCGTATATCCACATACTCTTTTTCTTTTTCAGTCCGTAAATGGTTACCGCTGCAGAAAGAATAAAGAGTAATAACATGACTTGAAAAGGAGTTGGCACGAATCCTTGTTTTTGTGTCGATTGGGATATGACCAATTTGTTATGTTTCGAAATCAATGTCCGTGATGAACCATCGCTATTTAGTATTTTTGCCTTTTCTACGAAATCACGAAGATAGAAGGGACAGAACATCATTAAGCGAGGTGAGATAGGTTTATCTGCTGCGTATCCTAAACATAAATCAATGCCGAAACGATCCCATGAGTGACCAACGGTATATTGATGGATAATATCTCTGAAAGATTTCTTTTCCATGTAATGGGGATAAATTACTTTTCCAGCAATGCTTTGCTCTATTTTATCACGGGGACGGGTTGAGCAGTTATCGTAAAAGAAATTATATCGATAGACTCTGTTTTCGGGTAAGTAGTTTGTAGTAAGCAGATCGTATAATTTTATTTTTTCTGCCGTACTGAGGTTTAGGACTTGTTCTTCTACGCTCCTGTTGTTAAAGGCGTAATTGTCTTCAAATTCTTGATATGATTGGATGCCTAGTTCGTAATCTGTTTTACCCATTGTGAAGCGTAAGATAAAATGAGGAGTCCGAAAACTGAATAATCCATAGTTGAAAACAACATCTGAATTGTCTTTGAATTGAAAACGAATAGCTGTATGACCGAAAAGATTATATATTTCTTTTCCCGGAGAACAAGTAATCAAACTCGCTTTAGCGGAGCTGAATTCAGATAGGGTTAAGGAATCAATAGGTATTGTTGCTTTTGCAAAGGAATTAAATGCGAAAGCCAACATCAGTAGCATCCAGACTTTTTTCATTGCTATACGATTTATCTTGCAAATTTACTATAATTTTTGATATCATAAAAATGAAACAAAATAAAAAGGCGGACTGATTTAGACCAGCCGCCTTTTCTTATTACTTAATCTCGATTTCCTCTTTCATGTCAATCTCCTCTCCTTGCGAATCATAAAAGATATATTGCAAGAATGCAAGATTTTGATTAGGAATGATCTTAATGCCCAAACCGTACTTTAATTGCCATTTACGTTTCAAAGACATAAAGCCTTTATTAATGTATGCGGCTATATACGGATGGATGTGTAACGAGAATTTCTTTACCTTCAATTTGTTGACCAAATAATCAATTTTACTCTCTAATGTATCAGTGAAAAGAATAGATGAATGAATCTTGCCTTTGCCAAAACAGGTTGGGCATGTTTCCATGACATTTACTTCCATGGCGGGGCGAACACGTTGTCGGGTTATTTGCATAAGCCCGAATTTACTAAGAGGTAGAATATTATGCCGAGCACGATCTTTCTGCATATTTGCACACATCTTCTCGTATAATTTCTGACGATTAGTAGCATCGTTCATATCAATGAAATCAACGACAATGATTCCACCCATATCACGTAATCTCAGTTGCCTTGCTAATTCGTCGGCAGCTCCTAAGTTTACTTCGATTGCATTCGCCTCTTGTCCATTTGTGTTTTTAGTTCTATTACCACTGTTTACATCTACTACGTGCAGCGCCTCTGTGCTTTCAATAATTAGATATGCACCATTCTTGTATGAAACTGTCTTACCAAAAGAAGATTTCAGTTGTTTGGTGATATTAAAATTGTCGAATATAGGAATCTGACCCTTATATAATTTAACTATTTCAGCTTTTTCGGGTGCGATGATCGACACGTAGTTCTTAATTTCATTGTACTCCGCTTCTTGATTTACATAGATATTTTCAAATGAAGCATTAAATAAATCACGGAGTAATGCTACAGCTCTGCTATTCTCTTCATAAATAAGTGTTGGGTATTTGGTAGATTTTTGAATTTTTACTACCGCTTCTTCCCAACGTTTAAGCAACACTTTGAGTTCACCGTCTAACTCAGCGACGCGCTTTCCCTCTGCTACAGTACGAACAATTACACCGAAATGTTTCGGCTTAATGCTCATGAGCAATTGTTTTAGACGTATCCGTTCTTCAGACGATTTAATTTTTTGAGATACCGAGACTTTCTCATTAAAAGGGATAAGCACCAAGTATCTTCCAGCGAATGATATTTCAGAAGTAAGACGAGGACCCTTTGTTGATATGGGTTCCTTTACTATTTGCACCACAACTTCTTGTCCGACTTTTAATGTGTTGGCTATTGTGCCTTCTTTTTCCAAATCAGGAAGTAGGGTTGCTTTCGAAATAGGATTCAATTTCTTTTTGTCACTGAAAGTCTGCTTTACATACTTTTCTAGAGAGTTGAATTGAGGTCCCAAATCTAAATAATGAAGAAAAGCATCTTTCTCGTAACCGACATCCACAAAACATGCATTTAATCCCGGCATTAATTTCTTTACGCGAGCCAAATACATATTTCCTACCAAGAAGGAAGCGTTTCTCCCCTCGTTTTGGAATTCTACTAAACTCTTGTCTTCCAATAGAGCTAAGGAGACTTCCTTAGGTTGTACGTCAACTACTAATTCACTTGTCACAATCTTTTCTCTTTATTAGAAATGCAAATACAAAAAACAAACTCAAAAGACTTGTGCTTTTAAGTTTGTTCTTTATGGCTTTTTGCTAAACAGACATTTATTTTTTGCTCTTATGTCTGTTAAGTCTCAGTCTTTTTTTCCGCTTATGCGTAGACATTTTATGTCTTTTTTTCTTTTTTCCACTTGGCATAACTTAAAAATTTATTAGTTAAAATATCTCTCTTGATTATTTCTTAACGGCTACAGTAAATGTTTTGGCAGGTTTGAAAACCGGAATGTTATGTTCAGGAATAATAATTGTAGTATTCTTGGAGATGTTTCTTGCAGTCTTTTGAGCTCTTTTCTTAACAATAAAGCTTCCAAATCCACGAAGATATACATTCTCACCTTTTGATAAAGACTCTTTTACAACATTCATATATGCTTCAAGAGTGTCTAAAACTGTGGCTTTTTCAATACCCGTTTTACTAGCGATTTCATTAACAATATCAGCTTTTGTCATAGTCCTTGTTATTATTAGTAATAAATATTTCAATTTTGGACTGCAAATATATGGATTTTTAGGCTTTATAAAAAATATATTCTTATTTAATTTATAAAAAAATCTATTCATTCCTTTTTATTGACGAGGATTCCCTATTTTTGTGGACTTTCAATTATCAAATAGGGCAAAATGATAAATTTCACAAATGAGATAATAAGGTGGTATGATGTAAATGGTAGAACTCTTCCTTGGCGACAGACGAAAGATCCTTATTATATCTGGATATCTGAAATTATATTGCAACAGACACGCGTTGATCAAGGATTTGATTATTATATGCGTTTTATAGAACGTTTCCCTGATGTCAATTCACTAATCAATGCTGACGAGGATGAAGTTTTGCGCTATTGGCAAGGACTTGGCTATTATTCTAGGGCTCGTAATCTTCTTGCCGCTGCAAAAAGTTTGAAAGACGGACAATTCCCCACTACATATAAAGATGTATTAGCACTGAAAGGTGTTGGTGCATATACAGCAGCTGCGATATGTTCTTTTGCTTATGGAATGCCCATCGCTGTAGTTGATGGAAATGTGTATCGTGTTTTAGCTCGTTATTTTGGAATCGACACACCTATCGATTCGGCAGAAGGTAAGAAAGTCTTTGCTGAATTGGCACAATCCTTGCTCGACAACAAATCCCCTGGTCGTTATAATCAGGCTATGATGGATTTCGGCGCTTTGCAGTGTGTACCCTCCTCACCAGATTGCATTGCTTGTCCTTTAGTTGACGAATGTATCGCATATTCTCATCAACAAGTGAATGCGCTACCTGTGAAAGAGAAGCACACGAGTGTCTCTGCCCGTTATTTTAGTTATATATATGTGAGTAACTGCGATAGCTTTTTAATGCATAAACGTACAAGTAAAGATATCTGGAAGAATCTGTATGAATTGCCTTTAATGGAAACTGCTGATGAGGCCGGTATGGAAGATATCATTTCATCAGATTTCATACGACAGCTGACAGATGGCATTGATCAACCTTCAATCGACTTAATATGCAAGAAAAAGCATCTTCTGACTCACCGCATCATCTATGCTTCATTTTATCGTCTTGAGTTAAGTGGTCATTTTTCTATTCCAAACTCTTATATTAACGTTCCAAAAGACGAGTGGGGACATTATGCTATGCCACAACTTATTTATAGTTTTCTCGAAAAATACATATAATTCTTAATTGATATTTGTATCTTGTCCAAATTCTAATTAATTTTGTAGCAAATTAATATAGTGAATTATGTCTGTAAATAAGGTTATCTTGGTAGGTAATGTAGGGAAGGATCCCGATGTGAAACATTTTGATACAGGCTTATCTGTCGCTACATTTCCTCTTGCAACGACAGAACGTGCTTATACTTTGCAAAACGGAACCCAAGTTCCTGAGCGGACGGATTGGCATAATATAGTTGTGTCAAACAAACTTGCACAGACTGTCGACAGGTATGTGCATAAAGGTGATAAACTCTATCTTGAAGGAAAACTACGTACGCGTTCTTATACCGACAAAGCTGGTTCGCAACGTTATATTACTGAGATTTATGTTGATGTTTTAGAACTATTCATGCCGAAAATTAATTCCACATCGGCACAATGATATTTTTATTTCCATATTGTTTAATTTAATTTTTGATTTTTGGATACTGACGTTTATTTATGTCTTTGGGTGAATATGTTTGATTCCATGCAATTCAATGATCCCTCTGTTTCTGCAATTATTGCAATTGTCTTGGCAGGGTTACTCTTATTGGTATCAGCATTTGCTTCTGCTTCAGAAATAGCCTTCTTTTCTTTGTCGCCGGCTAATCTTAGTGAGATAGAATTGTGCAAGCATCCCGCAGACAAGAACATCAGTTTGTTATTATCCGATTCCGAAGAACTCCTCACAACAATATTGATTACCAATAATTTTGTAAACGTGACAATCATCATGCTTTGCAATTATTTCTTTGCTGCTGTAGTCCATTTTTTATCTCCCGTCGTTCAGTTCATAGCATTAACTGTTATTCTTACTTTCTTATTGCTACTGTTTGGCGAGATTATGCCAAAGATATTCTCGGCACAAAAGTCATTGTCTTTTTGTCGTTTTGCAGCATCTACGGTGCTTGTCCTTCGCAAGATATTTCATCCTCTGTCCTATGCTATGATTCATTCTACAGCTTTTCTGAACAAGTACTTCGAAAAGAAAAGCCATAATAACATATCAGTTGATGATTTGTCGAATGCATTAAAATTGACTGATAAAAAGGAAATATCTGTTGAGAATAACCTATTGGAAGGAATTATTCGATTTGGCGGAGAAGCAGCGAAAGATATTATGACATCACGATTAGACGTTATAAGTCTGAGTACGACTACTTCGTATACCGAAGTGTTGAGGTGTATCCGAGAGAACGTATATTCCCGAATACCGGTTTATTCAGGTACATTCGATAATATAAAAGGTATTCTCTATATTAAAGATTTACTTCCTCATCTAAATAAAGGAGCTAATTTCCGTTGGCAGTCGTTGGTGCGTCCTGCTTATTTCGTTCCGGAGACAAAGATGATTGATGATCTGCTTCGAGATTTCCAGCAAAACAGAATACATATTGCTGTTGTCGTCGATGAGTTTGGCGGTACGTCGGGAATTGTTACAATGGAAGATATCATCGAAGAGATTGTGGGGGAAATTCGTGATGAGTACGATGATGATGAGCAGAATTATATTGAATTAAACGATCATACTTGGATATTTGAGGCTAAGACGCAACTGACAGATTTCTATAAGGAAACGGGGTTGGAAGATGATGTTTTCGAAAGTGTTGCCGGAGATGCAGATACTATTGCAGGTTTATTACTTGAATTGAAAGGCGATTTTCCTGCTTTACATGAAAAGATATCCTATGAACGGTATGAGTTCGAAGTATTGGCAGTGGACAGCCGTCGAATAAAAAAGGTGAAATTTACATTGAAACCAGCAGTAAGTTCAGATGTGAATTCTACCGACGACAAAAAAGATTGATGCGATATGTCCCTCATTTTGCAGCAGCATACAGAAGATTATCATTGGGCGATTTGGAAGATAGATGAATTGGAAGAGGAACTATTATCATTATTGCCTCATAATAGTCGATACTATGAAGCTATAAGCCATTTTAAGGCTCCTACCCGTCGTCTGGAATATCTATCTGTTAGAGCTTTGCTCTTTCGGATGCTGAACGAAGAGAAAACGATTTCACATCGTGAGAATGGTAAGCCGTATCTAGATGATAATTCCTATCACATCAGTATCTCGCATACCCGTGGTTATGCAGCGGTTATCATCAGCAAACACCACGAAGTAGGCATCGACATAGAACAATTCGGACGTCGTGTGGAAAAAGTGGCTTCACATTATATGCGTTCTGATGAAATTCCACAACCATACGAAGGCGATTGCATTTGGTCGTTGCTTTTACATTGGTCGGCCAAAGAAGTAATGTATAAATGTATGGATGCTACAGACGTCGATTTTATCCGTCATTTACGTATTGCTCCTTTTACACCACTCCCATCCGGTGAATTCAATGCACAAGAATTCCGTTCATCTCAGTGCAGGATATTTCATATTCAGTATCAGCTTCACCCTGAATACGTGATGACATTCACTTGTCTTTAAGTTGCAATCGATATTTTCCTTACGATTCGTCTTAATATAAACCTGCTACATGTAAAGTAATCAGGAACTTCATAAATACAGATTTATATCTTCTTCAATAGGATAATGTTCAGTCACATGTGTGACTGAATTCAATCACGAGTGTGACTGAATTCGATCACGAGTGTGAACGAATCCAATCACGAATGTGAACGAATAAAATCGTATTTATTTGCTCCAATGTATCTTTATAGTTTGCAGATTACTTGAATCAGGACCGACAGAAATATTAAAGTCGCCTTCTTCCCAATCATACTTCAGCTGACTGTTGTAAAACTTAAGCAAGTCGGTCGTCACATTGAAAGTTACATTTTTGCTTTCTCCTTTAGCAATCTCTATCTTTTGAAAACCTTTCAGTTCTTTGACAGGACGAGAAATACTGGCAGCGGGGTCGCCTATATATAACTGCACGATCTCTTTCCCATCATAATTACCTGCATTTGTTATCGTGAGGTTTACATGCAGACAATCGTTATCGCCTTTCAGTTGGGTCTTATCCACAATCAGTTTGCCATAGCTATATGTCGTGTAGCTTAAACCATATCCAAAAGGATAAAGGGGCTTGTTGTTGCAGTCGATATATTTTGATGTAGCCCAAAAATCAGAAATAGGTCTGCCCGTATTCAATGAATTGTAATAGATTGGAATCTGACCGACAAATCGTGGGAAGGTAGTCGTCAATTTACCTGATGGATTCACCTTTCCAAGAAGAACATCACTGAGTGCGTATCCTGCCATCGTACCGCCGTGCCAAGCTTCCAATATTGTGCTATATTGTTTGTCTTCGTCGGTGAGAATTAATGGACGACCGCTCATGACGACTACAACGACAGGCTTGCCAGTCTGATACAAGGCTTTCAGCATACGTTTCTGACATTCTGGTAATGACGGATTTACTCTTGAACGAGCTTCTCCACTCCACGATGCAGGTTCTCCCACAGTTGCCACGATGACGTCAGCATCACTGACATCTTGAATAGCGTTTTGGATAAGAGAATCTGTAGGCGTTTTGAACGAGCTATCGTATAGATTCTCTTCTTCTGTAAAATTGCTCCCTTGTGAATATACTACCGACCCGTTATTGCCAACAGTTTCTTTAAGTGCTTCAAATACGCTCCGTGCAGGCGTTGTATAACTGGCATTTGCCCATGTGCCGATTAATTGTCCACGTGTATTTCCCATTGGACCAACAACAGCTATCTTACCTTGAACTTTGAGTGGAAGAACGTTTTGCGCATTTTTAAGCAATACTATCGATTCGTCGGCAAGTTGTCTGGCGATATTCAGATTGTCGTTTGATAAAGCATGTGCTTGTCTGTCTTGGGCTTTAAGATATCTATAAGGATCATCGAATAGGCCAAGCTTGTATTTAATTTCTAGTATCCTTCGGCATGCAGTATTAATAACGGATAAAGGAATCTTCTTATCTTCGACTGCTTTTTTAAGAGTTTTCGAATAATTTCCACCGCCTAAATCCATATCTGTTCCTGCATTCATTGCTAATTCACCTACTCTTTGCTCATCTCCCATGCCGTGATTCGACATCTCACCGATAGAGCCTGCATCGGAAACGACAAATCCTTTGAAGTGCCATTGGTTACGTAATAATTCTGTGAGCAGCCAGTGATTGCCCGTTGCTGGCACACCATCTACAACATTGAAGGACGACATGGCCGTACCCACGCCGGCATCGATAGCTCCTTTGTATGGAGGCAAGTAGTAATTATACATAGAAACCTTGCTCATGTCGCAAGTGTTATAATCTCTACCTCCTTCTGCTGCGCCATAGATAGCGAAATGTTTGACGCACGATAAGATGGTGTTATCTGCCTTTAAGTCGTTGCCTTGATATCCTTTTACCATAGCAGCAGCTATCTTTGATCCTAGGAATGGGTCCTCTCCCGCCCCTTCTGCAATACGTCCCCAACGAGCATCACGACAAATGTCCACCATCGGTGACCAGGTCCAGTTCACTCCGAAAGAAGTAGCTTCATCGGCTGCTACACGTGCGCTTTTTTCAATCAATTGTAAATTCCAGCTGCTTGCACTTGCTAGAGGAATAGGAAAGATGGTATGATAACCATGGATGACGTCCAATCCTATCAATACAGGAATCTTTAAGCGAGATTGATCTACTGCCTTCTGAACTTGTAGTGCAGCGTTATAATCGTATCCTACGGAAGTAGCGCCAATATATCCTTTTCTTATTGCTTCATCACGGTCGAGTACTTTACCGTTGTAACCCGGAATACCGCCACCGCTAAGAATTGTTTGACCTATCTTTTCTTCTAAAGTCATTTTTTTCATCAGCGATGATATAAATTCATTCATGCGTTGATTAGATTGTGAAAAACATGCTATAGAAAACAAGCAACAAGAGAATAATAAAAGAATTTTTTTCATGATAATAATCTTAATTGAAGAACAAAAATAATTATATATTTTATGACAGAATATTAAAATTGAGTCATTTACTATCTTAATAATACTACTAGAAGGGATAGCCAACTGCAAAGTGCAATGCCAAATCCCGACCGAAATCAGGATGATAAATTGGATATCTGTCACGTCCACTTGAATATACAGGATTAACAGCTTTCATACCCATATCAAAACGCAGGACACAAAAATCAAAGTCCATTCGTAACCCTAGGCCGTATGCAAATGCTATTTGTTTATAGAACTTATTAAACTTGAATACTCCTCCCGGCTGTGTATCATAATTCCTAATAGTCCATATATTGCCGGCATCGACAAAGGCAGCTCCGCGGAATTTCCAGAAGAGTTTACTGCGGAGTTCAATGCTCGCATCAAACTTGATATCGCCCGATTGATTCAAATAATTCCCATCTCCAGGGAAAGAACCCGGACCTAATTGTCGTACCGTCCATCCTCTCACACTATTTGCTCCACCGCTAAAATATTGCTTTTCGAAAGGTATAGTCTTAGCATTTCCGTATGGTACAGCTATACCCAAACCGGCATGCATGGCAAGTGTATTACGGTGGTCAATGGTCATGTTCCTGGCATAATCAATATCTGCCTTTAAGTATTGAGCATAAGGTATATTGAAGATAGAGTATTCGTTATCCGAATTCTTTTGTAACTTGATGGCTTTAGACAACAAATACAAGGCGTTACCTGCCGATTCGAAATTAAAACGAACTGAATAAGAATTTGCGGCGATTGTATTGTTCGTCAGATTACTGCCTATAGAGTTGTATACATACGAATATCCTGAACGGAATATGAATCTGCTGCTGTAGTTATATTCAAAGATGTAGCTCTTATCTTTGTCTTCGTAATTCTTTTTGAATGTATCAGAAATCCAGGGAAGATAGATATAACTGATATCGAGCAAATCAATGCGATGTTGCTTACGCTGTTGTTGTGTCCATTTATAGCTCCATGACGATGATAGGATGGTTCTTGTAAATTCGGGACGTTTCTGGTAATTATATCTTAGGCCAAACTCGGAAGAAGCAAAAATTCTTCTTTTGAAATCGTTAGAAAGAAAAGGAAATAGGAAACGAGGAAAATTTAGATTGGTTTCTATGCCATATTCTGTATATCCGTTATTGCTATAGCCTTCTAGACCCGATATCGCTTCGTAAGCACCACGGAGTTTAATAGTTAGCAATTCCGAACCTCTGAACATATTTCGATGTTGGAATGAAACAGAGGCAGCAGCACCGAGGTCACCGGCCGAGTTAGTCCCTTCTACCTCGAATGAGATAGATTTGTTTTTTGCTGGAGTGAGTAAAATAAAACTGTTAAGAGCAGTACTGTCGTTCTCAAGTTCAGAGAATCGGATATTGGAATATTTTAAGGCAGACAGTCTACCAAAGCTATTGTAGGTACGTTGAACTCTCCGTCCGTTATAAAGGTCATTGGTTAAGAAATGCAGATTGTCCAAAAGAACCTTGGGGCGAAGCGTAAGTTTATCTTTATAATAGATAGAATATCCTTTATAGTTGATAGAATCTAGTGTTACAGAATTCATCATTGGGGATTGTTGCATCATATCAAAATCCGTAACGAATTTCACATCATTTATATGATATTGGCGATATGCCGCAGCGGTGTATTTGCTTGAATTTGGGAATGGAACCAAATGCATTGTCAAGTCTACCTTACGGGTATTCATCACCGTATCGGCAGTAAATGTGATATATTCTTTGCTGAACCTATAGAAACCATTATTGTTCAGATTGGTAGTTATTCTATCACGTTCGGCATCTATGATATTGATATTAAATGGCATATCCTTATGTATTAACGACTTTATCGTATCGTTAAACAGGTATTCTTGAATTTTCGGATCGCTGATATCATAAGAAAGTTGATGAAGTGTATAGGGTTCACCTGCAGAAACATCGAAGAAGAGTGTCAGCTTTTTCTTTTTAATTTGTGTTGAATGTTTGACGGCAGCCCTTATATATCCCATGTTCTGTAAGGCTTTCGTGAGTTCTACTTCCGAATGTTTTGCTTCGTTTTCACTGTATAGTATTGGCGCATCACCTATTTTTCGCAATATACGGTTCGCCCATCTTGCAGAATCACGGCCGGAAAGGTTATAGATGTATAACTGAGTTTTGAATAAGCTGAACCATTTCGAATTAGTGTTTTGATGAATAAAAAGTTTTAAATCAGATGCATTTATATCTTTCCTATCGGTCTTGATCTTAATTTTGTCTAATAAATACTGTCCATTGGGAACATATTTCGTAGATGAACATGCTGTTACCAATAGTAGGAAAATCAAGATGAGTATGGATTGAATATTCTTCATTTTGCAAAATCGTCTTGCAAATATAATCTATATTTTGGTAGCATAAAAATAAATCAATAGTTTTGCAGTTAGATAATGTACATAATATGATAAGTAAATTAAGTAAAAACAAAATTAGCTTTATCCGCTCGTTGGAACGGAAGAAAGAACGTACCGAGAACAATTCATTTCTTGCTGAAGGTCCTAAAGTGGTGAAAGATTTACTTAATACGTATCATTGTAATTTTATTGCTGCTACTAAAGAATGGCTCGATGAAAATCCGAATATTTCGGCTGATGATGTTTGTTGTGTCAGTGCTGAAGATTTATCTCGTGCCAGTTTAATGAAAACACCACAGCAGGTATTAGCTGTTTTTAGGCAACAGATAGAACCCGTCGATATGGATATCCCTCGTCAGTCTATATGTTTGGCACTCGATGGAGTTCAAAACCCTGGCAATCTAGGAACGATCATTCGTTTAGCCGATTGGTTTGGCATTGAACACATTTTCTGTTCTCTTGATACAGTGGATATTTATAATCCTAAAGTAGTGCAAGCGACAATGGGTGCAATGGCGCATGTCCATGCATACTATCTTTCACTCGTTGAGTTCATCAAACATTTTTCTAATGAAGTCCCTGTCTATGGTACGCTATTAGAAGGACAGAATATCTTTCATGAGAAACTTACATCTAACGGTATTATTGTCATGGGCAATGAAGGAAAAGGTATTTCTAAAGAAATAGAAGGTTTGATCAATCACTCCCTTTATATTCCAAATTATCCTTTGGGTAGGGCGACAACAGATTCGCTGAATGTGGCTATAGCTACTGCAATAGTATGCGCTGAGTTCCGTCGACAGATTTCTTATTAGTCAAATCATAAGGATAAAGATGATATGCATGGTTGATGCCATTCAAAGGACAAATCTCCACTAATCCGCTTAGCCATATTGTTGATTGCAGTTCCGATTCGAATGGATAATAGCAGATAACACTCCCCTCTTCGTTCAATTCAATAATTTGTGAAAGCAAGAAACTTCCGTCAGGGAGCAGCAATAATGAAGCGGCATAACGTTTCATTTCTTTTTCACCTGACTCTTTGATTGTTTCTGCAGTTGTTTTTCCAATTCTTGTTGACGAATCTGATAACCTCGTGGAGTGCTCGTATCAGTACGTTTCTTATTTAACTCTTCTGGAGTCAAACGTTGATTACTCGTAATTGGTAATACAACCGGTTTTGCTGTATCAGGCTTTACAGGTGTACCATTTGGTTTGGTGGATATGACGGTTGTCGGATGAATGCCGCTCACCGATGGCTGAGTAGCAGTAGTCGGTGGCATAGGCTGTCCGTTCGGTAATGGTTGTGGTGCAGAATTTGAATTTGATGAATGTATAATTGGTCCATGAGCATGGTATCGCATCAGCGATTTTACATTCACGATAAGGATATTTCTCGATCCTTTAGGTACATAAATAAAGCCTTTCACATTTCGAATAGCACCTAATGTGTCGTTTTGAATTCGTGCCAAATAGAACCCTGAATTGTTAATCGGAATAGTACGAGAACAAGTACTGTCGTTCATGTAATGAATGGTAATCGACATGATAATTCCATGTGAGGGATCAGACATACCTTGGTTGATGACTTTAACACTCCATTCGAAGATATCCCTTTCATGGAAAGTAGAATCGGATGTGATAGAGAATAATAATTTATTATGTAAATCGTCACTTGTTAATCGTGAAGTTCTGGCAAATGTCCAAATATCAACACTATCTCCGGCAGTAGTCCCACCTTGTGTGTTTTGTGTAGAAGAAAGTAATTTATTTGTGTCATCCAAATCTGATTTCAGCCTTTTTTGAACATCTTTGTAAATGTCTGCCAATTCGTTTGAATGACGGCTGTACCACGACAGTGAAGAATCAAATTGTGCTTCAGTTATGTTATATTTCTTAAAAACAGTCCTCAAATACATCTGTTCTTTATTGAAATCAGGGTATTCGTTATTATCGGCCATTGCTCGTGCAAGGTGATAATCGTATAGAATATCCTCCATTTGACCACGAGAAAAAACACCACTCGGACGTTTTTCCGTACAACCGACTAAAGAGATAAATTGTACGCAAAAAAATAAAAGAAATCCGTATGTTGTAAATCTTCTCATAGAACAAATTATTTCTTTTTGAGATATTGGAACGATGAATTAAAATATTTGCTATAGAAAATGATGAGTGCTATTATACCACAGCTGATGCATGAATCAGCGAAGTTAAAGATTGGGCTGAAGAAAATGAAATGTTGTCCTCCAACTATAGGCATCCACATCGGCCAATAGGTATCGATGATTGGAAAATAGAACATATCTACAACTTTTCCGTATAATAAAGAAGAATAACCTCCGAGTGCGGGGAAAAGAGATGCTATTTGCGAATGAGTGCTCTCGCTAAAAATCACGCCATAGAACATGCTGTCTAAGATATTTCCCAAAGCACCAGTAAAGATAAGAGAGATACAAATAATAAATCCTGTCTTTACGTTAGCTTTTATCATCTTGTTCAAATACCAACCGATTGCAATGACAGCGACAATACGGAATGTTGTAAGGAATAGTTTTCCAAACAATTCCATACCAAATGCCATACCGTTGTTCTCAGTAAAATAAATATAGAACCAGTTTGTGATAGAAATACTGTCATGAAGATACATATGTGTCTTCACGAGAATCTTTATAATTTGATCTATAATAAGGGTTCCGATTATTACTATTAGGGCGATACGTCCTTTAGTGAAAAAATCTTTCATTAATGAATACCTTTTTCTTTGGCTTCTACACTTAATGTAGCATGTGGTACAGCACGAAGACGTTCAGCAGGAATAAGCTTACCTGTTGCACGGCAAATACCATATGTTTTATTTTCAATACGGACAAGTGCAGCTTGAAGTTCTTTGATAAATTTGAGTTGACGGGCTGCCAAACGAGTTGTTTCCTCTTTTGAAAGAGTGTTAGCTCCCTCTTCTAATACTTTATAAGTAGGAGATGTATCATCTGTATCATTTCCATCAGTACCCATTAAACTCTTTTTCAATAAGTCGTAATCACGTTCAGCCAATGCTAATTTGTCATTGATTATAGCGCGGAACTCTTCGAGTTCTGCATCTGAATATCTCGTTTTCTCAGCCATTGCAATGTGTTTTTAGAGGTTATTATTTATTTTTTGTTACTTTTATTTGTAAGTCAAAATCATCAAAGTTCAGTGTTACACCATCTTCAATCTTTTCAACTAACTTTAAAGATAAGCCTAATACTTGTCCACAAATATATTGATTATATTCGGTTACTGCATCATCGGTTAATGGATTTTTAGTTAATAAGATGTGAATCTTGTCTGTTATTTCAAAACCACTCTGTTTTCGTATATTTTGAATTCTATTGACCAATTCCCGGGCAATTCCTTCTTTACGAAGATCGTCGGTGACTGTTACTTCAAGAGCAACAGTAAGTTTACCTTCGTTCGATACAAGCCATCCCGGAATATCTTCATTGAGTATAGTAACATCTGCAGTTTCTAAGACGGCAGGACTACCATCAAGAGTTAAGTCGATATGTCCGTTCTTTTCGAATGAAGAAATTTCTGTTTGAGAAAGGTTGTTTACGGCAGCATTTAATGCTTTCATCTGCTTGCCGAACTTCGGTCCTAACTTCTTGAAGTCAAGTTTAACCTTTTTCACTAATACGCCCGAGGCATCGTCTATGAATTTAATTTCTTTGACATTAACTTCACTCATTATCAGATTCTTCACAGCTTCAATGTGAGCACGCTGTTCTTCGTCGACAATAGGTATCATAATACATTGCAGCGGCTGACGTACCTTTATACTTACTTTACGGCGCAATGCCAATACCATTGAAGTGATATCTTGGGCAATCTGCATTTTGGCTTCCAATTCTTTATTGATAAACTTCTCATTGAAAACTGGGAATTCTGACAAATGAACAGAAATCGACTTTTCGCGACCGCTTACTTTTGTAAGGTCTGTGAACAGTAAATCAGAATAGAATGGAGCAATAGGTGCCATTAATTTTGCAACTGTTTCCAAGCAAACATAAAGAGTTTGGTAAGCAGAGAGTTTGTCTTCGCTATAATCACCTCCCCAGAAACGTTTACGATTCAGACGAACGTACCAATTTGAAAGATTGTCATTTACAAAATCAGAGATTAACCGTCCTGCTTTTGTCGGTTCAAGATTATTGTATGCTTTATCTACATCCTTGATTAATGTATTAAGCAATGACAGAATCCACCTGTCTATCTCAGGACGTTTCTCAAACTCAATATCTTTTTCTTTATATGCAAATCCATCGACGTTCGCATAAAGTGCAAAGAAAGAATAGGTATTATATAAAGTGCCAAAGAACTTGCGCCTTACTTCTTCAATTCCTTCTAAGTCGAATTTCAAATTATCCCAAGGAGCAGAATTAGTAATCATATACCAACGAACAGGATCGGCACCATATTTTTCGATTGTTGCAAACGGATCAACAGTATTACCAAGACGCTTAGACATCTTGTTGCCGTTTTTATCGAGGACAAGGCCGTTACTCATAACAGATTTATAAGCGACACTGTCGAATATCATGGTTGCAATTGCATGGAGAGTGAAGAACCAACCTCTAGTTTGATCTACACCTTCAGCAATAAAGTCTGCAGGGAATACTTTATGTGAATCCAGTAACTCTTTGTTTTCGAATGGATAATGAATCTGAGCATAAGGCATAGAACCAGAATCAAACCAAACGTCGATTAAGTCCGTTTCCCTTTTCATAGGTTTGCCATCATCAGAAGTAAGGATGATTTCATCAACATACGGACGGTGCAAATCTATCTTATCATAATTCTCTTTCGTATATAATGCCGGTACAAACCCTTCTTCTTTTAAAGGATTTGATTTCATATTACCAGCTTTCACTGATTTTTCAATCTCATTATATAACTCTTCAACAGACTCTATACATTTTTCCGCTTTATTGTCTTCGCTACGCCAGATTGGCAAAGGTGTTCCCCAAAAACGAGAACGACTTAAGTTCCAATCATTCAGATTCTCTAACCATTTGCCGAATCTGCCTGTACCAGTAGTTTCCGGCTGCCAACGGATGGTCTTATTAAGTTCAACCATTCTTTCTTTGCAAGCAGTAGAACGAATAAACCAGCTGTCCAAAGGATAGTATAGAATAGGTTTGTCAGTACGCCAGCAATGTGGATAGTTATGGATATGTTTCTCAATTTTGAAAGCTTTATCAGATGTTTTCAGCATCATGCAAAGGCTGATATCCAGCGTTTCATCTTTATCAGTCAGATTCGGGTCATAGTCATTCTTAACGAAACGGCCTGCAAATTCACTATATAAAGTCGTATTCATACGTGTACGAACAAATTCTTCATCTAATTCATCAATCAGATAGAATTTGCCGGACAGGTCGACCATCGGGCGTATTTCACCTTTTTTATTAATCAATTGTATCGGTGGAACACCAGCAGCTTTAGCTACGTTCGCATCATCTTGACCAAAGTTAGGAGCGATATGGACAATGCCGGTACCATCTTCTGTGGTAACATAATCACCGGGGATAACACGGAAAGCTCCTTTGCCGGGATTAACCCAAGGAATCAATTGTTCGTATTCCATACCTAACAAATCGGTACCTTTGTATTCACCTACAATTTTGAAAGGAATCAGTTTGTTTTCTTTCGAGTAATTTTGAAGCGACATTCCGTCTGCTTTATGGTCGAAATAGGCATATAGACGTTCTTTTGCCATTATAACTGTAATCGGACTTCCCGTATACATGTTATAAGTTTGTATGGCCACATAATCTATTTTAGGTCCAACACAAAGTGCAGAGTTAGAAGGCAATGTCCATGGAGTTGTTGTCCATGCTACAAAGTAAGGTGTGCCCCACTCTGTCATTTCTGGCTTCGGATTTTTAATTTTGAATTGAGCCGTTACAGTTGTATCCTTCACATCCCGATAACATCCCGGTAAATTTAACTCATGAGAGCTGAGTCCTGTACCGGCAGCAGGAGAATAAGGTTGAACAGTATATCCTTTATAAAGGAGTCCTTTTTTATAGAATTGTTTTAGAAGCCACCATAACGTTTCAATATATCGATTGTCGTATGTGATATATGGATGATTCATGTCTACCCAATACCCCATTTTGTTTGTCAGATCTTCCCATTCTTTGGTAAACTTCATGACATCTTTCCTGCAAGTAGCATTGTAATCCTTTACAGAGATAGTTTTACCGATATCTTCTTTTGTAATGCCTAACGACTTTTCAACGCCAAGTTCAACTGGAAGTCCGTGGGTATCCCACCCTGCTTTACGGTGAACTTGATAACCTTTCATTGTCTTATAACGACAAGCGATATCTTTAATAGAACGAGCCATCACGTGATGAATGCCAGGCATACCATTTGCTGAAGGAGGACCTTCATAAAATACGAAAGAGGGGTGTCCCTCCCTTTCAGTTATGCTTTTCGAAAAAACATTATTCTCATTCCATTTTTTTAATACCTCTTTGTTAATCTGTGAGAGGTCAAATTGCGAATATTCAGTAAATTTCATTTCTCCAAAATATATCTTTTCTTATTTAAGGCTGCAAATTTACGAGAAAAATACCTTTTATCCATAAATATCAGTCAATTTTTTCATTATAACCTTTTGCCAATCCACCGGCACTGGTCTCTTTATATAATGACGGGAGATCGTGGCCTGTTTGTTTCATTACCTCTACAACTCTATCAAATGAAACTCGATGCATTCCATCAGTGAATGAAGCATACAGATTAGAATCAAGAGCACGTGCCGCAGCATATGCATTCCTTTCGATACAAGGAATTTGAACTAAACCACACACGGGATCGCAGGTCATACCAAGATGATGTTCTAATCCCATTTCTGCAGCATACTCTATCTGTGACGGACTTCCTCCGAATAGTTGATTTGAAGCTGCTGAAGCCATAGCACAAGCCACTCCTACTTCTCCTTGGCAACCTACATCAGCACCTGAGATGGAAGCATTCTTTTTCACAATATTTCCGATAAGTCCCGCCGTAGCTAAAGCCCGTAATATGCGCATATCACTGAATTCATGGCTTTTCTGCAAGTGATAAAGAACAGCTGGAACTACACCGCATGAACCGCATGTAGGGGCAGTGACAATAATTCCTCCAGATGCATTCTCCTCACTGACAGCCAGAGCATAGGCGAAAACCAGTCCACGCGATTGGAGAGATTGTTTGTAACCGGAAGCTTTTATATAATACATGGAAGCTTTCCGCTGCAAATTCAAAGGACCAGGTAAAACTCCTTCTGATTCTATACCTCTGACGATAGATTCTTTCATTTTACTCCAAACCTCAGCGAAATAATCCCAGATATCTTCATCCTCGCATTCTTTCACATATTCCCAATAGCTTTTTCCTGTTCGCTCGCACCATTCTTTTATTTCTGTCATGTTATTCATCTGATATACTTCAGGTGTATTGAACATGCTATCTTCTTTATTTTCGGCTAATGCTCCTCCTCCGATACTGTAGACAGTCCATTCATGTACCTTATGGTTTTCATCGTATGCACAGAAAGACATGCCATTGGGATGAAAAGGAAGAAATATTGTCGGTTTCCAAATTATTTCTACGGGAGCGATACGACTTAATACTTCCGAAATAGCGATGTCGGTCATGTGTCCTTTGCCTGTGGCTGCAAGACTACCGTAAAGGGTAACGGTGAACGACTTGGCTTGCGGGTTACGAGATGCAAAGATCTCTGCAGCCTTCTGTGGTCCCATCGTATGGCTGCTTGATGGCCCCTTCCCTATTCTGTACAGTTCTTTTAGTGATTTCATATTAATCATTCATTTTATAAATCGACAACAGTTATTCCTGCACCGCCAAATTGCACATGCTCGTCGGCAAAGTGCGTGACTCCCGGTACGGTTTGGAGATATTGACGGATAAGAGTTCTTAATATTCCTGTTCCTGTACCATGTAATATTCTGACTCTACTTACTCCTAGAAGAATAGCATCATCGATAAAGTAAGTGATGGCTTGAATAGCTTCTTCTCCCCTCATTCCTCGGACATCTATATCTTGTTTGAAATTTAGTTTCTTCTCATATATCTCATCTTGCGTTTGTTTGCTTACAAACGTAGCAGCAACGGGTTCTTTCTTATTAGAATTCGTAGCTCGTTCAATCTTGCTGATGTCTATTGTAGATTTTATACTACCGAAAATAACGACTGCCTTTTTAGATTTTATCTCAGAAACGATGCCCGTTGAAATCTGGCCTTTAATTTTGACGGTCTCTCCTACTTCGATTGGTTTTTCTATAGCTGCTTTGTTTGGTGCAGTCGATATTTTAGACTTCTTATTTTTCCCGTTTTTCCGTTTTTGTCTTTCCTCGATGCGCTTCATCTGCTGTGATATCTTCTCACCTTCTTCATACGATTGTTTTTCCACATCCTCTTTGAAAGAATTCAATTCTTGACGGATAGCTCGTGTTTGTTCTTTTTCGGCCTGAGCTTCTTTTATTTGGCGGATTGTATTTTCGATTTTAGCGTTTGATTCATGCAGCAATTGCTGTGCATCTTCTTTCGCCTTATTCAATATCTCTTTTCGTTCCTTCTGCAAGTTCTCCACATCGGTTTTATAACGGGCAGTCAGTTCTTCCAGTTGTTTCTCCTTTTGATGGATAATCTGCCTTTTATTCTCCCAATAGCGTTTATCACGAACGATATCTTGCAAATACTTGTCGGAGTTGATATAATCACTGCCCACCAACTTAGAAGCTTCGTCGATGACATCTTCAGGGAGTCCGATCTTACGAGCTATTTCTACTGCAAAAGAACTTCCCGGATTGCCAATTTGGAGTTGGAAAAGAGCTTGCATTAAATGTCTGTCGTATAGCATAGCTCCATTTACAATGCCTTCTGTGGCATCGGCAAAGTGTTTCAGATTTTGATAGTGTGTTGTAATGACGCCGAATGTTTTTTTCTCATTAAATCTCCGTAATACGGCTTCAGCAATAGCTCCACCAATCTGGGGTTCCGTACCACCTCCGAACTCGTCAATCAGTACCAGACTCTTCTCATTACAATGTTTCAGCATGATTTTCATGTTGGTAAGGTGCGAAGAATACGTACTGAGTTCGTCTTCGATAGATTGTTCGTCGCCGATATCGATAAAAAGATGATCGAATAGTCCTGCATGACTGCTCTCGCTCATTGGAACAAGAATTCCGCATTGGAGCATGTATTGTAATAGACCGACAGTCTTCAAGCAGACTGATTTACCGCCGGCGTTAGGTCCTGATATGAGTAAGATTCGGTTTCTCTTATTTAATTCAATATCTAAGGGCACTACTTTTTTATCATGTTTGGCCAATGATTTTTGCAATAACGGATGAACGGCCATCGACCAATCAATGACTTGTGACTTCTCCATAGCAGGCTTCTCCCCTCCTATTTGGATGGAAAAGCGAGCTTTTGCTCTGATTAAGTCGATGATTGCCAAAAACTCGTACGATTGAAGGATATCAGGAATTGAAGGCCGTATGCTAGAAGAGAAATCTGTCAATATCCGTATTATTTCTCTGCGTTCCTCGCTTTCTAGTTCACGTATTCTGTTATTGGCTTCGACTACTTGTTCGGGTTCGATGAAGACTGTTTTACCGCTTGCGGATTCATCATGAACGATACCTTTAATTTTTCGTTTTGATGCAGGAGCTACTGGAATGACTAAACGGCCGTCTCGCATGGCGGGAGTAACATCTTTGTCTACAACCCCTTCTATTTGTGCGCTGTGAAGGATATTCGATAAGGTACGGGAAATACCGTTTACAGTAGAAGTAAGTTCTCGGCGTATACGTAACAATTCTGTCGAAGCGTTGTCTCTGATTTTTCCGTATTTATCTACAATTCTATTTATCTCTGCAATTATTTTCGGAAATACCATGATGTCTTCTGCCAGCCGGCGAAGTTCAGGATATTGGACATTTCCTTCTTCATCATCTTCTTTAATGAAAAAATGTATGATATCACGGATGGTTTCCAAAGAACGCAGTAGTGCAAACAACTCCTCTTCCTCCAAATACATTCCTTCGACACGTATTTTTTTTAGTGGAGTCCTTGCATCAAAGAAGAATTGGTCGGGAAAGGAATCTTCTTCTTGTATGATATGAATGAATTCAGTAGTTTGATTTAATTCGCGATTGACTTCTTCGTATTTGCTAGAGAAAGATATTTCATCTACTTTTTGTTCACCAAGAGAGCTTAGGCAGTTACCTTTCAATAACTGTCGAATCATATCAAACCCAATCTTTATTTCGAAATTCTGAGGATAAATCATATCTAACAATAATCTAATACATTGCTTCCGTCGGCAAAAATACAATTATTTTAATAAAAAAATCCACTTTCCCCTTGCAGAAATAAAAAACTTATGTACCTTTGTCGCGCCTTAAGTGAGAGGTACTCTTGAAAAAGAGTTTCGGAGAGGTGGCTGAGTGGTCGATAGCGGCGGTCTTGAAAACCGTTGTACCGAGAGGTACCCGGGGTTCGAATCCCTGTCTCTCCGCAGAATAAACATCCAATTTGCTAATTTGTAGCAAATTGGATGTTTGTTTTCTAGAGAAATGATTGCATCGAGAGCGAGTATTAATTGCTGTGCACGTTATTTCAGAAACTATTATCCTACCCTTCTTATGATTCCTGACAGAGATTCGTATCTGAGTTGTCAGATGGAATTTCTAATACATCCACAATATGGAAAATGTGCTGTACTGATAATATTACTTTTACTTATTTTTGCAAGTGATCAAGATTTTCTTAACTTTGCTCATTGTACAAATTAATGGTACAAAACTAGTGCAACCTAGTGGTAAAAAGTTATTTATCATTGTGACAAATAGGTGCAACTGGTTTAATCTTGTTGATTGAAATAGTGCTATATACAAAGTTTGAGGCTTAAACTAAAATCTAAAATATGAAATACTTTTATAGAATCCTATTTACTGTTATGGCACTGTTCGTGGCAGGAACTACAGCAGCAAACAAAAACAACGAAAAACTGGTGGTGGCGTATGTCACATCATGGACGAACGTTATGCCTGATCCTTTTGCGATGACACATATCAATTATGCTTTTGGTAGCGTAAACGAAACTTTCGATGGTGTGACTGTTTCCAATCTCGACCGCTTGTGCACTATTGTAGCTCTGAAAAAGCAAAATGTCAAACTGAAAGTGCTTCTCTCTATAGGTGGATGGGGGTCAGGTAGGTTTAGTGAGATGGCTGCCACAGAGAAATATCGCACCGCTTTTGTAGCCAGTTGCCTTCATGTCGTGGATAAATACAAGCTTGACGGAATAGATATCGACTGGGAATACCCTACACAGGGTGGTGCAGGCATCTCATGTTCACCCGATGATACGCACAACTTCTCGTTACTTATGCATGACTTACGTAAAGCTCTCGGTAAACGTCGGCTGCTGACTTGTGCTACTGTCGCTAGTGGTGAATACATCGATTTTAAAACGTGCATACGTTATCTCGATTATGTCAATGTCATGGCTTATGATATGGCAAATCCACCCAAGCATCATTCTGCGCTTTATCCATCTGACATATCAGGTGATATGACGTCATCTCAGTCTGTGGATGCTCATCTGGCTAATGGTGTGCCGGCTGATAAAATAGTATTAGGAATGCCTTTTTATGGACGTGGCGAAAACAAATATCATGGATATTTTAAAAATAACAATATCAATGCGAAAATCAAAGAGCATTGGAGTGAACAGTCTCAGGTGCCTTATTTAACGGATGAAAAGGGTGTGATGGTTTATGGATACGAAAATACACGCTCTTTGGCTGCAAAATGTCAGTATGTTATCGACCATCATCTGCGTGGTGCTATGTATTGGGAATATGCAGATGACAATGCACAGGGTGATGAGCGTAAAACGTTAGCCTTAAGTTTATTGAAAAATCATCGTGGTACAGTTCCACCACGTTGTATTCTGGTCATTGCAGAAATGGGTACCCCTCATCAAGGATTTTGTGATGCCGCTAAAAAATTGCTCGATGGAAGGACAGATAGTTTGAACGCCCAAATTACTTATGTTTCCGATTTGCGTAATATTAAGGCAGGTTGGCTAGAACAGTTCCATCTCATTATTCAATTGAATTATCCGCCTTATGCATGGAGTAGCGAGGCGATGAGTGATATGCAACGTTATATTGATGAGGGTCAAGGGAGTTATATTGGTTTTCATCATGCAACTTTATTGGGTGATATTTTTGGTGCAGGTAAAATGTGGCAGTGGTTCAGTGATTTTATGGGTGGCATCCGTTGGAAAAACTATATCGTCCCGCTTGCCGATGGGACAATTTGTATTGAGGACAAAGCTCATCCAATAATGCAAGGGGTTCCAGACACTCTTCGATTGCCTAAAGACGAATGGTACACGTACGATTGCGACCCTCGTCCGAAGGTGCATGTTTTGGCACATGTCGATGAGTCTAGTTATACACCATCATCCAATATTCGTATGGGTGATCATCCGGTGATTTGGATTAATGAGAATAAAGCGGCGCGTAATGTCTATTTCCAAATGGGACATCACCGCGAACTCTTTGAAAATCCTTATTTTGTTAGAATGTTCGATAATGCATTAAAGTGGACTCTTAAATAAAAATTTATGAAAAAGATGATTTGTATTTTTCAATTTCTTTGTGCTTTCACAGCATGCGTTTGGGCGCAAAGCGGACAGACATATGCCGCCGATTATGCACGTGCCCCGCGTTTCCGTTCATTGTTGCTTTGGAATTCTCATGCAGAGGAAGCTCATGTGCAATTTGATAAAGATGCCATTCAATTTTTTCATAAGCTCACTTATGGTGAAGGTTTTATTCTTGATACCACTACAGATTTTGGTAATTACGTCGACAGCCTCTCTCGTTATAACATCATCATTATGCTAAATGCGCAACCCCAAGGTGAAAAGCAACGTCATGCATTCGAGCAATATATGGAACATGGCGGTGGATGGATGGGGTTTCATGCCGCTGCATATAATGATAGCAATACCCATTGGCCGTGGTTAAATAGATTCTTGGGTTGTGGTCCATTTTATTGTAACAATTGGCCGCCACAGCCCGCATTGGTCTATTGCGATGATACATCTCACCGTGTTACTTCAACACTGCCATTATCGTTTGTATTACCTCCCAGTGAGTTTTATCAGTGGCAACCATCACCACGACAAAACAAGAATGTCAAAGTACTTCTCACTATTTCGCCTAAGATGTATCCATTTGGCATCAAAGATGTGGTGAAAAGAGGCGACTTTCCTGTGGTATGGACCAATACTCTTTATCGTATGATATATCTTAATATGGGACATGGCAATGAGGAATTTGGTGATGCAACCCAAAACCTTCTCTTGGTGAATGCTTTTAGATGGGTGGTAAGCAGGGCGATTACTGGTGACCCATTTGTAAATCGCTGATATGAAAAATATAATTTTCTGATAGTAAGACAGCATAAGAGCGATTCATTATCCTGTTTCTTTTTTACTTTTGTCACTGGGGGTATACGCATAAATTCATTGTAAATGAGAAGTTTACTTGCATCGTTTTTTAATTATTTACAATTAGAAATATGAAATAATGCTCTACAATATCTTATGAGTGCGATTTTCATTCGTTGCGTGATGTGAGTTTTATAGATAGAGACTTTTGAACTCTTTATGCGATTGCTGTCACTACCCCATGGGAATACTAAGCAGTTGCAGTAGTTAATAACTAAATTAATAATACAAAGTAACAGCTATAATTAATGGATTAATTGTCAAAAGCAGTTCTCATAGCAGAGAGAGTGCTGCGATGCAGTGAGGTGGTAGTAACATTCACCTCAGGGAGATTTCCAAATAATAAGTTGGGCCTTTCAACTATCACCGTAAGCCCTATGATTTATAATAAGTTACAGAGGTGCACTATAGTGATAAAATGCATTTGAGGACATTCTTTTATCTTTATCGTTGTATGTTTTTCGAAATTATTATTATCTTTGCCTAACACATATATTTCAATGAAAAGAATAATATTCATATTTCTGCTGGTGTTTGTATCCCTCAACTCATCGGCATACGATTTCCTCCGTCCCGTCAAGGGAAAGATACCTGGAGGTTACAATTTCTGGGTGTATACTCCACAAGATTATTACTTCTCACTAGAAAATACTCCTGTTATTATTTTTTTGCATGGTGCAAGTCTTTGTGGAAATAATCTTAACCGTGTTCGTCGTTATGGACCTCTTGATGCTATCATGAAGGGAAGAGAAATTGAGGCCTTGACTATTGTTCCGCAGAATCCAGGAGGTGCATGGAATCCTAAAAAGGTTATTCAGGTATTGGATTGGGTAAAGGCGAATTATAAATGCGATATGAATCGTGTCTACGTTTTAGGTATGAGCCTGGGCGGCTACGGTACAATGGATGTATGCGCCACTTACCCCGACAGGATTGCGGCGGGAATGGCACTATGCGGCGGAACGTCACTGTCTGATGTCAGTGGACTCGGCGAAATGCCTTTCTGGATTATTCATGGAACAGCAGATAGAGCCGTTTCTATCAATCAATCGAAGATTGTCGTCGAGAAATTACAGAATTCTCATAACGATGGCCGTTTGCGTTACGATTGGCTCAAAGGCGGTAACCATGGTACGCCAGCTCGTATTTTCTATTTGAAGAAAACATACGATTGGCTCTTTTCTCATAGCTTACTTGATAGAGATCGTCCTGTAAATAGGGATATCAGCATTGGATTATCCGATATCCAGAGAGCGTACAGTGATATCCGTTCGGGTACCAATGATCCCGAGATCATCGATGGTCCGAGCATTACAACCGGTAACGAGTATTAGCGACTCGTACGAAAACATACGGTAACATTTATCATGAGTGCACCAATATCAGGAAGGTGCACTTTTTTTATATATTTGGGTTGGGAAAATAATCATTCATTCGTTATATAGATAAAGACGATAGGAAGAATGCAGAACAAAGAAAGTTTCGAAGACCTTTTCCGAAGTCATTACAAGCAGATGCTGATACTAGCACGGCTTTTGCTCAAAGATGACGAAGAAGCAAAGGATGTGGTAAGCGACATCTTCACCGAGGTGTGGGAAGGAAGTATCAATCTTTATGTGGATAAGTCGGAAAGCTATCTTTTGATGTGCGTTCGTAACCGTTGTTTGGACATGTTGAGACATCTGAAAATGAAAGAACGGGTAAGTCAGCTGCTCACTCTAGATTCTTCGTTGGTCATGATGTCTAACACGGATTATCATCAAGCGCAATTGGAACAGATAAGAGAGATTGTCGACACTCGATTATCTTCCAAAGACAGACAGATACTTCTCATGAAGTATGAACGTAAGATGAAATATCATGAGATAGCGGCAGAACTCGATATCAGCGAGGCTGCCGTTTACAAGCATCTCTCAAATGCCTTGAAAACATTAAAAGACAATTTTAAAGACGAATGAAATGGAAACACATGATAAGATTGAGCGTCTGCTCGATATGATAGAACATCCTGAGCAATATTCTGAAAAGGAAATGGAAGAGCTGCTCAGCGATAAAGAGTGCCGTGAGTATTACGAACTCATAGTGAAGACAGACTCTGCCTATTCAAACAAGTCGGAAATAGATGTGGATGGCACTCTCCGCAAGTTTGAGCGTAAGCATACAAATACTTTCGTATGGAGAAAGATTGCTGCCATATTCATCGGGATATTGATTATCTCCGGACTCGCCTATGCTGCTATAAAGTTACAAAAGCATGTCTCACAATCATCGTCAAAGGCTAAACCGAAAATAGAAAATGTAGTCGTTAAAAAGAATTCGATTAAGTCTGAAGTCCAGCAATCGGATACCATTGCGGTGAATAATAAGGTTTTCGACGATGTGGAATTAGTTGCAGTCCTTAATGAAATATCTGCTTATTATCATCTGAAAGTGGAATACAAATCAGAGAAGTCTAAACATTTACGGCTGCATCTTAGTTGGGACAAAACACAAGATATTGAGGGGGTTGTCGAGATGTTGAACAACTTCGAGAAAGTGAATCTCACATTGGCAGATGATAAAATTGTGGTAGAATGAAAAAGTACCTTGTGTTATTGTTGTTGTGCTTCGTCTGTTCCATAATGAATGCACAAAGAATCACGCGTGAGTTTCGCAACGTGTCGATGTCGAAGGCACTCAAGTTAATTGAATCGTCAACAAAAGATTATACCATCAACTTTATCTATAATGAGCTGGAAGATTTTACCGTGACGACGACGGTAAGTAACAAGAGTGTGCCCGATGCTATTTGCGATATCATTGGCTTCTACCCTATCAGGATGACTGTTGACGGTAAAAATATCTTTGTGGAGTGTGTGCAGAAGGAAAGCACTAAACTAACGGGAAGAGTTATTGACAAGAGCGGACACCCTGTGATGTATGCCAATGTCGCACTGCTATCTCCTCGCGACTCTTCATATATCACCGGCGGCGTGAGCAATGAAGCGGGACAGTTTGTGATTCCCTGTGCAGCAAAGGAAGTATTGGCAAAGATATCGTGTATCGGTTACAAAACAAAAATCATCAGTACCGTAACGAAAGTAGATTTAGGAGAAGTACGGCTCGTGGAAGAAGGTTACAAACTGCAGCAAGTGGTTGTTCGTGCAAAGAAGTTCCAACTCGTTTCTGATGGTATCTTAGCTAATGTCAGCGGCACGGAACTGAGTAAACTTGGTTATGCTCCTGATGTATTGAAACATCTGCCGTTTGTGACTCAAAAAGGCGAGGACTTTATTGTATTCGGCAAAGGGATTCCCGTCATTTACATCGACAATCGGATTGTACGCGACAACAGTGAACTGAAACAGTTGAATTCATCTGACATCAAACAGGTGAAAGTGATTACAAATCCAGGTGCTGAGTATGATGCTTCTACAAATGCAGTGATTAAAATCATTACACTGAAGTCGGTTGGCAATGGCTTCAGTGGTATGTTTGATGGCGGGATGAGCGTAGAACGCAAAGTGTCGCATCAGGCGAGTGCAAGGATTAATTATCGAAGCGGAGGGCTTGATGTTTTTGGTTCTATGCAGTATAATGCAGATAACAGCAATGCCAACCAAACTGCTACAACGCTGTATGGCGACAGGAAGAATGATGAAAGTGTATTTTTAGTGAGCAGGCAGTTCTTGAAAAGAGCTTCACTGGGTATCAATAATCAGTTTGGTGACAAACTTTCTGCCGGTGTTCGTTATAATTATATGAATGCACCAAATAACAAGTTCGATTGTTACGAGAATCTGAATGCTTACAAGGATAATGAACTCAGCAATTTGATCAGTTCTACCGACGATCGTCGATGCATATTCAATCGCCATTATGTCAATTCGTATATCAATTATGATTTCTCGAAGGATGCTTATCTAAAGTACGACGGTGACTTATTGAATATACATCAAACCGACAAACAGTTTTTCGGTAATAAGGATGGCAGTACGAACACACGCAACAAAAGTATCAATCAACTATATGCGGGCAGACTGATATTAGCTCTTCCTCTATGCGGCGGACAACTGAAGAACGGTATAGAGGCATCGTATACCAAGAACGATAATAAATACCGTGTACTCGACGGCGCGACGCTCCAAACAGCTTTAAGTTCTACTGCGAACAAGGCGGAACAACATTTCTATGCAGGCTTTCTGGAATATGCGCGTTCTTTCGGAGACCGTTGGAATGTCAAAACGGGTATACGTTACGAACATACTAACTTCGATTATTATATCGACGGGAAGAAGTCAGACGAGGTGAGCCAAGCCAACAACGGCTTCTACCCTTCTGCTTCCATCGTCTATCATGTGAGCGGGGTTCAGATGTCGCTTGCTTATCGATATACCACTGTGCGGCCAAGCTATTTCAGTTTGCGTAGCGCCATTGCTATGAACTCACCCTATTCGTACGAAGGCGGGAATCCGAAACTGCAGCCGCGGAAGACAAATATGCTCACTTATTCTTTACAGTGGGGCGATTTTCAACTGATGGCCAGTTATTCGTACATAAAGGATGCTTCAATCTTTGTGCAAGAGATGTATAATCAAAATGATTCCATTGTAATCGATCAGTTCAGAAACGTAAATAAACATTCTTTTGACCTTTCGCTGTATTATGCACCGAAGTTGTTCAAAATATGGACTCCTGAGATTGCTGTCTCGCTAACGAAGCAGTTCATGACTTATCAGTCGAAACAGTTCGACAAGCCTTGTTACTATTTTGAAATAAAAAACAGAGTGGAGCTCTCTCATTCTTATCTGTTGGGGTGCGATATGAGCTACAGTTCCTCCTGTAATTCCAACCTGGTATATCAGCACGCCGATTTTGATACCGATATCTATGGTATAAAAACTTTTTTGAATGACCGTCTACGACTGAATCTGAAGGTGAGCAACTTGTTCAATACCAGTAGGCTGCGTTGGGGTATGAATCAAAACGGAATAGCATTCAACTTATGGAACGATGGTGGCCGCCGTACGTTCCAAGTATCGTTGACTTATCGTTTCAATCAGACAAAGAGCAAATACAAAGGTGAGGTTTCTACAGATGAGTTGAACCGTATGTGATAAAAGTTTTATTTTTGAACTTGAACGATGATGAATGAAAAGTCTCTATTCCAAGCATCTATATCATAGATTTTAGTAGGCGGCACCATCTCCCGCCCTTCTTTGTCGATGAATATCCATTCATTAAGTTTATTCATGACTAAGGCGTAGTTTTTATGGAATTCGCTGTATGCGTAATAAGGCTTATTACCTTTGTAGTTGCCCTTCAAGTCCATCAACCTTACGGTATACTCCGTTTGTTTGGCTTTACGATACTCATAGAGTCGGTCTGAAGATGCCCAAAATAGGCCTTGATAGCGTGCTGGAAGTATTATTTTGCCATTTACATCCATAACTCCATATCTATTGTCTTTTATGAATATGAGATTACCATCCATTATATCCATTGTTTTTAGTTCGGCAGTGGGCTTGATGGACCATGTTCCGTCGGACTTGATAATACCTTCAGCATAAGCTTTTCGTGGAGTCGAATCATTGTATAAGGAAGCTATCGCATATCCCTTGCTGAAAGAAGAAAGTAACACGCCGCGGTTCGTTTCAAAGAGTTGCTTGCCGTTTTTGTCGAGTACAATAGTATGGGTATTGTTGTTAAGAGGAGACTCATCGTGTAACAAAAAATGATGTAATGTATCGAGCTTTTCAGTATGGTGAGTACATTCAGTCTTTTCAGCAACAAACAAGCCTTCATTATACGCTAGATTATCATAGACAGGCTTTATCACTACCTTACCGTCATAATCTATTGCACCTGATAATCGCGAAGGTGTACTGAAGATGTACAGACTGTCTTCTAACTGATAGACAGACATCACTTTCTCACCGTTGATGGAATCCAACGTCATCAGTTTGTTTCCTTCACAGTCGATGACATAGATGGGCGAATGGATGTCGGCAACGAGACTTCGTCCGTTTATGAAAGTACGGCTGGCAAAGGCATAACGTTTCCCTATGCGCTTAGGTTGAGCCTCCAAGGTATAGATTTCCCATTCGTCACCATCGTTTCGGTCAATGTTTTGATACATGAACATACCATTACGGCCCAATTCGGGACGATGCGTAAACATATTGGCGAGAAGTACTTTACCGTCTGTACTTATCATTCCCCATTTTCCATTCTCGGAAGAGCGGAATGCCATATAATCAATTGAATTATCGTATGTGGTTTGTACTTGCGTGCACGATGAAATCACGAGGATAAATATCCAGCAACATAATGACAAGACTGTTTTGAGGAATGGATTTGTGTGCGATTCCATGAGCAAACGATGATTAGAATTAAATAAAATAAAAAAAGAATTGCTTGGCTGCAACTCTTTATTTTGCTCTTCCTCTTGGACTTGAACCAAGGACCCTCTGATTAACAGTCAGATGCTCTAACCAACTGAGCTAAGGAAGAATTTTTTCTCAAATGCGATGCAAAAGTAATTCGTATTTTTGAAATATGCAATACTTCTCTGGAAAAATTTAAGAGAAAGAAAAAAATAATCGGGTTTTGATGACTTTATAGGATATTGGTTTTCGTTTCATAGGATGAATGAGTGTATTCATAATGATGAATAAGTTGTCGCACACGTGTGCGACGTATTTCGCACAGCTGTGCGAAATAATTCTCACTGCCGTGCGAAATACTCCGCACAGTAGTGCGAGAGCGAATTCAAAAGACTATTATAATGCCATTCCCTTGAGAACGGAACATATTATAGTAATGTAACCATCTTGGCCATAGTAAGCAAATAAGCTTTACCTATAATATTCAATTTTAAATGCTTCACTCACATTGAATGTATCATTGTAATTTTGATATATAATCGTCATACCTCTGTAGTCGGACGGTACTTTTAACACATCGTTGAGCAGATTCCAACGGGGTTTCCCGAAGTCGTACGATTCTCTGTCGAGTATTACACTATTCGATAAATAATCAAACTGATAGTATCCCCCACCGATACAAATATCATTACCTTCGAGCAGGTCTTTGTGCATCTTGACCATACCTAGCCGAAGATAGCCGTCGCTTGTTATGATAAACTTCTGTTCCATTCGTGCAAAATTAATGTTTCGTCGTGGGATAGCAAAAAAATCATAGAAATAAGATAGGAAATTAAGCGGAATGGTCCGAAGTTTGATATATCATTTATGTAATTTCTTAAATAAAAAATTATGATAATCAAAAATGTTCATGGACGTGAGATCCTCGATTCAAGAGGTAATCCTACTGTAGAAGTTGAAGTGACGTTAGAGTCAGGTGTTATGGGTCGTGCATCTGTTCCATCGGGTGCATCAACAGGCGAGAACGAAGCATTGGAACTGCGGGACGGCGACAAAAGTCGTTTCGGCGGCAAGGGCGTTCTGAAGGCTGTAGACAATGTGAACAATAAGATAGCTGCTGCCATTATCGGCATGTCGGCATTGAATCAACGTGCCATCGACGGCAAGATGTTGGAACTCGATGGTACAAAGACAAAATCTAACTTAGGTGCTAATGCGATATTGGGCGTGTCGTTGGCTGTGGCTCATGCTGCTGCCAACTATCTGAAGATGCCTTTATACCGTTATCTGGGCGGAACAAATACGTATGTACTGCCTGTTCCGATGATGAACATTATTAATGGTGGTGCACACAGTGATGCTCCTATTGCTTTTCAAGAGTTTATGATTCGCCCGATAGGCGCTTCTTCCGAACGTGAGGCGATACGTATGGGCTCTGAAGTGTTCCATGCTTTGCAGAAATTATTAAAGAAACGTGGGCTGAGTACAGCTGTTGGCGACGAAGGTGGCTTTGCTCCTAAACTTAATGGGATAGAGGATGCTTTGCAAAGTATCGTTGAGGCTATCAAGGATGCTGGGTATGAACCAGGTAAAGATGTACGGATTGCCGTAGATTGTGCTGCAAGTGAGTTTTCTGTCAACGAGAACGGCAAGTTCTATTACAACTACAAACAGTTGAGCAATGGTATGCCTAAAGATCCTAACGGTAAAAAATTGTCGGATGAAGAGCAGATAAAATATCTTGAGGAACTGATAACCAAGTATCCTATCGATAGTATAGAGGACGGCTTGGATGAGAATGATTGGGATGGTTGGTGCAAACTTACCGAAGCACTTGGCAGCAAGTGCCAGCTGGTTGGCGACGACTTGTTCGTAACCAATACCGACTTCCTTGAAAAAGGTATCAGGATGGGTGCAGCTAATTCTATTCTAATCAAAGTGAACCAGATTGGGTCCTTGAGCGAGACAATGGACGCTATTGAAATGGCTCATCGACATGGTTATACTTCTGTCGTATCACATCGCTCAGGCGAAACTGAAGATACAACGATTGCCGATATTGCTGTTGCTACTAATTCTGGTCAGATTAAGACAGGTTCTATGAGCCGAACTGACAGAATGGCAAAATACAATCAGCTTATCCGTATAGAGGAAGAGCTTGGAAAGCAGGCCCGTTACGGATATAAGAAAATAAGATAATTATTCGGATTTTTGATGAACATCCGGCATTATTCGTAATGTCGGATGTTTAATTTTTTAAAAGCGAGTTGTAATCTGTCTTATATGTATTCAGATAGTTCGCGAGTTCGCTGTCCGTCATCTTCTTGTAGATACAGAAGAGATAGATGCTCTTGTCATTGGCTGAAGTATGTATATCTCGGATGACTTTCATCGTCGTGTCATCAACCGACAAGATACGGAATATCAGATAGTCGTATCCTTTTAGAATCACACTGTTGCTGTTCTTTGCATAGGCGTAAGTGCGATTATAATAACAATCTGCATTTAATGCGAATGAATGTAGGAACGAGGTGAGAATATCGGTTGCCACGTAATATTGTTCTGGTGAATCATCAGCATAGCTCTTATAATAATCTTCTTTTGCTATGGAACCATCATCATTTATCTTTCGTGAACCCATGCATTTCCAACCTTTTCCTACTACATAATGACTGAAATCGGAGGCACTCAGCTGTTGAACGGTTGGAATAGTCCATTCTTCATCATCTGTTGTTTTCGAATCATCATCATCTTTGCTGCATGCGGTCAGTGATATAAATAAGATGGATAAACACAATAAGATTAATTGTCTACTTTTCATTGTTTGGTTGAGTTGATACTTTTAGTAAATGTGCAAAGTTAGTAAATACTGCATGCATAATAGGACTTTTTGATGAAACTTTAATAAATTTCTGAAATGAGAAAGTCTATTTTATGTTTGGTTTTCATTGCTAGGTATGTTTACTAGCCTCAGGGAGGGGTAGTAATAACAACCACACTAAATGCCATTGTGTGCTTTAGTTATTAATTAACTGCTGCTTAGATTAAGAATGGTTTATGATTCGGCCGTGATGGGATGGATGAAAAGGAAACGGGAGCCGTTGTGGTATGAAGTATCGAGTTTTACTTCGCCATGCAGCAGCTTAGCAATTTGAGAACAGATATTTAATCCTAATCCTGTACCCTTTTTAAATTGATCTAACTTCTCGAATCTTTCAAATATCTTATCTGCATCTTCTGAATTGATGCCTTGTCCGGTATCTGTTACGGAGAAAACAATATTGTTTTCTTGCTTTTCGTATGTCAAGGTAATACTCCCCTTTTCTGTGTATTTGCAGGCGTTAGTCAGAAAGTTAGTAAGGAGTTGCCTCGTTCTGCCGGGGTCGGTATATAATTTGAAATCTTCTGATGGAGCAATGAACTGGAGTATCACATCATCTGACTCTTTCCCTTTCACAGACGCTACTGTTTGCGAACAGAGTTCATTTAAAGACGGCCAGTCGAATTTCATTTTATAGTTTCCTGTTTCTAGTTGACTGAGGTCTAGTATATCGTCAATAATGTTTGTCAGTTGCATCGAGTTGCTGACAATCAAATTGGAAAATTCAGTTTTTGTCTTCTTATCTAATTCATCGTCGGAATCTATCATCAGATTAGAAAAACCTACAATGGCATTCAATGGCGTACGAATCTCGTGACTCATATTTTGTAGAAACATCGTCTTTACTTGGTTGGCTCTTTCAGCTTCTACCCTTGCTGCTTCTGCTTTATTCATAGCAAGTTCGGTCTCTTTCATCTCTTTTTTCAACCTTTTCTCTGATTTACGATGAGATGCCATATAAATAAGTGTATAGATTACGAAAGTAAGTAGGCCTATTGTTAGTAATAATGAGATGTGCTTGTTCTTTTTACTGATGATTTCCAAACTCTTCGCTTTGTCATGTTGCCGCTGTACCTCTGCCCGTTGTTTTTCTAACTCCGCTCTTTGTTTTACCATTTCAATACGCTGATTTCTAACTGTAAGGTTTTTGAGATTGAGCTCGAGTTTTGTATTAGTCAATGCCAAGTGATTCCTTTCTTTGTCGACTAATAAGAATTGTTGTTGAGCACGCAATTGGTTAAGCAACATGGTGGAATTCTTGAGTTGCAGCTTGTTTTTCTCTAGCGATAATTTTTCATATCTCTCGTTTTCGAACAGAGCGGAATATTCCGCCATCGTTCCTTTAAGTTCTTTTTTATTTTGTTCGTTTACAAACTGCATGAATGTCTTATAGTGTTCGTATGCCTTTTGATAGTCTTTCATATCTGCGTATACAGCCGACTTATGCGATTCTATTCTAGTCGGGTCTAATAAAGAATCACAATATGCTAACGCTTGCACATAATCTTTTTTCTTTTGGTAATAATAAATCTTCATCAGATTCAGGTAATAATCATTCTTGTTGACATTAACATGAGTCTTTTTCCATTCAAGGTATTTTTGATAATAGTATTCGTATTGTGGATTGTTTTCATTTAGCTTCATGATAGTCAAAAGGATATATGACATGCCCTTATAGTCATCATAATCATCAGGAATGTTTTTCAAACAATACTTTTCTGCCTCTTTGAAGTTTGCATCAGAGTAATAAGCGAGTGCCATGGAATTATAAACATGAGCTACTTCATTTTTCGGCCCGTTCTTCATAAAGTGTTCTAATGCCTTCGAATATTCTTGAAGACTTATCTCATTCTGCCCTTGCATATAATACAGGTCGCCTAATTTTACATACGAAAAGCCGATACCATATTTGCTTTTTAGTTCAAAAGCTTTTTGCTGATAATTTTTCAACTCCTCGATAGCAATTTTATATTGCTTCTTAGAGATGAAGTAGTTGATATATAGGTTCCATAGTCCGAAAATATATTGCGTGTGAGGTGTTTTCGAAGCAAAATTGTACATCGTGTTGCGGATCTTGTTGAAATGAGGAATATCGTTGGCTTGATAATAATAGGAGCCTTTTAGATAAAGGGCAAGACATTGAGCTTTCGTATCGTGCATCCTGCCGGACCGCAAAAATAAAGTGTCGGCCATACTCAGCACTTTTCTGTAATGGACGGCATCCTTACATTTTTGATAGTATTCAAATAGTTTATCGTTTATCTTAAATACATTATTTTGTGCTTTGCTAGTAAAAGGGAGCAAAGCAGATAAAAAAACTAAAACGATAATCAAAGTATTTTTCATTCCTCCATTCTAGTTTTGTACTGATTGACAAAGATATAGAATTATTTGGTAAACATTCTCTTTTATTAATAAAATATTATCATAACTATGAAATAATCATTTTGATTTAATTATATTTGTTTATTAGAACAAAATAATATATATTTGCAGAAAAATTAATCTAAATGAAAATAAATATATAAATATTAGATTAAAATGATATATTAAATTGTTGGGTAATTATTAGTTTTTTATTATTTATAAGGTTATGAAAAAGATTGAAGCGATTATTCGTAAATCAAAATTTGAGGAAGTAAAGCAGGCTTTGTTGGAAGCTGACATTGAATGGCTTTCTTATTATGATGTTCGAGGTGTGGGTAAAACTCGACAAGAAAGAATCTTCCGTGGTATTGTTTATGATACCAGTTCTATTGAACGTACCATGCTCGTATTGGTTGTGAGAGACATTAATGTTGATAAAACAATTAAGGCGATTATGGAACATGCGCGGACGGGAGAAATAGGTGACGGAAGAATATTTATCTCTACAATTGATGATTCCATACGGATAAGGACTGGTGAAAGAGGTGATATATCGTTGTATGATAAGTAAGGAGGGTATGTTATGAAGATATACATCTTATTTTTAGCTTTAAATACCGGCAACACCGCATGGATAACAGTTGCCACGATCTTGGTCATGTTGATGACAATTCCTGGTTTGGCTTTGTTTTATGGCGGACTTGTCAGACAAAAAAACGTATTGAGTATTTTGATGCAATGCCTCGTATGTGTCAGTGTTATCAGTTTTTTATGGATTAGTTTTGGTTATAGCTGGGTATTCGGAAAAGGTTTTTCTGATACAGCTATCGGGGGATTCATAGGTGGATTCGATAAGGTCTTTTTGAAGGGAATAACAACTTCCTCACTTATTGCTCCCGCAAACATTCCAGAATTTCTATTTGTTCTGTTCCAATGTATGTTTGCTGTTATCACTCCTGGTCTTATCATCGGCGCTTTCGCTGAGAGAATTAAATTTTCAGGCTTCCTTTTCTTCACCGTATTATGGTCAATACTTGTCTATAATCCGATGGCACATTTCGTTTGGGGCGGCGGATGGTTACAGCAAATGGGTGCCATTGATTTTGCAGGAGGAACAGTCGTCCATATCAATGCTGGTATTTCGGCTTTAGTAATGGCATTGATGCTGGGAAAACGCAGCGACTATAAACCAGGTCATCCTACTTCTCCACATAATATTCCATTTGTTTTCATGGGCGCAGCCTTTCTCTGGCTGGGTTGGTTCGGTTTTAATGCGGGGAGTGGACTTACGGCCGACGGTCTTGATGCCAATGCTTTCTTAGTAACTCATATGGCCACCTGTGTTTCTGCTATCACTTGGATGATTATAGACTGGCTATTGAATAAGAAACCTACAACAGTTGGTGTATGTACAGGAGCTGTCGCCGGTTTAGTTGCGATAACACCAGCTGCCGGTTCAGTAGATGTATTAGGAGCTATAGTGATAGGTATGATAACTGCTATTGTTTGTTTCTGTATGGTAGCATATATCAAACCTAAATTGAAATATGATGATTCGTTGGATGCTTTCGGAGTTCATGGTATTGGAGGAATTCTCGGATCTATTCTCACTGGTGTTTTTGCTACGAAAGCAATCACCGGTACAGATATCTGTGGAGCTTTATATGGAAATTGGCATCAGCTACTGGTTCAATTGGTTGCTACTGGCTTCACAATTCTGTATAGCGGTATCATTACTTTCCTTTTGTTCAAAGTAGTCGACAAGTTAGTCGGCATACGAGTAGCACCACGTGAGGAAGAAGAAGGACTAGACATTTATGAACATGGTGAAACTGCATACAACAATTAAAACACGATAAAAATACTAGAGAGAGTTAGTGTTAGGTTTGTGGAAAGTGGAACATGAAAGGTTACATGTTTCACTTTCCTTTTTTGTGATAGCACGATGTAAGTTTTATTCGTAATAGGAATATCTTCTTCAATGCATTTTATCACTATAGTACACCTATGTAACTTATTATAAATCAAAGTACTTACAGTGATAGTAGAGAGGTCTAACTTTTTTTCAAAAAATATTTTCTCCTCTCCCCTGCTTGCAAAATTAATATTATGGAGTAGCTATTGATTGCTAAACTAACAAATATTCAGGGTACTCAGTGTGGTTGTTATTATTACCCCTACGCCCTTTGGGCACTCCCCCGTTTAAGGTGGAGTTTTATGCAGCTGCAACTATCAATAGTTTAACTAACTAATTAAATATGGAAAACCGATTACTTACTTAACAACCTTTCTAATAGGATCATTGTATTGTTCCTGTAGTCTCAACAATTCTTTTTTCAGTTGTTGAGTAATCTTTTCCATTCCTGGTTTACCATATAAGTTATTCATTTCGTGAGGATCCTTTTTTAAGTCGTATAGTTCCCAACAATCAATATCCTTATAAAAGTGAATGAGTGTATATCTGCTGGTACGTACGCCGAAATGTCTTCTTACGGCATGTTCTGCAGGATATTCATAATAGTGATAATATAAAGACTTCCGCCAATTGTATACTTTTTCACCTTTGAGCATAGGCAGCAGAGAAACTCCTTGGATATCGGAAGGTATCTTAGCACCACAAAGATCTAAGAAAGTCGGAGCATAGTCGATGTTCTGAACCATTTCATTGATATCACCATGTTTACCCCCTGGAAGTCGCATGACAAGTGGTGTACGGAATGATTCTTCGTACATGAATCTTTTATCAAACCAACCATGTTCACCCATATAGAAACCCTGGTCGGATGTATATACTATCAATGTATTCTCCAATAATCCGTTCTTCCTAAGGTATTCGATGACTCTTCCTACATTCCGATCCACAGAGTGAATTACCCGTAAGTAATCGTGCATATATTGCTGATATTTCCACTCGGATAATGCTTTCCCTGAAAGCTTGTCTTTTTTGAATTTCTCTATAATGGGATCATAATGTTTGTCCCATGCAGCCTTTTGTTCAGGAGATAGCCGATTGTACATGGCACGTCCTGCCGATTCGAGTTCCTTGTTCTGGGTGTGTATTTCATTTTCTTTATCCGCCATCTTCAAGTCGTACACGAGGTCCATATCTTTAATGATGCTCATCTCTTGTTTAGATGCAGGTATCCTTCCCTCGTAGGTATCATAAAAATTATCAGGCAGAGGATATACTTTGTCGTTATATAAATCTAAATCACATAAATCGGGCATCCATGTCCTATGAGGAGCTTTATTATGTATAAGGAGGCAGAATGGTTTGTTTTTATCACGTTTATTGTCCATCCAATCGATGGCAAGATCAGTGATAATGTTTGTCGCATATCCGTCACGTTTCAACTTTGTACCATTACAGATAAAGCGAGGATTATAGTAATCCCCCTGCCCTACTAAGATATCCCAATAGTTGAAGCCAGTTGGCGTTGACACTAAATGCCATTTACCGATCATTGCTGTTTGATATCCGATTTTTTGCAATAACTTAGGGAATGTCTGCTGACTTCCGTCGAAAACAGTAGAATTATCAGTAAAACCATTTGCGTGGCTATGTTTGCCTGTCAGCATACATGCTCTACTCGGCCCGCTAAGAGAATTGGCAACAAAGCTGTTAGTAAAACGAACGCCATTGTTAGCTATCCAATCAATATTTGGAGTTTCGATAAAGCGATGGTCGTATGCGCTAATTGTTTGATACGAATGGTCATCGCTCATGATAAATACTATATTAAAAGGTCTTTTGATAGAACTTTTAAGTGAGCTTTTGTTTCCTATGCCTTCAAAAGATGATAACGATATGATGGCAGCGGTACTGGTGAAAGAATAAAGGAATAAAGATCTAAGGTTCTCTTTCATGTCAAAAGTTATTAAGTTATTATTCAGCTACACTCTTTGCAAATATAATGATAAAAATAGAATGAATTAATATCAATTATTTCTATTTTTTTCTTACTGTTTTTATATCTTTGCTAGATTGTTTCCTCTTTTTTGTTGATGTAATAGAGAAATAGTAAACACAAGTTTATGGGTGAAAATGTTAATTTATGTAGTATAAATCATATGGATGTTTGGTACGCTGTGCGTACATATCATCATCAAGAATGTGAGATAAGTAATTTTTTAAAGCAAAAGTCTATTCCTCATTTTATTCCGATGATGTATGTAGAGAAGGAGAACGGTGGTGAAAAACCGATTCGTGAACTCATTCCTGTTGTGCATAATCTCCTCTTTATTCAAAAAATCTACTCGGAAAAAGAGATGTTGCATGTTCTTAAAGACTGTAACTATTCAATGTTTATCATGAAAAAGGAGAAATCAAATAATTTGTATGAGATACCTGCCGAACAGATGATAGAATTCCGTATGCTTTGTGATCCCGATTTTCAAGATACACAATATTTGAAACAGGTAGATGTTGAAGCTAAGCCAGGAAAGTTTATACGTGTTATATCGGGCCCGTTGAAAGGAGTCAAAGGGAAACTTGTACGTCAGGGGAACAAATATTTCATTGTAAAATCTTTGGTGGGTATTGGTGTAATGCTTCATATCTCTCGTTGGAATTGTGAAGTCTTGGATCATTGAGTAGATTATATTATAACATGACAGACATTATTGAATTTAATAAAAGAAAGATTATATGGAAATGAAAGTTTTTACGATGTTTAACTGTGCTGCTATTTTAGCAGCGCTATGTATGACATCTTGCAAACAAGGGAAAGGTTTGGCTAATGAGAAAGACCCACTTGTGGCAGACATTGATTCTAGTGTTCGTGCTCAAGATGATTTCTTTCAGTTTGCGAATGGCAAATGGTTTAAAGAGAATCCCATTCCTGCCAGTGAGCAAAGCAATGGTATCTTTCAGATTATAGAAGATACAGTAAAAGCTCAAGTGCTGGGTATATGTAAGTCGGCTGCTTCATCTGAACAGTCGAAAGGAAGCAATAAGCAGAAGATTGGTGATTTCTATTATTCTGGTATGGATAGTATTGCCTTGAACAAGAACGGTATTAATGACATAAAGCCTGAATTGAGTAAGATTGACCGTATTCAAAACTTAAATGGTTTAATTGCTGAGGTTGCTTATATACACACTGTATCTGCAAATCCATTATTCAACTTTTATGTTACTCAAGATGATAAGAATAGCAGCAAATATCAAGTATATATCACTCAAGGTGGTTTAAGTATGCCCGATCGCTCCTATTATGTTGATATGGATGCGAAAACGAAGGAGATCCGTAATAAATTCGTTCAACATGTCGGTAATATGTTTGTCATTATGGGGTGTGATAAAGCCAAATCAAATATGATAGCCGCTAAGCAATTAGCGTTGGAAACAGATTTAGCAAAGTCGGCACGCAAGCGTGAAGATACACGCGACCCTTTCGCAAATTATAATAAAATGCCATTTTCTAAATTGGCGACTTCGACTCCAAATATCGATTGGAATCTGTTTATTCATGGAATGGGCTTAGCAAAAGTAGATTCTGTTGTTGTCGGTCAACCTGAGTTCTTGGCAGGATTAAACAAATTGCTAAATAAATACTCTATAGACGATTGGAAAAATTATCTCAAGTATCAATACATAACTGGATTGGCTTCTTACGTGGATGATAAAACATACAATGAAGATTTCAATTTCTATTCTAAAGTACTTCGCGGTGTTCAAGAACCTAAGCCCAGATGGAAAAGAGTCGTAACCGAGACGAATGATGATTTAGGTGATCTTGTCGGACAAGTTTATGTCGATGAATATCTTCCGAAAGGAACGAAAGATAAATTGAATGAGATTGCTAAAGCTATTAAAACTGAGTTTGCCCAGCGTATCAAAGCGCTCGATTGGATGAGCGGACCTACTAAGGTGAAAGCATTGAGTAAATTGAATGCTGTCATTATGAAGTTGGGATATCCTGACAAATGGAAAGACTTAAGCAGTTTGCAAGTTGATAGAAATTCGTATGTGAAGAATGTTATAAATGTCAATAAGTGGAGAATGGCATTTATGGTTCATAAATATGGTAGACCTGTAGACCGTACGGAATGGAGTATGGAACCTCAAACTTATAATGCATATTATAACCCATCGAATAACGAAATTGTTATACCTGGATGTAACATCATCGTCCCAGGATTTGATAAGAAGATGGCTGATGATGCCATATTATATGCGATTATCGGTGCAACGATAGGACATGAAATTACACATGGATTCGATGACCAGGGATGTAAATATGACGCTAAAGGAAATCTTGCCAATTGGTGGACACCAGAAGATAAGGCGAAATTCGACAAACAGACGAAGCTGATAGTAAAGCAGTTCAATGACTATGTCGCCGTTGATGGACTGCATATAAATGGGTCATTAACTCAAGGTGAGAATATCGCCGACTTAGGTGGTATTGTGATGGCTTACGAATCGTTTAAAAAGACTGATCAGTTCAAAACTAATAAAATTATAGCGGGATTAAATCCCAGTCAGCGCTTTTTCTTTAGCTATGCAATGGAATGGATGGTGAATATGCGCCCAGAGGCTTTGTTGACACAGGTTAAGAGTAATGAACATGCGCCTGCCAAATGGCGTGTACTTGGTCCTTTATCCAATATGCCGGAGTTTTATGCTACTTTCGGAGTGAAGAAAGGTGATAAGATGTGGCGACCGGAGAACGAACGAGTAAAGATTTGGTAATAATTTACCCCATGCAGAAAATCCTGCATGGGGTAAATCTTTTATATAATCAATTTAATTATCAGACAAAGTCTTCTATGTTGTCTACAATCTGCCCGTCGAACAAGTTGATAATACGATGAGCGAATGTAGCGTCATGTTTGTTATGTGTCACCATGACGATGGTAGTGCCCTCATGATTCAGTTCTGTTAGCAAGTTCATCACTTCCTCACCGTTCTTCGAATCCAGGTTTCCGGTCGGTTCATCCGCTAAGATTATCTTCGGATTAGAAATCACTGCTCGTGCAATGGCAACACGCTGTTGTTGTCCGCCACTCAGCTGCTGTGGAAAGTGCGAAGCGCGATGACTGATATTCATCCTTTTCAAAATTTCGCGAACCCGTTCTTTGCGTTCGCTAGCCCTGACATTCAGATATGTCAACGGTAATTCAACGTTTTCGGCTACATTCAGCTCATTGATTAAATTAAAGCTTTGGAATACGAATCCGATTTCACCTTTTCGGACCAAAGTACGTTCTCTTTCTTTCAGTGTGCCGACTTCCTTATCCTGCAACCAGTACTTTCCGCTTGTTGGATTATCGAGCAGACCAAGAATATTCAATAAGGTTGATTTGCCACATCCAGAAGGTCCCATCACGGCAACAAACTCACCATCATTTACCTCGAGAGAAACATTGTTCAGTGCAATCGTCTCTATTTCCTCTGTTCGGAATGACTTACATAAATTTTCAATTTTAATCATCTCAGTTATATTTTTAATTTGTTTTTCTATTTATTATTCAGATTAATTATCTGCCCTTAAATAATCAACAGGATTACTGTTTGCTACTCGATAACAATTTGCTATTACGGTGACAAGAATGAAGATAAGGACAACCAATACACTGGCAACGAATATCAGCAGATTGAGTGATATACGTTCACTGAATAGTTCGAGCCATTTGCTGGCGACGAAGTAAGCTCCTATTGCACCAACGACAAGCGAAGGCAGCGCTATTCGCATGATATCCGAAATAAAAATCTTTATAATATCGTTAACTTCAGCACCGTTCACCTTACGCAACGCAATCTCCTTATGCCGACGGTTTACTTCATCGTTGGTATAACCTATCAAACCTAATAGTGCCAGAAAGAAAGTAACGAGACCTTCTATCAATACGCCAGACCTGAAATTTTTTTGCGATTGATACAAATCCGACATTAACGTAGCATAGCTATATACTCCTGTTTCTTTATCAGGATATAGACTCTTCCCCTTATTGGACAGGGTTTTCATTGATTCTGATGTCAGCGAATGAAATTTTATTAAAATGTTGGAACAAGGCTTGCGTGTATAGAACATCACACTTGGTCTGATATCGGGATCGTTTAAAGAGCCCATACAAAGATTATTATATACGCCGCATATCGTGAATGTCGAATTATGATGGCTATGTTCAGTAATGATGATGCGACGACCGATGGCATTATTATCCCAATGTGCCAACACCTTCATTGTATCTACAAATGCCTGACTCACCATCACTTCTTTTAAGCTATCCGCCCCTTCTGTAAAGTTCCTGCCTTGAAGAATTTTAATTCCCATTGTCGATAGATAGTTGTCGGAAACGTTATATAAATCGGAAATATTAAAATACTCCCTGTCGTCATTAGGCAAATATATGTTATTACCGCTTTGGCCATGTGTCAGCAAATTATCCGCCGAACTGACTTTCTCGACACCTGGTATTGTACTAAATTCTGTCAGCAGCTTTTCGCTTTGTTCCGATGTAATACCAGGAACATAAGCTACGGCCACATCGTGATACTGAAAGCCCGGATTATCATTAAGCATCATATTATATTGTCTGTTGATGACAAACAATAGGCTGATTAAGAATCCTACTGTGATAAACTGAATGGAAAGCAGTCCTAGCTTCCAGCGGTGACGATTGTTATTGTAACCTCGGAATGCCGAAGCGACAGGGACGGAAGAATAGAGGAAGCCAGGAACAATACCGCCTATAAGCAATACGAATACAACGATTGTACCCAAGATCCAACTGCCTTTATTAAATAGCAAAACACTGAGCGGTGCCGAAAGCAGATTTTCTATCGTGCCTTTACAAGCATAGAGCAGCAAGGCAGCGAATACGACAGATATCAGGACATGCACTAAAGCTTCACTGAATATGATGCTGTGTATGTTCCGTCCCTCAGCACCATAACACTTACGTATCGCCATCTCTTTTGAACGGCCTACCATATTACCGATAACGATGAGCAAGTAGTTCATTACCGCCGAAAAGAGCAGAAGAAAAGCTAATAGAGACAATATCCAAGTCATCTTTTTTATTGACGGGTCGTCAGTAAAGGCTTTTGACAATTGTGTGAAAGTATAATTTAAATCGGTTCCCGATTTTTTCAAATCTTTTACCGGCAAGTTCTCCATTTTCATCTTATGTACCTGCGGATAAATTTCATCGATCTTAGAAGATTTAGATAAACGTATTAGCGATGTATAGCGATCATTTCCTATCCACCATTCACTGCCGTTTTCAAAGCCGCTCCAAATCTTACCCAGAGTCGATAACGAAGTAACCAACTTACAATCTTCCATCCGCGAGTTGAGTGGAATATCTTCGAACACGCCACCTACAATAACTTGGACGGAATCGTTCTTCATTTTTAGCATCTTTCCTACGACATCACCTCCCAACTCTTTGGCAAGGGTTCTGTTTATCATGCAATAGCAAGGACGCGAAAGGATTTGCTTGGCATTACCTTGTAAGATAGGCGTCTGTACAACATCGAAGAAACAGCTATCCGCCAATATAAAGTTGGCTTTTATTTCCTTTTTATCTTCGGTTTCAAAAGTTGCGTTAACGTTATAACCAGTATAGCGTGTTGCAGCTTCGACCTGAGGCGCATAACGTTTAACAGCCTGCGCAATAGCGCCACTTGTATTTGGCCATTCCTTGTATTTCCCGTCACGTAATATCTGCTCATTGATGATATATGTCCGTTCATGACCGGGGAAAAAGGTATCATAACTCTGTTCGAAATAGACTTCGGCAATCAATACCGAACCTGTAGCCAAGCCAAATGTCAGACACAGAATTTTCACCACATTGTGCTGTCCGCGACGAAACAAATTGCGAACGGCATTCTTTAGATTAATTAAAAACCTCATTATCTTTATTTTTATTGTAATATCAATATTTCATTGTTCTTATATGCCTCGTAACCGCTGACGATCACCTTTTCGCCCGGCTCTAATCCTTCGAGGACCTCGTAATAATCGGGATTCTGTCGTCCGATACGTATCTTGCGACGGTAAGCCTTCTTGCCGCTCTTGTCTAAAACAAATATCCAATTACCGCCCGTAGCAGAGAAGAAAGTTCCCTTCGGAATGATGATGGCAGGTTCCGACTGTCCTAGTTGCAAGTCGATGTAGTAGGTCTGTCCTGTACGGATGTTATTTGGTCTGGTACCCGTAAATACTAAATCAATTTTGAAACGCCCATCGCGAACATCAGGATAGACCTTACGAATACGCAGTCCATACACTTTTCCCTCGCGTTCGAAACTGGCAGCTAGTCCTGGATGAACCCTGTCAATATAATGCTCGTCGATTTCGGCTTCTACTTTATAGTCGCTCAAGTCATTTATCTGACCAATCTTAAATCCCGACGATATATTTTGTCCTAGTTCCACATCCAGCAACCCCACTTCACCGTCTATCTGACTACGGATGTTCAGGTGTTCTTTGCGCTGACGAACCAATAATACATTTTTACGCATATTGTCGAGATTCTCACTCATCTGATTCACTTGAGTACGACGGAACAGACTGTCCTGAGCCAAGCGACGGATAATAAGACTATGCTTCTTCAAGGCGAGGTCGTAATCTTCTTTCGCTTGCAGATATTCCTCTTTTGTATTCAGTTGTTCGTTGTATAGTTTTGCTTGTTGCTGATAAGCCCGACGTTTGCGGACGATATCCAAATCGAGCTGCAATTTCTCGTTTTTGCTGGTCAGCCTGTCTTGTTCCATACTTACCTGCGTATTACGAAGAAGATTCTGCTTCTCGGCGAGTTCGGATTCAGCATTCAGTATTTCCAAATCGAGATTCGAATTACTCAATCTCACAATCACATCACCTTTCTTCACGTGCGCACCTTCGTCGACGACCTTTTCCAATACGATACCACCCTCTTCGGGACTAATCTGAACGATACTGATTGGAGTAACTTGTCCGTCCATGCGCACATAGTCGTTGAATTGTTCGCGTTTCACATCACCGATGCTCAGACCCCTCTTTTCCACTTTCAGTGAGTTGTTGAAGTTTCCGAGTGCCAACCAAATCAGAAGAACGACGATAACTACACCTCCAATTGTATAGGGAATATATTTCCGAGGTATTCCTTTTTTCTTCTCAATCTTTATATCCATGATATTTATTTTGTTTCTTTTATCAAACTCAATCCCTTGTAATAATCCACTAATCGGTCCTTCAGTGCATATAGCATCCTTTTCTGTAGCAAGGTGATACGCGACTGAAGTAAAGTAATTGAAGAGGTATGTAAATCGATAGCGCTCAACATTCCTTCTTCGAATTTACGGTGTGCAACGAAGTATGCCAACGAATCGGCATCAACCTTATTCTCCATTTGTGCGATCTCTTTCACATATCCGTTGCGGTCCATTACCGCTTGTTCAATATCCGTACGGAGTTTGCGCTTTATCTCTTCATTGTCGAGCTGAGCAATCTGTATGCTATTTCTAGACTTCTTGATGCTGCTGTGCGTAGTGCCGTTAAATATTGGAATCGATAAAACCATTCCTATATATTCACCTCTATTGTTCTTGAACTGACTATGAAAAGGGAGAGCGGTGCCGCTATTAGATAAGTTTTTATAGTAGTTTGTTGCGACACCAGCTGCAAGAGAGAGAGTGGGCAGCAATCTCCCCTTTTCTATGTTATATTGATATTGTGCTTTTTGAACATTGTATGCTGCATCCAATACATTCGGGTTCTTCTGCGAGGCATATTGATAGATTTCATCGGTATTTTCAATCCGATAAGAAGGAATGATCTGCTGCAAAGCGGCATCGACCGCCAATGAATCCGACGAAGGATAATTCATTGCCGATTTCAATGTCAGCAGAGCTGTGTTATAAAGATTCTGTTGATGCGTAAGATTATAATCGTCTTCTGCCAGCTGCGCTTTGATTTGAGCAACGTCCGGTCGGCCCTTTATGCCCAATTCCTCCTGACGGGCAGTCTTTTTCAAAAGCAGTTTGCTGTCGTTTAGCTTATCATTTGCCAATTTTATACAACCTTTATAGTAAGCTACATCGATAAAAGCCTGCATCACCTCGAGGGCTTTATCATCTTGAGCCTTCTGTATATTGTTATAACCCTGCATACGACTCACTTTTGCCTGTTTGAACTGGTTGATGATTTGTCCTCCTTCAAACAGATAAACGGAAGTATATACGTTATAGTAGTTGTTGAAGGTAGTGACAGTATTATAGGTATTTGTTTCAGGATCGATATTACGTCCCCAGTTGTATTGTCCGCTGATTTCGGCATTAATTTTAGGAAAGAAAGAAGCCATTGCAACGTGGTAATCGGAATTGTTCGAGGACGCTTCGAGCACTTTCTTCTGAACTGTCGTACTTCTTTCAACGGCATATCGCATGCATTGATCTATTGTCCACGGCATTTCTTGAGCTGAAACAGAACCAACACTTATTATGAATAGCAAGAATGTAGTATAAACTAATTTCATCATTTATTATATTTTCATTCTATTATTTAAAGGCAATTACTGTGCCATGATATTTATAGCGCTGTTATGTAGGATATTATGTATTTTCCTAAAGTTGATTAGTGTCCAATTATTGGACAGTCCCGTCCAATTGTTAGACACCTCTCACAATATCCTTGTGAGTCCTCAATTTTTCATAGTTATGTTGTGCCGATGACATAACTATGTTTTCAAATTTTCATAGTTATGTTCTCAAACTTTCATAATTATGTTGTGAGCATAACATAACTACGTTGTTGCGATAGCATAGTGATGAAAATCGGATGATAAAAATCTATTGATTTTGGAAGCGGTTAATAATAAATATCCTAATTTTGTTGTGACAATTAAAAGATGCGATGGTTAAGCACGGTACTCTATTAGTAGTAGATGATAACAAGAATATCCTGACAGCAGTTCAGATGCTGTTAGAAAATACTTTTGCGAATATAATCGCTATCAGCAATCCTAATCAAATTCCTGCTGTATTCGTAGAAAAATCGCCCGATGTGGTATTGTTGGACATGAATTTCAGTAGTGGCATCAATAGCGGCAACGAAGGAATCTATTGGTTACGCGAAATAAAAAAAATACGGCCCGCCGCACAAGTCATATTATTCACGGCATACGCCGATATTGAACTTGCAGTGAAAGGCATTAAAGAAGGCGCCACAGATTTTATTGTGAAACCGTGGGACAATGCCAAGATGATTGAGACGCTCGAAAAGGCGTACAATCAAATTGCTCATCCGTCAGACAAAAAGAAGGTCGGCGACGAGAAGTGCGAGATGTTTTGGGGTGACAGCAAGGAGATGCAGCAAGTACGTAAGTTGATTGAGAAGGTAGCGCTGACCGATGCCAATATATTGATAACCGGTGAGAACGGTACGGGAAAAGAAATGTTGGCTAAGGAGATTCATCGTCTGTCGTCGCGTCGTAACGGTCCGATGGTCCCTATCGATATGGGTGCTATTACCGAGACATTGTTCGAAAGTGAATTGTTCGGCCATGTGAAAGGTTCGTTCACTGACGCACATGCCGACCGAGTCGGCAAGTTTGAGATTGCCGAAAACGGCACTCTCTTCCTGGATGAAATCGGTAATCTTTCGTATCATTTGCAAGCCAAGCTGCTTACAGCGCTGCAAAGTCGTACAATTGTCCGTGTAGGTAGTAATAAACCTATTACTGTCAATGTTCGGTTGATATGTGCCACGAATAAGAATCTGGAGGAGATGGTTTCGAAAGAACAGTTTCGTGAGGATTTGTTGTATCGTATCAATACTATTCAGGTTCATCTACCTGCTTTACGTGAACGGACGGAGGATATCGTTCCTCTTTCTGATATCTTCTTAGCAAAATATGCTTCGCTATACAAGAAACCTTCGTTTACGCTATCCACAGATGCAAAGAAGAAGCTGATGGAGCAGCCTTGGTACGGTAATATCCGTGAGTTGGAACATACCATAGAAAAGACAGTGATCATGTCCGACAGTCAGCAGATTACTGCCGACGAGATAGACTGTCCTCGGGTGAATCAAGAGAAGAAGTCGGGAGATGTTACGACTATTGAGGACATGGAATTTCAGCTGATAAAAAATGCGATTGAGAAATACGATGGTAATCTATCAGTGGTTGCCAGTCAGTTGGGTATTTCCAGACAGACATTATACAACAAGATAAAACGATACGGATTATGAAAGGTGTTTTTCAAAAAGGTTCGTTGCGTATTCTCTTTTACCTCTTGATATGGAGTCTCATAACGGCAGGACTTGTGGTGTTGTTGGTAAAAGGTTTATGGGTATTTGCTGTTGTTGTCTTGCTCGTATGGCTGTATGTGCTTTCTTATTTGGTAAGGTTTTATCGGCGTAACGTAAAGAAAGTCGCTTTCATGTTCGATGCTATCGACAACGCTGACTATGCTTTTAAATATGCCACCGAAAATGCTTCGACAGATGATATGCTCGTCAATAAATCGCTCAACCGTATTACACAGATACTCATCCAGGCACGTAACGATGCTCAGCAGCGTGAAAAATATTACGAACTCATCATCAACTCGGTAAATACAGGTATCATCGTGATCGATGAAAAAGGGAATGTTTACCAAACGAACAAAGAAGCTCTTCATCTGCTGGGACTATCCGTCTTTACCCATGTCTCTCAGCTTTATCCTATCGATGAGAATCTGCAGAAACTGATCCAGCATATCCAACCTGGAGAGAAGCATCAGGTGTCGTTTTCCAATGAGCGTGGAATCACACATCTTTCTATTCGTGCATCTGGAACCAAGTTGAAAGAGATGATGGTGCGTATCATTGCCATCAATGATATCAACAGTGAGCTGGATGAAAATGAGTTGGATTCGTGGATACGACTCACTCGTGTGCTGACTCACGAGATTATGAATGCGGTAACTCCTATCACTTCGTTGAGTGAAACATTACTTTCGAAAGTGGAAAATACCAATCAGGAGATACGTAGTGGTTTGGATGTCATCCATACTACAGGTAAAGGTCTCCTCGATTTCGTCGAGAATTATCGTAAGTTCACCCACCTCCCTACTCCCACTCCTGCCCTGTTTTATGTGAAGGATTTCTTGGATCGGATGAAACAACTTTCTGTTCATCAGACAACATCCTCAGATATTACAATCGATATAGATGTTCAGCCATCAGATTTAATTGTCTATGCCGATGAGAATCTAATCACTCGTGTTGTACTGAACTTATTGAAAAATGCCATGCAGGCGATAGAATCTTCGGAAAAACCTGGTTTGATTTGGTTAAAGGGGTATTGCAATAAGGATGAAGCGGTCTTTATCGATGTCGTCAATAACGGTCCTCTTATTCCAACGGAAGAGATGGAACATATCTTTATCCCTTTCTTTACAACAAAAGAAAATGGCAGCGGTATCGGTTTGTCGATATCTAAACAAATTATGCGTTTAAGTGGAGGTACACTTACTCTTAATAATGATACCAAACATAAACTTACTACCTTTTCATTAATGTTTCCATAAATTGAATCCATATTCTATTGTTTTGCTCTCAAGTCGATATGGACATATAACTCGAATATGTAAAAATTTTAATGGATTAATAAATCTTTTGTATTTCGAATTATAAAGATTTTATTTATATTTGTGCTTCTGAAATGAATATACGCAAATATGTCGGGGACTATAAAACATAAGTCTGTTGTATTAAGAATATTGCTGATTTTGGTAATTCTTATCAATATTCCTTGCGTTTATCTCTACTCACAAAATAAAGCTCCTATCATTATCGTGAGTTCTTATAATCCAGAAGCTGCCAGCATTTCTTCTTATATTTCCAATTTTTTGAATGAATACAGACTTAAGGAGAACGATAGAGCAATTATCATTGAGAACATGAATTGTAAGGCTCTCTCTGAATCTATGAAATGGAGGAATATGATGGCGAGTATTCTTCGCAAGTTTGCTTCTATGGATCCGAAACCTGCTGTCATTATCATGTTAGGACAAGAGGCTTTTACTTCTTATCTCTCTCAACCGACATCTTCTCTATGTGGTATTCCGGTCATGTGTGGTATGGTTAGTCGAAATACAGTACGTTTTCCAAATTCAAGTTTCGATTCTCATACGATAGAACTTCAGTGTACAGATGCTTTTCAGTTTGCAAAATCACATCATATAGTTGGAGGTTACCTTTATCAATATGATCTTGAAAAGAATATAGAACTGATTAAACATTTCTATCCTGATACTCGTAAGTTGGCTTTTATCACTGATAATAGTTGCGGAGGTATTTGTATGCATTCATACATCAATATGGTAATGAAGAAGCATCCCGAATATCAATATATTCCATTGGATGGACGGTTGAATACAGTTTATTCCATGATCAATCAGCTAGCTAAATTACGTGATAAGACAGTGCTCATATTAGGTAGTTGGCGTATGGATAAGAATGAAGGCTTCTTCATGCATAACTCTGTGTATTTGATGAAAGATGTAAATCCTAAATTGCCTGCCTTTTCTATATCTACGATTGGCGTCGGTGATTGGGCAATCGGCGGTTATGTTCCTTCGTATCGCAATACCGGAAAAGAGTTGGCTTCACAGGTATACGACTATATTCATCTTAAGAATCATGGGAATTCCGGACTCAAGGTTCTTCCTAATAAGTATGTCTTCGATGCAGAAGCAATCGCCCAATATGGTTTAAAACTTAAATCATTTCCTAAGGATGCAGAGTACGTGAATAAAACTGAAAGTTTTTGGACGAAATATCAACGCTATATTATCGCGGTTTCTATTGCTTTTGTCGTACTTACATCGGTCATCTTTATTCTTATCTACTCTTTGCTGAAGACGAACAAATTGAAGAATGCCTTGATTCAATCTCACCGTGAATTACTTGCAGCAAAGGAAAAAGCAGAAGAATCTAATAAAATGGAACGGGCTTTTGTGGCTAATATGAGTCACGAAATAAGAACACCGTTGAATGCTATTGTGGGCTTTTCAAATTTATTGACTACCTCTACTCTTTCTGAGACTGAGCGTACTGAATTTACTTCAATAATCCAACAGAATTCAGATTTGTTGTTGAATCTTATTAATGATATACTCGACCTTTCGCGTATGGAATCCAGTTACACTGAGTTTGAGTTTGAAAATGTCAATATTGTCGAATTTTGTAAGTCTGTACTCTTGACAGCAAAAGTTGCGAAACAGTCTACGCTGGAATATAAATTCGAATCTCGCTTTGCTTATCGTGCCGAATTGTTGGATGTCAAACATACACAGCAAGTCTTAATAAACTTGTTATCGAATGCGGGTAAGTTTACTACAAAAGGTTCTATTACGTTAATATTTGATGTTGACGAGAAGAAGAAATGGATGTATTTTACAGTAAAAGATACCGGGTGCGGTATCCCTGAGGATAAGAGAGAAAAGATATTCGATCGGTTCGCTAAGTTGAATACTTATGCTCAAGGTACCGGTTTGGGCTTGTCGATTTGTAGAATTATTGTTGAACAATTGGGAGGTAAGATATGGGTGGACCCCGATTATAAAGATGGCTCTAGCTTCATCTTTTATATTCCAATCAAAAAGTAATGTCTCCCGTTTTTATTTATCGGGAACTCTGTTCTTTACGATAGCTACATATATCAGTAGTAATACATTCATAAACAACGCATAAAGAATAGCAGGAATTCCTATTATATTATTATTGAAAATAAACGGACTGGAAGCAACAGCAATTGCTTGCGCGGCATTTTGCATGACCACTTCGATGATTATTGTCCGACGGTCCGTTCCTTTCAGCCTGCTAGTGTAGCATAGCAATGCAGCCATCATCATGACGATTAAGATATAGCTGACTATGCATAGTCCCAAATGTCCGAAATGTGTAATAATTACTTCTCGATTCTGAATGAAGAAAATAGCAGCGAGCAACATTAGTGCCGGAAATGCTATCTTACCCAGTATGATACTTATTTTATGTGCCGACTTAGAAAAGAAACGTGCGTATATGACTCCAATGAGGAAGGGTAAGAACATCAGCAATAAGTTTTGTACTATTAGCTTTCCAATTGGCAAATGAACGCTGACATTCATTGTACGGTCGGCAAAGCCAATTGTCCAGCTCATGATGATTGGTATTGTAAAGAGAGTGATGATACTACTCAATGCTGTTAAGGTGATGGACAGGGTAACATTTCCTTTAGCAAGCATCGAAAATACATTCGACGAACTTCCGCCAGGAGAACAAGCAATTAGTATAAGGCCAATGAAGAATAAGGGGTCTAGATGAAAAACAATACCAATTATCACTGCCACAATAGGCATTACAACAATTTGTCCTATCAATCCGATAAATACTGGGCGAGGATGTCGTAAGACTTCAGCGAAAGAACGTATATCGCAGCCTAATCCGAGATCGAACATTAATAACGTTAAGATCGGTAGTACTATTAAAACTGCATTCATAAAAGTAATTATCGTAAATGGGCCACAAAGATAAGGATATTATTTTTATTTCATTTCCCCTCGGACTATTTTATCTGTGGTTGTAGACTCATTCGATATTGTGTTGGCGTCATGCCGAGATGTTTGGTCACATAACGGCTGAAATAAGAGAGTGATGTAAAGTTCATCTTTTCTGAGATTTGAGTTAGAGATAACTTATCTTCTTTCAGATAAGATATAATCATCGGGACTGTGTATCTGTCTATAAAGGAAGTGACGCTATTGCCTGTCATTCTTCTCACTGTATTCTCCAGGTATCTTACCGAAACATTCAGTTCATTGGCATAGAATTGTATGTCCCTTCTACTTCTGCTAGCACCGCCTGCCAACAAGTGCATTAAACCTTTAACAACTACAGATGTGCGCTCTGAAGAAAAAATTTGAGCATATAGTTTTGTGTGGAAGCCGAAAAGGTCGTATATCATCGTAAGACACAGACTGCATATCACTTCTTTCTTGAAAGCGTGCCCTTCTTCTTGTAATCTTTCGCGAATCCGATGAATATCGGATAAAAATATCTTGCCATCTTCTTCACTGACAGGCATGACAGGATTGTCGAAAAGAGCGATACTTCCGCCAATTCCATAATGATTGGCAGGCAGCATGTAATTCAACATTTTATTTGGAGCTGCAACATATTCTACCTTCATGCCAGGTGATGGCGATATGTTTTTAACAAGATTGGTGCGTGATGTAACCACTAAATTGCCACGACACACATGGAAGCACCTCTCACCAAGTACGAAGCTGCCTTCTCCTTCCAAACAATACAGATGGATACACCAATCATTATACTTCGGAGAATTCATCTCTCTGAAGTCATATCCGTATTCAATATCTATATCGTTTTCTTTCATTATTTGCGAAGATAATATATATTTTTCTGAGATGCTGATTATTTTGTGCAAATAGTGAAAATAATAGCGTAAATTGTGAAATGATTACTCAATAATTCTTCAGTAGATTTGCATCAGATAAATAAAACAAGATAATGGTGGAATCAAAGAAAACAATTACATTGAATAATGGCGTCATTATGCCGTTGATTGGTTATGGTGTATTTCAGGTAAGCCCTGAGGAGTGTGAACGCTGTGTGAGCGATGCGATAAGTGTAGGATATCATGCCATCGATACAGCACAAGCTTATTTCAATGAAGAAGGTGTAGGAAATGCTTGGCGTAAGAGCGGTGTATCACGTGACGAACTCTTCATTACGACTAAAATATGGATAAGTAATTTTACAGGCAATAAAGCAGCAAAAAGTATTGATGATTCACTACGTAAACTGCAAACAGAATATATCGACCTACTGCTTCTACATCAGAATTTCGGCGATTGCTACAATGCATATCGTGCCATGGAAGATGCTTTAAGAGCTGGAAAAGTTCGCGCTATCGGTGTGAGCAATTTCTATTATGACCGCTTCGTTGATATAGTTGATAATATGGACATAAAACCAGCAATCAATCAGATAGAGACGCATGTGTTCTGTCAGCAACGTAAGATGCAGGAAGTATGCGATAAGTTCGATACGAAACTTACAGCTTGGGGACCATTTGCTGAAGGTCAGAATGGACTGTTCACTAACTCAACACTGAAAGAAATAGGAAGTCGTTATGGCAAAACGGCAGCTCAAGTTGCATTGCGATTCCTTATACAAAAAGATATTATCGTAATTCCTAAGTCGACACATAAAGATCGTATGGAACAAAATCTTGATGTTCTCGATTTTACTCTCTCTGATAAAGAAATGACCGAAATTACTAAATTCGACTTAGGGCATCCGTTAATAGCTAATTTCGAAGATTGGAATATCCGTCTTTCGATGCAGCAGATGTTGAAGAAGTATAATGTATAGAATAACGAACTAATTCACGATAGCAAGATGAAAACTTTAGTAGTTTATTATTCCTATACAGGAAACACAGAAAGGATCGCAAAAAGAGTCGCAATGGCACTTCATGCTGATTTGGAAAAATTGGATATGGTTCATCCTTACTCTAATGATTATCAGAAGGTGGTAAACGATACACAAAATGAAGTAGATAATAACTATCAGCCAGCATTGCTTCAACTGAAGCACAATCTTAACGACTATGACCATATTGTTGTAGGTACTCCCACGTTTTGGTATAAGATGGCTCCTCCAGTACTGACATTTCTATCGAAGAATGATTTCAAGGGTAAGATCATTGTCCCTTTCATGACTAATGCTGGATGGCCGGGAAGCGTCATCAAAGATATGACCAAAGTCGCTCAGCGCAATGGCGCAACGGTACGAAATGCCAAAGAAATAAAGTTTTATACTCAGGATGATGGCACAACGACAGGTATGGCAACTTCGGAGAAAGAGTTGGCTGATTGGATTAATTTACTTATATAACAAGATACGACAAATAAAATAAAAACTTCATATATAGGTAACAATAAGATTAAAGGACATACTGCAGTACTGACTGCCAATATTATCTTCGGACTTAATTTGCCCGTGATGGCTGCTTTATTAGTTCACTGGATGACACCTTTGGGCTATATGGCATCACGCGCTTTGTTTGCTGCTGCACTCTTTTGGATATTACAGTTCTTTTTGCCAAAAGAGAAGATGGCATTTAAGGACATTCTTTTAACTGCTATAGGTGGCATCATGGGTTTTATCCTCTCTCAGTATCTTACTTCCTTGAGTTTACTTTATACAAGTGCTGTTTACTTTTCACTCATCCTCGCTCTCTGCCCCGTGATGGTTATGCTTATGGCGGCTTTGTTTTTGAAAGAACCGATAACTGGAAGAAAGACTGTGGGGGTAATCGTCGGTGTATTAGGCGCAGTGATTATTGTAGTTCATGGTAAATCGGCACACGGCACTAACGATCTATTAGGCGTTTTTATTGCAATAGCTAGCATAGCTGCTTATTCCATCTATCTGATTATTATGAGGTCGGTATCACAGAAGTATTCACCCGTTACACAAATGAAATGGATGTTTTTGGTTGCTGCGCTAATATTAGTACCTCTAGGTTGGAAAGAACTTGGCAAGCAAGTTCTTTACTCATCCGCATGGGATTGGGATGGAATAGGTGAACTTTTCTTTTCTGTTATACTTGCAACGATGGCAGGTTATTTTATGATGCCTTATGGAATGAAATATCTGCGGGCAACAACTGTTAGTATTTATATGAATATGCAACCTGTAGTTGCCTCAGTAGTTGCAATTCTAGTAGGTCAAGATAATTTTACTCTCGACAAGCCTATTGCTGCTATTCTTGTTCTCGTGGGCGCTTACATCGTAACGACAAGTAAAGCGAAAACTAACTTGAAAAATTAGAAGTATTGATTCTCATTTTATATTTTCTAAGAGAATTCTAATTTATTTCTAAATGTCTTCTAATATATTCTTTTCTTCTTATCACCAAAAGTTAAGTATTTTTGCGCCGAAAATTATTATTTGGTAAAAAGATGAATAAGGACATACTTATGTTTGCTGTAGGAATTATTCTATTGGCAACAGGTTGTAATTCTACTAAAGAAAAGAATGTCACGACAGTCTATTCTGTTACTACCCCAGAAGTGACGAGCACTTCTATTCCGAAGGATTATGTTGCTAGTATCCAGTCGGAGAAGAACATTGAGATAAGGGCACAAAAAACTGGCATTTTGCAAGACATATATATAGATGAAGGGCAAACAGTAAAGGCTGGAGAACCATTATTTCGTATTGTAACTGTCGGTACTCAGGAAGAATTAGATAAGTCGAAAGCTGAAGCTGATCAGGCACGCATAGAGTTGCAAAACACGTCGACACTAGCTTCAAGGAATATAATATCTAAGAATGCTCGAAAGATGGCGAGTGCCAAGTTAAGTGCCGCAATGGCCGACTATCAGTTGGCTTGTCTCCGTAAGAAACTGTCACTTGTTCGTGCTCCCTTTACTGGTATCATCGGCAGAATACCGAATAAAAGAGGAAGTCTGATACAGGAAGGCGACTTGCTTACTAGTCTTTCTGATAATAGTAATATTTATGTCTACTTCAATGTTTCAGAATCAGAATACCTCGACTACCAACTACATGCTTCTGAACGGAGCAAACTTCCTCTAACGCTTATATTGGCAAACGGTACTTTCTTTAGTTCTCAAGGACATTTGCAAAATGTTGAGGGGGAATTCGACAATAGTACTGGTAATATTGCATTCCGTGCTAAATTCTTTAATAAGGGGCATCTCTTACGGAACGGTGAGACTGGTACCGTGAGAATGAACATTCCGGTAATGAATGCGATGATTATTCCACAGCAAGCCACTTATGAAGTACAAGACCAGAAATATGTATTCGTCGTTGATGCTCGTGGTTATGTTCATGCACGACTTATTAAGGTGGCTTTTGATATGCAGGATGTCTTTGTCATCTCGCAGGGATTATCTCCTACTGACAGGTTTTTGATAGATGGTATTGAGAAAGTTAACGATGGCGACCGTGTTTCATGTCGTTATATCAGCCCATCCGCAGCTCTTCAATCTATTAAACTTAAAGCCAACTAAGTCATGTTCAAGATGTTTATTCGTCGACCGGTTCTTTCAATCGTCGTCTCTCTTCTTATTGTATTTGTCGGTACTTTGTCGCTTTTCAATTTGCCTATCACTCAATATCCATCTATCTCTCCTCCTAAGGTGAATGTTGTCGCCAACTATCCGGGTGCTAATAATGAACTGTTGATAAAGTCAGTTGTCATTCCTTTGGAACAAGCCCTTAATGGTGTACCGGGCATGAAATATATCGAATCGGATGCTGGTAACGATGGTGAAGGCGAAGTTAATGTAGTCTTCAAATTGGGTACCGACCCAAATGTCGATGCCATCAATGTGCAGAACCGAGTATCTGCTGCTACCAACAAGTTGCCTGCTGCGGTTGTTCGTGAAGGTGTGAAGATCTCTCGAGAGGAACCCAACATATTGATGTATATCAATCTTTACAGTAATGACCCTAAAGCTGATCAGAAGTTCTTGTTCAACTATGCTGATATCAACATATCTCCAGAGTTACAACGTGTAGATGGTGTCGGTGATTTGGATATTCTGGGCACGCGTAACTATGCGATGCGTATTTGGCTTAAACCTGATAAACTTACCGCATATAATCTCTCTGCCGACGATATTAACCAAGCATTGGAAGAACAGAGTATAGAGGCTTCTCCTGGTAAATTAGGAGAAAGTTCGGGCAAGCGTCCCGAGAGTTTCGAGTATATATTGAAATATCCAGGTCGTTATACTACACCTGAAGAATATGGCAATATCATACTGAAGTCGAATTCTAACGGTCAGTTTGTCCGCTTGAAGGATGTCGCTGATATTGATTTTGGCAGTGAGATGTATGATATATATTCAACGCTGAATGGTCATCCTTCAGCTGCCATCACTTTAAAACAGGCATACGGCTCTAATGCACGAGATGTAATACAGAGTGTAAAGAAAACTATGGCCCGTCTGCAAAAAGATATGCCAAAAGGTATGCATTACGAAATAAGTTATGATATCAGTCGTTTCCTTGATGCATCCATTGCAAAGGTAGTACATACTCTTCTCGAGGCCTTCATATTGGTCGCTATTGTGGTATTCATCTTTTTAGGTGATTGGCGCTCTTCTCTCATCCCGTGCTTGGCAGTACCTGTCTCGCTTATCGGTAGTTTGGCGGTGATGCTGGCTTTCGGTATTACACTTAACATGATATCGCTGTTCGCCCTAGTCATGGCTATCGGTATTGTTGTCGATAATGCCATTGTCGTCATCGAAGCCGTCAATGTGAAGATGTTTAACGACAATTTGCCGCCTCTTGAAGCTACACAAGCGGCGATGAAAGAAATTAGTGGTGCCATCGTTGCCATAACGCTTGTCATGGCAGCAGTATTCATTCCTGTTGCCTTTATGGGAGGACCAGAAGGTATGTTCTATCGTCAATTCTCTATTACAATGGCATCGAGTATTATCCTTTCTGGTTTTGTAGCTCTAACGTTGACACCGGCTCTTTGTGCATTGATACTTACCAAGGAACAGGAGAATCATGTTAAAAAGTCTTGGCTGCATAAGATACTCGACAAGTTCAATTCAGGCTTTAACAAAGGTATCGGTGGATATCGTAAGACTTTGGAACGTACTGTTTCCAACAAGCTCATTACTTTACCACTACTTCTTGTTCTTTGTATTATAGCTTTCTTCGTAAACAACTCCCTTCCTTCCGGTTTCATCCCTGAAGAAGATCAAGGTATGATTTATGCTGTCATCGAGACACCACCGGGCTCTACTATCGAACGTACCAATAAGGTAGCTCACGAATTGCTTAATATCGCTAAAAACGAAGATGGTGTAGAGAGCGTTTCTTCTTTGGCGGGATACGAAATTCTGTCTGAAGGTACGAGCGCTAATTCAGGTTCTTGTTTGATTAACTTGAAGTCGTGGAAGGATCGTAATCATTCGGCAAAAGAGATTATTGATGACCTTCAGAAGAAATGTCGTGCGATAACCGATGCCGATATCGAATTCTTCCAGCCACCTTCAATACCTGGTTATGGTGCCGCCTCTGGATTTGAGTTGCGCTTACTCGACAAGACGGGTAACAACGATTATCATCAGATGGAAAAGATAAGCAAGGATTTTGTCAATGCATTGAACAAACGTCCTGAGATTGGTTCTGCCTTTACTTTCTATTCGGCAAGTTATCCACAATATATGCTGCGAGTGAATAATGACATCGCTGAACAGAAGGGGGTTACAATTGGTTCTGCTATGGATAACCTGTCGACGATGATTGGCTCTGATTATGAAACAGGATTCATTAGGTTTGGCAAACCTTATAAGGTTATTGTACAGGCTAGTCCTCAGTATCGTGCATTCCCCGAAGATTTGATGGGACTTACCATCAAGAACAATCAAGGAAATATGGTTCCGTATGCCGACTTCATGCAACTTCAAAAGGTATATGGTATGAGTGAGATTACACGCCATAATCTTTATAATTCTGCCGAAGTGACTGGTTCTCCAGCTCCTGGTTACAGTAGCGGTCAGGCAATCAAGGCTATCGAACAAGTGGCGGAAAAGAACTTGCCTCATGGATTCGATTACGATTGGGCAGGTATTTCGAAAGATGAGGTCGACCAAGGCAATCAGGCCATTTTGATTTTTATCGTTTGTCTGGTTTTCGTTTACCTTATTCTCTCGGGACAGTATGAGAACTTCCTCCTCCCCTTGCCTATCATTACTTATCTGCCTGCAGGAATTTGCGGTGCTTTTATATTTCTAAAATTGATGGGATTAGAGAATAATATATATGCACAGGTGGCGATGGTAATGTTGATTGGTCTGTTAGGTAAGAATGCGGTGCTGATGGTGGAATATTCTGTCCAGCGTAAAAATTTGGGCATGAGCGTTCGTCAGGCTGCAATTGAAGGTGCAATAGTTCGATTCCGTCCTATCTTGATGACATCCTTTGCATTTATTGCGGGTCTTCTTCCTTTGGTGGCAGCTACCGGAGCCGGTGCTATCGGTAATCGCACCATTGGTAATGCTGCAGTAGGCGGCATGTTGTTCGGTACTTTCTTCGGTCTTATCCTTATTCCTGGATTGTATTACATCTTTGGAACGATGGCGGAGAAGGTGAAAATGGTAAAATATCAGCGTGACAAACCACTGACTGAGAAAAAAGATTTAAAGTATAAAGTAAATGAAAAGTAAATATATCCAATTTGTAATAGCTTTGTCGGCACTTGGCTTTACGGGTTGTAAGACTCCTCAGGTTACAACTATAAACGATCATGTAAAGACGCAGTTGCCGTTGTCTTTCCAGCAGGATAGTATTGGAGGAAAAGCAACTGTTACTCCATGGCAGCAGTTCTTTACTGACCCATCGCTGACAGCTCTTATCGATACTGCACTTAATAATAATCAAGACCTTCGGATTACTCTTCAGCAGATTGCCATGGCGAAGAGCAACGTACTTTACCAGGAAGGACAATTGATGCCGACAGTTTCTTTAGGTGGCAGCTTGGGTGTTTCGAAAGAGGGACGTTATACCAGTGAAGGTGCAGGTAATGCTACTACGGAAATAAAACCAGGGAAAGCTATGCCTGACCCCCTGATGGACTATCAGTTTGGTGCTAATGCTAGTTGGGAAGTCGACTTATGGCACAAACTTAGTTCGGGTAAGCGAGCTGCTGTTGAACACTATCTGGCTACCGTCGAAGGACGGAATGCAGTGTTGTCTTCGCTCATCTCACAGGTGGCGAGCAATTATTATCATTTGCTTGCCCTAGATAATAAATTAGATTTGATTCACAAGTATATCGACTTGCAAAGTAAAGCTGTAGAGATAGCGAAGATTCAGAAAAAGGCAGATGCTGATACAGAACTGGCTGTAGAGAAATTTGAAGCCGAACTGGCTAAGGCTCGCTCTGATGAATACACTCTCTTGCAGGAGATTACTGAATGCGAGAATAATCTCAATTTATTGTTGGGGCGATACCCTACTGCGATAAAACGTGATAAATCGACCTTCCTTACCTCCTGTCTGCAAAAGGTAATGACTGGGGTGCCTTCGGATTTACTTAACAACCGACCGGATATTCGTCAAGCAGAGCATGAATTAGCTGCAACGAAATGGAATGTGGACGCCGCACGAAAAGAATTTCTTCCTTCTCTTAATATATCTGCCTCACTAGGATTAGATGCTTTTAATCCGGCTTATCTCACCCGGCTCCCAAAATCGTTGGCATTTAGTGTTCTTGGTGGTCTCACAGGACCGCTTATTAACCGTAAAGCTATCCAAGCTAACTTTCAATCGGCAGATGCGCAACAAATAGAGGCGTTGTACGAATACGATAAAACTTTGCTCACTGCCTACTCGGAAGTATGCACGCTGATGTCGAAAATTAATAATCTCGATCAATATTACAAACTGAAGGCTGAAGAATCTCAAAAGCTCGACCAATCGATAGATGTTGCCCGCCAATTATATCTCAACGGCCGTTGTACCTATCTCGACGTTTTGATGGATGAGCGCGATGCCTTAGATGCAAAGATGGAACTGATGGAAGCTAAAGAACAGCAGCTCTCTAGTATGGTTGATGTGTATCGTAGCTTAGGTGGAGGACAAAACCCTTCATCACCTGTAGTGAATCAGTAAATGATAGCTAATTTCTAGCTACGTGCATTATACCTTTTATCGTTTTGTCGTACTATCTTTTTCACCCTCTTTTCTCTTTTTCTTAGGATAGGGCGTTACAGGTAGTAATGCTCTTATGACTTTAATGGCCTTGTTTGGGTGCTCAATATCGAGGATGTAGTGTTCCTTTGCTCCTTCGTAAGGATATCCGCATTCTGCATCTTTCATTAATTCTTCTAAGACGGGATGCTTTTTTACGTAAACGATATTATCACAGGCCAGGATGATTGGTTTCTCGTCAATATAGATGCACCAGTCTCCGAACATCTTCTTTGCTCGGATTACTCCCACATCTTTCAATTGAGAGCAAATGAAATTTATGAAATCTGTTGTACAAGCCATTTTATATATGATAGATTTTAATTTTATTTCCTTCTCATCGACTGACGTGAACCTTATCTTTTTATCTCTTGATTTATAACTTATTGATTACAAAGATAATGTTTTTAGTTATCTGTTATTGAGAACAGTTGGTATTTTACTATCTAAAATAGTTGGCTTGATTAACATTTTATCTTTACTTATTAGCCTTTTATCATTGTCAGTATCATCTTGAAGCGTGAATTGGCATTTACGGCATGTAAAGTGTCCTTCGGGATGATTATCATATCTCCGGCCTTAGGTTTATACCACTTATCTCCTATCATTATTTCTGCTTCCCCATCTATAATCTGTAGAACAGCATCAAAAGGAGCAGTATGTTCGCTTAACTTTTGTCCTTTATCGAAGGAAAACAGCGTTATGCTGCCACCTTTTGTATGTTCAAACTCTTTGCTAACTATTCCGTCATCTGCGTAATCTACAATGTCGTTCGTTGTTAAAACAACACCTTTTTCAATCTTCTTGTCCATAGTAATCTTATTTTAATGATTTCTTGATTTGTTCAACCCAATTCTCTATTCTTTCGTCTGTCTTTTCGGCTTCATTCACTTCGTCGAGTGCGAGTCCGATGAATTGATCACCTATTACAGCTTCTGAATCATCAAAGGTATAGCCCTCCGTTGAAACTTGTCCTATGAGATTTGCACCTTTATCTTTAATACCGTTCCATATTTGTGCCATACCCCCACAGAATGTATCACTGAAAGATTCACAGTCACCGCAGCCGAATATTGCAATGTTTTTACCTGTGAGATCACATCCTCCTATGATTTTCAACCCGTCATACCAATCGTCTTGCATTTCTCCAGCATCCCAAGTTGATGTGCCTAGGATGAGATTGTCACTTGACGACACTAACTCTGGTGTCAGAACGTTGGCTTCAATGACATACTTATTCTCCACGCCTAGTCGTTTAGCTATCCGATAGGCAATGTCTTCACATGTTCCCGTGGAGGAACCATATACGATAATAGTCTTATTCATATTCAAATTGTTTTGATGTTTCTTTTATTTCTGCAAATGTACATGAGTGTATTGACTATGATTGGTAACATTTGTGACGCTTCGTAGTTAAAATAGATTAAGTTGTCTTTAATAGAGGAAAAGAAACATAACTTTGTCATAGTAGAGAAATTGGTTATGGATGAGATATTACTAAAACCTTTGCAGTTGTGTCCTATATTTCATGGAATGCCAGTTATTGAAATAGAAAAGGCATTGGATGCTGTCGGTTATCGCATTGTCACTTTCGAGAAGGACGATATTTATGCCTTGATAGGTCATCCGTGCCGTTGTTTGGATATCATCCTGAAAGGCGTTATGACAGCAAGCATGTTAGGTCCTTCGGGTAAACACGTAAAGGTTGCTTCGTTGAAGAGTGGTAATGTCGTAGCTCCAGCATTTATCTTTGCCAAGAATAATTCGATGCCTGTTATGGTTGAAGCACATACAAAAGTAGAAATTCTACGGATATCGCGTGATGACTTTCATTTGATGATAAACGACAATGAGAAGATGCGATGGAATTTTATATCGATGTTGTCAAATACAGATGCTTTCTTGGCTGGTAAACTTTATACACTCTCCATCTTGAATGTGAGAGAGAAGCTTGCTAAGATGTTTCTTGAGATGGCTAAAGAACAAGGCTCTCTTACATTTACTCTTGATAAATCACGTCAAGAGATAGCCGATGAGTTCGGAATTCAGAAATTCTCTGTTATTCGTCAGTTGACAGATTTTCAAGAGAGCGGTGCTATTAAGGTGGTAGGTAAGATAGTAACCATACTTGATCCACAACTTTTGAAAGTGTATTCTTAATGTTTGTATATTATAAATTTATTGATAGGATGTCGAATACAGAAGTATTGATAAAGCGAGTTTATGATTCGGTAGACGAAAATGACGGTCTGCGCGTCTTGGTTGATCGATTGTGGCCTCGTGGGATAAGTAAGGATAAACTTAAGTGTGATATCTGGGCTAAAGAAATTGCTCCTTCCCCAGAATTGCGTAAAATGTTCCATGCGAATATTGAAAATAATTGGACCATTTTTACGGATGGATATATACATGAGTTAGAACTGTCTCCGTCGTTCAATGACTTTATTACTAAAATAAGAAAAGATAATCCGAAACGTGTTACCTTGTTGTATGCTTTCAAAAACAAGATTAAGAACCATGCTCTTATATTACAACAAGAGATAATAAAGAAATTGGGCGAATAATATATGTGATTATATGAAGGTCATTGGCTCCTGAAAATGGTGATATTTGTTATCTTTTTCATGTAATATTTGTTAATAGACATAATCGGATTGATATTTTATTGATTATTTGCTGTGGCAAAATAAAAAAACGCTAAATTTGTATAATACATAAATAAAGTCCCAATGAACCTTTGTAGTAAATTGAAGTCTATAAAAAACCTGTTTACGAGAGGACAGAAAATATTCTTAATTATCATGGCTGGGTGTTTTGTTGGGCTGGGTTGTCTCTTCTTATACCAAATGCGTATGCATACTTATCTAATAGGTGACGATCCGGCAGCATGTATCAATTGCCATGTTATGACTCCTTATTATGCTACTTGGTCACATTCATCACATTTTCGTGATGCTACATGCAATGACTGTCATGTACCTCATCAGAACATCATTAAAAAATATTTTTTCAAGGGGATGGACGGCATGAAGCATGTGGGTTATTTCCTTACTTATTCAGAACATCAGGCAATACGGGCAGAGGATGCAAGTGCCGAAGTGATAATGGACAACTGTATTCGTTGTCACACTCAGCTAAATCTGGAGTTTGTCAAGACAGGACGTATTGACTATATGATGGCAAAGCGCGGTGAAGGTTTAGCTTGTTGGGATTGCCATAGAAATGTTCCTCATGGTGGCATGAATTCTTTATCTTCTACTCCAGGAGCCGAGACACAGGTGCCTCTACCTTCATCTCCTGTTCCTGAGTGGATTCAACGAATGGTTGGACATCGTCAGTCTGCCTATAAATATTGATAACTAAAAACATCTCATACAATGGAAAAGAAACTTAAAAAATGGCAAGGATGGCTCCTCTTTGGTGGTTCCATGGTCGTTGTTTTCGTCCTTGGCTTGTTCGTATCCTCTCTGCTGGAGAGAAGAGCTGAAGTGGTAAGCGTTTTCAATAACCGACCTGATCAGTTTACGGATAGCATTGTATCTCAAAACGAGAAATTCGCTCGTAACTACCCTCGCGAGTATAAGACTTGGTCTATGACAGAGGATACTTCTTTCGTGAGCGAATTCAATAGTTCGCAAAGCGTAGATGTTCTGGCAAAAAGACCGGAGATGTGTATCTTGTGGGCTGGGTATGCTTTTGCTTGGAACTATAATACACCAAGAGGTCATAAACATTGTATCGAAGACTTGCGCGAAATCCTTAGAACAGGTGCTCCTGGCATTACTCCAGGGAAACAACCACAACCTGGTACTTGTTGGACATGTAAGGGACCTGATGTTCCGCGCCTGATGCGTGAAAAAGGTATTGGAGCATTTTATGCTGCTAAATGGAGTGATTGGGGACCGCAAGTGATGAACTCTATCGGCTGTTCCGATTGTCATGATGCCCGTAATATGGATTTGCGTCCTTCTCGCCCAGCATTGTATGAGGCATGGGCACGACGTGGAATGAACGTAAAGAATGCTTCTCGTCAGGAGATGCGTTCATTGGTTTGTGCACAGTGCCATACCGAATATTATTTTTCTAAAAATGAGAAAGAAAAGAGTTATCTCTACTTCCCTCAGGATAGTGGAATGACTGTTGAGGCTATCGAGGCCTACTATGATAAGATCGGTTTTTATGATTATATTCATCAACTTTCACGTACTCCGATTTTGAAGGCGCAGCATCCGGGTTATGAACTTTATAAGATGGGCATTCATGGACAGCGGGGTGTATCGTGTGCTGATTGCCACATGCCTTATATCGCTGAAGGCGGTGTGAAATATACCGATCATCATATTATGAGTCCATTGGCACATATTGACAGAACCTGCCAAACTTGCCACCGACAAGATGCTGAGACTTTACGGCAGAATGTATACGAGCGTCAACGTAAGTGTAACGAGATACGCAATCGTGTAGAGAAGGAACTTTCTACTGCTCACATCGAAGCTAAGTTTGCATGGGATAAAGGGGCTACTGAATCAGAGATGAAGCCTGTACTTTCGTTGTTGCGTAAGAGCCAGTGGCGTTGGGATTTTGCAGTTGCAAGTCATGGAGCTTCTTTCCATGCTCCACAAGAAGTAATACGTATATTGTCCCACAGTCTTGATTGTGCTTCGCAAGCTCGTCTGAAAATTTCTAAGATTCTGGCTCATCACGGTTTCTATGGTGATGTGGTCTTGCCTGATATTTCTACTAAAGCTAAGGCCCAGGCCTATCTTGGCCTCAATATGGCTCAGAAGAATGCCGATAAGAAGAAATTCCTCGAAGTCATCGTTCCGCAATGGATAAGGGAAGCTAAGGCGAAAGGACGTATTGTGGAATTATAAAGATTCGGAAGTTTTGTGGAATAAACCTTGGAAAATAAAAGAAGGCTTTGTTATTTGTTTAGGTCTTCTTATAGTAGGTACGGCGCTTCAACTAAGTGTAGGCTCTGTGACGTGGCATGCTTTTGGCTTCCCTATTAATATGTGGATGCTGGTGTCACTTATCATTATCATAGTCGCCATTTATTTGTTGGAAAATAAATTGTATGCATTCCGTTTTTTCCGTACTTATACGGCAGCTGTGCCTGCATTGATTATCGCTTCCGTACTGACTGTTTGTATGGGATTGATAAAACAAGTACCTGACGGGATGGAGAACAGTGACAGGATGGGTATGACAAATATGATTTCTTCATGGCCTTTCGTACTCACCTATCTTTATGTTGTGATTATACTAGGACTTACAGTCTGCAATAGATTGCGGAATTTTCATTTGCGCGATATTCCTTTTGTAGTGAACCATCTTGGTCTTTTCCTATTCATAGTGGCAGCTACTCTTGGAAGTGCCGACATGCAAAAGCTTACGATGAATGTTTCCCGTGATGTACCCGAATGGCGTGCCGTAGATGTGAGTGGAAACATGGTTGAACTGCCTATTGCCATTCAACTCATGGACTTCACTATCGATGAATATCCTCCTAAACTGATATTGATAAATAATCATTCTGGAAAAGAGATTCCCGAAAAGAGACCTTATTCATTGCTAATAGATGATAAGTTCAGCATCGGCAAATTAGGTGATTGGACTGTTACGTTGAAGAAGAAGATAGAAGATTCGGCTCCAGCAATGAAAAAAGATACTACGTATTATATGCCGTGGAAGTCAACGGGTGCAATGTGTGCTCTGTTGGTAAGTGCTTGTAGCGACAAAGCTATTGTTGGGTTAAATCGGAAGGATGTCGAAAAGCAAGGTTGGGTTACTTGTGGAAGTTATCTTTTCCCTTATCAAAGTTTGGCATTAGACGATAGTGTAAGTCTTGTAATGGCAGACAGAGAACCGCAACGTTTTGTCTCTCGCGTGCAAATTCTCTCTAAGAAAGACGAAAATGTAGTGACTGATATAGAGGTAAACAAACCTTTTACAATAGATGGCTGGAAAATATATCAGCTTAATTATGATACGTCGCGCGGTAAATGGAGCGAAATCAGTGAACTCGAATTAGTCAAAGATCCTTGGTTGCCCGTTGTCTATGCCGGTATCTTTATGTTGGCAATTGGTGCTATTTGTATGATATTTACAGCGAATAAGCGGAAGGAGGATAATATATGATGTGGTCTCATTTCATCTTTTTCGCCATAGTTTCTTTGCTATGTTGGTTGATAGGTTCCTTTGCAGCATGGAAAGATAAACGTCGTCTGGCATTTGCTGTTACTATAACAGGGTTGTTAGTGATGTTTGCTTACATTGTCGGCATGTGGATATCGCAAGAACGTCCTCCTCTCCGTACGATGGGAGAAACTCGCTTATGGTATGCATTCTTCCTCCCTCTTGCCGGTATCATTATTTACGGTCGTTGGCACTACAAATGGATACTCTCGTTCAGTACTTTGCTGGCGGCAGTATTTATTTGTATCAATATCTTCAAACCTGAGATACATAGCAAGACACTGATGCCGGCACTGCAGAGCCCTTGGTTTGCTCCACATGTCATCGTCTATATGATGGCTTATGCTATGCTTGGCGCTGCTGCTGTAATGGCGGTCTATCTCTTATTTATAAAGAAGAAAGAAGTCTCGTTGCGTGAAATGTCTATCTGTGATAATTTGGTCTATGTAGGGTTGGCATTCATGACATTGGGTATCGTCATGGGAGCATTATGGGCAAAAGAAGCATGGGGTCATTATTGGGCATGGGACCCTAAAGAAACTTGGGCTGCCGCTACAGGGATGATGTATTTGTCGTATATTCATCTTCGCTTGGCACATCCTTCCGATCAGAAGTCACCGCTATGGATACTGCTTGTTTCTTTCCTACTTCTCCAAATGTGTTGGTGGGGTATTAACTATTTACCGAGCGCTCAAGGCAGCAGCATACATACTTATAATATGAATTGATATATCTTTAATACAGGAGGTAAACAATGGAAAAACGTATCATCGATGCTATGAGGCTTTGCCCTCTGTTCAAAGGTATGACATCTATGGAATTAGACTTGTTGATGGAACATGTTGCTCAATGCCGTGTCATTTACTCGAAAGGTCAGATTGTACGAAGTATGGGTTCGCCATGCCTATGTGCGGATATCATTATAAAGGGCGAACTTCTGGCACGTATGAGTGGAAAATCCAATCATGAAGTAGAAGTCTGTCGACTTGATTGTGGGAATATAATATCACCTGCATTTATCTTTGCCGATAATCATAGCATGCCTGTGACTGTAATAGCTGTAAAAGATACGGAAATCTTGCGTTTAGAACCCGATGAACTATTAAGGCTTATTGATATTAACCCGATTATTCGTGCCAACTATATAAAGACATTGTCAAATATAATCACATTTCTTACGAACAAGATAAAGATTCTTGTCTTGTTCTCAGCCAAAGAGAAGGTTGCTCAACTCATCTCAGATGAATATGAGATACAACATTCAGATGTTATTCATCTTAATAAATCACGCCAAGAATTAGCCGACAGCTTTGGAATACAAAAAAACTCTTTTATCAGGGCATTGAACGAATTGGCTTCTGAAAATATTATCAGAGTAAAAGGTAGAGAAATTACAATATTGGATAAAGAGAAATTTCAGTAAATTGAGATTATCTTTCTTTTTGTCAACTTATCTAAAATAAGCATATCAAAAAAAATATTTTCTAAATAAGTGATGTACTTTTGTCGTAAAAGAACGACTTGTACAGGCTATGAGTAAGTTTTTGTACGACAATAACAGGTGTTTAAATGACTTATAAGGGAGTTCCTAAACGTGGATGGGCTATATTTTTTGCAATACTGGCAGCGGTACTGTACGCTATAAGTATGCCTCTTTCTAAAATATTGTTGCAGAATGTACAACCGATGATGCTGGCTGCATTCCTATATATTGGTGCGGGAGTTGGAATGATGTTTTTCGGATTGATTCGTTCACATATCAAATTGCCTGACAGGGAGAAAAAACTGGAGCGGAAAGATTTGCCATATACTATTGCTATGGTAGTACTTGATATCGCTGCACCCATATCATTGATGTTCGGATTGAAAATTACTGCAGCCGCCAACGCTTCTTTACTTAATAATTTTGAGATAGTCGCTACAGCGATTATAGCGATGTTATTATTTCGCGAAAAAGTAAGTCGCAGGCTATGGTTGGCCATAATTCTGGTGACTATTGCCTGTATATTGCTGACAGTAGACGACGCTTCTAGTCTCTCCTTCTCTCCTGGGTCTTTATTAGTACTTTTGGCATGCGTTTGTTGGGGATTAGAAAATAATTGTACGAGATGTATCTCTCATAAAGATCCAATGGAGATTGTAATAATAAAGGGCTTTGGAAGTGGATTAGGCGCATTGTGTATTGCTCTATGTACAGGTGAGATTTTCCCGCTGTTTCGATTTATCCCAGCTATATTGCTTCTTGGATTTGTGGCTTATGGTTTGAGCATCTTCTTCTATACCTATGCACAAAGAACGATAGGTGCTGCAATGACTAGTACATTTTATGCGGTAACTCCTTTTATTGGTGCACTGTTGTCATTTATGATTCTCGGTGAGCAGCTTACGTGGATTTTTGCTATTGCTTTAATTATAATGATATTAGGTACTTATTTTGCCGCTGTTGATGGATTTAAGAATTAAAGACAAATAAAAATATATGAATAAGAATATTGTTATATCAGTTCTTGCATTGGCAATGATGCTTGTAGGTACGAGAAGATGTATGGCACAGGCATCAAGTGAAGCCCCGACTTCAGTATTGAAAGTTGCTGACACTCCCGAGAAAAATGGGTTTAAGTCTTTTGACGTTCGAAAAGATTTTCAAGGAAACCCATTCACGTGGTTCACTGGAGATGGATTGTTGCTTGCAGCCGGTGATAAAAAAGGATTCAATGAAATGACTATCGGATGGGGATCTTTGGAAAATTTATGGTCTTCCGATAATGCCACTATTACAGTATATGTAGCCCCAAAACGTTATACTCATGGATACATGGAAAAAACGAAATATTTCACAGTGATGGTTTTTGATGAAAATCATAAGAACATCCTTCATTATATGGGGTCTCACAGCGGGCGTGATGGCGACAAGGTAAAGGCTTTAGGACTTCATACAAAATATACGCAGAACGGAACTCCTTATTTTGAAGAGGCTTCGGAAGTATATGAGTGCAAAATGATATATCATGCTCCTCTCGACCCTAGAGGCTTTGGAGAACTTCCTAAAAAACTCTATTCAAATTTTCCTTCAGGCATACACTCGCAGTATGTCGGTGAAGTGGTTGGTGCATGGAAGAAATAATGTCTTATGATTTTTCAAAGGTCTATCTTTGTAGTAACAATAGCTAACACTTAAACGAAATAATTACACTGATTATGGTTCATATCAAATTGCCGAGAATATTTATATTAGGATTCCTATTAATGCTGTTCAGTACAATTGGCGTGATGGCACAGGACATAGTTCCTGTTCCTTCAAATAAGCCGAACAAATATCAAAAACAGCAAATTAAAAGGAAGTATGGTATGTTCATCCATTTCGGTATCAATACTTTCCACGATCAGGAATGGACGGACGGTTCCAAGCCTGCGATGTCGTATGCTCCCGATACCATTGATGCTCATCAGTGGGTGGAAACAGCCAAAAAGGCTGGGATGAAATACATCATATTAGTGACAAAACATCACGATGGTTTCTGTTTGTGGGACAGTAAATACACAGAATACGACGTTGCCAATTCGGGTAACACGACGAACGTGGTGGAAGTTGTCGCGAAAGAGTGTAAAAAACAAGGTGTTCGTTTGGGCCTTTATTATTCACTGTGGGATAGAAAACAAAATCCTAATGTGAAAGATGAGTCGCTCGATGCTTCATACAATGACTATATGCTACATCAGTTGAACGAATTGATGGACATTACAGATAAATATACCAAGATTGTCGAATTCTGGTTCGATGGTGATTGGGAGAAGCCAAGTTACCGTTGGCCTACACAAGCAATTTATTCCGCAATAAAGAGACGGGAACCTCAGTGCCAAATCAGTTTGAACTGGACGATAGGTGAACCTGATAAGCGTGGCGATTCAAAGGAGGAAAGTCAGTCTCATCGTATATATCCTGAGAAACAAAAGGAAGGAGACCCTATTCGCTACTTCCCTAGTGATTTCAGACTTGGAGACCCTTATCTACCAAATAATCCCGATCCAAAACATTTCACAAATAACGGGCTGTCCTATTATATGCCTTGGGAAACAACAGTATGTCTCAGTGAAAAGTGGTTCTATAATTCGAAAGATCACAAGTACAAAACGATCGATGAATTAATAAAGCTATTCAAAAGTGCTACATCTCAAAACAACATCCTTATTTTGGATGTTCCTCCAACAACAAAAGGTAAGATGAGAGATATGGATCGAAAACTGTTGTTTGAACTTAAGGATAAATTGAAGATAAAATGAAATACAATACAATACAATACAATAGGTCAGTACATTTCTCTTCTCGCTATAATAATATGTGGCGTTATCTGATAGCAGCCTGCTTGCTGAGATAGATTTTACTTCTTCCTCCCAAAGAATCTTTCCTAAATATTCCAGATAATCAACTGATTTCATTCTACGATATATTCACCGAATTCACGTTAAAAAGATTAGTAAATGTTTTACTTTTTCAATAATTTATTTACTTTTGTGTATTCACTAACGAATGATCTACTCAATGAAAGATGACAAGGACCTTGTTAAAGAATTAAAGGATGGTTCCTACCAAAGTTATTCCATGCTTTACGATAAGTGGGTTTCTTCTCTCTATCGTTATGTGTATTCCTTTATTAAATCTACAGACGAAACAAAAGATATTGTCCAGGAGACTTTTGTTAGGGTATGGACAAACAGAGAGAATTTGAATCCTGATTTTGCTTTTAAATCTTATCTCTTCACCATTTCATATCACTTGCTTCTTCACGAGTTTAAAAGACAGATTGATAATCCGCTGATGGAGGATTATGTAGAGTACTGTAATCAACTAGCAGGTGATTTTCCGGCTGATAAACTCATTGATTTTTCTTCTTTTCAAGAAGATTTGCTTCGTGCCAAGAGTAAATTATCTCCTCGTTTGCGACAGATATTCGAAATGAACAAAGAATATAACCTCTCAGTTAAAGATATTGCCGACAAACTTTCGCTCGATGAGCAATCTGTACGCAATCAATTATCATCTGCATTGAAAATCGTTCGTAAAGAATTGAGCCAGTATTCCTTCTTACTTTCAATGTTCATCTCTTTATAATAAATCTTCTCACTTCTCATTTTATATGTTTATGTTATCAAACATATAAAAATGTATGTTATAAAATCCGTTTATTTTGCTATTATATTAAAAAGGGATTAAAATATGAATGACAATTCAGACATACAGTTATTACTTCGCAAGTACATCTCCAAAACTATATCAGTAGATGAACTTAGGAAGTTCAGAACTTTATTGAAAAATTGTCCAGCCGATGACATTAAGTCTATGTTTCAGTCGGAATGGGATTCCATGGGTGATGTTGAGTCGCTAGATGCATCTTTGAAGTTTTCTATGTTTGCTGAAATACAGAAACGTATCCAACCTCATAAGAATGTTCGTTGGATAAGATGGAGTATCGGTGTAGCAGCTTCTGTACTTATCTTGTTGTTGAGTACTTTATCCTATTATTTATACTCTACCGGGACTCGTAAAGTGAGTGAATTAAGTGAACGGAATATAGAGGTCAAAGTGGCAAAGGGCGAGCGTGTTACCGTTACCCTGCCCGATGGTTCTATAGTTCGTCTTAATTCAGAATCTGTTTTGTCGTATCATCAGAATTTTGGGTTAGAGGACAGGAACTTGAATCTGAATGGAGAAGGTTTCTTCGATGTAGCTCATAATGCTGATCAACCGTTTATTGTTCATACACATTGCCTCAATGTGAAAGTATTGGGAACCCGTTTCAATGTTTATGCCTACGAGAACAGTGATTCTGTCGAGATGGATTTGGTTAAAGGTTGTGTAGATGTTACAACGGTTAATCCTCCATACCAATCTATGCGTGTTATACCTAATCAGAAAGTTATATATAGCAAATCTACGGGTAAGATGAAGTTGATTCGCACTTCTAACAAGTTCGAAACTGCTTGGCTGACCAATCAACTCGTTTTCCGTTCCGTTCCATTAAGAGAAGTATTGAATTTGGTAGGTCGTAAATATGGCGTTACTTTCAATATTGACACTGACAAATTTGTGAACGATTTATATACTGGCGTTTTCGATGAAAAGAACATTAATGAAGTTATGGACATTTTGAAGATTAATTTCAAGTTCAAGTATCGTATTAAGGATGATACTGTATGGATTTACTATTAGTCTGTCATTTCTCTTTTTACTTATTCAGTCTGTCATTCAATTGAGATAAGAATGTAGTAATGAAAGTATAATTTTGAACCTTGTTAAATATATTAACCTTAAATGCTATTTAAAGATGGACTCTTCATAACGTAAAAAAAAGTCTGGGAATGTGGAAGATTCCCAGACCGAAAGTCGAATTTAGTTCGATGCACTATTGAGACATAGTTAACAAAAATCTAAAATCAACTAATTATCATTTTTATGAATTTAAACCTTAATTATTCAAATCTTGCTAGGAACAAAGGTAGAGGATTAAAAGTTATTTTTCAGTTAATAATCTTCATTTTTTTCATAACAACCTCTAATTTTGCCTATGCACAAGATGTTAAAGTCAATGTTACATTAGAAAATGCAACCTTAAAGCAGTTTTTTAGTGTAATCGAGAAACAATCAAAGTACAGATTTTCTTATCGTGATGCAGATATTGCAAACAAAGAGAACATAACTTTGAAGGCACAAAATCAGACTGTTTCAACCATTCTGCAGCGCGTGTTAACTGAGCGTAGTTTGCAGTATACAATGGTTGGAAATAAAATCGTGATTTCTACTCTCGTCCAACAAAAATCAGTCACTGCTCCCATAGGAACACGTAAGATCAAAGTTACGGGTTTTATAAAAGACAACAAAGGAGAGGACTTGATAGGAGCCAGCGTTTTAGTTCTAGGAACAAAAGGCATGGGCACAGTAACTGACGCAACAGGTCAGTTTGTCCTCCCTGATGTTACAGAAGGTTCTATCCTTCAAATCTCAAGCGTTGGATATAAAACTTTGGAAGTTAAAGCTCATCCTACTTTGAATATTGTTTTGCAAGAAGATACAAAGGCTTTGGATGAAGTAGTTGTTGTCGGATATGCCGTGCAGAAAAAAGTTAACCTCTCCGGTTCAGTATCAACTGTCCCTATTCAGAAACTTGAGAATCGTCCTGTTGTCAATGTAGGTCAGGCATTGCAAGGAGCAGTCGCTGGTCTGAATGTTACCGTTAGCAATGGTCAGGCAACCTCCTCTCCTAGTTTCAATGTTCGTGGTTATACATCTCTTAATGGAGGTTCTCCTTTGGTTGTTATTGATGGTGTCATCGCTGATGCAAGTCAGCTTAACCGAATGAACCCGAACGATATTGAGAATATATCCATCTTGAAAGACGCTGCATCTTCTGCAATCTATGGTTCACGTGCAGCTTTTGGTGTCATCCTCGTAACAACAAAGAAAGGTCATGGCGAGAAAGTAAAGATTAACTACAATAATAATTTTGTTTGGAGGACTATTACGCAGATGCCTAAGATCATAACAGATCCATACTTGGTATGTACTACAAGGAATACAATGTCATTACCGTGGTATAATCTGTATAACGAACAGATGTTGGCAATCGCTAAAGGGCGTTCCGAAGATCCTGAAAACACTCCTTTATATTATGTTGATCCTTCCAGTGGCGCCTATACTTATTTCGGTGAAACCGATTGGGTTAAGGAAGCATATAAGAATTACGGATTCTCAACCATTCATGATATAGACATTTCGGGTAATACCGATAAATTGAACTATTATTTCTCTGGAGGTTATAATTTCCAGGATGGTATGATTAAATATGGTACCGATAAATATCATCAGTATAATCTACGTTCCAAGTTGGAATTCATCTTGACAAATTGGTGGAAGTTCGGCAACAATACAAGTTTTGTAACTTCCGATTATGATTCGCCACGTTATCTGAATTCTAATTATTATTGGAATATTAACCGTTGCAATCCGTTGGATGTTCCAAAACATGCTGATGGAACTTGGACGAGTGCAGGTGCCAGTGTCCTGGGCCGTATGCAGGATGGTGGTAAGTCGAAGACTTATTCCTCAACCTTATCTACTCTGTTCACAACGCGTGTCGATTTTATTAAAGATGTATTATTCGTTAATGGTTCTTTTAATTACCAATGGTATAAGAGCAAAAATAATGCATACAGTCTCCCGGTTACCTATTATAACGGTGAAGGATTGACGGCATATACTTATGATCCTACTACAGAAGCATGGGGAAGTGATACGACAACCAAGCACATTACTTGGGATGTATATGGTACGTTTACTAAGACATTTGCCGAGAAACATTTTTTCAATGTGCTGGTTGGTTTTAACCAGGAGGATTACCGCTATGATTATACTTATTATGATAGAAAGAACTTGATTTCGGCCTCCTTGCCTACAGTTGGTTTGGCTACAGGTGACCAGAATGTCAATCAGTCTATTTCTACATGGTCGTTGCGTGGAGCATACGGTCGTTTCAATTATATCTTTGATAATAAATATATCTTTGAGTTCGATGGTCGTTACGATGGTACATCAAGATTCCCTCACAATGATCGTTTCGTATTCAATCCTTCTGCATCTATTGCATGGCTTGTCTCTCAAGAAAAATTCTTCACTCCATTGAAGAATACCTTCGATATGTTTAAAATCAGATTGTCATACGGTAGCTTGGGTAATCAGGATGTCAGCGACTATGCTTATATTCCTACAATGAGCAGTGGTAAGACATCATCGATACTCGAAGGAGAACAGCCTGTATATGTATCTTCTCCTGGACTTGTATCCGGTAATCTGACGTGGGAGAAAGTAACAACGGCAAATGTTGGTGTCGACTTCTCTTTATTTAATAATCGCTTGTCGTTTACAGCTGATATGTACCAACGTAAAACCACGAAGATGCTGACTCAAGGTCAGGTACTTCCTGGTGTTCTTGGAACAAGTGTTCCGCAAGAAAATGCCGCCGACTTGAAAACCACAGGTTGGGATTTGACTCTTTCATGGCGCGATACAAAACAATTGTCGGGTAAGCCTATCAGCTATAATTTAGAGTTTAACCTCTCGGACAGTAGAGCTAAAATAACGAAGTTTGCTAATCCGACAGGAACATTAAGTCAGTATTATGAAGGTTATAAGATTGGTACTATTTGGGGTATGAAGACATTAGGTTTTTATACTTCGGATGATGATGTGAAGAATTCTCCAAGCCAGTCACTAGTAGCTTCTTATTTAGGAACCCGTCCTTTGGGAGCCGGCGACTTAAAGTTTGAAGACCGCGATGGCAGCAAAGTTATCGATTGGGGTAAATGGACAAGAGAAGACCATGGCGATTATTATAAGATTGGTGATTCATCAATTCATTATCGATTTGGCTTTACAGCATCTGCTAATTGGAATAACTTTGACGTCAGTATGTTCGTTCAAGGAGTCTTGAAACGTGATTATTATCCTGGAACAAGCGACTTGTTCTTCTGGGGTATTTATGCTCAACCTTGGACTAATATCACTTATGGTAACTATTATGACAGATGGACTGAGAATACGACGAATGGCTATTTTCCACGTTTCAAATCTTATGTTGCCGATTCGAGCGACAAGGAATGTGGTGTTCAGCAGACTCGTTATTTGCAGAATGCCTCTTATGCTCGTCTTAAGAACTTGACGATCGGTTACACACTTCCAAAGCTATGGACGATAAAAGCTGGCATAGAACGTCTGAGGATATTCTTCTCGGGTGATAACCTGTTTGAAATATCTGGCTTGTATAAATACTATAAGGTGGATCCTGAAGGATTAGGTGGACAGATGTATCCGTTCCAACGCTATTATTCATTTGGTGTAAATGTAACTCTTTAATATCTTGAATTATGAAAAATAAATTAATGATAATATCTGTCGGTTTAGTTGGAATGTTAATGGCTGGATGTAACGATTCATTTATGGATAAGTATCCTGAAACATCTATTACCGAAAATGTATTTTTCTCTTCACCCGCTGATTTGAAAACTTATACGAATGGATTTTATGGTTATGTAAGTCCTAGTCTATGGGATGTACCTTCTGATAATTGTGTATTTGTAGACGAATGTTCGTTGTATAGTTTGATGAGAGGAGAAATTACTCCTAAGAATGCTGGCAAGTGGAGCTGGACAACTATCCGTAATGTCAATTTTATGTTGGCTCGTACAGGAAAGACAACTGGTGATAAGGCGGAAATCAATCATTATATTGGTTTGGCTCGTTTGTTCCGTGCAATCCTTTATTATGCAAAGGTTCAGACTTATTCGAATGTCCCTTGGTATAGCACCGATTTGAAGACTACTGATACGGAGTTGCTTTATAAAACTCAAGATTCTCGCTCTTTGGTAGTTGACTCTATCATGGCAGACTTAGACTATGCTACTTCGAATATGAAGTCGGGTAAAGGAACTCGTCTTTATAAGGAAGCTGCTTTAGCATATCAGGCTCGTATAGCATTAAATGAAGGAACATTCCGTAAATATCATTCAGAATTAGGTCTAAACGATGCGGATAGATTTTTCCAGATTGCTGCTAAGGCTTGTGAAACAATTATGGCTTCTAAGAAATTTTCTTTGAATAGCAGTTACGCTGCTTGTTTCCAAAGTCTGGACTTATCCAGCAATCCCGAGATGATATTCTATAAGGATTACGATAAGACATTGGATGTTCGCCATAATGCCGCTTCTATGTACGATTGGGAACATACTCTTTCTCGCGATTTGATGGAAGATTATCTCTATATTCAAAATAATAAAGCTATTCCTTTCACACAGGTAGATGGCTATAACAAAATGGATGTCGACCACTTCTATCTGAATAGAGACCCTCGTTTGAAAGCTACTTTCTGGACTCCAGGTTATAAGCGCGTGACGAGTGTTAAGCCTACCATCCCTACTCTTGGCCACTGCGGTTATCCTCAGATTAAGTTCGAACCGCAGTCATCCGACCAGTTATCGTGGAATATGTCTTATACCGATCTTCCCATCATTCGTTATGCTGAGGTCTTGCTGATGGATGCTGAAGCGAAAGCAGAACTCGGAACATTAACACAAACTGATGTTGACAATACGATCAATGTAATCCGTAAACGTGCCGTTGTTCCCAATGCATCGCTATCAGATTGGTTATCAAATATTGACCCGAAATTAGCTGCTCATTATCCTAATGTGAAATCATCTCAAAAGGGTGCTATTTTCGAAGTAAGACGCGAACGTCGTGTTGAACTCGCTTGCGAAGGATTTCGTGAAAACGACTTGATGCGTTGGGGTTGTGCTAAACTATTGGAAACAGCTCCTGAAGGAATCTATATCGATAAACTCGGTTATCAGGACTTGAATGGAGATGGTAATCCGGATGTTGCGATTGTTGCAACAAAGGCTGATGCCGATGCCATTCCTGCTGCTGATAAGACGAAATATGGACTGGTTGTATTTACATTAGCCGGAAACACTTTCGCGTTAACAAATGGTACAAGCGGATATTTGCGATTGTTATCTCAAGTCGGTAAGTTTACTTTTACTGAGCCCAAATATTATTACTACCCACTTGATGAACAGGACATGCTGATTAATACCAACCTCGTTCAAAATACGTATTGGAAATAATCATTTGTGATTGACATCACTATCATTAAATAGATTGAGGTTCCATCCTTTATATCCCTATATGAGGATGGAACCCTTTTTATCTTGAATTATTTAGAAAAATCTCTATAAAATCATTATTTTTGTATTGATATAGAATTGTAATCGTATAACTTATTAATCTTAACCTGAATTAATTGATCATGAAACATTATATAATCGCTTGTTTTTTAATTCTTTCCACATCGGTAGCTATGGCACAATATAACGGAAAGGTATTTGTAGATACAAATAAAAATGGAGTATACGATAAAGGAGAGACAGTGATGCGTGGTGTTAGCGTATCTGACGGCCTGAATGTAACTCAAACAAACAAGCAGGGTATGTATTCTTTACAAGGTCATGCTAAGGAAAGATTTATTTTCATAACGACACCTTCGGGTTATAAGACTAACAATGCTTATTATAAACGCATTGTTAAAGGAACTTCTGAATACGATTTCCCGATATATCCTTATGGTGGCGGCATCAAGAAAGACGGTACACATAAATTCATCCATATATCCGATACAGAGATTGGTGAAATCCAAGGCCACGATGATTGGACTGGAAATCTGCGAGATTATGCAGCAAACGAGGGTGTAGCGTTTGTTATTCAGACGGGCGATATTTGTTATCCGAATGGATTAAAGAGTCATATCCAATTGATGAATACTGCAAATATGGTGAATACGCAGATGTTCTATTGCCTCGGTAATCATGATTTAGTTAAGGGTAATTACGGTGAAGAGGTATTCGAAACATATTACGGCCCTGTTTGGTATTCTTTCGACGTTGGCAACGTTCATTATATCGTTACTCCTATGCCTTATGGCGACCATCAGCCCAGTTTCAAGAAAGAAGATGTGTACAATTGGCTGAAGAATGATTTGAAATACGTTCCTAAAAATAAATCTATCATCATCTTCAATCACAGTGTGCCGAACGATATGGCTAATGCTTATGAGACATTTAAGTTAGGTATCAATGATACAGATTCTATCGATTTGGTCTCTCATCATCTCAAAGCATGGTTCTATGGTCATTGGCATGTGAATCATATTCAAAAGAGTAAGGTGAATGATGTTTATACTGTTTGCACGGCTACTCCTATTCGTGGAGGTATTGATCATGCTTCTTCGGCTTTCCGTGTGTTGACAGTTTATCCGAATGGGCATTTTACTTCCGAATTACGATATAGTTATTTCGACAAGTCTTTGCGGATTGCTTCAATCGATAATATGCAGTCACCAACCCTTTCTTTAGGTAATGTTCCTATATCTGTCAATGCTTATTCTACAATATCACCTATCGTCTCTATGAAATATTCTTGTCTTTGTGATGGGAAAATGATTCTTTCTGGTAAACCTTTGACACAGCTGACAGACTTTAATTGGTATGGTCAGATGAATGTTCCTTCTATTTTGAATCATAGTTTGCTGACGGTTACTGTTGAAGCTCATTTCAAAAACGGTGAAATAGCGAAGACAGAACGCTCCTTCATTTATACGATGAATAAACAGAATAATATTCAAGTTGGTGAATGGACGAACTTGTTGGGAAATACTCAGCATATCGGTATTGTAAAGGATAGTTTGTCATTGCCACTTCGATTGGCTTGGCTGAAGAATGTAGGTTCGAATATCTATATGTCGTCTCCATTGGTTTATCATCACTCTGTTATCGTCGCCTCAATTGACGACAACGAATCGGGGAAGGCTTCCGTTACCAGTTTTAATGTCGCTAGTGGCGCACAGAATTGGAAATGTCCTGTACAAGCGTCCATCCGCAATAGCATTGCCATTACTTCCGATTTGGTATTTGCTCAAGATGTTCACGGAATGCTTTATGCTATTCGCGTTAGCGATGGAACGATAGCATGGAAGAAAGATTTGGAAATAGGACTGACGCCTCCTTTGGACGACGGACTTATTGCAACCGATGGGATTGTCTATGCAGGAACTGGTCATTCGTTGTGTGCTTTTAAGGCCGACAACGGCGAACTAATCTGGAGGAATAACGACTGGGTAAGAGGAGAAGGTTGCACGGCAACGTTATCTTTAGAGAATAACGTGCTGGTTGGACATGCAAATTGGAAGAGTTTATATGGAAATGATGCGAAGACCGGTAAGATGTTATGGTCGCAAAGAGAAGGCGGACTACTCTACCGTTCTGCAGCTGCTGCCATGTCGGGAGATATTCTATATCTGATTTCAAACAGATCATTCTTCGTTATAGAATCAAAGACAGGTCGTATACTTGTGCAAAAAGAATTAGGTTATAATGTAGATGTGACATCGACACCTTTGGTTACTGATAAAGAAATAATATTCGGAACAGCCGAAAAGGGAGTTGTTGCTTTAGATAGACAGACCTTGAACGAGAAATGGAACTTTAAGACGAAGCCTGCACTCATCTACTCTTCACCTTATGTACGTAATCCTGCTTTGACGGTTGAAACGAGTCCTGTACTCGCTGGTAATGTGGTTTATATAGGTGCTTCCGATGGTATTATCTATGCGTTGAATAAGACAAATGGTGCCTTGTTGTGGAAATATGAAACGGGTGCTCCTGTTTTTGCTACCGTTGCTGTTTCTGGCAATGCTCTGTTTGCAGCCGACTTCTCAGGTAATGTCTATTGCTTTGCCACACTACCCTAACATTCTAACTTGCTGGCTGATAGTGCAATTGGGATGTAGTGTATACAATGCCGTGAGAAAAAGCAGCAAAAATCGATGCTAGAGTATCTTCCTGGTACGATATAACAAAACGGCCTTGTGATAAGATTAGATTGAGCCTTTATATAATGTAGTTAAAAAAATGAAATTATTTTTTGGCCAATTGCGTATTTATCTTTTTTCTATAAATTTGTATTTTACTTATTAGGTGGATCATCTAAAGGTTGCAATTTATTTACATGCCATTTAATTGAACCATCTTTGACAAAGAAAGACATATTCGTATAGACGACTATGTTTCACCATTTCTTCCTATCAAGGAATTTGCTGTTATATATTGTGATACATCTAATACAATCCCTCTTATGGATATAAAAAGGATTTTGTCTTTGTCATTGCTACAGTTAAGGAATCTGTATGAAGCAGAATTATCGTTTTTATTTCAAATTGCAAGACAAAGTAATGATGAAAATTCATTTAAGAGATTATTGAGAAAATTCATTCTTGAAAATTTTTATTCGAACCAAAGAGCAGCTGAACAGATTATCTTATTGATTGATTACGATGGAAAAATCATAAATGAACTCTCTACTGGGGAAAAAATACGTATCTATACTATTTCTTTATTATTTCATCTTCTGAAAGGCGACATCAACTTTGCTGAAACTTTAACTGATTTATACATAGATATCTATTTCCAGTTTATAAGACTTTACGAAGAAGATGTTCAGAATAAGTCGATAGATCTTAAACTAATACACAGATGGCCTACAGGACTTGAACGGAATATCATTGAAATTCGTAAAGCCAACAAGGAAAGAATGGTGCATCTGTTAATCCAAAATTTAGAAACTAAGAGGCACTCTTCTAAACACTTCCATTTTACGGAGGATATGAACTATGAAGAAAAGTATAATCAGGTAATGATCTGGTGGAATGACTTCCGCTTTCATCTGTCTATGGCTGTCAAAACACCTACTGAGCTCAATCGTTTTTTGGATCATTCATTGTCCAAGGAAACGATGTATTTGTTGCATGAAGCATACAAAAAAGGTATTCCATTTTTTGCTACGCCATATTATTTGTCTTTGCTCGATACTACTCAGAGTGAATTCAACGACGAAGCTATACGCAGCTACATTATTTACTCTCCTTCGCTAGTCGAGACCTTCGGAAATATAAAAGCATGGGAAAAAGAAGATATAGTTGAAAATGGAAAGCCTAATGCTGCCGGATGGTTATTGCCTGACGGTAATAACATTCATCGGCGTTATCCGGATGTGGCCATCCTTATACCCGACACTATGGGACGCGCTTGTGGAGGACTTTGTGCTTCATGCCAGCGGATGTACGATTTTCAAAGCAAGCGTTTGAATTTTGAACTTGAGACCTTAAAGCCTAAAGAGTCATGGAATCAAAAACTTCACCGACTTATGAAATATTTCGAAGAAGACACTCAATTGAGAGATATCCTTATAACAGGTGGTGATGCTTTGATGAGCCAAAATAAAACTTTAAAAAATATTCTTGATGCTGTGTATCATACTGCTTGTAGAAAACGGAAAGCAAATGAAAGCAGAGCTGATGGAGAAAAATATGCTGAATTGCAAAGGGTGCGGATTGGCACCAGACTTCCTGTTTATCTTCCTATGAGAATTGATGAAGAACTTGTCGATATATTAAAATCTTTCCGCGAAGAGGCATCAACTGTTGGCATCAAACAATTTTTTGTTCAAACGCATTTCCAATCACCGCTTGAAGTTACGCCAGAAGCTAAAGAAGCAGTTAAAAAGATTCTGTCGGCAGGATGGACTATTACTAATCAGCTGGTTTATACTGTGGCTGCTTCACGAAGAGGACATACTGCAAAACTTAGAGAAACTTTAAATGAACTTGGTGTCATTTGTTATTACACCTTTTCGGTGAAAGGATTTGATGAAAATCATGCTGTGTTTACTCCCAACTGCCGTTCGATCCAAGAACGAATGGAAGAAAAGTCGATCGGTGCATTGTCGGAAGAACAGATCGATGAACTCATGGATTGTTTCAATAGTGATAACGGATTCTCATCTTCTCAGATGGATCATTTTATCAAGAAGCATCATTTGCCATTTTGGGCTACAGACCGCAATGTACTCAATCTGCCGGCAATAGGAAAGAGTATGACTTTCAAAACGATTGGCTTAACTGAGAATGGAAAAAGAATACTTTGTTTCAAACACGATGATACACGAAGGCATAGTCCAATTATCGACTCTATAGGTGATATGTATATTGTTGAGAATAAATCCGTAGCCGAATATTTAAGGCAGATTCAGATGCTAGGTGAGGATGTTGAAAATTACAAATCTATTTGGAATTATATTGAAAGCGTGACAGAACCTCGATTCAAATTATATGAATATCCCGATTATCCTTTTAATACTACTGATTTAATCAGCAATATGGCAATCAACAATAATTTTGAGTGATAAATACTAGACTTATTTACATAGTCTTCATTAATAATATTCCTACTTTTGTTTTATGATTTTTATCCTTATAAAAGGATGGTTTTATCCTTATGTTTTTGTATTTTCGTAACTAGGATATGGAAGTATCACACGTGTGATACTTCTGTCGCACACGTGTGATACTTCTGAATCTTAATTATAAACTTAAACTTACATAACCAACTTACGAAGAGATTATGCTGAATCCAAAGTTTTCTATGGGCCGATATCTAGAATGTTTCTTCATATAGGTCTGCAGTAAATAACGGCTCCAGGCTATCCTCCTACCCTATTTTTTAATTCTCTTTTCGTTGGCGTTGCATATGGTACATCGTTAATGTGCAATAAGTCAGTACGATATCATGTCAGGGTTGGTTGGAAAGTTCGTTTGGGTTATTTATTTTTAATTTAATTCTAAATTATGTTGTATTGATTCTAATCCATTATTTTGAAATTTACCTAAATCGTTTTGATGATTTTTGCAGGTACTCCGACAACAATAGTATTATCTGGTACATCCTTCGTAACGATTGAGCCTGTTCCAACAATGGCATTTTCTCCGATAGTAACCCCAGGCAGTATGCGGACATCACCTCCAATCCAGGCATTCTTCTTAATATGTATTGGCTTTGCCATCACCACTCGAATATTTTTTGGCTCGTGATTTACTGTCAACAGACTTGTTCCAGGACCTATCATCACACCATCGTCGATGATGATACTTCCAAGCGACATCATCGTAAGATTGTGATTGATATAAACATTCTTACCGATATGTACTTGAGAAGCACAATCTATATACATGGGCGGAGTGATAAATGAGCCTTCACCTTGAAACCCATTAAAGAGTTCATTTTCTAATTCGTGTAGTCGTTCTTTGTCTAACGGATCTGTCATTCTCAACTCCCAGCAAATATGGTCACATCGATCGATCTCGCCATGGACTTCTCTTTGATAGTCTTCATTTCGTATATCATACGGTTCGCCTTTCTGTATTCTTTCAAAAACATTCATCTTGCTCTATTCTATAGTTATATGAATTTTGTTTGATATTCATTTTTATATTTTATGACCCTGTATTCAATACTTCTTTATCAGCTCCGCAACTTTGTCTTTAATACCGCTCTTTTGACATTCATGGCCATAGATGCTAAAACCTGAAAGCAAATTAGCTTTAGGATAAGCCTTTCTTAAGTCATTATCAGCACTACCGAGTCCGCTGCCCTCGTGTGTAGTAAAGGGAATGAGCGTCTTGCCGTTCAGATCATAGTCGCGAAAGAAAGAGAACATCACTCTAGGATACGTTCCCCACCATACAGGTCCTCCAACATAGATTGTGTCGTATTTGGCGATATTGTCAATCTTCTCTTTATAAGTTGGAAACTCATTGTTTTTAGCCTCCTTTGTGGCAAGTTCAATGAGGGGCTTGTATGCCATATCATAACTCTTGTTAGCAACAATTTCGAATTGGTCTGCACCAGTCAGTTCGCTGATTGCATCAGCCACACGCTTCGTATTGCCTACTTTGATATTGCCTACATTATAGTTTTCGCCTGCATGAGAGAAAAATACTACAAGCGTTTTTGTTCCTTTATTTTCCATGTTGTTACTGTTGTTTTGTGAAACTCGTTTCTGTGCATTGCTTGTACACGATAGCAAAAGTCCTGCGAAAACGGCAATGATTGATAATGCTATTCTCATATTATTATGCATTTAATGCGTAGATTTAAGATATTGTAAGTCGCCGTACCAGTAGCTGGCAGTTGTTCCCCCATCAATGAGGAAATCCGCTCCGGAGATATAACGGCCGCGTGATGACATCAAAAATTCGGCAAGGTCACCAACCTCATCGGGAGTACCTGCACGGTGAACTGGACAGGCTTGAATCATTTTCAAATATCCATCTTTGCGCGGTCCGTGTAGCTCGTCGTTGGCAAGTGGAGTGATGATGATGCCAGGACTGATAGAATTGATAGTTGCTCCCCGTTTACCCCATCGTGTAGCCTCGAACATTACCCTCAGAACATTGCATCGTTTCGAATATTGATATGCCTTTAGCGTATCTGTAATTTGGTCTAAAAATGGAAGTGACATCAGTTCCTCTGTCGGCGTCATCGCAAGTTGGTCACTCTCTTCTTGTGGTAAATTTCCAAGCCGATATCCGCTCTGAGAAGAGATGATGATACCGCTTCCACCTTCAGCAATGACCTTACCTACCTCTTCCAAAAGTACTGCTGTGCCATAAAGGTCGGTCTTCAGAATAATTTCTACCGTAGCCTGCGATGGAGATACTCCCGCTGCATTGATGAGATTGGTAATTTCTCCGAACTGCTGTGCATGAGCTATCATCTGTTTGATTGATTCTCGCGAAGAAAGGTCTGTTTGTATCGTACTTGTCTCAAACCCTGCATTCTCTAGGATTTTTGCTGCTGAACTGGCGTTTGCTTCCTGATAGTCAGCCACTACCAAATGCTTGCCTGCACTAACTCTACGTGCGATTGCTTGGCCTATCGACCCTGCACCTAATAATATAACTACTTTCTTTGTCATACTTGTATCTTGTTTTATTTATCGGGTACAAAATTACAGCAATTAAATGTCGCTATTGTTTCACTAAAAGTGCTGTATCTTTCACTTTTTGCCTAATTCTTTTGCCCTTGTTCTTCTAAAGAACTATTTTTGTTGAAATGTAATAGAGAGAGAAGGATATGAATGATTTCAAAAAGATAAATATCATATATAGCTACGACTTTCAGGAGATTGGTAACCCGAAATATAAAGGCTGGTGTATTCATCTGGTATGTTTGGAAGGAGCAGGCAGTTTTGTATACAATGAACGTCTGTTTCATTTGGTGAAAGGTAATGTGGCTGTTATCGCTCATTCTGAGGCAGTGAGGAATATAGTAGCGACTGAAGATTTGAACGTGGAGATGATCATAGCACCTATGAACGTCTTGGTGAGTCAACTTCCGAAGAACAATCCTAGTATAGGAGGTTGTATTGCGTTGTTTGGCAATCCCATCTTGCCACTTTACACCGTTGAATCAGAGCGTTTCGTCGACGATATTCGTCATATACGCAAGCGTTTAGATGAGGAAGGAAATGTCTTTTATAACGAAATGATGGGCAGCCTGCTCCTCACGATGATGTACGACTTGTTCAATTATCAGGCTAATATGCATGATTTAGCCGATACAACTGATCGGACGTCGTTTGTGGTTAAGGGATTCACCGACCTCTTGGAAACGGGCATTACCAAGACTCAGCGCGATGTGTCCTACTTTGCCTCCCAGTTACATGTATCTACAAAATATCTGTCAAGCACCATAAAACGTATTACGGGTGACAATGTCACTCATTTGATAGACAAATATACTATACCGATGTTAGTAGAGTATCTTCGTGATGATAAGATGTCGTTTACGCAGATTGCCGATGAGATGAACTTTGCTACACTGTCTTACTTCAGTAGATACGTCACTAAGCATCTGGGTATGTCTCCTAAGTCGTATCGTATTTCATTTAGTCCTAAAAGAAATCTTTAGGTAGATTATAAGGCAAAGTGCCTTTCAACATAAATAACTTAAGATGACTAAAAAGATATGATTCAAAGAAAATTAACTGACAAATATAAAAGCAAAAAATTACAGTTTTGTTGATAAAACGAATTAAATGTTGTATACTTGCAATGAATACTTGTGAATTACTTTATAATTTTCGTATTTTCATTATTCTATAGAAAAGATTAGAACTTTGTTACCACATTTATATTAAACATTGCTATGCATAAAACATCCTCTCTGGAAATTTGTCTGAAAGCATTATTATGTTTTCTGTTGACAATCACTCTTTATGCTTGTTCTGGAGAAAAAAAGCATTATGTAATTGGTGTATCACAATGCAGTGAAGATATTTGGCGTAATAAATTGAATGATGAGTTGCGTACAGGAGCTTTTGCTTACGATCAAATAGACTTGCATTTCGTTTCGGCAGACGATAATGACCAGCGTCAGATAGAACAAATCAATAAGTTCGTGGACGATAATGTTGACTTGCTTATTGCCTCCCCTAACCAACTCCACACCATTTCTCCTGCCATCGACCGTGCATATGACAAAGGTATTCCTGTGATTCTCTTTGATAGGAAGACAGACTCGAACAAATATACAGCCTTTATTGGTGCTGATAACCACGAAATAGGCCGTGTAATGGGCGAATATATTGGAACGGTTTTAAAAGGTAGAGGTAATGTGATAGAAATAACAGGACTGCAGACTTCTTCACCTGCTATTGAGAGACATCGCGGGTTTTGTGATGCATTGAAGTTGTTTCCTAACATCAAACTTATTGGTATTGAACATGGCGACTGGACTAAAGAGAGTGGATTCAACGCTATGAATAGATTGCTGCAAAACAGACAGAATATCGATTGTGTGTTTGGACAAAATGACCGTATGGCGATGGGTGCAAGACTGGCTGTCGAAAGAAGAGGTATTAAGAAAAATATCGTTTACGTAGGCATCGACGGGTTGCCTACTCCTGATGGAGGTCTGCACAATGTGGTTGATAGAGAACTGGCGGCATCGTATACTTACCCAACACGCGGTGACTTGGTGATACAGCTGGCTATGAATATTCTGAAAAAGAAACCGTTTAAGAGGGAAAATTATCTCAAGGCTGCAATCGTGACCCCCGACAATGCTCGGGCGCTGCTTATGCAAGTGGACGAGATGAACTATCAACGCTCCAGATTGATAGAAATGCACGATAAGGTTGACCTTTATCTTGCTCAGTATAACCATCAACGAATATATCTGTTGTTGTCGATTATTATACTGTTGCTACTAGTCGGTTTCTTTGTATATGTTTATCGTACAATAGCTTTGAAACGACGTATGACAGAGGAGACAGCAAATGCAAAGTTGCAGTTCTTTACCAATGTTAGTCATGAATTTCGCACACCTCTAACATTGATTGCTGATCCAGTGGAACGCTTACTCAATGATGGGAATATAAGTGACAGTCAACGTTCGCTTTTGCAATTGGCACGTAAAAATGTAAATGTGATGTTGCGACTAGTTGGCGAGATACTTGACTTCCGCAAACTGCAGAATGGCAAGATGAAGATAAATTTCAATACATTCGACTTGGCTGAGCATTTGCGTCAATGGATTACTGGATTTGAATCAGCTGCCGCCACAAAGAAAATCAGTATTTTTTCTGACATACCTCATAATCTGACAGTATGTAGTGATCTAGAAAAGATGGAACATATCTGTTACAATCTTCTTTCTAATGCTCTGAAATATACCTACAATGGTGGCCATATCAATGTGTCTGTTCATGAAAAAGAAGGATTGGTGACACTCACCATAGAAGATAATGGTATAGGTATACCAAAAGATAAACTGCCTCATATATTTGACCGTTTCTATCAGGTGAACAATAGCAATGTTGGAGGTACTGGCATCGGATTGGCATTGGTAAAAGCATACACAGAATTGATAGGCGGAACAGTGAATGTGAAAAGCGTTGAAGGGAAAGGTACAACATTTATCTTGACTATACCTGTAGGTGATGTGAAGGAGATTTCGAGTAGTGAAGATATAAAAGTCGTTGATACAAATTCTGGTGAGACTTTTACCATTGTTGACGAAACAATGGGGAATGAAAATGAGGTTTCTGAATTGAAACGCATTACAAGTCCTGAAACCGAAGAAGAAAAGCCTACTGTACTTGTCGTAGACGATAATGATGATATACGTGTATATATCGCTTCATTACTTGCATCCGATTATGAGGTGAAATATGCCACCGATGGTCAGTCGGGACTAGAAAAAGCTATTAAAGAAGTACCCGATTTAATAATCTGTGACGTGATGATGCCCGTGATGGATGGTTTGGAAATGTGTAACCGTGTGAAAAGGGAAACTGTTACTAGTCATATTCCTGTAATTCTGCTCACAGCTCGCACATTGGAAGACCAACGTGCAGAAGGTTACGACTATGGTGCCGATGCTTATATAACCAAACCTTTTAGTAGCAAGGTATTATTGTCGCGTGTAAAAAATTTATTGGCCAATCGCCGTTTACTGCGTGATGTGTTCAGTCACGGTGATATAATGGACGAAAAACCGAAAGATGCTGAAACTCTATTCATAAATAAATTCCGTAAACAAGTGCAGGCTCAAATGTCTAATCCAGAACTTAATGTGGAGAAGTTGGGTATGGATATGGGGTTGAGTCGCGTGCAACTTTACCGAAAGGTGAAGGCTCTCACGGGTTCATCACCTGTTGAACTTATTCGAATCACCCGACTCAAATATGCGGAGCGTCTTCTTAAATCAAGCGGAAAGACAGTCTCTGAGATTTCTTACGAAGTTGGATTTTCTTCTCCTTCTTATTTTTCCAAATGTTATAAAGATTATTTTGGCATGTTGCCGGGAGAAGTTAAATAAAAGATAAAGGTAAAAACACATTTAATCCGTTGTTAAATCTTTACTGTTTCTGTATTTGACTCTAGATTAATGCGAAATATCGTTCAATTTATACAAGATTTGTTTCATGAACGATTTTTAGTATTCTTGGAAACATACATGTTATTGACTTGATGTGATACAATCTATATTTGCAGCAGAAATAATTTAATGCCAAAACATCAATAGCTTAAACAATTATGCAAAAGAAAAATCTAATTCGAATGTTTGCTGTCATAGCATTATTGTTCGTGAGTATGATTATCAATGCTCAAGAAATCCTTGTAAAAGGTAATGTAATTTCTGCTGCTGACAATGAGACCATCATTGGTGCGTCAGTTAGAGAAAAGGGTACTAAAAATGCTGTCATAACAGATTTTGACGGGAATTTTTCTATTAAAGTTAGTCATTCCGGAGCAATACTCGAATTCAGTTACATCGGTTTTGTTACTCAAAGTATTCCAGCGTCTAACGGAATGAAGGTGGTACTTCATGAAGCAGTGCAAACACTGAAGGAAGTGGTAGTAACAGGTTATATGACTGAGAAAAAGGCTGATCTTACCGGTTCTGTATCGGTCGTAAAAATGAAAGATGTTGCCGACATTCCAACAGGTAATGTACTTTCTAGCTTACAAGGCCGTGTATCGGGTATGAATATCACCACTGACGGTACTCCTGGTGGCACTAACACTTCTACGTTGGTGCGCGGTAAGTCATCATTCCGCGATGGTGCTAATTCACCACTATATGTTATCGATGGTGTAATGACACGTGAAAACCTTTCCTCAATACTTTCTGCCAACGACATAGAGTCGATACAGGTGCTAAAAGATGCTGCTTCAGCTGCTATTTATGGTGCACAGGCTGCCAATGGCGTCATTATTATCACTACTAAACATGCTAAGAAAGGTGAGACTCGTGTAACAGTAGATGCTTCGCTTACAGCTCAAAATTATACTTGTGGTTTCGATATGCTCAATGCTAATGAATGGGGCGAAGTATATTGGCAGGCTTTCAAATATGCTAATAACGGTGCGACACCATCAAGCGAAATTTATGGAAGTGGCAGCAAACCTAAATTACAAGATTATGTGGGACTCAACGGAGTGTTAGTACATGCACAAGATACCAATTGGCGCAAGGTCATCTATCAGACTGCTTGGATGCAGAATTATAATATCAATTTATCAAAAGGCACAGACAATGGTTCAACGACTCTAACTCTGAATTATCTTGATCATAAAGGACTTGTAAAATTCACTGAATTTAAACGTTTCAATACTCGCTTGACAAGTGACTATAAGATTCTCAATGATCACTTGCGCATAGGTGAGAGTATTGCCGTAAACTATTGGACACAGACACTTGAAGATGGTGGTGTAAACGAAGGTGTCATCAAACAACATCCTGCTAAAACGGTCTACGACTCTGAAGGTAATTACAACGATGCCATAAATGATGTACTGGGTGATGCTCCAAATTATCTGCGTCTTCAGGAAAACCAGAAAAATAATAACCACGAATATTGGCGTGTATTTGGCAATGTTTATGCTGAAATAGAACCCATCAAACATCTTGTAATTCGTTCTAATTTCGGTATCAATTACTATAACGAAAATAATAAGGTATGGGAACCAAAATGGGCTCGCGATCAGGTGAATAAACTTACACAGTCGCAAGTCCGTCAAACCGATTGGGTGTGGACGAATACAGCAAACTACAATATCACTCTTGGAAAGAACAATATTACCGCTCTTGCTGGTATTGAGGCAAAAAAGTATGCAAACAAAACAGAATCTGGCTATGGTACAAATCTTGCTATAGAAGATAAAAATTATGTCTATCTAGATGCAGTGACTTCGGGTCAGACTGTAAATGCCAATGCAAGCTATTATTCTATGATATCGCTTTTCAGTAAAGTGAATTACAGCTACGACGAAAAGTATCTACTTTCTGCAACAGTACGCCGTGATGCATCTTCACGCTTGAGCAAAGATAACAATGCTGAAGTATTCCCTTCTTTCTCAGCAGGATGGAGAATATCGAATGAACATTTTATGAAGAACACCACTTCTTGGCTCGACGATTTAAAACTTCGTGCATCTTGGGGTATTAACGGTAACGACATTATTGCCAACGATGCATTTTATAACAAATATCTCGTAAGTTTGAAAGATGCCAGTTATAATCTTAACGGTGATGGTACTACCCTCTCCCCTGGTGCATTTAAAACACGTTCTACTAACCCTGATTTAACTTGGGAGACTACTACTCAAACAAATTTCGGTGCAGATGCTTCGTTTCTGAATTCTCGTCTGAATGTTTCATTGGATTATTTTTACAAGAAAACGAAAGATATGCTAGTAGAACGTCCTTATATTGCTGTAATCGGTGAAGGTGGTTATGCTTGGTACAATGGTGGCGATATGGAGAACAAAGGTTTTGAGGCAACTTTGACTTGGAGAGACCATATTAAAGATTTTAACTACGAGGCTTCTTTTAATTTGTCGCTTTATAAGAATAAGGTAACAGGATTATCGCAAGATATCTACTATACTTTTGGTCCAGGAAATGGTGTTGATAAGACATTGGTAGGACAACCTTTTGGCTCATGGCTTGGATTTAAAACTGACGGTGTATTTCATACTCAGGCAGAAGTCGACGGATATAATAAAAAATATAATGTTGAATTTGGTGCTCCAGGCGTAGGACGTATTAGATATGTTGATGCAAACGGCGATGGGAAAATCAATACCAACGACCGCTCATGGCTTGGCAGTGATAATCCAAAATTCATCGGCGGTCTTAATCTGAACTGCTCTTACAAAGGTTTCGACTTGAGCATGTTCTTTAACGGAATGATACGTGACGCTTTCAATAATTCGAAATATTACACTGATTTATTCCAGTGCTGGACTGGCAACCACTCCACACGGCTTCTCGACGCTATGAAAGCTTATCAGAATTTTGAAAGTACAGGCAACTATAATTGCAAGACACCTGCATTGACAACAGTCAACACTAACAACGAAAATCAAGTATCTGAGTTCTATATTGAGAATGGCAGCTATATCAAACTAAAAACTCTCACCCTTGGCTACACTTTACCACAGTTTTTACTCGGCAAACTGACTCTGCGTAACGCTCGCGTCTATCTACAGGCACAAAACCTATTCACCATTACCAGTTATACTGGCGCTGATCCTGAAGGTCTGGGATATGTTTATCCATTGCCTCGAACATTCTCATTTGGCGTATCGTTCGGATTCTAATCAATATCAACAAAAACAATAAATAATAAAACTATGAAATTAAGATATATATTCTCGGCATGTGTTGCAAGTCTTATGATAGCTGGATGCAATGAAGATAAATTCCTTGACAATCCGCCACAAGCAACATTGAGCGATGAAACAATGACATCGGTTGAAGGTGTAAATCTTTTAATCAACTCTGCTTATGCAGCTCTCGGAGGTCCGGCAGGGCAATCTAACAGTGTATGCTTTTACCCTACCAGTAATTGGAGCTATGGTGAAGTACGTTCAGATGACGCCTATAAAGGCGGCGGTGGCGTAGGCGACGTGAATGAGATCTACAAGATGGAAACATTCGATGTAGATGCTACAAATGGCAATCTCGACGTTAAATGGTATCATCTCTATTGCAGTGTACAGCGTTGTAATTCAGCTTTACGCGTTTTAGATAAAGCTACAGATGAGCAGATTGCAAATCGTCAGATCCGAATAGCAGAGATGAAGGTCCTTCGCGCTCACTTTTATTTTGAGTTAAGCCGTCTGTTCAACAAGATACCTTATTTTGATGAGAATGTAGCAAGCAATGATGCCTATTTGACGATTCGCAACGACCAGTATACGCGTGACGAGATTCTTGGTAAACTGGCAAAGGAGATGCTAGATGCAGCTGAGGTATTGCCCGAGACCCAAAGCGAAATAGGACGTGTGAACAAGTATATGGCTTATGCTTACGCAGCAAAGATTAAACTTTATCAGGCATATAAAGAAGATGAGACTACACATGTAGTCACAGCTGTAGACAAAAATCTGATGCAAGAAGTAGTGAATTTGTGTGACAAACTCATCAACAGTGGTAAATATGACTTGCTAAGCGACTTTCAGGGTCTTGATCTCATTGCCAACGAAAATGGTAAGGAGTCGGTATTCGCCATCCAATATTCAGCTAATGACGGTACTATTAATGGAGGCCGAATCAATTGGAGCAATTTGCTTAATTCACCTGCAGGAGGCAGCCCTTATGGTGGAGATGGATTCTTCTTGCCAAGCCAAGATCTTATAAATGCCTATCAAACTGATGAAAACGGACTCCCTGAATTCGATTATCAGTCGAAAGCAGATTACAGTAAGGTTACTGATAATGGAAATAACACTTATACCCTATCAAATACTACTCCTAATGTGGATCCACGTCTTGACTTTGTAGTTGGTCGTCCGAACATTTCTTGGAAGACATATACAAAGACAGCATGCAATGGATGGGTACGTGACAAGGCTACATACGGATATAACTGTACGAAACGTTTTTGGGTATCTCCAGAAAGTCCTGATATGATACAGGGATGGCCATGGGGCGCAAGTGGAATGAATTGGCAGATAATACGTTATGCAGATGTGTTACTTTGGAAGGCTGAAGCTCTTATTGAGATAGGAAGCGATTTGAATACTGCCCGCAACTTGATAAACCAAGTTCGTCAACGTGCCAAGAACAGTAGTTATGTAAAGGACTTTACTGATAAAAACAAAAATGCTGCTAACTATACCATTGGATTGTATCCGACTGATAATTGGACACAGGATTATGCTCGCAAAGCATTACGCACAGAAATGAGACTGGAAACAGCTATGGAAGGTGAACGCTTCTTCGATTTAGTTCGTTGGGGCATTTCCAGCCAAGTGATGAACAACTTTTTGACAGTTGAGAAAAATAAGCGCATTTATTACGCAAATTCAAAGTTCACCAAAGGTAAAGATGAATATCTGGCTATTCCAAATAACCAATATGGTTTTTCTGGTGGACTGTATGTTCAGAATCCTGGTTATGCTTCTTTTAAGTAAGGAAGTTTTATCGTAGGGACAGTTCATTTACTGTCTCTACGATATTCATTGTTACTTTTTACCATAAAATCAATACCATACCGAAATGAAGAATTACATAATACTATTTTTTTTGTTGTTTACTGCACTCTGTAGTCCAGCTCTTGCTCAGCAAGACGATGTGCTTGTAAACTGTTTAGGTTCTAGTAATACAATAGTTAAAGTTAATGCCAAGGCGCGATTCTTGCTTCTGCCTATTGAGGAACAAGCTCCTGAGGCACATATCAATGTTTTGTTCTGTGGAAATATCGACCAACAAATCAATGTACGACTGGCACAAGGCAAGATTGACTATTACGTGCCGTTCGACTTGAAGAGGTATGAGGGTAAGACGATAGTATTTGATATTACTACAGGAAACGATCGCACTAATGTTCGCGACTCACGGGAGGATGTTTGTTGGAAAGAAATCAAGCAAAGCAACACTTTCGATTCTATCAATGTAGAGAAGTATCGCCCCGCCTTTCACCATACACCTGTTTACGGATGGATGAACGACCCCAATGGAATGTTCTATAAAGACGGTGTGTATCATCTCTATTTCCAGCACAATCCATACGCTTCTGTATGGGGTAATATGAATTGGGGACATAGTACAAGCCGTGATCTCATCCATTGGCAACACCATGCTGTAGCAATTGAGCCTGATGGTCTCGGTACGATATTCAGTGGCAGTGCTGTTGTAGACAAGAATAATACGTCCGGCTTTGGACATGATGCTATCGTGGCTATTTATACATCTGCTTCTTCTACTCAGCGTCAGAGTTTGTCTTACAGTACCGATGGCGGAATGACTTTCTCAAAATATGCATGCAATCCGATTATAATGAGTGACAAAGAATGTAGGGACGACAAAGTGATATGGAATTCTCATACAAACAAATGGAACCTTGTTATGGCAAATGCTTTGGAACATCAAGACTGGTTTTACTCATCATCAGACCTAAAACATTGGACAAAGGAAGGTGCATTCGGTCAAGGCTACGGAGCGCAAAGTGGTGTATGGGAATGTCCTGATTTAATGGAGTTGCCTGTCCATGGAACCAATGAAAAGAAATGGGTGCTCATTGTAAACCTCAATCCCGGAGGACTCTTCGGTGGTAGTGCTACACAATATTTTGTTGGAAATTTCGATGGAAAGCAGTTCGTATGCGACTCTCAACCAAACGTTACCAAATGGATGGATTATGGCAAAGATCATTACGCTACCGTATCTTGGAGCAACGCTCCCGAAGGTCGACATACTGTCATTGCATGGATGAGCAATTGGCAATATGCCAACTCTGTTCCTACTAAGCAGTATCGCAGTGCTAACTCACTTCCACGCGATATCGAACTCTTTAAGGGAGATGACGGTGCATATTATATGAGAACTGTACCATCTCTGGAACTTGGTGCACTGCGTGGCAAAGAAAAGAAATACGGTTCGTTTGATATTAACTGGAAGGTACTTTTAAAGAAACTGCCTGCCGACGCTAATGGATTATATGAAATGCTCATTGATATTGATAATTCTCAAACAACAGATATTATTCTAAGTAATAATGATGGTGACAAGGTGGTAATGACATATAATGCGGAGAAACGCACATTCAGCATGGACCGTCGCAAAAGTGGTATTGTGAATTTCAGTTCTGATTTTCCCTGTGTGACCTCTGCTCCTACTTCAGCCAATTCTCATCAGACCTTGCGTCTGTTCATTGATCGATGCAGTATTGAAGCCTTCGATGGCGACGGTCGATTTGTCATGACTAATCTTGTATTCCCCCACAGTCCATTCACGACAATATCGTTTAAATCAATTAATAAAAGCAGAGTAAAAGATTTCAAAGTTTGGGGGATAAATATCTAATTATACAAATAACAAATAATAATAATAATATAATGAATAAAACTAAATCCAATCTATCGATATTGTTGCCAGTAATGTTGTGTTTCTTCGTTATGGGTTTTGTTGACTTAGTCGGCATTGCATCTAACTTTGTGAAACAAGATCTTGGACTGGCTGATTCACAAGCAAACATCTTTCCTTCATTGGTCTTCTTCTGGTTTCTTATTTTTTCAGTACCAACAGGTCTGTTGATGAATAAAATAGGTCGTCGTAAGACTGTGCTATTATCCATTGCTGTAACCGTTGTGTCTCTTCTCATACCTATTTTCGCTGAGAGTTTCATCGTGATGCTAATTTCATTTTCTCTGCTTGGTATAGGCAATACGTTGATGCAGACTTCGCTTAACCCGCTTATAAGCACAATCATCAAGGGAGACAGATTGGCAAGTACGCTCACATTTGGTCAGTTCGTTAAGGCTATCGCTTCATTTCTTGCACCTATCATCGCATTATGGGGAGCTACAGGTGCGTTACCTCTCTTTGGTCTTGGTTGGCGTGTGCTCTTTCCTATCTATACTGTTATTGCAGTAATCGCTATTTTATGGTTGGGTGCAACAAATATAGAGGAAGAAAAAATTGACGCCCACGTTTCTGGCTTTGGCGAATGTTTTGCTTTATTGCGTAATCCATTTATTCTGTTGTGCTTTCTTGCTATCATGTGCCATGTTGGTATCGATGTAGGTACAAATACAACAGCTCCGAAAATATTGCAAGAAAGGCTCGGTTTCACACTCGATGATGCTGCCTTTGCCACTAGTCTTTATTTTATTTTCCGTACTATCGGATGTCTTACAGGTTCCATTATTCTACAAAAGCTAAGTACAAGAAAATTTATGTTCATCAGCGTTGGACTGATGTTACTCTCTATGATCGGTATGTTGGCTTTTAGTTCACGTATTGTTATCTATGTATCTATCGCACTTGTAGGTTATGGTAATAGTAATGTCTTTTCGATGGCTTTTTCTGAAGCGCTTATTGCTGTGCCTGATAAGAAAAACGAAGTCTCTGGGTTGATGATTATGGGACTTTTCGGCGGTACGCTTTTCCCGTTAGCAATGGGATATGCAAGTGATGCTGTTGGCTCTCAAGCAGGTGCTGTAGCAGTGATGTTGATAGGTGTAATCTTTTTAATTGGATATGCCATTAAACTAAAAAAATAAGACTCATTAAAAATTTAATATATGAAAGAATATGTAGTTGGCATGGGAGAAGCCTTATGGGACATTCTTCCTGATGGTAAAAAAATTGGTGGTGCACCTGCAAACTTTGCATATCATGCATCGCAGTTTGGACTTGATAGTTGCGTTGTTAGTGCAGTTGGAAACGATGAATTGGGTAGTGAAACAATTAAAAACCTTACTTCAAAGGGTCTCAACCTAATGATTCAACAAATACCTTATCCTACGGGAACAGTAATGGTAACACTCGATACTAACGGTGTACCTGCATACGACATCAAAGAGGGTGTGGCGTGGGATAATATTCCATACACGGCGGAATTAGATACATTAGCAAAGAATACGCGGGCCGTATGTTTTGGGTCCTTGGCTCAACGCAGTGTGATATCACGTGAGACCATACACAAATTTCTTGATACTATGCCCGACGGTGGTAATCGTCTGAAAATTTTTGATATCAATCTACGTCAGTCATTCTATAACAAAGAAATCATTTGCGAATCGATGAAACATTGCAACGTTTTGAAAATAAACGATGAAGAACTAGTTATTATTAGCCGTTTATTCGGCTATCCTGGCATTGACCTTAAGGACAAGTGTTGGCTGTTAATTGGTAAATACAAATTGGATATGCTTATTCTTACTTGTGGTGTAAACGGTAGTTACGTTTTCACACCTGGTGGCATGTCGTTCGTGAACACTCCTAAAGTGGAAGTTGCAGATACTGTCGGGGCAGGTGATTCATTTACAGGTTCTTTTTGTGCAGCCATTTTGAAGGGGAAATCAGTCCATGAAGCTCATGAATTAGCAGTAAAAGTTAGTGCATTTGTTTGTACTCGAAATGGAGCAATGCCTCGACTCACACAGGAACTTATAGATGGTGTGGACTAAGATAAATATCTTTAAGGAACGATCGTAAGATAAATCATGTAACTTTGTATCGAGAAATTGGCCACAAATGCGAAGTATACTCATTATAAATTTTAAATACTTCAAATATGTCGCTAATTAGTGATTAAAAATTTCACTCGATACAATTTCATGTGATTGAGCGATATGTTGATAAAGATGACTAAAAATACATGATTCAAAGAAAAGAAATAGGAAAATTAATTTGCAACTATTCAGCAGTAGCAAGTCAGCGCATTTGCTATCTGCTGGTTCCTATGGCATTGGATTCTAAAGATATCGAGTCATGGGCGGTACGATACGGTTATAATATCGTTGTCATACATGGAATGGATTGGGATAATGATTTAACGCCATGGCAAGCTCCTGGGGTACTGCCGCGCGACAAAGATTTTCTTGGTATGTCGCGAGAATTCCTTCAACTTCTGCATGAGCGTGTTATCCCCACTATTGAACAATCATTGTCGATAAGTCCATCAACTGAGAGAACGCTGATAGGTATCTCTTTATCGGGACTGTTCGCTATATGGTCTTGGTTAGAAAGCAATGATTTTACAAATATCTGCAGTATCTCTGGTTCTTTTTGGTACGATAACTTTCCTGAATGGGTCGAGAGTAAAAGTATGATGGAAAAGAACGGCTGTGCATATTTCTCATTAGGCGATATGGAGGGGAAAAATACTAATACGCGTTTCTGTACCGTACAGGAAGACACTGCTCGAGTAATTAATTCACTCCATAACTCAGGAATAAGGACGATGTTCGAACAGACTTCTGGAACGCATTTCGCCCCGATTCTGCCACGAATAGAGAAGGCGTTTGAAGGACTGGAAAAAATGAGAAAAGCTGAATGAATATTGAAGAATTTCGAGACTATTGTCTTTCACTGCCTGGAGTAACTGAAAAGATGCCTTTCGGTGCGTTTCGCTCTGCAAAGGATATTTTAGCCTTTTATGTTAAAGGAAAGATTTTCTGCTTCTTTGATATTGGGAAGTTCGATTTGTGTACCATCAAATGCAATAATCCCGATGAATATGCCGAAAATTATAGTGCCGTTGTAAAACCTTTTAATATGAATAGCAAATATTGGATAGGTCTACGTTTCAATGATGATATGCCTGACGAGACAGTCAAACAGATGGTAAAGCTTTCGTATGATATCGTCAATTCCAAAAAATAGAAAGCCAATTAAATTGTGTTTTCTCTTACGTGAAAATATTCGCTTATGACTTTCTTTCTCTGTTTATCAGCCATACACCAGAGAAAACAAATAGGATTGCAACGCCTTGGCTCCATTTGAAGATTCCGATACCCATTAATACGCTTACTGCTACTGCCACAATAGGTTGTACATAGTTGTATATGCTCACAATAGTAGGTGTGAGTGTTTTAAGGGCTTTCATTATAATGAGATAGCCAAGGAATGTTCCGAAGATGATGACATATCCAGTTTCTAACCATGCTGTTGTTGTTATGGCGGTAAAATCGGTATGGAGCACATGCCAGAATGTGAACGGCCAGATAAGGATTGTTCCCCAAAGAAACAACCATTTGTTGGCCGTGAAGACACTATACTTCTTGGTGAAATTAGTAAAAAGAATGAGGAAAAGAGAATAGAATGTTTGCGATGCTATTACAATGAAGTCACCCCATATATTTCCAACCTTACCGTCGCCCGCTTTGACACTTGTCATGATTAACATCAAAGCACCCGTACAACCAATGGCTATGCCAATAACTTTCTTCCATGTTACAGATTCCTTTAATATAAGAAATGATAGTATCATGGTGATGATAGGTGTAGCTGTTGTTTCAATACTGGCATTACCCGGCGATGTGAGTTGCAATCCTACCATAAAGAGACATTGATTGAGAATGAGGCCCAATACAGCAGCTCCCGCAAAAAGGAACTTATCTTTCAGGGGCACTATCTCCTTTTTCACAAAAAGGGATGCTGTCCAGAAGATGATGCATGTTCCAAGTACACGGAACGAGATGAGATTGATACTGTCGATTCCGTGTAGCATAGCGTCCTTCCCCAGTGGTGAGAGCAGTCCCCAGAAAATGCATGCACATAGCATACATAAGTGAGCGCTCAGATTCTTATGATTCTTCTTTTTTGTCATGGTTTTTATGCTTTATCATCATTATAGCTTCAAAGAATAAAGCATCATTTGATTAAGGATGCAAAGGTATCCTTATCCTAAAAATAAGCCATTGTACAAAGTAGAATATATATGGTAAAATAAGGAAATTGATTCATTTTTACCCTATATTCAATTATATAACAGGCAGTATTTCTCAATATTACAATTATATTCTTACCTTTGTCAATCATGAACATGGACAATAATCTACCACACCACCCTATCAAGTCTGACGTAATAACGAATGACGATTTTGAATTGGAGCAGATGCCGCAATTCTTTGATGAGAATGGAGAACATCCCTTTCGTCCGCATATCCACAGCTTTTATCAGATTGTGTGGTTTATCAGAGGCATTGGTAAGCATTATGTCGACTTCCGCGAATATCCCGTAGAGGATAATATGTTGTTTTTTGTCTCTCCGGGACAAATTCATTGGTTTGATAAAAACTCACATTTTGATGGAATCATCATACATTTCAATGAAATTTTTTTATCCGATGAAGAGCAAAACGACAATATATTCTTAAAGTATAATATCTTCAATGCCTTCGATGCCAAGCCATGTTTTAAAGTGTGCGATACATGTGCTCAATCTCTTTCTAATATTATAGCTGAAATACAAGAAGAACTTACTCATAAGAATGATTTTGCTCATTCTGAGTATTTGAACCATTTGATTAAATTGTTTCTCATTCAGGTACAGCGAATGGGGAAACGAGAAAGTAACATGCAGCTGCAACCGAATAACAACGTCCACCGAACTTTTGTGAAGTTTCGTCAGATGATAGAGAATCACTATCGTCGTATTCATACTGCCAAGGAGTATGCCTTCTATATGAACATCACAACAAAAACCTTATACAACAATGTGATGGAAGTTGCACATATCACTCCTTTGCAGATGATTGATGATCGCATCATCCTTGAATCTAAGCGCATGCTAAAACATACGAGTCTGAAAGTGAAAGAAATTGCTTATCAGCTAGGTTTTGAGGATCCTTCTTATTTCGTGAAATTCTTCAAAAAACATGCTGGCTGCCTACCGCTGGAATTTCGCGACAGCAATGTAGATGATATGGTCAGTCGGAAGTAATCGAGGAGCATTGCGTGTGTAACTGTTCACTATTAGAGTTTTTCCCTATATTCTGTCGGTGTCATACCTGTCACTCTCTTGCAATATCTTGTAAAATGAGAATTACTGGAAAAGTGCATACGGTCGGCTATGTCGGTGAGAGAAATGCTTTTATCGTTTAGAAATTGTATTATCTCAAAGGCCGCATAATATTCTATCCAAGTAGAAGCAGGCTGATTACTTACGTCCTGACTTATCTGAGAGAGATATTTTGGAGTGATGCAGAGTTCTGAAGCGTAGAAGGCTACATCGCGATTGGTTATGCTATGTTTCTGGGCAAGATTCAAGAAATGGATGAAAATGCGTGCTGAATTGTCATCGGTCTGCATATTTTGTATCGACGTAGAATATACGTCCCAAATATCGAAAAGGAATATTTGGAATACCCTGCCGATAACGTCATCATAGAATAAGGCATTTTCGTTGGCAAGACGATTACGGAACTGAAGAAAGTCATCGTTCAAGTATTCTAAAGCCTTATTGTTGAGCGGAAACACAGGGTTCATCTTGATGAAGATATATCCCTTTGCAGCCCATATCATTTCGGGATTGTACAGTCCAAGGAAATCGGATGATACCAATAGAAAATCAGCTTCGAAATCATCTGAATAGCTCACATCAACAATGGTGTTGCTCATTTGCCAGATCACAAAGTCGTTGCGCCCTGCCGTGTGCATCTGCCGGCGGTCGGAGAAAGTCATCGAACCATTACGCACGATGATATGTATGTGATAATCGCTTATGTATTCGGATGGGCGGCACGCATCTGACTTTGTATTTAATAATCTAACCTTTTTCATATATCTTATAATAATTTCCATTAGCAAATATAAAATAAATCTCCTGAATACCAATGAATTTATTCAAATATTACGTTTTATCTTTCACATTTTTCTGTAATCTGTAAAATGTGAAAAACGGGAGGTAAAATTTGTATCGAAGATAATTTATCCTCATTATACATTTGTGCCTGAAAACAATAAAACTTAGTTATATGAATATGAAACAAATGTTTTTAATGGCAGCTCTCACATTTGGAGCTGGTGGTGGTGCAGCAGCACAAAGTAATACAACAAAAGCTGGAGTCCCGATGCTGACGCTCAACAACGGAGTACAGATGCCTCAGTTCGGACTTGGCGTCTATAGTTTGAAAGAGGGTGATGAGACATATAATTCGGTGCTCACAGCATTGAAAGATGGTTATCGTCACATTGATACGGCTCATGCCTATCAGAATGAACGAAGTGTAGGTCGTGCTATAAAGGATAGTGGTATCCCTCGCGATTCAATATGGATTACGAGTAAACTATGGCCTAATGAATACGGTGCGGACGTGACTCAAGAAGCAATTAGGAAAATGTGCAAGCGATTAGGTGTTGATTATATAGATATGGTATATCTTCATCAACCCGTGGGTGATTATATCGGTGGATGGAGAGAATTGGAAAAGGCGCAGAAAGCTGGTATCATCAGAGCCATTGGCATCTCTGATTTCGACGTGAACGACTCCATCTTCAATTCGCTTGTGGAGCATGTTGATGTCATTCCGCAAACTATTCAGATAGAGTGTCATCCGTATGCTCAGCGAAAGCATTGGCAAGAGGTGTGCAAAAGACATCATATACAGATAGAGTGTTGGTTCCCACTGGGTGGACGCGACAGTCATGGTGAGATTCTACGTGACCCTGTAATTAATGATATAGCAAAATCTCACGGCAAAACAGCGGCACAAGTCATTATTCGATGGCACATCCAAAAGGGCTTCTCTGTAATTCCTGGAACATCTGATCCTTCGTATATTAAAGAGAATATCTCTGTTTTCGACTTTCAACTCACCGATGCTGAGATGGCACGTATTGCAGCTTTGGATAAGGAAAAACGTTATTTCAATATGCCGTATGAAGAGCAAAAGCGAATGTTTGGTGGATTCAAACTTTGGGATTAATGGCGAAAAAGGAATAAGATTAAGGAGTATTAGGTAAACATATAATATGAGCAATATCTTTGATAAACTCCCTTCAGGAGCACCTGTTAATATGATGGACGGGGAATATAAGCCTGTTATCGAGTATATGCAGAAAACGAATTTGTTGAACTTTAGAATAAACAGTACAATACCGACAATGAATAATCTTCGGCCGCTGGAAGAAGAATTCTTTGAAGGAAATCTCGATGAAACATCATTCATCTCAACCCCTTTTCATATTGATTTTCCAAATCAGATGAAGATTGGCAGAAGAGTTTTTGTGAATCATAGCTTTACTTGTATGGCGATTGGTGGCATCACTATCGGAAACGGGACAATGATAGGCCCTCACGTCATCATTACCACAGACAATCACGATTTGCGTAACAAAATGATTCTTGTGTGCAAAGGCGTTGTGATAGGCGAAAATGTATGGATTGGTGCTGGAGCAAAGATTCTTCCGGGCGTACATATTGGCGACAACGCTGTGGTGGGTTCAGGTGCTGTAGTTACTAAAAATGTGGAAGCAAATACCGTAGTGGCAAGAGTTCCAGCTAAATTTATTAAGAACATTTAAAATATTATCAAGATGAGAACATTATTAATTTCAGCACTGATGCTTATGACAATGAATATTGCATCAGCACAAACAAGGAAGAGCAATACTATGACGCTTGAGCAATTAAATGATGAGAAACAGATTCGCGACATAGTAAATGAATTTGCCAATCTAGCCGATGTGAAGGATGCTAAGGCTCAAGGCGAATTATTTTTACCCGACGGTAAGATAGAGTTCCAGATGGGCATAGATGGTCAGATACACAATATTATTGGTCGTGAACCTATTGTTCAAGCATTTGCGGCAACCATCAATCCTTGCAAGGCTGTTTATCATATCAACGGTCAACATGTGATTCATCTCAATGGCAATAAGGCAACTGGTATCGCTTACTGTCAGGCTACACTTGTAAGGGATAACAATGGCAAAGACATGGCTGTAGTGAATTCCGTACGATATACCGATCAATACGAGAAGCACAATGGTAAATGGTATATTGCTGTCCGCCGCACCACTTTCATGATTACGGATTCTCATGAGATTTCGAATATGCGATGAAAAGATAAAGACAAGGATGAAAGCAGATATATGATAAACGAAATAAAAAGATAATTATGAAAAAGTTAACATCAATAATTATAATCTGTTTTGCACTTTTGCTCTCATGCTCTAGCAATGCACAAAAACGAAATTCACAGAATAATAGTAACAACATGGAAAATAAAGGAACAAAGACACTTGTAGTGTTTTTCTCTCATGCAGGGGAAAACTATAATGTAGGTAATATCAAAGTAGGATAGATTAATAGTTAAAAATAATAAATAGATAACAGATATTTCAATAGAAATTTGTTGGAATGATATGATGTTCGTAGTTTTGCGAACAACAAACAATAACATGGAAGATATTAAGAAGGATTATACTATTGATCAGGAGCGGATAGCTCGCTTTGCTAAGGCTTTGGGACATCCCGCCAGGATAGCCATACTTAACTTTCTAGCTAAGCAGGATACTTGCTATTTTGGGGATATTCACGAAGAACTCCCTATTTCAAAGGCCACCGTATCGCAGCATCTGAAAGAATTAAAGGAGGCTGGACTGATTCAGGGCGAAATAGAGACTCCTAAAGTGAAATATTGCATCAATAAAGAGAACTGGATGATAGCTAAGCAGATGTTTAACAAGTTCTTCTGTGATTGTGCATGTAAAAAAGATACTTGCTGTTCAGATTGAATTTTATTTTGAATATAATGTTCGTTGTTTTACGAATTACGAAATAATAATTTTATAAATTAATTAAATATGGAGATTAAAGTATTAGGAACAGGTTGCAGCAACTGCAAGGCTCTGTATGCAACCGTTGAAAAAGTGATTAAAGAAATGGGTATTGATGCTTCTCTGACTAAAGAGGAGGATATGGAAATAATACTCAACTATAATGTAATGTCGTTGCCAGCATTGGTTATTGACGAGAAAGTCGTTGCTAAAGGCAGGATATCGGAGAATGACGTTAAGAGATTGTTAAGTGATATAAAGTAAGAATACATGAGAAGATTTGTGTTATTGACATTGGTGGCTCTGCTGTGTTTGGGTGGGGCTGCATTTGCACAACAGAAAAGAGTTGTTAAGAAGGCTTCGCCGAAATCAATTGTTGAAGTCTTGTATTTTCATGGTAAACAGAGATGTCCTACATGTATCGCTATTGGTGACAATTCGAAGGATGTGGTGTACAAAGATTTTTCCAATCAGGTAAAGGCTGGACAAGTGAGATTCAAAGAAATAGATATCTCAACATCTGAGGGAGAGAAAATCGCTGACAGATATCATGTAACATGGTCATCTTTGTTTGTTAACCAATGGAAGAACGGAAAGGAAAAACGTAATGATATGACTCGATTCGGCTTTGAGAATGCTCGCAGTAATACAACGGCTTTCCGCACGGGACTGAAAAATCAGATTAATCAGCTCTTAAAGTAGTACGTCATATTATGGAGTTCTTACAGAATATTTTGGATAATAGTAATATCCCTATCGTTACAGCTTTTGTGCTCGGACTGTTGACAGCCATCAGTCCGTGCCCTTTAGCAACAAATATCACTGCTATTGGGTATATTAGTCGTGATATAGAGAGTAAACGACGTATTTTCTGGAATGGGATTCTGTATACGGTTGGACGAATCATTGCGTATTCCATACTAGGAGCAGTTCTTATTTATATCCTACATGAAGGTGAAGATATGTTTTTCATCCAAAAGAATGTAAGTAAATGGGGAGAGATACTCATTGCACCAGCTATGATTCTCATTGGGCTCTTTATGCTTTTTGGCGACCGTCTTCATCTACCCAAATTTGGCTTTTCAGGTAATATGGAATCGGACAAATTGAAAGGAATATGGGGAAGTTTATTTCTAGGCATGCTCTTTGCCATGGCTTTCTGCCCTACGAGCGGTATACTATATTTCGGTATGCTCATACCTATGTCGGCTCAGGCTACAGCAGGGTATTTCCTTCCAATTGTATTTGCTCTCGCAACTGGTCTTCCTGTGATACTTGTGGCATGGTTCCTGGCTTACAGCGTGGCAGGGGTCGGAAAATTTTATAATCACATAAAAGTATTTCAAAAGTGGTTCAATAGAGTCGTTGCTATTCTATTTATATTGGTAGGACTCTATTATGCATATACATTTTATTTGTAGAACTTAGATATTAATTTATTATGTTACAACAATTTGCCGACTGGTTGGCATACAGTCTGCTAGGGCTTGACGCGCAAACGCGTTTAGGTTCAGCTGTCGATTTTTTCTTTTATGATACTACAAAGATACTTATCCTTCTGTTTATTATCAGCTCCATTATGGGGGTTATTAATGCTTATTTCCCCATAGACAGATTGCGCACATATCTTACTACACACAAACTTTACGGACTTCAGTATTTTTTTGCATCGTTGTTTGGTGCCATTACTCCCTTCTGTTCGTGTTCATCGATACCGCTATTTATAGGATTTGTGAAAGGTGGTATCCCTTTAGGTGTGACCTTCGCTTTCCTCATCACCTCTCCTTTAGTCAATGAAGTGGCTGTTGCGATGTTTCTTGGTACATTCGGGTTGAAGATAACGATTATTTATGTTATTAGTGGTATGTTGCTTGGAATGATAGGTGGTTTTGTGTTGGGCAAGATGAAGCTAGAAAATTATCTGAGCGACTGGGTGAAGAATATTCAGAAGACATCTGAGGCAGAAACGGCTAGATGGGAAGCTGAGAAAGTGTCATTTATTCATCGTTTGCCGGGTATCCTCAAAGAATCGTGGGGTATCATTAAAGGTGTACTTCTATATGTTATTATTGGTATTGCAATTGGTGGTGCTATCCATGGATATGTACCCGAAGGCTTCTTCCAAGAGTATATGTCGAAGAGCAGTTGGTTTGCCGTGCCGTTGTCAGTCGCATTAGGAGTACCGATGTATGCCAATGCAGCTGGTATCGTACCTGTGATTGAAGTCTTCGTTGCAAAGGGTGTGCCTATCGGTACGGCTCTCGCCTTTATGATGGCAGTTGTAGGACTTTCGTTACCCGAAGCTACTTTGCTTAAAAAAGTGATGACATGGCGTTTGATAGGGATATTCTTTGGCACGATTACGTTGTTCATCATTTTACTTGGGTATTTGTATAATGTGATATTATAAAGATGAAAATATTAATATTATGCACTGGTAATAGTTGTCGCAGTCAGATGGCACAAGCTTTTTTATCGTCGTTTGACAGTACATTGGATGTTTTTTCAGCAGGGACAAATCCTGCTGAAAAGCTAAATCTGATGGCTATTGCCGTAATGAAAGAAGTAAATATCAATCTTGAGGGCTATTATCCGAAGGATGTGAAACTGTATTTGAATGAGCCGTGGGATTATGTGATTACTGTGTGCAATGGTGCGAATGAAATCTGTCCGATGTTCTACGGAAATGTGAAGCATCGCTTACATTTCGGTTTCGACGATCCTGCTCGTGTCACAGGAAATGTAGAATATGTGATGGGCGAATTCAGAAGAATCAGAGACGAAATAAAAAATAAATTCTTCTCGTTTTACGAGAATGAGATAAAAAAGGTGCAAGAACTTTCTCAATGTTCATGTGACGACAAATAGAAAGAAAAACAATTATGAGTAAATTATGGTATCCAATGATTAACCAAAGCAAGTGCGTTGGTTGTATGACTTGTTATAATATGTGCAGGCAAGGGGTGTTCGCTATTGAAAATGATAAACCTAAAGTTATTTACAGAGAAGGCTGCGTTGAAGGTTGTCATGGCTGCGGTAATATTTGTCCCCAAGAAGCTATTGTATATTCAGGCGATTTTATGAGGGTTATTAAATGTTCGTGTCATGATGATTAATTTTAATGCATTAAGGCGTTTAGTCTGCTTGCTTATTTTGCAATGCGGCTGTATGACATTATTGTTTGCACAAAATCAGAAAGTTATTGATACAGACTTTTCTAAAGGTCAGCTCGTGAATATTCAGAACATCAGATATAAGGATCTGGTAAAATTTCATGGGCACTCTTGTGATGGTTTACTTGAGGGAATGCAAGCGTTACAACTTGGACTGAAGGTTTTATATCCGAATGGGATAGTCGACAGGACAAATACTCGTGTTGTGAGTAATTCTTCTCCATGTCTGACTGATGCAGCTATATATTTAACTGGTGGGCGATATCAATACAACACTTTTTATGTGGATAATAATATCCCTGGTATATACATTATTCAGCGAATTGATAATGGGAAAGCTGTAGTTGTAAGCAGAAACGAAAATGTGAAACCCGCAAATATAGATATTATGGGTAAAAAAGCAATTGCTAAAGAACTATCATATAACCAACTTAGAAAGTTGAAACAACTGGAAGATGAGTATGCAAAAAAACTAAGGAAAAGCGAACCGCAATCAAACTTTACAGTGAAAGAGTTAATTAATTATATATGGAATCCACAACTCAATTCTTCTTTTATCAAAACAGATATAATTAATAAAAATGTAAAATGAAAAAGTTAGCTTTCTTAGACAGATATTTGACTTTATGGATTTTCATTGCCATGTTTATAGGCGTTGGCATTGGATATATTTATCCTGGAATTGTGAATTTCTGGGGACATTTTGAAGTTGGTTCTACTAATGTTCCTTTGGCTATTGGATTGATATTGATGATGTTTCCCCCTTTAGCGAAAGTGAAATATGAAGAACTAGGTCATGTCTTTTCAGATAAGAAAGTGCTGCTGACATCACTAATATTCAATTGGATAGTAGGGCCTGTATTGATGTTCGTACTCTCTGCCTTGCTCCTATCATCACACCCTGAATACATGTACGGGTTAATCATGATTGGCTTGGCGCGTTGTATTGCTATGGTACTTGTTTGGAATGATCTTGCAAAAGGTAGTGGAGAATATGCCGCAGGGCTTGTTGCACTCAATAGTATTTTCCAAGTGCTCTTCTATTCCGTCTATGCCTATTTCTTTATTTCTATATTCCCAGATTGGCTTGGCCTGCCTTCGACCGATGCGGTGCGAAATATAACGATGGTAATGATAGCTAAAAGTGTACTTATCTATCTCGGCATTCCCTTCGCAGCAGGTTATCTAGTCAGAAGATTACTTATTCACATTAAGGGCAATAACTGGTATTATGACCGATTCGTACCAAGAATCAGTCCGATAACGCTAATTGCACTGCTCTTCACTATTATTGTGATGTTTTCGTATAAAGGTGAATACATCATAAAACTTCCTCTCGATGTGATGCTTATTGCTGTTCCGCTAATATTCTATTTTGTTATTATGTTTTTTACATCATTTTGGTTTACAAAACGTATAGGTGTACCCTATGATAAGTCTGCATCGATTGCTTTCACCGCAACAGGCAATAATTTTGAACTAGCTATCGCCGTTTCCATTGCAGTATTCGGTATTAGTTCTGGAGAAGCATTTGCAGCAGTCATTGGTCCTTTAATAGAAGTACCTGTGTTGATTTTGCTGGTAAAATTTGCATTGAGACATAAGAATTGATATTAGTGACTTATAAATCGACTCGAACTTCTTTTGCATCTTGTGTACTATCTTTCAATCGATGAAGCTCCCATTTCAATAATAAAGACGATATATCGTTCAGAAACACCTGATTCCTTACAATAACTTCAAATGATATTGAAGAAATTGAATTAAAAAAAAGCCCACATATTCATGTGATATGTGGGCTTTTCAAAAATAAGTTTACTCGCTTATCGCATTATATTATTTAGTTACGCAACTTTCTACCCACGAGATGAAGTTTGAATCGGCGTCGCCGCTATCTTCGGCTTGTGTATGAGCAAGTCCCCAAATCGTTTCGAAATCTACACTCTTTACAGTGCTAATATTCTTCAAGGCAAGGGCGAGGTTAATTTCTGTGCAAAGGGAGGTGTCACCTTGGTCGATACCTGTACGTATTCTCCAGTAAGGAGCTACGTCGCTGCTTCCGTTTCCGCCTCCACTATAGTAGGTGCTGTTGTCCACAAGGTAATAGAGAGGAGTATACATATTGAGTCGGGTTTGAACACTCTTGCCAAGAGCATCAGTATTCGCAAGACAAGTGGTGAATGAGGAATAGTAGCTCGAGGCGTAGGTCTTCACGATATCTGCCAAGTAAGAGTCGAAATGGCCTGCTGTTCCTGCGATTCCCATCAGTGTATTCTCGGGGTTGGACATACTGGCGTATCCGTCGAAGGCACCTAATCCTTTCGACGCTTTTTTGTATGCCGATACGAAAGCGTAGAGAGCCGAACTGTCAGTAGTAGAATAAGAAGAAACGCTTGCATTGTTGTACTTATTGTTGCGCGTTACAGCATCGTTGATGACGCTCATCACATATTCATAATAAGAGCCTTTCTGATAATATCCGTTCGTTGTGGATGAGAGGGTAAGAGCCGTGTTAGTGGTAGGGTTCTTCAGCCCGATAGCATTGATATAGGTAGCAAATTCAGCGGCAAGAGATTTGCTGATGCTTTGGTCTGTACTGCTCAGTGAACTCCGTGTCAGTCCCATATTCCACTCATAAGCTTCGTCCGCTTGGTCGAGATTGGTGATAGGGCACCAACACATACTTCCGCAGATATTATCTTTATAGTTACTTTCTGCTCCTATGGCTGTGAGGTAGTCGTTGTACAGACTGCTGTTCCCTGATGAGCCGAGGATGGCACTCTGTGCTCCTCCCCCGCTATGTCCGAAGGAGAAGATACGGTCTGTATTGCCTGGCACTGCTTTCTGTGAGGCTTTCAAATAACGGAAGTATCTGACAGCAGCTTTCAGGTCAACGACTCCCAAAGGTGCACCATGTGTTTTGCCTCTCATTCCAGACCAAAGATACACGAAACCTGCCTTGGTAAATGTAGATACAGAATTCGAGAAACCCGATGGTGCTGCTTGTGCTGCATAGCCCGGTGTATTGACTGGAACGACAACAGGTGCAGTTGATGCTGTGTATCCGTTAACAGTTGCCGTTGTGTTGATGGTGCATGTATAAGTTCCGTCCGAATTAGATGTTGCGTTCATATAAGAACCAGGCACAAAGATGCCCATCTGTTCGTAGCCGCTGTCGGCAGGTTTTGAACAATAATATAATCCTACGATGTAATAGACATCTGAGCTAGAGTCGTATTTCCATTTCCCGCTAATACTTGATTCGAAGGAAATAGTAGAGGAAGATGAGGAAGAGGAACTCGAACTGTTGTTGTTCATTCCTTCTGAATCTGTAGGAGTAATTTCATCGTTTTCACTTGAAGTGCTGCAGCTTGTAATCACACCGAGCACTAGCAAGATTAGCATATTTAATCTTAAATGTTTCATATTGTCACCTATTTATTATTGTAACAAAAGTAGAGACTGAAGTTATATCTTGAAATTTTTTTCAATTAAATGAGGAATTTCTTTTGTAAATTCCTTTATTTTTATTGTAATTTTCATCGGTAACGAAATATAATACAACATTCTCACTACTCAATTCTCTACTAGTTTCCCGCTCTCAGTTATCAGTCCTTTCTTCACCCAACTCTTACACCATAACCCGCTGTGGATTAAGTCGATTGAGGTGTAGTATATACAACGCCGTGAGAAAAGGAGGTGAAAATCGTGTCTACAGTAGCTTCCTGACACGATATAAGTAACCGGCCTTATACCGATATTTATTGACACTCGTCATTGTCGATTCATCTACAAATATTTTTACTTCAGCTTTATGATTTTGTCCTTATAAGAGGCTGATTTTATCCTTATGATTTCGTATCTTTGTCGATAGAAAACAGAAGTATCGCGAGTGTGCGATATTCGTCGCACATGTGTGAGACGTTCGTATCACCTATGTGATACTTTTGTCTCACGAGTGTGATTCTACTAAATTTCAGTGAAACTTTAAACCTAAATAACTAACGAATGGGAACAATCAACTACAGCTGGTACAATACCCCCAGCCAGAAGAAAGGACAGAAGTCGTATCATGTGAGAATATCGAAAGCTCAAACGATGCAATTCGATGAAGTAAGCAAGGAACTGGAACAGACAACGATGGCGACCGAGGCAGATGTGAAAGGCATTGTCGAAGGACTGTCGTATCTGCTTGCCCACCGACTTTCGTCGGGCACGAGTGTACATATCGAAGGCATCGGCTATTTCTCGTTGAGCATCGCAGCTCCGACTGCCGACGATCCGTCGAAAATCAATGCCCGGCAGATAAAAGTGCGCACAGTGAAATTCCGTCCCGAGAAGAAATTAATCAATGAGATTGTCGAGAACGTATCTTTTCAGAAATCTGCGACCTGCGAACGCTCCGTTACCCTGAACAAGAAATCGGTGCAACGACTGCTGAAAGATTTTCTCGAGATTCACGACTGCATTTCGGCAACAGAGTTCCGCTTTCTGATGAACCAGACACGGGCTACTGCTTATCGCCGACTTCGCGAGCTGTGCAAAGGACCTTTTCCTACACTCATCAAGATGGGCGGACCGCACTCGTCGGTATATAAACTGAACCCTAAGCTGTCCATCGATTGACATCGAGAAGGATTCTTAATTAAGTGTCCTTTGAGATATCAAATTCTGCAACTATAGGGATTAAATCTATGAGTATTCTTAATAAGGGGTCTCAGCAAATAACAGCCCCAGACTACTCCCCTACCCTGATTTTAAGGACTTCTTTCGCTGGCGTTGCATAGGGTACATCATTAACCCGCAAAGAGTCAATGCAATACAATGTCAGGGTTGAGTGGAAAGAGGAGAAAGAAAGAAGCAAGAAATCGAATACCTTTACATCACAGTAGGTAAGACAAAATTGAATCGGAACGCTGTTTTTTATTAATGAAAAATGTATCTGTCGAGAAAGTTATGATATAACTTACAGCATTCTTTGGGAATATTAAGCCATATTACAAGGGTATTGAACTGACCACATCATACATATATTTGGACACTAATATTTATTTTTAAGCATCATATTCACTCATCCTCATAGAAGTTATTCGACCGTTTTCAGTAGTAATAGTAATGGAAAGAGTCTGGTTATATGCGCTCTGATGTAGAAGCAATGCGGCGGTGTCTGTACCTTGTATTCTGGCAATTTGAATTTCTATAGGATTTGAATGATTCTCTAAATGATGAAACTTAGCCTTAATATAATCCATATATTCATGTCTACTTGACATTTCATAAAACACTGCATCAGAAGTATAATGGAAATCCTTGTCTAAGTAAGGTCCAATAATGCTGACATCTAATTTTTGCCAACTTTCAGCTATCTTTTGAATTAATTGAGGTTGAGATAAAATCTGAGGCAAGACAGGATTGAATTCATTCAATAAAGAAATGGTCTCATATTTAGCAGCAAAGGTAGAACCGCATAGATTCTTTTGTCCATCTGTTTCGAAACACCAAAGATCACCCACAACTAGTACTGGCAATATGTTTCTTTTAGCAACCATCTTATTGACAAACTTAATGTCTATCCTTGATACATCTTCTTTTCTTGGCATTACAAAAAGCCAATTTTCACGGTCATCTCCACCCATATTATATATAATATCAGGAGATTTTTTTAATGAAGATTTAAATAGACTATTAATAAATCCAGTGGCATTGCCAATATAAGACCAACCTTCTTGACCGACTTTCTTAACATTCGAGCTACACTGAACAAAACTCTCATATAATGTATCTACAAGAAATTGTTGAAGAGTATCTGGGGACATTTCATTCCCTTTGACGTCTCCATCACCACACTTATGTGTATAGAGATATGGTTCACCGTTTAAAATTAATCGCATCATAATGTATAATTATTACATGTATTATTTAAATGTATGATTTGATGATACATCACCGTGAGGTGATGGAATGCCCATTTGACATCTTGCGTTTTTAAAAAAAGTCGACTCATTTTTACCATAAAGCTAGCAAGTTGCATCGTTACCATTTTAATTTTTGATTGCAGTATTCCTGCCAGTTCTTTTCCAAATTTATTTTGGTATTGGGGTCAAACATTGTGGCGTGTAAGGTGCTTTGGTGGGGATTCCAATTACCGCATATCACACCATCCGAGGCAATTACGGGGTAAAAGATGCCACTCTTGTTGTGCGCATGATGGCTGTGTTCGGGGGCAAGAACCACATCACGGCTTTTATATCCTATCAGATACTCGTCGAATGGCGGCAGCAACAGTGTGCAGCCTTTTCGAAAGCCATGGGTGCGGCAGCCATCGAGCATGTAAAAATGACGGTCTTTCCAGGTTTCGGTGCGTAGCTTTTCGCCCAACAGAAGGATGCCTCTCTTGCAATCGCCTGTGTTAAGTCCAGTCCACCATACGAAGTCGTCCAAGGTGGCGGGACTATGGCTCTGGAAATATTTAGTCGTCAGCCGGGCCAAAGCTTCATCTCTGCCTATCGGTGCAACCGTCTTTACCTTTTGAGAAGCAAGACAATAGGTCGCTTTGCTCGGGTGAAGATTGCCGCTGACCAAAGACCCAGTGAGTTCGGCCATCCGAATATGGTATGAAATGCGATGGTCGTCCATGTGTATTCCGTTCCTAACCAAAGCATCGGCAATGTCTTCTTTTGTCACGTCGGTCTTTTCTCCAATGGATTGTTCGATTATTTTGCGGACGGAGGCCTGTTCTTCTCCAGAAATGCTGATTTTGTTGGACTTCATCCATCCATTGAGCGTGGCAATGCTTTTTGGGGCGCAAAGTTCGAGCATCCAGTTGTAATCTAGTGCGGAAATGAGTTGCCATGTACATCGGAGCAGATGCAAGCGCAGAATCTGACCACTGTTGTAAGCTTTGCGAAAGGCTTCTTCGGAAGGTTTTTTCGTCCGCATAGCCACTGCCCATCTCATCATTCGGTAATCTTGGGCTTGCAGGGCTCCCATGTGTGAAACCACTTCGGCAGGACTAGCGAACTGCTTGTTCGTAAGCTGCTGGTTCAAAAGGCGCAGGGCTATAGGGTTCATTGTTTTAGTGCATTTTGAGATAAATGGTGAGGCACAGGGCAATTTGCAGAATGATGATGACGGGCACGCCAATGTAGAATTTCTTGTGCATGGTCTTGTGATGAAACAGTTTCATGGCCGCAAAGGCGCCGACGCTTCCTCCCACGGCGGCAAGGATGATCAGCGTGGCTTCGGGAATACGCCACATATTGTGTTTGGCCTTCCATTTATCAATGCCATACAATATCAGCGTAATGATATTGATAAGAAGTAGGTAGGCAATTAAAATTTTTTCAATCATGTTCATTTATAAATCGATTTATGTCTGAGACATTATTTGTACGTCGGTCGTAATTTTAATCATAACCTTTTCAAAAACATTGTAATTTCCTGATTTAGGTTGACTCCAAGTTATTCTTATTCCTATTCAAAGTTGACTTATAGATGAAAGCCAAAAGAGGAATCCTTATCTGTCAGCAAAGGTAAACATTTCAGGTGTAAGCAATATATTTGTTCTAGCAAAATTTTCAACCATGTATATTTATTTATCGAAATAATTATATCTATTTTTATGTATATATCGAAGTTTATTGCTAAATATTTTTTTATTTATCGAAGTATTATTATCTTGGCAACAATATAACCGCACATAGACGAGAGATTAGTGGGCTCGTAAAAGCCGCAGAAATGTTCAAATGCGAGAATCTTCTCCTTATAAATTTCGATGCCGAACAAGATGTTGGGAAGAAAGGTCATACAATTCATATTGTACTGGCAGCAGAATGGCTATGTAATAGATAATATTGGAACTATAATATTAAACTTATGTATAAACAAAATACTTTTTAATAATACAAATTAAATGATACTTCAAGAAAACAAAGGGATACCGATAAAAATGGTAGTTATGCTAAGCATAATCGCCGGTTTTATGGTTGCCAACATATACTATAACCAACCACTCCTGGAGGTAATAGCCAGAGAACTTAGGGTGACATCAATAGAATCCAATCTGCTGGCGGTATTTACTCAGGTGGGTTATGCATTCGGGTTGTTGTTAATTATTCCGATGGGTGATTTATATAATCGGCGCAAGTTAACTCTTGCGTGCATTATTATATCTTTACTGATGACGGCGATCATGTCAGTGACATACAGTATCTATATTATGTGGATAGCTTCTTATTTCATTGGAATCAGTTCAATCGTACCACAGATATTCATGCCCATAGCAGGCCAGTTTTCAGAACCGGTAAACAAAAGTAGAAATATGGGATACATTCTCACAGGGCTGCTTGTCGGCATATTGGCAAGTCGTGTTCTCGGTGGTTTAATAGGAAAGGAATTCGGATGGCGCATGATATATGAGATTAATATTATAATTATGATTTCATGTGCTTTTTTTATTTGGAAATTATTTCCAAATATGAAAAGGAACTTCACGGGTAACTATGTTGAACTGATGTGTTCGGTCTTTCATATTTTTAAGACACATCCTCGTGTCCGGCTCAATTCTATTCGTGCAGGATTGGCGTTTGGCTCCATGTTGTCAATTTGGTCTTGCATGGCGTTCCATCTTTCAGGTGCACCTTTTTATGCTGGCAGCGATATGGTAGGTATGTTAGGGCTTTGTGGTGTGGCAGGGGCTGTTGCTTCAATGAATATCGGTAAATACGTATCACGTTTGGGTATCCGACGATTCAGTCTTATCGGCGCATCATTGCAAGTTGTAGCGTGGCTTATTGCCTTTTTATTTTGTCGCACTTACGTGGGGCTTATCTTTGCTGTAGTTCTCGTCGACATAGGTCTTCAATGTCAGCAACTGAGTAATCAGAGTGGCTGTATACAGGAACTTTCATCGGCAGCTAGTCGAGTGAATACAATTTTTATGACAACCTATTTTGTGTTTGGCGCCATGGGAACGTTCGTGTCAAGTCTTGGATGGAATTTATTCGGATGGGCTGGAGTCTGTATGGTTGGCGCGTTCTTTGCTTGTGGTTCTATTCTTATTTCTCTAAGAGAAAAAAGTCGTTTGGGAATAAAAACAAATGATGTTTAATATAAACGGCGATTTTTTTCGTTGTGTTTTACATTGTAAAAATTAAATTATATTATAAACGAAAAAGAGGGACTTCATTGCTGAAATTCCTCTTTTCTGTGATCCGCTTGGGGCGTTGCAATCTGTGATATGTCATTATCTATCAGCATTTATCGCTACATAATGAGCGACAAAAACGATGTATCACACTGTAACACGGTATCATGGACCAAATGACGATAGTTATTATCGGACGGTAAGTCGTTATCAATCTTGTAAAGAACAAATGCTATCATAGTATATTGCGGGAAATCTAATGCAGACCTCGAACTTTACCTCTAAATAGCAAGGCAAAGGTAAGCAATACATGCCATAGCGCAAAATAATTTGTTGGTAATGTCCAATTTGTCGAATTAATTAGCACATTTGCGGAATCTCATTTAGAATGATCGTCGATAATCTAATGATATTGCAATTATACGTATTCCAGATTACGGTTCTCCACATGACTTACTTTTCGAGGTCTTCGGTGATGAAAAACTTCAGAAGTTCAATATCCAAATGGACGACGAGGTTATCATACAGTTTGAACCTAATGCTCGAGAGAGTAAAGGTGCATGGTTTGCCAGCAACCGCGCTTATGACGTACAAGTAGGTAAACAACAAATAGCTGAATCTTGAAAAACTTCCTATTAAATCAATAGGTGTTTATTATATCCCACATTTGTCTAATGATTGATGTGGGTTCTTATTGATTATAAAATATTATTGCCGAAAAAGCAATAATTATTTTTATATTCTGTTAGTGTGATGCCATAGAACTGTTTGAAAGCTTTCGACAGCGAAAACGGCACATTATACCCCACACGGTAAGCGATATTCTGTATCGGCATGTCACCGTAACGCAATAGTCGGGCTGCAGTCTCGACTCGCAAACGTGTGACAAAAGCCCCGATCGGTTCACCGAGAAACGCTTTCGTGATGCGGTGAAAATGATAAGGCGAGAAGTTGTAGATGCTGGGACAAGCATCTACAAGCCGATATCGTCTGCTAAATGATTGTTGATGTATTCGATAATGATGTTTCTTCTCGAATAGTCTTCCTTTGTTGATTGTTTTCGTTGTATCATTCCTGTTTTGTGTCACAGGTGCAAAAGTAACGGTATTGTTTCTATCTTTATTTTCCAATTTTGCTAACTTTTTTACGGGGCTAAATTTGTCCTAGCCTCATTTCTCGTTTTTATATTCTGCCAAAACTTTTAACCCTCCAATCAGATATAAAAGTCCTATAATCATAGACGTTGACGTAGATGATAATTCAAGATATGTAAACCCATTCATCATCATTGATATGCCCCAGAAAGCACGTAGAATGAACACGCCCGCAATCAGGAATATACCTAACCTAATCAATGGTAGTCGGCAAATAATTTTGCAGGCAGACAACGCATAAATGGCGCATGCCAAGAAGCATAAGGCTATAATCACGGTGAGAATATATGGAAAGTTCTTGCCATAAGTGTCCGCATAATGATTCATCAAATCAGCAATGCCATAAATTTCAAACATTGTGTTTAAGCATGCCAGACAAAGCAAGTGCCCTATAAACAACAATAAATTGATAGTTGCTCCTATCAGTAACATTTTATTATTAATCATATTGACTTTTGGGAGTTATCATTTATCAAGTCTTTCTGCAATCCATAATTTCTTTGATGTCACTTGAATGTCTTACTTGTTTGAGATAGCACAGCAGATGTGCTCATCCTTTAAATTCTCTTTTGTAATTGTTATTATTTCCATATTATTCGGATTTGTTACATTCATTAATTGTCTGCTGTAGCTTGTCAAGAAACATGCATGCTTGTTCGCCGTCCATCTGAACATGGTGGAACTGGAAAGAAAACTTCAGATATTTCTTAAACCAATGAGTGTAGTACTTTCCCCAGAAGAGCATAGGGTTGTTGAAACTACTACAATACTGATTCACAACGCCATCAAAATCAAACGCAGGGAGTGCTGACGTGCCAATAATCATCAGATTCTCATCAAATATGCTTTCACAAGTACTTGCCGCTTGCTTAGTAAGTTTTTGGTAGTTATGATTAAATATTTCAAGTTCTTCATCAAACGGAATATCGCATGAATTGATTCCGCCATTCAGGTTCTTTACTATCACATTAATGCCAAGACTGTCGAACTGCATCATCTTTCCGTTTTCAGGTAGGATCATGAATTCCGATACTCTTGTTGCTGCTTTACCAATGCAATGACAAAGAAGCAAATTAAGCGATAAATGCCTCTTCATACTTACCTTAACAACCCTTGTGATGTCTATAGTCTTAAAGATTGTCACCATTGGCATGGGTGAAGACATCCACATTTTAAAAGCAGATACCCTCGAAGTATCCTCAGGATCTATTTCTTTTTTCATTAGATGTTTGCTCCTAAAATTCGTGCATCATTTAGTGCTTTATTTTCAACTATAGCGCCTTTAGCTCTTACGCCTCTTACCAATATCATGCCTGCATCTTCGAGATGGAAGAAACTGAGTATCTGCTGATACCTGTGCAGGATGGAATCAAAGACGGTAGGGAGTTCTGCACCGGCAACGAGTAACAAAGCCAAGCGTTTAACTTTGAAAGTATTCCTGAAAGGCGTATGGAGACGGTCGATGACGGCTTTAAGCTGAGCACTCACGCCATAGAAATAAACCGGTGATGCAATAACTATCAGATCAGCCTCGGCAAGCTTCGGATAAATCTTTTGCATATCGTCCTTCTGAAAACATCGGTTTCCCTCACTCTTCATGCATGATTCACATCCTATGCACGGATTCACTTTGTAATCTGCCACAGAAATAATCTCTACTTCATTATTCGCCTTCGCCCCTTCGGCAAAAGCCTGTGCCAAGAGAAATGTATTTCCTCCCTTACGCACACTTCCTACTAATATTACAACCTTGTTCATTTTTCCAGATTATTACGTGCCTCCTCGTTATTGCCGATTACCATTCCTACTTTTGGGCATGTTTCCATTTCTTGGCAATCGCCACATGTTTCATATCTTTTGGAAGATGAACACTTGCGGATGGGGCACATGCTTTGGCAATAAGCGAATTTCACACCGTCGGCACGACATCCCATGCAATTGATGCTTTCAACAGGTATTTCCACCTTATTCATCTCACTCCATGCCTTAGCGCTCTTCTCACGCAAGGCCAGATTATTACTTATCGTTGCTATGCGGGCATCGCACTTCTCGCAATCAAGTCCACAAAATGCTATTAACCGTTTCATTTCTTTACTTTTTTGATAAATATATTCAGTTCATGGTTAAACCACTCTGAGCGTTCCATCATGATGAAATGGCCGCAAGAATCCAGTTCATGGTACGTCATGTTTTGATATAGCGCCAGCATCTGCTGACGGTTATCAGACATGATGCCCGAATTCTTACTACAGATGATTAAGGATGGACACTTGATTTGTGCGCCAGTCCAGTATTCCTTTTTAATGAGATTCATCATCGTAGATGCAGCAACGTAGCCCTTGGTTTGGGGCATCGTATTCATTGCATAATCAGTAATCTCTTTCGGAGTATTTGGTCCTGCAAGCGAATTCACAAAACCCTTGAACACTTCCGAAACATTGGGAGCACTAAAGCTGCTGGCAAATGCATTCACTGCCTTTTCGTATTCTATATACTCCACCGAAGTGGTATCCTTGGGATAGAGGCAATAAACGCCATCAACATCCACCAGACCTTTAACTCGATTAGGATGAAGTAATGCAACTTCCCTGCAGACAGCAGTGCCAAGACTATGACCCACCAAGATGGCATCATCTATATTGGATTCATCCATTACCTTGATAACAGCTTCTGCAAAAGATTCAAGAGTATAATCAGCTACAGGCTTTTCACTTTTACCAAATCCCGGCAGATCAATATACACTTCTTTTACTCCATTAATCTTTCCTCTTTGATACTTCCAACTATTCATGTCGCAACCGAGTCCGTGAACGAAGATGACGGTTTTGGCACCTTCGGCTTCAAAATATATGTTGCCAATAGAGCTTTTTATATATTTGTTGCCTGTTGCATTCACTTGTGTTGCCAGAGTTATAATGCAACCGATGAATAGTATCTGTATTATAAATATTCTATACTTTTTCATTTCTTATACTTTTATTTTGTTCCCTTCGGGCAAAAGTCGAATGAATTTCTGATAATGATATTACCCGAGAAGCAAAAACTTCTAATATACTCGAAATTCCATCAGAGAAAGCCGAAGCCCATTAACTATTCGGCAATACATTGCCTTATATTATTGTTTTGGGATTATCTAAACACGCTTGAATTTTATTCACCAGTTTTCCAACATGGATGCCATCTACGAAAGAGTGATGCACCTGCACAGAGAAAGGCATCATCATTCGTCCATTTTGTTCAAAGAATCTCCCCCAATCAAACAGTGGCTGTCCCTTGCTCTTATTTGCAGAGATAGTGTGCGAGATACTTGTAAAACTTATCCAAGGCATCGCCGAGAAAATAAAAGAATCAACAGGCGGTGCGCCTTTAAAATATTCTTTTTGGTTCAAGATCGTCATTCTTGCCAATGATTCAAATTCTGACAATGTATTCTGCATAGGGACATTGACCACTTTGAATAAATCGGTTCCCTTGTTCATAAATGTAAAGGATGTACCTACCTCATCATAGAGTAGCACCTTATCATCGATAAAATGATAACGGAATTCTTCTATGTCGTTTGCACATTTGGCCACAATATAGATAAAAGAAAGAGTAAAAGAAAGTCCTCTTTCTTTGATAACTTGTAGGAAATCCGTAACATCCAGATTCATATTCACACAATATTCCGGCTGCAACGCATCACGAAACACAAGAAAATGCATTCTGCGTTTCCATGTGGTAATATTTATTTCTCTATATGTACTCATGTTTTTACCTTAAATTTTATTCTGCGAGATTGTCAATATCCCCGTTCATTATCTTTTCTATATTCTTTTTCAATTTCTCTGTGGGCCAGTCCCACCACCGTATATCTTGCAGTTTTTTGATTGTCAGATCATCAAACCGCTTGCGAATTTCTTTTGCTGGTATTCCACCAACAATGGAATAAGGAGCGACATCTTTTGTCACTACAGCGCGTGTTCCAATGATGGCACCATCGCCGATAGTTACTCCTTGCATGATTATCGCCTGATATCCAATCCACACATCATTGCCAATAATAATATCACCATGATTATCCCATGCACGTGCCACATTCCATTCATTCAGTTCCCATTCATCGGGGAAAATTGGGAAAGGATAGGTTGAAAGCGACTTCAATGAATGATTGCCACCCGTAAACATAAACTTCGCCCCACATGCAATGGAACAGTATTTGCCAATGACAAGTCTCTCCTGGTTGCAAAGCGGATAATGATATAGCACATTATTACATTCAAAATCACGAGGATCTTTCTCAAAATCATTATAAATAGTAAAATCACCGACAATGATATTCGGGTCTTTCACTACAGATTGGAGATAAACACTCTCTGTTGCATTGTTTCCCTTACGGGGATAGATTTGTTTCGGATTCATTTGAAAAAACTTATTGTTTACTATTAAATTTGAAGTGTATTGTACTGTTGATTAGTTTTATTAAAATAGAGAGAAACAACAGTGCAGTGTAAGATATTATAAAAGCTAGTAGCGTATACATGAAAGTCATCTCAGAGGGCTCTAAAAAACCATAGACGAAACTGCCGTCAATTATCCCTTGTACATAGTCATAGACAAGATATAACATAGCAAAAGCTGGCATGACGAACACATCATATCTATTTGCAGATTTGTTTTCTTCAACAAACATCAGATAATATAAGAGCAGCAGGAAAGGGTTGAGGACATGAAGAAAGAAATAAGCCCCTCTGAAATTCATATTATACTGTCCAAAAAGACTTATCAAACAAACAAAAAAAACGAACATCAATGCCACAAGTATCGTGCCATATATCATGTGGTTGAGCTTTTTATCGAAGAAAGCAGTGAGAACTCCTGACACGAATAAAGATATAGATGCAGCAGAGTTGGAAATGCAAGTGAACTCGTTAATTTTCTCCGGTTCTGATAAATACCCCCACAAAACTGAGATAAGGATAATTATTCCAGCACCAATTTCAAAACAAAATCTATAGTTTTTCTTTTCTATCATATTTCTTTTATTTATTATTCAACAACTATCCTAAATGTACACTTATCAGATCCTCCTAAGACGGTTTCGTGAAGTGGTGAAATGGTAAGGCGAGAAGTTGGAGATGCTGGCAAGCATCTCCAAGTCCATGTTCGTCTGCCAAATGATTGTTGATGTATTCGACGATGATATTAATTCTTCTCGAATGGTCTTCCCTTGTTGATAGTCTTTGTTGTATGATTCTATTTTTTTCACGAGTGCAAAAGTAACGGAATTGTTTCTATCTTTCTTTTTCAATCTTGCTAGCTTCAGTTTAATGGTTAAGGACTGCTGCATTGATATTCACTTCACGAAGTTTTGATATTATCTCCGATTCCGAAACGCCGGCACATTCTATCCTTAGTACTTTCTCCCAGTCCTCAAGATCTACACTGATATCGAATATACTGAAACAGTTTCCCAATAACCTTTTTATTTGTCTTACTTCCTTTCGGCAGGAGACGGATGTAGTAAATATTAAAATCTGATGTTCCATATTAATTAAAAATACTATTATTAACGGCTTTTAGAACTTGTACATTTATCTTTTGACCATCTTCATCAGTTCATTCGCGGGTGTTCTTTTTTAGTCTATATCATGACTCATATTGGACACTAACTCTTCTGCAATGGCATTACCCGAATGATGATTCAGGAATATCTCTTTTGCTTTTTCTGTAGCGCATAGAGGTTATTGGGCGATACTGGAGAAGTATTCGCAGATAAGTCAAAGTCGTGTATTGAATTGTTTCCTTTATTACTCATTATTTGATTAATTTACTTCAACCAACTAGAGGTCCTGTCATTGTTTAATGTGGCTATGCGCGCATCACATTTCTTGCAGTCTAGTCTGTAAATGCTGCTAATCGCTTCATATCCTGTTAAATAACGTTGCCCTAATATCCTCTTCCTGTTATTTTAATTAATCCAAATATTTATGTCGCATCCGATCCAGTGAATGAAGATGGTGGTATTATTACAGTCATTTTCGATTCCAATGTCGCATAGGAGTCCGTGAACGGAGATGACGGTATTATCACAGTCATTTTCGATTCCAATGTTACACAGGAGTCCGTGAACGAAGATAGCGGTATTATCACAATCATTCTCGACTTTACGAAACATCTTACAAATTGAACTTTTAGAATAGTTTTGGCATACGGTATTTTCGCAAGATGTTACACATATCATACTTGTTATTATCATAGCAATTGTCGCCATTCGTAAAATAAATCTGTAGATTCTCATCCCATTCAAATTATCAGAAATATTTATTCTATCGGAATCCAAATTTCGGTGAGTAACTCATCCGTTGGGGTGGTGGATGGGTCATTGAGATACTTTTCAAATACAGGCCCTTCGATTTTGGGCTTTACGTCACCATGCCCCAGACGCTTGTAGATTTCCGTATAATAATCTGATAGCTGTGAGTAAGCGCCCTTGAGCAGGAACACGATAAACTTGCCTCCCTTAATGGTTTTGATACCAATATCGCACATAGGCTTAAGCGTATTGATGATTGGGTCGGCAATGCACACATCGCATCTGAGTACCTCATTGTCCACGGTAGGGTCATCTAAATACATATTTATATATTCAGCTTCTGCTCCGCATTTGTTCAGTACATTTTGATTTTTGGCATACTCCATAATCTTCTCCCATGCCATACCATAGTTCATCATGGGATAGTCATTACCTGTCAAGCGATAATATACGGCTTGAACATCTTTTCTGGTTTCAATTCTTTCCTGTAATTCCATTATAATTTTTTTATGATTAAAGAAAAGCACTATTACTTATCTTTGGCGCAAAAGTAATATGAATGTCACATTCGATTATTACCCGTAACGGAAAAGAAACCTGAAAAAGCAAATAAGAGAAGGCGTTAAATAATCAGAGCCTTGGATTCTCTGATCCTAAACTCTAATGGCGTAATGCGAAAACGACGTTTGAAAGCGGTGATGAAGTGAGCCGCATATTCGTACCCCACCAACATACTAATCTCTTCGATAGTTTTCTGCGTGTTGAGCAGATATTTGATGGCTATCTGCATGCGATAATCGAAGAGGTAAGCATATACACTTTGATGAAACTCATGACGGAATCCTGCCTTGAGGTAACATTCATTAGTGCCTACCGCCATAGCCAGTGAGCGGATCGAAAGCGGTTTCCGGAAGTCGCGCTTCAGTATGTCAAGCGCGTCGTGTATCTTGCTGACCATTGTGACATTTATAGATTCACTCCAATGCGCTTTGTTCACATTGTCGCACATCGTAAAATGAGCAATATAGTCCACTATCTGTTGTTCCATGAAGTCTTCCGAACAGTTTCCTAATATAGGAGGAATAAAAAGGCTCTGCAGACAGTTGGAAAGCTGCGGCGAGGTATTGTATCCTTCTACCAGGGCCTGATTGTCCAGATTGTTCTCAATGACGCGTATGAGTTTGCCAACCTCTTCAGGGTATAATTCAGCAAGTTGCCTGATGTATTTCTTAGGAAGATAGATATGACCTGACTCAACCACCCCAGGCGTCAGCCTTCTACGACTTAACTTCTTGTCATCCGTAATCAATGTCATGGCAGTCTGATTTCTTTGTATCTGATTTTGTATATTATCAGAAATAAAAGTGTTGTCCACCTCCCCCTGCAAGGCATAAGAGATGACCAGCATCGGTTCGGGGTTATTCAGACATCCAAAAAACAGACATTCTTCATGGGCATTGAACAAGGAGCGGTCAATGGAGAAATTCGCGTATCTGAATTCAGACAACTGACCATCAAGCAAATCGAGATGCATGACCGATGTGTGTTGTCGCATCTCACCTTTTGAGGCAAGGAGCAACTTCTTCTGGCCATCAAGCGGATGCTTGTTGATTTCGGGAAGTTCAGAGGCGTGAATTACTTTCATCTTGCAAATATATTCTTTATTATTTTATTTAGACGTTATGACAACATATAAAGTTGCATACCATGCATCGTAATTTTTGCTTGGTTATGTAAAAATAGTATTTTACATCCTGTTCTTCTGACTGGTGCCAGCTCCCTGACCCTTATATTTGTTGGTGCCAGTATTGAACTTATATCTAATACCGAGAGTAATGGCGCGACGGTTACTTTTCAGTTCTTCCAATTCGCGTACACCATTGTAGATACGTGCACATTGTCCGTTCTAGTTGAATGCGTCTTGTAGTTGCAGACGTGTTTCCAACTTACCTTTCATCCACTGTTTCATCACTGTGAAGTTGAAACTTTGCTGATTGCGCAGAAGCTTGACGTTGGAAGCATGGCCTTTACTTTGAAATGTATAATTGGCGTCTAGATGCCAGTCGTGGGATAGAGCGATATGGTTCATCAGTCCTAGGGATGCAATTGGATGATTGAGTGTACGTTCCCCATCTTTGGTGTCGGCCTTGAAATTCTGTCCGCGCAGATATACGCTAAGACTGGGCGTCCAGCATTTTATGGTGGGACTTACATTGATACAGGTATACCAAGAGTTGTATGGCTTCTGTCCGATTGGATAGAGATACGATACTTCCGGATGTTCTTCGCTATAAGGCTCTGAAAACATAGTCGGTTGATTTTTGTTATGTGAATAGCCCACCGTATAGCTCAACCATTTCCATGCAGCATTGAGTACGATATTATCATCATATTCAGGCGTTAGAAGTGGATTTCCGCCTTCCAGTGTATATTTATTTTCATAATACACCGAACTGCGGAGCATGCTATATGCTGGTCTGTTGATGTCACGTGAATATGATAATGATGTCTGTATCTTGCCTATGGGAAAGCTCAGCGCTACGCTTGGAAATAGATCATTATACTTTTTGCACTATTCGTCCATCCGTTTCCCGTATACGTAATAGTTATTGTAGGTATGTTCAAACCGTAAGCCGGCATTGATAGACATCTTTCCAATGTTGTGGCTGTATTCCATGAAGGCGGAGAGTAACGTCTCGTTGATTACACTTTCGTCATCCTTTACGATATGCTGAGGATTGGAGTAGTTACTTGTGCGATGGGTATAGCTGTCTTCCGAACCGAATGTCAACTGTCCTCCCCACAACGGATGCGAAACTTTTGCCTTCACTGCATAGAGATTGTTGCGGGTACGGTTTATCGCATCTACAGCCATCACTGTTTCTTGGTTGCTGGTATGGTCGGTGACGGTCTCGTCGGTTCTGCTTTTCAGTAAGTCTCCTGCCAGGTAGATGTCCGAGTTGATACCAATCTGCCAGTCTTTAATCTTTCCGCTATAATATAGATTGAGCGAATGATTCCATGCTCCAAATATTGGATTAAGATATGACATGGAATTTTCCAGTGCAATATCGTCGCATAACACTTCTGTATTAGCATACGAGTTTTCCATATATTGTTTGGGCAGACGGAAATAGACATAGCGCATTCCTACGGAGTGATCATCGTTCAACTGCCAGTTGAGTGTGAATGTGGGTGCAAACATGATTTCAGTATAATTGCGTATACGAGTTTCTGAATCCTGATGCCACTTTTGTTTAAGGTAAGTAGTTTGAGTAACAGTTTTGTCTTCGCCGTATACCTGTCTCTGTCCCCATAAAGTCAGCCCGACATCCAGTCCTCCTTTTCGGTAATTTATGTATAGGTTTTCGTACCATTCGTTGTCAAATTTATAACTGTATTTAGTATTGTTGTCAAAGCTGAATCCTTCACCTTGGGGCTTTTTCATAAAGATGCGTATCACCGCCTTTACGTTTGCGGCATATTGAGCACCGGGGTTCTGTACCACTTCCACACGCTTGATCATGTCGCTGTTCAGCTGTGCAAATTCTTTTTTGTCCTTCACTTCGCGTCCGTTGATATATACCACTGCGTCACCGCGTCCGAATACGCTTACATTTTCGCCTTTAGCTTCCACCATCGGAATCTTATTGAGCAGGTCGATACTGGTACCGCTATGTTCAAGCACCGACCCCTCAATATTGGTTATGAGGGCATCTCCTTTCACATGTGTTTTGGGCAGATTACTTTTTACTATGACTTCATTAAGTTGCTTGGTATCGGGAAACATTTGAATATTTCCAAGAGCAGCATTGGAACTAGTGATATATCTTGCTTGTATCCCACAATACTGAATCGGAGCATCTGGCTTTCCTTTATATCGGGAATGGAGAAGGTTCCGTCGAGTCCACTGATGACACCATTCACGAATGCCGAATCCTTGGCGTTGAGAATGGCAATATTTACAAATTCCAGTGGTTTGTTATTCTCATCTACCACGATTCCCTTCAATGTCTGTGCATTCATTGTTACACCTATCGTAAGCAATATCGCAGATGTGATAATCCGTTTAGTCATCGCTCTTTAACTTTAAAAATAAATCAGTTTATCTGAAAATTATCGGCAAAGGTATAAAAGTCTTTGACCTTGATAATTACCCGAAACGGAAAGCTCAAAAGTGTATTTTCCATTCGGTTATTTGCTATAAATTCTTTAATTAGCCATCTTATTGGCAAACGGTATAAATCAAATTGAGACCCGAACGGATTAGCATTTTTGTTATTCATTAGAATTATCTCCCCACCCAAGCGAAGCGTCTTTAAACAGTTTGACTGAGAGACTTTGCTGACTTAGGGGAACGTGGTTCCTCTGCGTATCAAAGACACTCAGCCAAAGGCCAAACACGAAACGATTTTACACTACGGACAACAAGAATGTGATGACCTAAACGACCATCACAATAATCTTGCTGTCTGTAGTTACAAGTCCATTCGTCAACAAGTTTGGCTGGCTGTTTATGACTGCTTCACTTCCCACCCTGTTTGGAAATAAATTTAATGAGCGGAAAGGAATAGCATACAAAAAAATAATTTCTTTCCAATAGGACCTATTTTGCTTGTCTTGTTTGTCTTTATTGTCATAAAGCTCAATAATGCCGTTCAATGTATTAATTATTAATGATTTGCGGAAAGATATGATTGTGACAATCATTCTTCTAAAAGTGACAAAAACATTGATTGTATGACAAAACTAAAAAGCAGGTAAAATAGCTTCAATAAATTGTGACAAGTTATGACAGCATTAGACTAAAGGAAAAGTGGTTAATTCATTGAGTATCATATAGAAGACAAATAAGACAAACAAGACAAGGGAATAGCAACTTTTTAGAGAAAAATTAATTTTGAAAGAAAACTACCTCACAACTCCATTGCTATAATGTAGCAATAATCTAAACTAACGTATTTCCCATCTATATAATGCAATATTATTATTGATATTAAGAATACGAGTTGCGAGTGTGTTTTCCCCAACTTCACAGAAGTTGGCAAGTTACTTTTGAAGACGAAACCCCGTTTTGTCCGCACAAAAGTACAACTTGCTAAACAAATTCTGCAAAGTATATTTTTATATCAATGAACTAGAAACAAGTGAGTATGCGGTATAATTATTTTTATGTTGCCGAAATGATTCCGTATGAAATAATTGATTATTGCATTAATGAATTAGTTGTATAAAGTATTGTGATATTATATGATTGATGTAATGGAATAATAATGTAACAGCCTATTACATAAAAGCCGCAATAGGTTTGGCTATTGTGGCTTTTACAAAGATTGGTACAGTGTCATTGAATTGATTTCTGTAACACGGATGAAAATTGCTGAATGGTGTTCTTCAATATTTTGGCATAAATAAGGGTAGTGTGCACGTCTTCATGTCCCAACATGCGAGCAACATCCTCAAGAGGAACGCCATGGGAAAGTGCTAGTGTAGCAAACGAATGACGTGCAACATGAAATGTAAGGCTCTTGTTTAATCCCATCATACTTTGAATGACATGAAGGTAATCGTTTCCCTTTTGGTTTGAAATCTTAGGCAATTCGAAGTTATACTTTTTCAATACGTCCATTGCTGGTTGTAATATCGGCGTAAAAAATCGTATGCCGGTTTTCAAACGCTGTCCGTCAATATAATATATATCGGCTGATTTCTCAGTCATCAAATCAAAGTCGAATACCTGTACATCACAGTATGCAAGGCCGGTATAAGCGGAGAAAATAAACAGGTCACGCACTTGGGCCAGCTTTTGGTTTAATTTCATCGTCCTTAATTGATTTAGCTCATCTTCTGTGAGTGGCTGGCGTTCTTTGCTCTTTCCACGCTTTATCTTTACCCTTTCGTATGGATCTATAGGAATCATATCGGCCATACGAAGAAAGCGCGTTACCTTTCTGAGATGCTTGTGATACGTATGTACTGAAACATCTGTGCGTGTGCCATCGTGTAGCCACCTATCAAACATAAGAATGTTCTTAGGTGTCAAATCGAGAAAAGTCCGAATCTTGCCAAAGCGCTTGATTGCGTCTAAGGTAGTTCTCTTGTGCTTGCGTGTACCCTCGCAAACATCCTCCGTCTCGATAGAGTCTTTCATAAAATTGATGAAATTAGTAGTCAGATCCGTTCCTTTGTAATAGTTCGGTCTAACTTTAGGCTTTTTGCCCAGGTAGTGGATGTCAAAAACTGCACATGACATTTCTTCTTCCATAATAGACATCGTTGACAGCACATCTCTGCACTTCTGCATCTTTTCCTTTGTAGCCGGAGAAGATACGATGTTGGGCACTTCGTCAGGTGTACACTTGGCAAGTGTGATATACTTGCGCTGTTTTCGGCCCAGATAGATTAAAATCTCTGCGTAACCATAGCCGAATTTCTCAAAGGTCTTTCTTCTGTCATAAACGACAGAAATAATTTCTTTTGCCATTGTTGTGGTTTTTAATGGCAACCTAAGAGCAGTCTTGGAAAGAATCAGTGTCACACATTCGGACAAAGAAATTGTGTGTTACGTGTCACACAAATCGTTCCCGATACGTCATTTTATCTCCCGTAATTTCTCGTTGGTCGCCGGGTTTAACATCTGACTTATCCCTCTAAAACCAACGTATTGGCGCATAAAATCGTTTTATAATAGAAAAGGGAATCTCGTTTCCGAAATTCCCTCTATCTTGATAGTTGTGATCCGCTTGGGGTTCGAACCCAAGACCCATCATTAAAAGGGATGCGCTCTACCTACAAGAAAGGGATTCCGAACTGGAATCCCTTGTTGGTGAATCGCTTGGGGTTCGAACCCAAGACCCCATCCTTAAAAGGGATGTGCTCTACCTACTGAGCTAGCGATCCTCCGCGCGATTACTTCCGTAATGCGGGTGCAAAAGTAGTCTTTATTTTTTAATTGAACAACTTTTTTTTCTTTTCTATATTTAATCAGTTTTTCTGACCGTCAAAATCCCAAATTCCAGCCGCGCGTTCGAGCTCCACGAGCGCCGAGTTGTAATTAAACAATGTTTCGATGTATTGAGCACGAACATCGTCGTATGTGCGCTGAGCATCCAAAACTTCCAGCAGTGAAACTTCTCCGCGATTGTAGCTGTAAATCTTTCCTTTGATGACATCGCCGGCCTGACTCAACATTCCTTGTTCATAATGTTTCACCTGTTCGGTCAGCGATTCATAATTGCGCCAAGCCTGCAGCACTTCGTTCTGCACCTGCATGCGAACGGCATCAAGCTGTGTTTTAGCCTGTTGCTCCTGAAAACGTGCAACGCCAAGCTTTCCTTTATTGATATTCGAGAAACGAATCGGAATCGCAATGCCAGCTGTTACACCAGTAAATGCAGGCGCCGGAGCTTCTTCGTTGTGAACACGCGTATTCCGATTGACAGCAATCGATAAATCGACATCCGTATATCGCTCGCGTTTGGCAACAGTCAAAGCCTTCGAAGCTACATCTTTATTCTTCATCGCCGAAATCAAATCGGCACGCTGCAACGAAGCATTCAGTAAATCGGCCAACACGAAACTCTGAAGTTTATTGCGCAGTTCTGTCGTCGGCTGCCAAAGCGTATCGTGTGAAGCATTGCCTGTCAGCAAATTGAGCGTTGCAAACGAGTTATGCAAATCCGCCTCAGCTTGAATCAAATCATTGCGAAGAATTCCAGCTTCAAGTCGGCTTTGAGTCGCATCAATTTCCTTAATTGTTCCCTTGACAAAACGAATGCTGTCGCTTACGGCCAATTCGCAAATCGTCTGATATGCATCCTGCTTCACCTTATAAAGCTCGTGTTGCTTCATCGCTTCCATATAACTGATAGTCGCATCGGCACGAAGATTCCGAAAATAATCGGCCAGCTGCGATTCTGCCAAATCCTTTTCACTGCGCGCCAAAGCTATTCCCGCACTGCGTTTGCCAAAGGTGAAAGTCTTGCTCAACTCCACAGAAACTCCCTCACCCATTTGCAAAGAATTATTTTCGTTATTAAAATAGCTAACGGCAAGATTCGGGTCGTTAAAGACCTTCGATGCAGTCAATTGAGCATCATAAATCGGCACATTCATCCGTTCTGCTGCGTAATTGAGATTGCCAGTTGCAACCTTCTCCATGTAATGCGGATACGAAAGCGGAACAATATGTTGAGCCTCAGCCACTGAGGCTAAAGCTAAGCATAAAAGGATAATACTATATGTTTTCATCTGTCAGTTCTGTTAATTATAAATTGAATTAATCGGCTATTCATCGTCTGCGTTTTTATCATCTTCTTCAGGAACAGGCTCTTTGTCGAGATAACGCTTCTCCATCATATAATATAATGTAGGCAAAGCGAAAAGAGTAATGATGGTTGAGAAAAGCAAGCCGTATACGATAACGGTCGCCAAAGGCCGCTGAACATCGGAACCGATTCCAGTGCTGATGGAAGCTGGCAACAATCCAAGCGTAGCCACAGTTGCCGTCATCAGAATCGGACGGAAACGATGCTTTGCACCAGTGATTACAGAATCCCGGAATTCGCGTCCGCGCTTTCTGAGTTCATTCATGTGGGAAATCATGATAACTCCATTTTGTATTGCAACGCCAATCAGTGCAATAAAACCTACTGCAGAAGAAACATTGAGCGTCATTCCGCGAATGTTCAAAGCCAACATTCCTCCAAACAGAGCCAAAGGAATGACAAACATCATCAACGCGGCTTGTCGGAACTTTCCACACGAAGCGAACAACAGCAGCAGCATGATTCCCAAAACGATAGGAATGACTGTTCCCAAACGGCTGTAAGCACGATGTTGGTTCTCAAACTGTCCGCCCCATTTCAAGTGCACTTCGTCATGGTTATATTTTACTTTTCTGTCAATCATGTGATTTGCTTTTTGGAGGAAGGCCGTCAAATCCACACCGCGCAAATTGACACGAACCGTCATGTGACGCTTGTTCATTTCACGAGTAATAGTACTTGCACCTGTTGTCATTTTAATATCAGCAACTTGCGAGAGTGGAATCTTTGCTCCATCAGCTGTTGTAAGCAATAAGTTTCCAATGCTTTCGGGCGTGTTTCGACTTTCATCATTGAAACGACAAATCACATCATAGCTCTTGCTGCCGACGAATATCTGCGAAATTGCTTTGCCGCCAATGGCCAACTCTATCAAATCAGCCACATCAGAAACATTCAATCCATACTGAGCAATGCGGTCGCGGTCGGCAATAATCTGTAACTGAGGAAGCGGCGGTTCCTGGTCGATTGTCACATCCGCCGAGCCTGGAATCTGCTTGATTACATTCACAACCTTCTCAGCAATATGACGCGTCTCAGTAATATTTTCGCCATAAATCTTCAATGCCAAATCGCTGTGCGCGCCGGCAATCTGGTCCATAACCATATCAATAATCGGTTGTGAGAAACCGACTGAATATCCTGGCATTGTGGAAATTCTCCTCGACATCTTATCAATCAATTGGACCTTTGTTTCTCCGTCTTTCCACGTGTTGTAAGGCTTCAGCCCGACACCGCATTCGACGTGCGAAAGCGAAAAGGCTTCAGCGCCTTCATCGTCACGGCCGACTTGCGTCATGACATACGAAACTTCGTCGAACTGCTTCAATGTTCTGCGCAGCTCCGCTCCCATCGCTTTCGATTTCTCAATTGAAATGCCTGGAGGAAGCTGAACCTGAATCCAAATCGAACCTTCGTCCAAAGGCGGAAGGAAATCTTTTCCAACTGTATAGCTCAAGATTCCTGCGCCAATCAATATAACTATTAGTGAACCTATGACAGTCTTTGGCTTGTCTATCAGCTTCTCAATCTGTTTATTGTATGAAGCAGACAATTTCTCGAGCCAGCGATTATGATAAATCTTACGCGGCTTGCGATAAGCATTGTAAGCCAAACCAGGCGTCAGAAGCAATGCGACCAAAAGAGAGCCAAGCAAAGCATAACCGACAGTGTAAGCCATTGGTGTAAATAGCTTCTTCTCAATATGTTCGAAAGCGAACAGCGGCATATAAGCCGTAATGATTATGATTGTCGAGAAAAAGATTGGTCGTGCGACTTCAGTCGTTCGCCTCAAAATCGAATCTTCGGTAAGCATCTCGTCTGGATGTCGCTCACGCTTTTTCAGGATTGTTTCCATCATCACAATAGCACCGTTTACTATGATACCAAAATCGATTGCACCCAAAGAAAGCAGATTGGCAGGCACATTGGTAAGATACATCAGAATAAACGCAATCAGCAGCGAAAGCGGAATAGTCAAGGCGACAAGCAATGAACCGCGCCAACTTCCCAAGAATACAATCAGCACCAGTATGACAAGAATCATTCCGGCAAACAGTGTATGAGAAACCGTTTTCAACGTCGTCTTCACCAAATCAGTACGGTCCAAGAATACGTGAATGTGCGTTCCCTTGGGCAAAGTTTCGTTGTTTAATTCATCTACGGCAGCATGAACACCTTCAAGAACTTTCGACGGATTCTGTCCGCGAAGCATCTGTACAACACCTTCAACGCCATCAGAGATCTGCCGTTCGTCGTCGAGAAAGCCGAATACACCTTTGCGTTCGAGATTGCCATATTTCAGTTTACCGATGTCATTCAAATAAATAGGCACTCCATTTTCAGTCTTGATTACAATCCGTCCTAAATCTTCCAGGTCCTTCACAAGCCCGATTCCGCGAATGACATAACTCAAATCACCACGCGTCAGCATGCTCCCGCCGGCATTGACATTGTTTTTCTCAATTTTTTCGGTGACATCGCTGAGCGTAATGTCATATTGTTCCATCTTATGCGGGTCAACTTCAATCTGATATTGCGTTGTGATTCCGCCGAAATTACTCACATCGGCAACGCCTGTCACTTGCTTCAAACGTGGAATAATCACCCACTTATGCAAATCTGTCAATTCGCGGCGATCGAGACTGTCGCTTTCCAAAACATAACGGAAGATTTCGCCTGTCGGTGAAGTCAGCGGATTCAGTCCTGGAGTTGCATTGTATGGAAGTTCGACCTCGGACAAACGTTCCTGGACTCGCTGACGAGCCCAATAATCATCTACCCCATCGTTAAACACCATTATAACTGTTGAAAGTCCGAAGGTGTTTTTGCTTCGCATCACATTCAATCCCGGCATTCCGCTCATCGCGCGCTCAATAGGGATAGAAATCTGCTGTTCAATCTCTTCTGCAGCTAATCCCGGCACTTGCGTAACGACCTGAACTGTCGTATCAGCAATGTCAGGATAAGCGTCAATAGCCAGTTTTGTCCAAGCAAAATATCCAATAAAAGCCAGAAAGGCAAAGAGGACGAACATCAGTCCACGCCGATGAATCGCCATATAAATAATCTTCTTCATGGCTGTTTACTGTACGTCCAACAAATAGAATGCGCCTGTCGAAATGATTTCGTCTCCGTCTTTTAGACCGCTTAAAATTAGCGTCTTTCCGTCTTCAGTAGTTCCTGCAGTAACTTTCTGCTTACGATATCTATGATTGCCCAAAGAGACCAAAACATAGTTGTTTTCTTCTTCCTGCAAAACTGCTGAAGTTGGAACACGAATAGCTTCGGTCGCCTTGTCGCTGAGTTTCACGGTTCCGTACATTTCAGGCTTCATCAGACGAATGCTGTTGTCACATTCAATCAGAACTTCGATTGAGCGAGTCTCTTCGTCAAGCATGTCGCTGATATGATAGACTTTACCGCCAAAAGGATGGTCTGGCAAAGCAACCAAATGGATTTCAACGTCCTTGAGACTTTGAATCAGACTCAAGTCTTTTTCCTTCACGTGTGCAACAAACCAAACCTTGCTGAGATTGGCAATAATTGCCACCGGTTCAGCATCTTCTTTCATATATTGTCCCATGACGATGTCGTCCTTCACGACTTCGCCACTGATAGGTGAACGAACGATGAGCGACTGACCAAGCGTCATCTGCGATGGATTGATTTGAAAAACCTTCAACGCTGCGACGGCATTTTCATAGTCCTTTTTCTTCAGCTCGTAGTTGACTTCAGCCTCTTCCAGTTCTTTTTGGACTCCGACTTTGTTCTGCACCAAATCGCGTTGGCGCTTCAGACTCTTATCGGCCAGTTCCATTTCCTGACGAGCCTGATAGTAGGCTTTCCCCGTTTCAAAAAAGGTTGGCGAACTAATGGCGAAAATCGGACTTCCGGGAGCAACTTTCTGTCCCAAACGCACGAACGATTTCGTGATTCGTCCGGCAAACGGAGATGCGATTTCCGCGTAGTTTGTCGGAATGGCTTTGACAACGCCGGATGTTGAGAACTCCATATTATAAGGTTCCAACTTTACGACCGACGTTTTCAGACGCGCGAGAATAGGCGAATTCTGACTGATTGTAATGATATCGCCCATCAACGAGATATTATTCTCCGCGTCGTCCTGTTTATTACTGTGACAGGAACACAGAACTATTGCGCCAAGCAATAGCGTGTTTATTGGTTTCATGTAAAATGTTTTTTTGAATGAAGAATTAAGTAAAATGTAATCTCATTCAAAAAAAGGCGGCGCACGAAGGGAAATAACACGTATTGAACGTGTCTGGTGAATAATTGGAGTAAAAAGGAGGAAAACTGCAAGCAACAAAACAGCCGCAATAGCCAGGAAAGGCAATGCACCTTCGAGCATTGTCATCGTGTTTAACTGCATGATAGTCAAATACTCAGCTGTACTATGCGTATGATGCGGATTACCGTCGGCTCCAGGCAGATAAGGATGCGAGTGAACGATGGTATAAGTTGCGAAATGATGGACATGCGTGAAAGCGACACTTCCCGCATAGTAATGGATGAAAATTACTATCAGGAAGAACTTTAGTATGGTGTATAATCTTTCCTTCACGACTTTTTCTTCAGTTTCCCGCTGCGAAGATAATTAAAATTCTTTACTAACGTTACTTTTTCTTTTTTTAATCGGTTCTGCACTTGTATTTCCGAGCTCTAATAAAGGCAAAGTGATTTCCTTGCACATCTAAGACAGATACTGCCAATCTTTTCTGTGTTCTTCAATCGGCAATTGGAGTAATATGCAGGAAAAATGCGTTCGGCATCCTACGAATTCATTTCATCAGCTTGCGTAAAGGTCTCGACGACCTACGAATCCATTTCGTCAACTCGCGTAGAGGTTTCGACAACCTACGAATTCATTTCGTCAGCTTGCGTAGAGGTTTCGACAACCTACGAATTCATTTCATCAGCTTGCGTAGAGGTCTCGACGACCTACGAATCCATTTCGTCAACTCGCGTAGAGGTTTCGACAACCTACGAATCCATTTCGTCAGCTGACGTAGAGGTTTCGACGACCGAAGATTGGACAAATTCAACGGGAGACCTCCGTTCGTCAACAGAAGATTTCATAAATCATGCAGAAGACCTTAAATGCAATGAAAAAGATTTGAGGTGTACTGAAAAAGGTGGACAGGCGAATGATGCATTCTTTTCAGCAAAATCATCACTTCTTTTTCGTGCTTATCTATGATGTAATCAAATCAATTGTCGTCATAATTAAATAACCGTTGAAAAGAAAAGTATTGTGTAGGTTTAGGCCAATGTTGAAAAAAACATAAGCATTAATTTTGCCCCTCGATATGAAGAGGTTTGCATTTAGCATGTTATTTTTCTGCGTGACGTTCAGTGTTATGGCTCAGGTTCACGGAGTTGTGCTTGATGCCGACAGCATACCATTGGAGAAAGTAAACGTATCTTATGACAGAGTCTTCACTAAGACCTTCACCAATAGCCAAGGATGGTTCTCGATAGAGCGTCGTGTTGGTGGTACAATAACGTTCTCCTGCGTGGGATTCAAACCACAACAAGTAAAAGTCAAAGAACTCACCGATCATCTGGTAATTATAATGACTGAGGATGTACATAAGATTGACGAGGTGACTGTTCACTCAAAGAAAAAATCTCGATATTCTCGTAAGGGTAACCCAGCCGTGGATCTGATGAAGCGGGTGATTGAGGCTAACAAGGCCGATGACATGAGCAAGCACAACTTTTACAGTTTTGACAGATATCAGATGATAACACTATCGCTCAACGACATCACAGACAAACAATTGGAGAAAGGACCCCTGAGCAAGAAATGGATGCGCAACTATATAAAAGAAGACACCATTACAGGCAAACGCACTATGTTGGTAAGTGTAGACGAAACTGTTATGCGCCATATTTATCGCCGTGAACCAAAGGAGGAAAAGAATATTGTCATGGGACAGCGCAGTGACGGACTTAATGAACTGTTTCAGACAGGCGAAATTTTGAATCAGATGCTCAAAGATGTGTTCACTGATGCTGACATCCGAGGCGACTATGTACGTCTGCTTCAGTATCCGTTCGTTAGTCCCATTGGACGAACCGCCATCAGTTTTTACCATTTCTACATAGAAGATACAGTAAAGGTGGACCGCGATTCCTGCTATCATCTGCAATTTATTCCAGACAATCCTCAAGACTTCGGTTTCCGTGGTGAAATATACGTTAAAGCTGATAGCTCACTGAGAGTGCGCAAATGCAATCTTACCATTCCCAAACAAAGCAATGTAAACTTTGTAAAAGCTATGCGAGTGGAACTGGAATATGGAGCTTTACCTTCAGGCGAATGGGTACAGACCAAGGATGAGATGATGGCGGAACTAAGTCTTGCGAAAGATTTTGGAGATATGTTAGCCACACGTATCACCACAGAAATGAATCATTCGTTCGATGAGGTGGAGAAACGGCTGTTCCGCGGCAAATCGCCAGAGAAACATCTTAGCGATGCACAAATGAAGGACAATAACTTTTGGAATGAATATCGCCCTTCTAATCAGAGCAGGGCAGAATCGGACATGAATTCCTTCATTAATCAATTGATGCACAGCAAGAACTATGGATGGGTGATGTTCTTCTTGAAGGCTTTGGTTGAGAACTACGTGGAAACAAGCCCTGTTTCCCAATCTGGAAAGAATTCTTCTGAGGGAACTGCAAAAGAAGCTACAACAAGCAAGAGCAAATTTGATATAGGACCAGTTACAACATTTATTTCGTCGAACTACATCGACCGCACACGACTGAGCTTTGCTGGACGCACGACAGCGAACCTGTCGCCACATTGGTTTTGGGACGGATTCTATGCTTATGGCACTCATAGTCAGAAGAGTTATTATATGTCGAACCTCACTTACAGCTTCAATAAAAAAAAGTATGTGCCATTCGAATTTCCCCAACGCAGCATTTCTTTCGAATCAACTTATGATGTGATGGCTTTTTCTGACAAATTCCTTGCACACAACAAGGATAATATCTTCCTGTCAATCAAATGGCAAAATCCTCACGAGATGTTTTTTTACAATCGGCAGAGACTCAGTTCTATCTACGAGAGTGACTGGGGATTGAGTTTCAACGGCGAAATCAAGGCAGAAGAGATGAAACCTGCAGGAAGTCTTGAGTTCATGCAAGTGAAAAATGAAGAATCTGTAAAGCATTTGCGTACCACAGAGATTAAGGCTGGCATTCGTTATTGTCCCGGTCTGACATTCATCACCACCAAGCAACGCCGATTGCCAGTGAATCTCGACGCTCCGGAATTTTCTGTGAACCACAGTGTTGGAGTGAAGGAATTCCTCAGTGGCGACTACCATTCGAACATCACTGAAGTGCATCTGTATAAGCGTACATGGTTTGGCAGTTGGGGTTATTTTAATGCCAACATTGATGCATCAGCGCAATGGAACAGAGTACCTTTTCCTTTGCTTCTTATGCCGCCTGTCAACACGACTTACATTGAAGACGAATCAACCTTTGGGATGATGAGAAATATGGAATTCATGAACGACCGTCAGCTCTATTGGAGTATGTGGTGGGACATGAACGGGAAAATACTAAATCGTATTCCTATGCTTCATAAGCTAAAGTGGCGAGAGCATATCGGCTTTAAGGGCATGTTTGGACAACTGACGGACAAAAACAATCCTATGTTGGAAAAAAATCTAGACAATAAAATACTCATGCGTTTCCCCAACTGCGTGAAAATCCTGGATGATGGCAAGCCATACATGGAGTTTGAAGTTGGAGTGCACAACATTCTGAAGTTATTTTCAATCAGCTATGTTCATCGCATAAATTACAACAACTTGCCAGGCACAAAGAAGAACGGAGTACGATTTACGTATATACTTACATTCTAATAAGAAAGCCACACAAATGGTCTATGTATTTATATTTTTATACGACACGTTTGCAGTAACTTTTTGATAATAGGAAAGAGGTTGAGATGTAATGATTATTAGTATACAGAGAAAATGAGAAATATACGCGTAGAAAAAGTGCAATCGCGGACAGAAGTGAACGATTTTATAGAACTTCCGAAGCGGATTTATGCTGATAATAAATATTACGTGCCTGATTTAGATTTGGATATAAGAGAAAATCTGACGAAGGTACAAGCATTTATTGCCTACAACGACGTTGGGGATGCAGTTGGTCGTGTGGCGGCTTTCATCAACCAAAAAGCTAACGTGAAATGGGGACAAAAAGCGGTGAGATTCTCACAGATTGATTTCATCAATGATTTTGATGTAGCTAAAGCACTGATGGATGCTGTGGAAGAATGGGGACACGAACAAGGCATGGATAAGGTGATGGGACCGATGGGACAATACGACTTCGACAAAGAAGGAATGCTCGTTGAGGGATTTGATCAACTAAGCTCTATAATTGAGATTTATAATGCCTCCTATTATCCTGCGCTCATCGAGAAACTTGGCTATACGAAAGCTGCCGATTGGGTCCAGACGAGAATGGAAATACCGAAAGTAGTGCCCAAAATGTATTCCCGAGTAGCAAAATATGCTCGCGAGACATTGGGACTGAAGGTGAAAAAACTAACAACCAGGGAAATCACTAAAGGCGGTTATGGAAAGAGAATCTTCCACTTGCTGAACGAAGCTTACTCACCGCTTTTTGGCTTCACCGAAATGCCGCCACAACAGGTTGAACAATATACAAATCAATATGTCAGGCTAGTAGATAAACGGTTGTTAACGATAATAGAAAACGAGAAGGAAGAAATCGTAGGGACTTGTGTCACAATGGGGTCGCTTAGTCAAGCACTGCGAAAATCGAGAGGACGACTGTTTCCCTTTGGATGGTTGCATCTTATTGGCTCGCTAAAATGGAAACACGAAGACACTGTACAACTCTTGCTAATAGCTGTTAAACCGGATTATCAAGGATATGGTGTAAGCGCACTGATGTTCGAAGACCTTATTCCTATATATAATGAACTTGGATTTAAATGGGCCGAAGCTGGACCACAACTGGAGTACAATCATAAGGAATTGAGTCAATGGAGACCTCTGAATCCTGAAATAATCAAGCGCAGAAGATGTTATACTAAAGCAATAAAATAGACAGATATGAATAGAGTAGTAATTACTGGCATGGGAATATGGTCGTGCCTTGGAACATCGCTCGATGAAGTGAGAGCATCTCTTTATAACGGCAAAAGCGGCATTGTTTTTAGTCAAGAACGCAAGGATGCGGGTTTTCGTTCAGCACTTGTTGGCAATGTTCCGACGGCTAATCTGAAAGGCATTCTTTCGCGCAATGAGCGTCAACCGATGCCAGAGGAAGCTCAATATGCTTATCTTGCTACTAAGCAGGCACTTGAGCAGGCTCGAATCGATGAGGATTTTCTAATCAAGCACGATGTCGGTATAATCTATGGAAATGACTCTGTGGCTGAGGCCACCATGACGGCACTTGATAAATTCAGAAACATGAAAAGCACAGTGGCATGCGGAAGCGGAGCAATATTCCAGTCGATGAATTCAACTATCACAATGAATCTGGCATGCCTCTTTCATTTGCGCGGGATAAATCTCACAGCTTCTGCCGCATGTGCGTCGGGTTCTCAATCCATAGGCTTGGCTACATTGCTTATCCGCAATGGTTTACAGGAATGCGTCGTTTGCGGAGGCGCTGAAGAAAACAATATGTATGGCATTGCTTCTTTCGATGGAATACAGTCGTTCTCCGTCCGAGAAAATGAGCCGACGAAAGCATCCAGACCTTTCGACCGCGACAGAGATGGATTAGTTCCAAGTGGCGGCGCTGCAACTGTCATCGTAGAAAGTTATGAACATGCCAAGCGTCGTGGAGCACCTATATTAGCAGAAGTGCTCGGCTGGGGATTTTCAGGCAATGGCGATCATATCTCTACTCCTAACGTGATTGGTCCTTCACAGTCGTTGAAAACATGTATCAGAGATGCTGACATCGACCTGCGTCAAATAAAATATGTAAATGCTCATGCCACATCAACACGTATCGGAGATCAACGGGAGGCAGAAGCCATCTTCAGCATATTTGGTGACTATAAAGTGCCTGTGACATCAACGAAAAGTCAGACTGGTCACGAGATGTGGATGGCTGGTGCAAGCGAAGTGATTTACTCAATGCTGATGATGAAAAACGGATTCATAGCGGGCAACATAAACTTTGAGAATCCCGATGAAGCCTCTGCCAAATTAAATATCATTCCCGAAACGCGAGAGACTCGTATCGACATGTTTCTTTCAAATTCGTTTGGTTTCGGAGGCACTAATTCGACATTAATTATTAAAAACGTATAGAGATATGGAAAGAGAAAAAATTGTAAAGAGAGTGAATGAAATTCTCGCTGAAGAATATGAAGTGGACCAATCGGTCATCGAAGAAGATGCCAATATTCGTGACGTGCTTCCAATAGACAGCCTGAGCATAGTTGACCTAGTGGCACTTATACAAAGTGAGTATAAGCTGACAATACCGATGACAGATCTTCCTAAATTGAAAACATTCAAAGATCTGTATGAATACATTTATACCAATCTTCCGACTGATACCACAGCGTAAGCCGTTTTTAATGGTTGACCGACTACTCAGAGTCGACGGAGATAACGCTATTACACAGTTCTCTATAGGCTCTGACAATTATTTTGTCACAGACGGCATTTTCCCTGTAACTGGGCTGATTGAACATTTAGCTCAGTCGGCATCTGCTTTGGCTGGATATAAGGCCATCATGGCAGGCGCAGAAAATCCTCCGATTGGAATGTTGGCTGAGGTGAAGCATTTTATCTGCCATCGTCTTCCAAGTTTGGGAGACATTCTGATTACTGAGGTTTCAAAGGGCGTGGAAGTGAATGGCGTTACTATAGTAACGGGCAACACACACGTTGAGAATGAAATGATAGCGGAGATAAATATGAAAATATATATACCGGAATGATCAACTTGTTTATCGAGATATATAGATTTTTCAAGGATAAACACACCTTGTTATGGACTGTGCTTATCTCTTTGTTCGCCGTTTTCGGATATTTTGCATCTCAGATACATTTTGAAGAAGATATCAACAAGTTGATGCCATCGTCAAAAAACAAAGACGGAAGCACAAAGCTCGCTTTTGCAGACTTGCGGATAAAGGATAAAACCTTTCTGCTCTTCGAAGGTGAGAATGTGGATAGTATTACTGAAACTTGCGATTCCTTTATTGACTCACTCTCGAAACGTGACTCTCATCGGCAAATGGTGGAAAACGTGTTCTACCGACTTTCCGACAATTTGATGCCTGACATGATTGATTATCTGTGTGGGCATTTGCCAGCATATATAGATACAAGCACATACGCCAAACTTGACACAATGCTTACACGGGAGCATTTCGTCTGTCAGATGACGCAGAACCATGATGACATACTTGGTGAATTTGGCTCAGCTTATCCTGAACTTATTGAAATGGACCCTATTGGCATTCGCAATGTATTAAAAGAACAATACGGGGCAATAACCAGAAACGGTACAGGAAGTTATCGGATATTGAACAATCATATATTTACACGCGATTCATCAGTCTGCGTGGCTTTCATCACTCCAGCTTATTCTGCGACTAATACTGGACAAGGCTCAACCTTATTCAAAGCGCTGAATAAACTGATTGACCAATATCATGGCAAAGTAAAAATTTGCTATCATGGAACTCCTGCCAGCGGGTTTTATAATGCGTCAACAATCAAACACGATTTAGTGCGGACAGTAAGTGTCTCAATAGTTTTAGTGCTGCTTTTCATGTTTTTGTGTTTCCGCAAATGGTCTGTTATTCCTCTGCTCGTAGTGGCAGTATTGTTTGGCGCACTTTTCTCCCTTGCAATCATGTATTTCATCAGGGGCGAATTATCTCTGCTTGCTTTAGGAATAGGTTCAGTGGTACTTGGAGTGGCATTAAGTTACGCATTGCACATCATAACTCATCATGCGTACGTTCACGATGTCGAACAAGTGCTCCGCGACGAAACCAAGCCTGTACTTATGGGATGCATAACGACCATCGGCTCGTTCATAGGCATCATATTCATTCAGAGCGATTTGCTTCGTGACTTCGGAATGTTTGCTGCCTTTGCCATACTTGGCACAACGCTGTTCAGTCTTATCTTTCTGCCACACATGCTTGGGAACAAGCATAAGTCAATGCCCAACCTAATAGAGCACTTAAGCAATTATTCTTTAGACCGCAGCAAGCCTTTGCTCATCGCTGTGGCTGTAATAACAATTATATGCATTATCGCCTATAGTATAGGCGGTGTGAATTTTGATGCTGACATGCACAATTTAGGATATCAGAATAAGCGTGTAGAGCATTCCGAGCAGTTGCTACGCTCTAAAACATATACCGGAGATAAAGAAAAATATTTTGCCAGTTCGGGTAAAAGCATGGAAGAGGCAATAAACAATTTTGCCTTGCTAGACCAAAAATTAGATTCGCTTCAAAAGCTAGGCATCGTGAAAAGCTACACACATACAAATGATATTTTTGTTCCACTCAGCGTACAAAGAAAACGTATTGAGGCATGGAAAAAATATTGGACAAAGGAAAAACTTGAGAAAGTGCGTCAACTTATCGGCGAAACGGCGCCACAAGCGGAACTTGATTCTGACGGATTTGAAACCTTCTTTGATTATGCCACAGCCGACTACAAACCAGACGCTATGTATAAGGCTGGAATAATTCCTGAAGGATACTTGTCAACTTTGATGGAACTAAGCTACTCGAATAATTTCCTTTGCTATACCTCTGTCAGATGCAAAAATGATTCTGTGCATAGCGATGCCTCTGACTACTATCGCATCTGTCAAGCTGTTGCATCAGAGCCCAATATGATGGTGCTTGACACCTATTATTATACACGCGACACACTTCGACAGCTAAACTCAGATTTCAATATTCTGCAATGGATTTCTCTGCTGTTTGTATTTATTGTCTTGCTAGTTAGCTACCATTTTAACGTGCGTTATTCTCTGGTCGGTTTTATGCCCATTGTGCTCAGTTGGCTTATTGTGCTCGGAGCAATGGTGCTATTCGATATGAAATTCAATCTTATCAATATCATTATTTCGACGTTCATCTTCGGCATCGGTGTCGACTATAGCATATTTGTGATGTCTGGGCTGATGAACCCTGAAGGAAACAAACTGCAATATCATAAGACTGCCATTCTGCTAAGTGCCGCAATACTTATCATCACTGTCGGTTCTATGCTTTTCGCCCAGCATCCCGCAATATTTTCTGTCGGATTTTCAACATTGGTAGGACTGGTTTCGGCAGTTGTTCTCTCGTATGTAGTGCTTCCAGCTATTTATCGACTGATGAAAAAATGAAATATGATGCAATTATAATAGGAAGCGGTTTGGGCGGACTTGCATGTGCTCATATTTTGGCTCGACATGGAATGCGGGTGCTTGTGCTCGAACAAGGTGCGCAAGCGGGAGGATGCATGCAAAGCTATCGCAGAGGCAACTTGGATTTTGATACAGGATTTCATTATGTAGGTGGACTTGGCGAGAATGAATCACTCTATGAAGCCTTTCGTGAATTGAATCTGCTGCATCTGCCGTGGTATAAAATGGACGAGCGCTTCGACCGAATAAGCATAGACAATAAGACACATTGCTTTGCTCAAGGTTTTGAGAATTTTGTCACGACACTCGGCGAGGATTTTCCAGAAGAACGTGCCGGACTGGAGAAATTAGCAGAATTACTGCAGAGTAGCTCAGCCAATCTTGTTTCTCATGATGCATTTGAAAGGCAATCGAAAATCTCAGCATTGCAATATCTTAATTCAATAATAAATAATCCAATTCTGATAGACGTTTTGTGTACACCTGCGAGCGTAAAGGGAGAAATATTTAAAGCGTCTCTCCCACTGTTCACTTTTCTGCATGAAAACAGCGGATGCATCGAGAGCGCATGGCGATTGCGAGGTTCCGGGAACATGATTGTACATTCCCTCATGAATGATATCTTACGCATGGACGGAGAGATTATCTTAAAGGCGAGAGTTACGGAACTGACTGTAATAGATAGGCGAATCACAAAGGCAATATGTGAGGACGGCCGAACATACGAAGCTGATACATTTATCAGCGACGCTCATCCCGCATCGACAATGGATATGATTCGCTCTAATCTCGGCATCTATCGCAAAAGATTATCTTCACTTAATAATACAAATGGGATTTTCACTGTGTCGCTCGTATTGAAGCCATGTGCGCTTCGTTATTTTAATTGGAATTACTATTTGGTTGAAGAGAATAAGACAATTATGATAAGCTGTCGAGTGCCTGAAGATGGCACTGATTATGTCACACAGATTGATTTGCTCATGCCTATTCCGAATAACATAAACAATTGGAGTCAGGAATACGACGTTTTCAAAAATACTCTTGCCGATCAATGCATAACTGCTAGTGAACGATTAATTCCTCACCTAAGCAAAATGGTGACAAAACGATATGTTAGCACTCCGTTGACATACAATAGATTCACGCTGACACCTGATGGCTCCGCTTTTGGGATTCGCAAGGATTATCATAATCCTATGATGACATTTCTTTCACCACGAACTCCGTTACAGAATCTATTCCTTACAGGTCAAAGTCTTATGCTTCATGGAGTGCATGGCGTTACGATGACGGCATTTGAGACTTGCAGAAACATTATAAACAAATAAATATTTACGTATGAAAAATTTGATTTCATTATTCTTGGCGTTATTCTGCTTTTGTGGCACAGCAATGGCAAATGGAGATTTAGCAGCCAACGTCACTCGCATTACACACAGAGCAATAGTGAAGCAGGATGTGACAGATAAAGGCATATTCACGTACAAACGTGGAGGAACGATGAGCATGATATTCTCTCCGACAGACCAAATGCTGATGGAAGGATCTGTATATACCGTCGTTCAAGGCAATCGCAAAAGTGTGGCCAAAGGCGAGACGGCAATTCTCTTCGGAGTACTTCAGCGTGTTGTCGACAACCTGCTTTCGGGCGGTGACGGCAACATCAGTGATGCTGAAAGCAAAGGTTCTGTCATAACAAGAAACGGCAATGCCATAATCATTTCTCCAGAAGTCACGGCCAAGAAGAAAAGACTTCTGTTTTCATCGTTCGAGATTACTGCTGACGTGAAGAAACACCGTCTCATCAGCATCAAAATGAACGGTAAAGGTCAGAACTACACTCTATATACTTTTCCCAACTGAAAACCATAATAATCAAGTAATTATGAAATACGCACTAGTAACAGGCGGAAGCCGCGGGATTGAGCGGGCAATATGCCTCAAGTTGACAGAGCAATAAAAAGTCTGCTCAGACAAATCGACCACTCAGCAGCAAAGAGCGGAATCATTGTCACTATGACTACAGAAATTAATGCTCTTAACCGCACATAGTCACATTTGCAAATTATTAAAGATTACAGTAGGATTGATATTGACGGAAAAATGAATAACAAAGTAAAATCAACTTATAAGAGCAACGACACAGAGGAATGGCTCGATAAAGTATGGACTCGTCCAATTGGTTATCTGTGGGCAAAGTTCTTTGAACGTCTAGGAGTTCATCCGAATGTGGTTACTGTGCTTTCCATGATTATCGGAGCATCATCGGCCTTCTTTTTTGCAAGCGGCTCCTTTTATTACGAAGGAACTCATGGACTTATGATGAATATCATAGCAGTGTTTTTGTTGGTATGGGCCAACTTCTATGACAGTGCTGATGGACAGTTGGCTCGAATGACAGGAAAAAAGACTCGACTTGGTCGTATTCTGGACGGAGCAGCAAGTGAAGTGTGGTTTATTCCCATTTATCTCTCGCTGGTGTATCGTTTTTATTTTCACCATTCATTGGAGTTTTCAACTCTCGGCATAGCTGACACTCAGCCAAATACCATAATCGCTACAGCCATATTGTTCACTGCCGTGCTGTATTCGGGCTTCGTATGTCATAGCGGACAATGCGGACTTGCCGACTACTATCGTCAAATTCATTTGTTCTTTCTGAAAGGTGAAGCAGGAAGTGAACTTGATAATTCCGCTCAACAACAAAGGCTCTACGACGAAACTTCATGGAAAGGGAACTTTCTTTGGAAAGCATTTCTGAAAACGTACGTCGGCTATACTCAGAAGCAGGAACGCCGCACTCCACAATTCCAAAACCTCATTTCTTTGCTGCATAAGAAGTACGGTGAAAATTCAAACATCCCGCAATCGTTCCGCGACGAATTCAGGAAGAGTTCTTTGCCTTTGATGCCGCTGACCAATATCCTTACATTCAATACAAGAGCAATTGTACTTTATGCAACATGCCTGCTTGATGTGCCAGTTATGTATTTCGTATTCGAAATCGTCATCATGTCTATACTTTGTGAATATATGCGTAGAAGACATGAAAAGTTCTGTAAGAAATTGTGCAATCGCTGAACCAAATGATAATCGTCCACCGCAAATACGGCCATAATGGCACAATCTTTCTCTATTGTATTTCAACCAGATATGACTAACAGACGAAAGTCTGTAATAATTCTGCGGGAAATTAGGGTTGACCTAAAGTCAAAGTCCTTTTCCCGCACGACGAAGACAGGTAAAATCGGTAAAACGTGTAATTGTAGAGATGCAAGATGTTGCATCTCGTTCGAAATGCATCATTTTTATATGAATGACTCAGATAAAATAGAATAAACCTGTAATCTCCATGCTGCACAATCACCTTTTCGTTCCAAATCTCCAATCTTCAGCCAATCAAATAAGACAAAATGTCCCAATCCTGTGATTTCATTGCGGGAAATACACTTCGACCTTAGGTCAACCTATATTTCCCGCGTGAAGATTATAAATTTTATATTATGACTCTGTAATCGACGAATGAAGATAAGACATTTGAAACCACAGACCTATAATCGGCTTACGAAGATTAATCTTCGAATCAATATTCCTCACTTCGCAGTATGCAGAAAAGACGTTTCAAAACTAAAGTCTCTCTCCAATGCATGCGAGATTTGCATATTATGTTTTAACCCCTATTATCAAATTCTGGAAACAGACATCTCAAATAAAATACCTGACATCGCAGATTTACAACAACAACTAAAGTATACAAAACCTATTTCCCGCTTGTGAACCATTATGAAACGAAAAGTTTTAGAGATTATGTAGAACTTATTATTAAGAACATATTGTACTAAGAAACTATGATTTGAGAGGAAGTTATCCAATTTCTTATTGAAAAAAATATTCTAACGATTGAGTATAAACTTGTTTTAATCGGAAAGACATATCTTAAATAACCATTTTGTGTTTCATTCTGTCTTTCATGATTGAGTCCATGTTGTCTTTGGCCCAAGAAATGAGGTCGTTGAGAAAAGGAATCAGCGACTCTGCTCTCGGAGTGAGAGAATACTCCACGCGCGGCGGAACTTCTGCATAAAGGTGGCGATGAACCAATCCGTCTTCTTCAAGCGTGCGAAGAGTCACTGTCAGCATCTTTTGAGAAATGTCTGGAATATTCTTCTGAAGCGAATTGAATCGCATCAGCTCATACTTGTTTAATGTATAGAGAACAAGCAACGACCATTTGTCACTGATTCGTGACAAAATATTGCGTATCGGACAATCTGGAAAGAGTTCATTATGAAATTCTGTTCTTACCATAACTTTCTAGTTTTCAATTTTAGGCTACAAAGGTAAGTAACTTTCGAAAATAATATAACAAGAAAAATAGTTCGCGTTAATTAAATATAAAAGTGATTCTCAAAACAGCCTATTAATCAGCAATAGTAACGTAGAAGTAACTAACCGCATTCCACGTGCCTTCTTGCACGGATGTAAAATGAGCCTCACCTTTGCATCAGAAAATATAAACAACTAAACAAAAATCATTATGAAGAACGTAGTATTAATCGGAGCAAGTGGATTCGTTGGAAGTGCAATTCTGAACGAATTATTAAACAGAGGTCATAAAGTTACGGCCATAGTTCGTGACTTGAAGAAAATCACAGCAACAAATGACAACCTGACCATTGTTAAAGCTGATGTTTCAGATGTCCCATCTATGGTTTCAATCTGCAAAGGCAAAGATGCTGTAATCAGCGCATATAGTCCAGGATGGACCAATCCAAATATTTATGCAGAAACGAAAAAGAATTATCCGTTGATTCTGGAAACAACCAAACAAGCTGGCGTCAAACGTTTGCTTTGTGTTGGCGGAGCAGGCACATTATTCTGCGCTCCTGGACTTCGCGTTGTCGATTCCGGTGTAATTCCAGAAGCTATCATGGGAGGAGTCAAATCGTTAGGCGAATTCTACTTGGACACCTTATGCAATGAGAAAGAGCTTGATTGGGTATTCTTCTCTCCTGCCGGTGCTTTCGAACCAGGCAAACGCACAGGCAAATTCCGATTGGGAAAAGACGACCTGATTGTTGATGAGAATGGTAAGAGTCATATTTCTGTTGAAGATTATGCAATGGCCATGGTTGACGAACTTGAAAAGGAAAATCATCATCAAACTCGTTTCACAATCGGATATTAATCAACTACGAACAAGATTAACAGGATTACAGAACTCTCTGTAATCCTGTTTTTATTCATTACAAGTTCACTACAAACTCGTCAACCGAAAATCTTACTAATGACTTCAAGAATATCGGCAAAGTCATCGATAATGGAATCCGCACCTTGCTGCCGCAACTGCTCTCTACTATTGTTGCCGTATGAAACTCCACAAGTAAGACAACCTGCGCGTTGTCCCATTTCAATGTCATAAACTGCATCGCCGACGACCAATGCCTCAGAAGGTTTCGCATCGGTCAAATCCAGGATCTTGAGAACCATTTCTGGAGCCGGTTTCTTTTCTACAACATCTTCATTACCCATGATTAACGAAACATATTGCAGAACCCCGAAACGATCGAGTAAAGTTTGGAGCGAGTGATGGCCGCGACTTGAAGCAACAGCAATGATGAAACCATTCTCATGAAGCCGTTTCATTGTCTCAACGACGTGTGGAAAAGGCTGAACATCTTTCATTGTATCATTGAAATGTTTCCGATAAATGTCTGTTAGTTCATCAACGTGTGCTGCGTCCAAGTCTGTCAAACGGCGAAAGGTTTCGTCAAGCGGAAGGCCGATGAGTTGCACAATTTTAGATTCTTCAGGAATTGGAAGGCCTGCATAATTCAACGTCAATTTCATGCATTCCACAATATGCCGCTGAGTATCACCGATCGTTCCATCAAAATCAAATATAATAGTCTTCATTATTCTCTTATTTGAACACAAAATTAGTATTATTATCCAATCGCCAGCAATTTATCTTGCTCGCAGCCTTATCTTTATTCTCAGAACAATCCTAAGCAAAAATAATCATTGAAAGAAAAATTACTACTTTTACCATCGAAAACATAAATGCATTAGATATGTCACTTAAACGTTTTGGAGTTTCTCTTGAAGACGATGTTTTAGAATCGTTGGACTCATACACAAAATCAAATGGTTTTGCGAACCGCTCACAAGCTATCCGCTTCCTGATTGAAAAGAATGTGACTGAAGAAAAATGGTTATGCGACCATCTTGTCGCCGGCACAATCATCATTATGTACGACTTGACCAGAAAAGACATCACTGCTAAAATAGAGCAGAATCAAGAGAACTATCAAGACGTCATTCTCTCCTCTTCCCAATATTACCTAAACAAACAATTCTGTCTTCATATTGCAACGGTAATGGGCGCAGCACATCGATTAACCGAACTCTCCGACAAACTTACGTCAATCAAAGGCATTAAACACGGAAAATTAGTTATGAGCAGAGCTGATTAAACTCCTTTCTTTCATCTTAAGTTTTATTATCTATGTATAGTAACACGATTTTCATCAACCGTGCTACCTTTGCGGCGTTTTATAATCTTCTTAAAATGCCCACAATGAATAAAACTATACTTTTGATATTTTGTTTGACATTGAATGTCGTAGCCTTTGGAATCAATCCTGAACGAATCGACAGTACAATCAATCTGCAAGGAGTTATTATCACTGCCAATAGAATGATTGTAAACAGAAATAGTGTTCCTCTATCAGTTTCTGTTATTAACAGAAACGAAATTGAAGCGAGCAGCGAATCGGCATTATTACCTGTGCTATCACAAAGAGTTCCAGGCCTTTTTGTCACAGAAAAAGGAATTGCCGGCTTTGGAGTTTCTTCTGGTTCTGCCGGAACAGTCAACATTCGCGGTGTCGGACAAGGGAATAAAGTATTGATGCTGTTTGACGGTCAACCGCAATGGGCTGGAGTTTTCGGGCATTCATTGCCTGATACATACGTTGCTTCTGACGTTGAGCGAGTCGAAGTTGTTCGTGGTCCGGGTTCATTGTTATACGGTTCAAATGCTATGGGCGGCGTTGTAAACATCATCACACGACAACAGACAGAGCAAGGAAGAAGAACACAAGCGCGCATCATGTATGGATCATACAACACACAGAAGTACATGATTAACAATGGATACAACATCGGAAAGTTCAGCAGCTTCATTTCCATCAATCACGATCGGACGGACGGACATCGCGATAACTCGGCATTTCACATTACGAATGGATTTGCAAACTTAGGATACAAACTGAACGAAAACTTCAAGATGACAGGAAATCTTAGTTTAGCCAAATATAAAGCTCACGATCCGGGAACGATTGACAGCCCCTTACTGAATCATATAATGAACATCACTCGCGGGACAACGTCATTTGGACTGGAAAACAATTATAAAAAGACCAGCGGAGCTTTTCGTTTCTTTTATAATTGGGGACATCATAAAATCAACGATGGTTACAAACCTGGAGGAAAAGAACGTACTTATCTGTTTTATACAGATGATCACAATACCGGATTGCAATTGTATCAATCGTTTCATCTGGTTCAAGGAAATACATTCACAGTTGGTTTAGATTATAAAAACTGGGGCGGACATGCATGGAACGATTCCATCAATGGAAGAATCGGTGAAATAGTAAATAAAACAGTGAACGAAACAGCCGGATATGCAATCATGCAACAAGATTTTGGACTATTAAGTCTAAACGGCGGCGTTCGTTATGAACATAGCAGCGCTTACGGTAACGAATGGGTTCCACAAGCAGGTTTTGCGTTGCGCCCTTTTGAAGGTAATGCAATAAAAGGCTCATTTTCTAAAGGATACAGGAGTCCCAATCTGCGCGAATTATTTATTTCGTACCTGCCCTACTCAAAAGCTAATCCAGACCTTAATCCGGAAAGCATGCTGAATTACGACCTTTCAATCGAACAGAACCTTTTTGATAATCGTCTGCACGCTGAATTGACAGGCTTTTACATTGAAGGGAAAAATATGATATCAATAGTCCAAAGGCAATTGACCAATGTCGGACGTTTTTATAACAGCGGAATCGAATTCGAGGCTGATTACATCGTTAGTAAAAGTCTAAGTTTCAATACTAATTACAGTTATTTGCATACAAACAAAGCGCTTATTGCTGCGCCAAAGCATAAAATATATTTAGGTACAACCTATAAACCAGGCAGATTCACCTTCGACATGAATGTACAATCAATCTCTGATTTATACACTTACATCGGAAGTTCTGAAGATGCAAATAAAAAGGAAAATTATGCACTGCTGAATGCCAAAGTTTCTTATCATTTCGGCAATGAGATGCACAAAGGCCTTAATCTGTTTGTCAAAGGAGAAAACCTGACAGCAACCCGATATTCCATCAATGAAGGTTATCCGATGCCCAAAGCAATTGTAATGGGCGGATTGGATGTAACATTCTGAAATGAAGAAACGCTACTTAAGCAGTACTTAGATGATTAATTTTTTTTGTAACATTTTTTATAAAGATTATTTCTACGTATATTTGCATCAACTAACGCATATGCAGGAGAATGAATCAAGAAAATTTATCATATAGCTTTAATACCATATATACTAAATACTATAATAGTTCTTTCTTATTCACGAAATCCTTTGTGCATGATATTTTTGTTGCTGAGGACATTGTATCCGATTCGATTATCAAACTTTGGGAAAGTGTAAAAGATAACGTTCCTGAAGACGAAGACCATCTAAAAGCTTTGCTCCTGACAATTCTGAAGAACCAATCGCTCGATTACTTGAAACATGAAGCTATTCGATTGAAAGTAACCGATAACTTAGTTAGTTTAAAGAACCGAGAACTTGAATTACGCATCTCAACGTTGCAGGCCTGTGATCCAGATGAAGTCTTCTCAAAAGAAATCAAAGTTATTATTGCCAACACAATTAATTCATTGCCTAAACAAACACATAAAATCTTCATCATGAGTCGCTTTGAAAACCGCTCGAACACTGAGATTGCAGGGGCATTGAATCTTTCAGTAAAAGCGGTTGAATATCATATTACCAAAACACTCAAAATACTTAAAGTCAATCTGAGCGACTACATAACTCTATTTTAGAAATGTCGTTGCAAAAAACAATCCCAGCTCTATTTTAAGTTCCTTAGTGAAACACAAATTTAGCCTCTTGTTTCTTTCACGTAATATTTACTACATTGTTACAACATTGTAATCCTCATTAGAGAATTTTGCGTAAAATTTGTATTTTCATTTTAGGGTTTCTTAACCGTGAATCGTTTAAATAATATAAAACCCAAAAAGAAGAATGGATAAAGAATTATTACATAAATATATTGTTGGAGATGCATCTTCAGAGGAAAGAGACGAAGTCATGCATTGGCTTGACGCTGATGAAGCAAACATGAAAGAGTTTCTTGCCGCTCGCAAACTTTATACCTTATCCGTTTGGCATCGTGACGAAATCGTAGATTCATCAAAAAAACAACAATACAAAAAAGAACAATTACTCGGAATTGCTAGAGAAACGCTGAAAATTGCAGCAATCGCCGCTATTGCATTCTCTATTGCTTACATTTATTTATATAATCATCAGAGGACCGTAAAATCTGTACAACAAACTGTTTATGTACCAGCAGGTCAACGTGCAGAGCTCACTCTTTCAGACGGCAGTCACGTATGGTTGAATGCAAAAACGAGATTCTCTTTTCCTAATAATTTCGAAGCCGATAACAGAATTGTCAAACTTGATGGAGAAGCTTATTTTGATGTTACTAAGGATGCAAAAAAACCCTTCATAGTAAAAACAGGTGCTTATAACATTCAGGTTTACGGTACGGAATTTAATGTCAATGCCTATTCAGAGAAAGCTATATTTGAAGCGGCACTTCTTAAAGGTTCTGTCAGCGTTAGTATGAATGGTAGAAAGGGTTCTATTCTTCTTAAACCTGGTAACAAACTGAGTGCAAAAGGCTACGTTTTTACCGAAAGTCCCATCTCCCAATACAATTATTTCAAATGGACTCAAGGTCTAATATGTTTCGATGACATTACAATCGGCGATTTGCTTAACAAACTTGAGCTTTATTTCGATGTTCGCTTTGTCATTAACAATACTCAAATAATTACTCAGCGTTACACAGGAAAATTCCGGACAAATGACGGGGTTGAGCAGGTCCTTAAAACTTTACAGCTTCGCTCTAAATTCGAATATCTGTTTGACGACGACAGAGACGTGATTACAATCAACTGAATATATAAACTTTAATGAGATTTGCCTATGAGAAACTGACAATATGAAGAACATCAAAAGCCGAAACGCGCTACCAACACGTTTCGGCCCCAAGTGTCAATACCAGACACACAAAATAATTATCTAAGTATTAACTAAATGTAATTGCAAATGTATGAAGAATAATATATATAGGGATCATAATATCCCTTTAAAATTAATTTATTGCCATGTATTACGCGTTATGAGAAATATTTTTATTTTATCATTCATCTTTATTTCAAGTGCTTTTGCTATAGATGCCAACTCTCAGATAGCGAAGGTTACTTTATCGCAGAAGAATGTAAACATTCAGAAGGTAATCGATGAAATTGAACAACAGACAGACTATTTGTTTATTTATAACAAAAGTGAGGTTGATGTAAATCGCATTGTTACAATAAATGCGATGAATGAAACTGTTGCCGAAGTTCTCCATCGCTTATTCGCAGATACAGATGTTGTATATGCGATGGAAGGGAACAATATCATGTTGATGAAAGGGAAAAAAGCGGTCAACACAAAAAGTGCTGCCACTGAAATTTCACAGCAAAGCCGAAAAGTCGTCTGCACTGTAACTGATGCTTCCGGTCCCGTAATTGGAGCTAACGTTTCCGTTAAAGGAACGACAATTGGTAACATAACAGATGTCGAAGGTAAAGCTGTTTTGGAAAATTTACCGTCTAATGCTGTTTTGGTCATTTCTTATGTCGGATATTTAACTCAAGAAGTTACTGTTGGAAAACAGACAGTCATTCAAATCAAGTTGAAAGAAGACACCAAGACTTTGGAAGAAGTTGTTGTTGTCGGATATGGTACTCAAAAAAAGGTAAACTTAACAGGTTCAGTTTCCTCTGTCGATTTGCAAACTGTTGAAGCCAAATCACGACCTATTATCGATGCATCACAAGCTTTGAACGGAGCTTCGCCCGGTCTTCAAATCATGCAAAGTACAGGCGAACCTAACTCGGAAGGCTTTTCTTACAACATACGTGGTACAGGAACCTTAAATTCTTCAAGTCCTCTTATCCTTGTCGACGGAATGGAACAGAGTGTCAGCATGGTCAATCCTTCCGATATCGCAAACGTATCAATCCTTAAGGATGCAGCATCTTGCGCCATCTATGGTAACAGAGGTGCAAACGGCGTAATTCTGATTACCACAAAGAATGGCTCAAAAGGCGGAATCAGTATAACTTATGATGGTACATTATCTTACGATGAACCATTTAAGGTCGTCCACACAATATCTGACTACGTTAGATACATGCAACTCATGAATGAATCAGCAAACAATCTTGGAAATTCAAGCATGTTCTCTCAAAGCTCCATTGATTTATGGAACGCCGCAAAAAAGGATCCGAACGGAATTTCAACTTCAGGTTATCCTAATTATGTTGCTTATCCAAACATTGACTGGTGGGATCAAATCTACACTAAACAATGGATGCAGAAACATACTGTTTCAATTGATGGAAAAGACACTAGAACAGGCTATTCAATGAGCTTCTCTTACATTGACAATCCAGGAGTTGTTAAGAAAACCGGTTACTCAAGATACATGGGTCGTGTCAATCTGTATGCAGATGTAACTGACTGGTTAAGAACAGGTGTTCGTGCTTGGGGAAACATCACAGACCGTGACGTAAGCTATTCTTCAAGTGATTTCTTTGGAGGCCTTAGTACAACAAAGATGCTTCCTTGTACTTTTCCTTACTATGATGGAAAATACGGAGCACCTGAAGGCCCCGAAGATGATCCGCAGTCGCACAACCCTCTTTGGGATATGGCAAGTTCAACCGGATATGATAAATACACACAACTCTATACAGACTGGTATGCTCAAGTCAAATTCTTGAAACACTTCACGTACAACTTCGATTACTATTACAAGGATCTTCGCCGTGAGAATAAGACAGTTGACACATCAATAGGAAAATTCAGCTTCTCTAAAGGAGCTTATTCAACTGGAGCAAACGATCCAGCAACTCTTTATACTTACATGTATTACGCAAGAGAGAATACTTCTAAGTTGAATCACTTATTGAATTACAATCAGACATTCGGCTCACACGATGTATCAGCAATGGCTGGTTATGAGGAGCAAAGATATAGATATAGAGTGACTGATGTAAGAAAGCTTGGTCTTACTGATGCAAATGTAAATGACCTTAATGCTGCGACGACTCCGTATTCAACAGCTGGTTACGGAACTGAATATACAGCTCGTTCATGGTTCGGCCGTTTAAATTATGCTTATAAGAACAAGTATCTGTTTGAAGCTAATTTGCGTTATGATGGTTCTTCAAGATTTGCACCTGATTATCGTTGGGGTTCTTTTCCTTCCTTCTCTGCAGGTTGGCGTATCACAGAAGAGTCTTGGATGAAGAAAATGCAGTGGCTGGACAATCTCAAACTTCGTTTATCTTGGGGAAAATTAGGTAATAACTCTATCGGCAATTATGATTGGCAATCTACTTACTCATCCGCGAATTATTCATTCGGACAAGCGTTAGCAAGCGGCATAGCTATTACATCTATTGCAAACAATGCTCTGAAATGGGAAAGCACAGCAGTCGCTAATATCGGATTGGACTTCGGCATGCTGAAGAACAAACTGACAGGCAGTATCGATGCTTACAACAAACTTACAACTGGAATCCTATACAGACCTGATATGTACATGGTAATGGGAAATGCGACTGCTCCAATGCAGAACATCGCCGAGGTCACCAACAGAGGTGTCGAAATCGAAGTCGGTTGGAAAGATGCCATTAATAAAGATTTCAATTACAGCGTCAGAGGAAATTTCTCTTATAACAAAAACTTTGTCAGCAAATACAAAGGCAAGCTGGAAAGAGGTTGGGATGCCGGTCATACAACTTACACAAACAACATCGGTGATGTCTCTACTGGCGGTTCTACGAGAGTACTTGAAGACCATAAAATCAATGAATACTATATGCCTAACACCTACAAAGGAAACGGCACATATTTCAATTCAGATGGTTCAGTCAACATCAACGGCGGCCCTAAAGACGGTATGATTCGTACGGAAAAGGATATGAATTGGCTCAATGCCATGAAAACCGCAGGTTATACTTTCCAACCATATAATGCAGTAGCAAAGAATGCAATCTGGTACGGCGAATATATTTATGCAGACGCAAATGGCGATGGAATCTACGGAAACTCCTACGACTCAGAATTCCAAGGGACATCTTCTACTCCTAAATACAATTTCGGTCTTCAAGCCAGTGCAAATTGGAAAGACATCGATTTCTCAATGAGTTGGGGCGGTTCTGCAGGATTCAGTATTTACTACTACGCAACATCCAGAAATGCCAGTGAAACCATTTACGGTTATACAATTCCTGACAAAGTAGCAAATAACCACTATTTCTACGATCCTAACAATCCAACGGATGAAAGGACAAATACCTCTTCCAAGCAACCTCGTTTGGTGAACGTATCTGGAGCTCAAAGTTCTGCAACATCTTCTCTGCACCTGGAGAAGGGAGATTTTGTAAAACTCAGAAACTTAACTTTGGGTTACACTATTCCAAGGTATATTACCAAAAAATTCTACGTTCAGAAACTCCGTGTTTATGCATCAGGAGAAAATCTCTTCGCTATAACCGGATTCTCAGGTCAAGATCCTGAAATGCGTACCACAGTCGGTTATTCAACAATGCGGCAATATGCATTTGGTGTTAATGTAACATTCTAAAAATATAAGGATATGGAAAATATATTTAAAAAGATATCTGTTGTTTTGACAGCATTAATGGTGATATGTGGTTTTACTAGGTGTGATAGTAATTTGCTCGATACAACTCCAAGCTATAGTTTTTCCAGTACGAATGTCTGGTCCAGTGCCGTTTTAGCTCGTGCCGCTGTAACAGGCGTGTATGATGAGCTATATGTTAAATACTCCCAGAATGCTCAAGGTGCTTCTTTGGGAGAACCTTTCGATACTTGGTCGTCTGTAATGGATGTTGATATGAACTGGAAAAACAGCTGTTTCGCTATTTCAGGTTCATGTACTCCATCTAATGGAGATGTCGCGACATACTACAAATACTATTACACAATTGTGTATAGGGCAAACGATGCCATCAACAACATCGACAAAGTCCCAGGTATGGAAGACAGTGAAAAAGCTCGGCTTAAAGCAGAATGTAAATTTTTCCGTGCTTGGGCTTATTTCAATTTGAACGTGCTCTGGAGAGGAGTTCCTTTATACACGGAAAATGTTGGAACAACCGAAGCTACTAAAGCCCGCTCAACGGAAGCTGAAGTTTGGACCCAAGTAATAAAGGATTTGACTGATTGTATCAATGAGCCTAATCTTCCAAATAAATATGCTAAAGGAAACAGCAGTTATGGTAGAGTCACGAAAGGTGCTGCTTATGCGTTCAGAGGACAAGCTTACCAATTCACTGGCGACAACTCAAAGGCGCTTGCAGATTTCGAAGCTCTTGAAGGTCTTGGTTATGCACTTTACAGTCCAAGCAACGGTACTGCAGGTAATACTGATTTCTTCCAACTTTTCAAACCTGCCAACGAACAATGCGACGAGATGATTTTCTCTGTTCAATGCGTTCAGACAAGCGGCATGGGAAATCCGAGAGGAATCAATTATGGAAACCGTGTAACAGGCGGTTCTGCATGGAACAATTATCTTCCGAATCCGGCTTTCGTAGAAATGTACGAATGCGCCGATGGTTCGACTTTCAATTGGGACAATTATTGTCCAGGTTGGAGCAGCATGGATCCTAAACAAAGAGTTGCGTTCTTCCTTCGTGACGGTCTGAAATCAGGAAACGGACATTGGGGCGTTACAGCTGCAACTTCTAACTATGCAGCTCTATACAACAACATGGTTGCTTACGGAGCCGATATGAGCAAATACATCGACCAAGGGAATGAAGCTCGGATTAAGAAAGCTTATTCTGACCGCGACCCTCGTTTGATGCAGTCAATCATTACACCTTATTCAACCTATAATGGAAATGAATCTGGCGTTGGAAATCATACTTGGACACTTCGTTGGCCTTATATTCTTGATGCTGGAGAACCATACGATATCAGAACCGATACAAACTCGAAGGTATATTATCTGTGGAGAAAATATGTCACAGAAAACGATGAATGTACAACCCGTTGGGTTTATCAGGAAGATATCATTCTCTGCCGTTACGCAGAAATTCTCCTCAGACGCGCTGAATGTCTGAATGAACTTGGACGGACTTCTGAAGCTGTCAAATATGTAAACATGGTAAGAAAACGTGCCGGTCACGTGCTTCTCAATGATGCTTCACATCCAGCGACAATGGTTTCCGGACAAGCCGACATGCGTGAGCGCATTCGCAGAGAGTTTTATGTTGAGCTTGGCGGTGAGGACTCCATGTATTTCAATGAACTTCGGTGGGGAACTTGGTACGACCGCAAATTCAGAGACCATTCTTCCGGAAAGGTCGGAGAACTCAACTCTAACGGTTTGATGCAGGTTTGGGGTGAAACCACTTACAAACATCTCAGCGTTGGTGAACAGATGAAGATTTGGCCGATTCCTGCTAAGGAAAGAGAAATGAACTCTAAATTGACTCAGAATCCTGGTTGGAACGATTAATCGTAGAATGATTTTATAACTTAGAGGGGAAATATGAGGGAACTACATTTCCAGTATTTCTCCTCTTTAATTTCAACTGAAATGAAAACAAAAGCGATTTTATTAGGCATCATCATCTTCACATCGTCGGCTTGTGGAAGTACTGACGACAATAGAGACAACAACGGCATTAATGATTCTACAAAGGTTGTCTTGTACAAGAATCCGATCATCAATGAAAATTGTCCTGATCCGTCAGTCATCAAAGCTAATGACGGTTATTTCTATGTTTATTCAACACAGAACAATTTAAAAAATGATGTTCGATACATTCCAATCCACAGATCTAAAAATCTGGTCAACTGGGATTATGTCGGAACTGTTTTCGACAGCAAAAACCATCCGACTTGGGTTGCGAATGCCAGACTATGGGCTCCTGACATGAATTACATCAATGGAAAATATGTCATTTATTATGCAATGGGCGTTTGGGGCGGAATCCTCAATTCTGCTATTGGTGTTGCGACAGCTGACAAACCTTCAGGACCGTTCACAGATGTTGGTAAAGTATTGGATTATGAATCTCAAGGTGTGAAGAATTCCATCGACGAATTCTACATCGAAGATAACGGTCACAAATACTTGGTTTGGGGCAGTTTCTGCGGAATTTATGCTGTAGAATTGACAAGCGATGGATTGGCCGTAAAGGAAGGTGCGCAGAAAGTCAAACTTGCAGGAAACCAGATTGAAGGCTCATATATCGCACAACATAACGGCTATTTCTATCTGATTGGTTCAGCCGGCAGTTGTTGCGAAGGGAATAAGAGCACTTATCACTTGATTTACGGACGCTCGAAAGATGTTCTCGGACCATACGTAACTCAAAGCGGCCAACGAATGCTCGACGGCGCAGGAGATTTATTGCTTCAAGGAAACAACACTTGGGTAGGAACAGGTCACAATGCTGAATTTGTTCAAGACGACGAAGGCAGCGATTGGATTATCTATCACGCTTTTCGCAAAGCAGACGATTCCGTTGGCCGTCTGCTAATGCTCGACAGAGTTTATTGGAACAACTGGGGACCTTATATTCAAGGAAATACAGCGTCTATCTCAGCCAAAGCTCCAGTGTTCAAATAAGCGTTTGCTAAGCACAGATTTCTTATGTATCTTTGTACAGTAGTCAAGTGAATCGTTTTTAAAGGGCCGTTCGCTTGACTATTTAAACGAATAATAATATTGCAAATAATAAACAGATGAAGAAAAGACTTATATTTTTAATCACATTGCTTGCTGGAGGATTGCTTTCCGTCAATGCTCAGCAGCGTGCTGACCAGCAGCATTTGACTGACCCTAATTCATTCACAATGATTCTAATGGGCGATCCGCAAGGCTATACGAAATACGACATCAATCAACCGATTTTCGAATTGACGACTTTATGGACAGCCGACAATGTTCAGAATCTGAATATCAAAGCCGTGCTTTTGACCGGCGATTTGGTTGAACAAAACGAAAATCTGGCGCTTAACCGCAATATGCTTAATCAGTCGAGCCGTCAGATGTGGGAATCAGTTTCACGTTCATTATCCCGTTTGGACAACGTTGTGCCTTACATCGTTTCCGCAGGAAATCATGAATACGGTTATCGCAGTTCGGAAAATGGAAATACGCATTTCCCGGAATACATAACCTTTGAGCGCAACAGCACGCTGAAAGAGGTTCTTGTCAGCACATTTCCGAATCGCTCGGGAGTTGAATCACTGGAAAATTCAGCTTACGTTTTCAAGGACAAAAATTGGGGCAATTTATTGGTGATTACATCTGAATTCGCTCCTCGCGACGAAGTTCTTGAATGGGCTCACAAACTTTGCGTAAGCGATAAATACAAAGATTATCGCGTTATTTTCATGACACATTCGTTCCTGGAGGAAAACACCAATGAACGGACTGACAACGAAAGCTATAAAATCACTCCTCACAATTGGGGCGCACAAGTTTGGGAGAAACTGATTAAAACAACTCCAAACATTCGTCTCGTCATCTGCGGACACACAGGTCATCCGGGAAAATTCGAAGATTCAGTCGCATACAGAAGTGATAAGAACGATGCAGGAAAAGACGTACATCAAATGATGTTCAATGTTCAGATTCTCGGCGGCGGTTGGGAAGGCAACGGCGGTGACGGCTGGCTTAGGATTCTGGAATTCATGCCAGACGGAAAAACAATCAAAGTGAAGACTTATTCGCCTTTCTTCGGCATTTCTCCGACAACTAAACAATTCGCCCATCGCACTGGCAAATGCGACCAATTCGATATGGTTATCGATAAATAGACTTGAATAGTTTCAATAAACGAAATTCTATAATTGATATGCGGGAAAAGTAGGTTGACTTCAGGTCAAAATGCTTTTCCCGCGTGTCGATAACAGGTAATATTCATAAAATGTGTCATTCCCATCTGTCGGACACAGATAATACCCGGAAAATCCATAATCTGCATGCGAAGAACACAGATAAAAATGTGTAAATGTCCAATCCTCATGCTGCGAAAGCACATTTCACGCTCCCAAACTCCAACCTTCACTCTACGAAACAAGATAAAACGCCCAAAATCTATGTCTGCATTGCGGGAAAGACACTTTGACCTGAAGTCAACCTACATTTCCCACGCGAAGATTACTCATCCGACCTTTTCGACCTGCTTCTGCAAGAAATTAAAAGAGACAAATAGTATGAAATCTGTACTTTTGTCTGTACCTTTACATGATAATTCGATTAGACTTATATTTTTATCATGAAACGACTTCTATTCTGTATCTCACTCTTAATCGGCTTGTGTTTCTGTTCATTTTCACAGAGCATAAGCAACACAATTAATCTCAATTACAAGAAAATCAATGCCGAGACTGCCAAGGAAAGTCTGACCCCAATCAGAGCGGGCATTCCGGGCAAAGTCCCATTTTGGAACAATTATTCCAAACGTTTCGTCTATGCTCCTGCTTTTGATGCACCTGCAGTTGACGGCGCCTCAAGGTACAAGTTCATTGTTACAGCTTCCGACAGCATAAAATATACTTTTACTGCAACAAAATCCAACAGCAGTCTTGCGCCTGTTTGGGCAAAGATTCCGGTCGGTTCGGTAAACTTGAAGATTGTGGCATTGGATGCTTCGGGGAAAGAGATAAAAGAATCATTTAATCGTAAATTCCACAAATCTCCAGTATTTCACGGGCCATATCAAAACCCTGCAACAGATTACAGAGAAAGCGCAAAAAAGGCTTTAACCTATATATTCAACAAACCGTTCATACAAAGTTGGGCAGATAAAGCCGCGCCGGATACAGCAAGCTATCATCTATATTGTTATCCTGCCAAAATTATCAGTGCTGTTACTGAAATGATGATGAATTATTCCAAACTTTCACAGGAAAATCACGATAAAGCGATGAAGATTGCAGTCAACACCGCCGATTACCTCATCAGTATCAGCGAACCTAAAGATGCACCACTCGCCTATTTTCCACCGACTTACGCAGGCGAAGGAAACGAAGTCGACAATTCACCCCGAAAATATCGTAATCAGTTTATGCTGATTTATCCTGCCCAATCGGCTTGCATCTATCTGGATTTGTACGATGTTACAAAAATCATGCGCTATAAAGAAGCAGCCATCCGCATCGCTGACACATATCAAAAATTGCAGAATCCTTCAGGGACTTGGAAACTGAGACTTTGGAAGAACGGAACGGCTGTCACAAACGTGGATTGCATTCCGACGGTGATTATTCAGTTTTTCGACAGACTTAGCAAACAGTATGGTATTAACGACTATAAAGCCGCTCGTGAAAAAGCTTACCAATGGATGTGGAGCAATCCGATGAAAACATTCAACTGGTCAGGGCAATTCGAAGATCAGAATCCGCTCGTTCCTTATAAGGATTTAACCAAAGACGACGCCGCATGTTTTGCGATGGCACTTTTCGGACAGCTGAAATCGAATCCTTCATTCAAACAAACTGCCGACGAACTGCTTCGTTATTCTGAAGACCAATTCGTTATCTGGGGGAAAATTAACGACACGTGGCCGACGCCAAGTGCTTTGGAACAATATGACTGCTACACTCCTATCAATGCAAGTGCCTCAGTAATGATTGATGCGTATATGAGCGCTTATCGTGCGACGAAGAACGAACTTTATTTGGCCAAAGCTATTGCTCTTGTCAATTCTGTAACCACCACACAAATTGCCGATTCCGGTCGTTATCCAACATTTTGGAGTACAGACCGAAAACAAAAAGACCCGGACAAAGTTGATTGGTTGAATTGCACATCATACACAGTAAAAATGATGTTGGCCATGGATGACCTGCTGAAAGGAATGGCAAAGTGATTTATAACCGATTAATTTCTCATCTCAAAATATGCAACGTTACCAAATCTTATGCGTCATAGATATAGAAAGAAGAAAAAAGACAACTAAAATGAAAGAAAAAGCATTCTTATTTACGACGTATCCATTATTGGCAACCCTCACATCATGCGCCTCTAGCAAAAGAATTGTAGGAAACGGGAAGCTTGTGACAAAAGAATTTAAAATAGAGAATTACAATGGAATAGATTTCTGTGGCCCTATTCACTTCGATTATAAATGTACTTCAGAAGCTCCTCAGAAATGAAACATATTTACCTAGCTATTGCAATCAGTTTACTCGCTTTCACATTGAATGCGCAAACAGTTTTCAATAGGGATTCTTTAGTATCAGACTTTAGCTATCTTGTTAAATTGTTGGAAGCCACGCATCCCGACCCATATAGCGGTTTCGGTGGAAAAGTGTTTTTTCATAAAGCAGCAAACGATGTCGTAAACGATTTATATAAGAACACTTGCACACCGACGATATTTGTGGACAAAGTAAATGCTTTCCTCTCCAACATTCACGACGGACATACAGGACTGGAATATAATAAGGAAAACTATGTCGGACGCTATGCACAAAGAATAGCATTCCAAGTGATTCCCGACGGACTAATCGTGAACGGCATAAATACGAGTCGGAAAGATTTGTTAGGATCTCGATTAGACAGCATCAATGGTGTCAGCGTTATTGAATTGTTGAAACGTTTAGAAAATGAATCTCCTTGCGAAAACATCTATGGCAATTATGATATCCTGCATTGGAAAGCAAACATGGAAGATTTGCTGCATAGACTTGGCACCGAGTTTACCGATTCCCTCCGTTATTCTTTAACTACTCCAGAAGGTAAATCAGTCAACCTTTTACTTCCGCTTGTGATGAGAGATTCTCTCAAAAACGTGCCTATCACCTATACTTCGGCCAATGCGAAATGCCCTTCCAAAAATCTTAGTTATCAATTTGCTGACAAAGATAAACGGACGATGATTATATGTGTCAGCAGCATAATGGCACGAGAAAACTATGAGTATTGCTTAAAGAACAACTGGGACGGAGCTTACGACAATATCAAGAACTTTTATAAAAATACACTGAAGACAGAGATTCCATCCGATACAGTGAAGGCTATTACAGGTATTCCTTCATTCTCAGAAGTTTTTGCTGATATGCTCACTCAGATGAAGAAAAACAAATCTGAAAATCTAATTATCGACCTGCGCCATAACGGCGGAGGTTGGACTCCTATTGTACTTTCTACACTGTTTATGTTGTATGGCGACGATTATATTACAAAAGACATGAACACCGAGTTCTACCGCCTCATCTCTCCTTTGTATCTGCAGAAAATCAATACTTCTTTGGATGAATATAACCGGAATAACGGTTCTCATTATAAAATAGGTGATTATTCTTTTGACAATGACGAATCGGATACCAATACTTCTGTGGATGTTTTGCGAAACAATTTCATTACGAATTGCATGAGTGCTTCTCGTCCGCTACTTACCAAATTGAACGGCAAACCGTTGTATCATCCTCAGCATGTATTTGTTGTAACCGATGCAGGGACTTTCAGTGCCGCTTTTCATTATGCATTCTTCTTATGGCGCATGGGCGCTACAATTGTAGGAGTTCCAAGCGGTCAAGCTCCTAACACATATATGGAAAATACTCCTTTCACCTTGCCATACACGCATCTGAAAGGAAGCATATCTAACAGCATGCAAATATTTCTGCCAGCCAACGACAAACGTGCCAAAATTTTCTATCCCGACCTGATGCCGACATATCAGGATTATAAGAAATATGACTTTGACGCAAACGCAGAAGTTCTTTATTTATTAGATAAAATTGATAATCCAAATTAATCCCATTAGTTGGCCATGGATAACCTGCTGAAAGGAAAGGCGAAGAAAGTAAAAGAAAGGCTGCAAATCGATTGATTTGCAGCCTTTCTATCTAAAGTGGTGAATCGCTTGGGGTTCGAACCCAAGACCCCATCCTTAAAAGGGATGTGCTCTACCTACTGAGCTAGCGATCCTCCGCGCGATTACTTCCGTAATGCGGGCGCAAAGGTAAACCTTATTTTTAGAATAAACAAAAAAATCAAACTTTTTACTGTAACTTTGTAAACACAAATCATACAATCCTATGGCTGACGACAAGAAAATTATCTTCTCTATGGTAGGCGTGAGTAAGACTTTCCCGCCTCAGAAACAGGTACTAAAGAACATTTACCTCTCGTTCTTCTATGGTGCCAAAATCGGTATCATCGGTTTAAACGGAGCCGGAAAATCTACACTGCTGAAAATAATTGCAGGCATTGAAAAAGAATATCAAGGAAACGTAGTATTCGCTCCGGGTTACACAGTCGGATATCTGGAACAAGATCCGAAACTTCAAGCGGGTAAAACCGTCAAAGAAGTCGTACAAGAAGGCGTGCAGCCAATTGTCGACTTATTGAAGGAATTCGAAGAAGTAAATGAAAAGTTCGGTGATCCTGACGTGCTTGAGAATCCTGATAAAATGGACGCACTCATTCAGCGGCAATCCGAGTTGCAAGATAAAATTGACGCAACAGACGCGTGGAACATCGATACGAAACTGGAACAAGCGATGGATGCTCTCCGCTGTCCGCCAAGCGAACAGGTTGTTGACAATCTTTCCGGAGGTGAACGCAGGCGCGTCGCTCTTTGCCGCTTGCTGCTGCAAGAACCAGACGTTCTATTGCTCGATGAACCCACAAACCACCTTGATGCCGAATCGATTGATTGGCTCGAACAGCATTTGCAACAATATGCCGGAACAGTCATCTGCATCACGCACGACCGTTATTTCCTCGATCATGTTGCAGGTTGGATTCTGGAACTCGACCGCGGCGAAGGCATTCCTTGGAAAGGCAACTATTCGTCGTGGCTTGACCAAAAGACTCAGCGCATGGCTCAAGAAGAGAAACAGGCCAGCAAACGACGCAAGACTCTCGAGCATGAATTGGAATGGATTCGCATGGCTCCAAAAGCCCGCCAGGCAAAAGGTAAGGCTCGTTTGAACTCGTATGAGAGATTACTCAATGAAGACCAGAAGGAACAGGAAACCAAGTTGGAAATCTTCATTCCTAACGGTCCGCGTCTTGGCAACAAAGTCATTGAAGCCCACCATGTTGCCAAAGCATTCGGCGACAAACTGCTGTTCGACGACCTCAACTTCGTACTTCCTCCTAACGGCATCGTCGGTGTCATTGGACCGAACGGCGCAGGAAAGACAACGCTCTTCCGCATGATTATGGACCAGGAAAGCATCGATAAAGGTGAGTTTGAAGTCGGCGAAACTGTCAAACTGGGTTATGAAGACCAAGCGCATTCCACCATCGACCCGAAGATGACTGTTCATCAAGTCGTTTCCGGCGGGTTGGATTTCATTCGCATGGGCGGAAAAGAAGTCAGTTCAAGAGCATATCTTTCACGCTTCAATTTTTCCGGCGCTGATCAAGAGAAGCTTTGCGGCGTACTTTCCGGCGGCGAACGCAATCGCTTGCATTTAGCATTGACGCTCAAGTCGGAAGCAAACGTTCTGCTCCTTGACGAACCGACCAATGACATTGATGTAAACACCTTGCGCGCATTGGAAGAAGGTTTGGAGAACTTTGCCGGCTGCGCAGTAGTCATTTCTCACGACCGCTGGTTTCTCGACCGCATCTGCACACATATTCTTTCCTTCGAAGGCGATTCGAACGTTGTATTCTACGAAGGTTCGTACAGCGATTACGAAGAATACAAACGCAAACAGAAAGGTTATGAAGAACCTCATCGCGTCCACTATAGAAAACTTATTCAATAATTATTACCTCATGAAAAAGATTGTCATTATAGCTGCACTTATCCTTACTTCAACAGCAGTATATTCACAGAAGTCAGAAAATCTGTTCAACGGAAAAGATCTGTCGAATTGGAATTTCGTTGTCAAAGACAACAATGTACCCGCGTCTGAAGTCTTCACAGTCCGCGATGGCCTGATTCACATCTCAGGACAGCCTTTTGGTTATATGTACACGAAGAAAAAATACAGCAATTTCAAGCTTCACGTTGAATGGCGTTGGCCAGTACAGCAAGAGAAGTCTAACAGCGGCATTTTTCTTCTGATTGAAGAGGCCAAGAATCCTTTCCCTAACGGCATTGAATGTCAGTTACAGGAAGGCAACGCTGGCGATTTTATCATGCTTGGAGGCTCGAAACTGATGGAATATCAGAAGAAACCGGGCGATGAAAAGTCTCCACGTTTTCCGAGATTGAACAAAAATAATCCTTCGAGCGAAAAGCCTTTCGGAGAATGGAATGCTGCAAACATCTTCGTCAGAGACGGCGTCATTACAGTCTTTATCAATGGCGTTTACCAGAACATGGGAACAAATCCGAATCGCGAAGGTTATGTTGCTCTGCAAAGCGAAGGAAAACAAGTAGAATTCCGCAACGTGACAATCTCTGCATTAGATTAATTATTCTTGATTTCAATGCTATTCAGAATATTCGGCGGTTTGTGCAAAAGAGTTTCTTTGACAATAATGTAAGTATTGTTGCATTAACAAAAAGGGAACCAAAGATGCATTTACATAAGTAAAAATGAAAGCTAAGTGCCAAATAATTGTTACTTTTGCAAACTGAATAGCGAGAAGAGTTAATCAAAATGAGTGTCGCAATCATCAAATATAATGCCGGAAACATCTGTTCTGTCAGTTATGCGCTGCAGCGATTAGGTGTGGAAGCTGTCGTCACAGACGATAAGAAGCTGGTTGAACAAGCTTCGCATGTAATTTTTCCTGGTGTCGGAGAAGCGCTGACAACCATGGATTATCTGCGTGCACATCATTTGGACGAACTGATTTGCAATCTCAAGCAACCGGTTCTGGGCATTTGTCTCGGAATGCAGCTGATGTGTCAGCACTCAGAAGAAGGCGATGCCAAATGTTTAGGCATTTTTGACGCCGACGTTCGTCGTTTTATACCGCAAAAGCATGAAGACAAAGTGCCGCAGATGGGTTGGAACAGCATTCACAACTTGAGGAGCGACCTTTTCAAAGGTCTGAAAGGAGAACCTTTTGTCTATTTTGTACATAGTTATTATGTACCGCTCAATGATTATACTGCAGCAACGACAGATTATATTCTGCCATTCAGTGCTTCGCTACATAAAGACAATTTCTATGCTACTCAGTTTCATCCTGAAAAAAGCGGTGAAGTCGGAGAAACTATTCTCACAAACTTTTTAAATCTGTGAAACGATGATTGAACTGATTCCTGCAATAGACGTTATCGACGGCAAATGTGTTCGTCTCACAAAGGGCGATTACAATACCAAAAAGATATACAATGAAGATCCTTTGGAAATTGCGAAGAAATATCAGGATTACGGCATCCGAAGACTTCATCTGGTTGATTTGGACGGCGCTCGTAAAGGTCACATCGTCAATTATCATGTGCTCGAAAGAATCTCTGAACGCACAACTTTAATTATAGACTTTGGAGGAGGAGTCAAACAAGAGAACGACTTAAAAGTCGCTTTTGAAAGCGGAGCACGGATGGTAACCGGCGGAAGCATTGCTGTAAAAGATCCTGAATCTTTCATCGGATGGGTCAAAAAATACGGCTCTGACAAAATCATTCTCGGTGCCGATGTGAAAGAGAACATGATTGCCATCAACGGCTGGAAAGAAACAACAGATAAAGAACTGATTCCTTTCCTGACAGATTTTGCCGACAAAGGCATCACAAAAGTCATCAGCACGGATATCAATCACGACGGAATGCTTCAAGGTCCTGCAATCGAACTCTATCAAACAATTCATAAAGCATTGCCGCTTCTTTATGTCATCGCAAGCGGAGGCGTCGGCAATATCAACGACATTAAGAAACTGCAAGAAGCCGGCGTTCCTGCTGTGATCTTTGGCAAAGCTCTTTACGAAGGCAAAATAACCTTGGACGAACTAGCACACTTTTCATAAATAAGACAATGTTAGCGAAAAGAATTATACCTTGCTTGGATGTTAAAGATGGCGAAACCGTTAAAGGCATCAATTTCATCAACTTCCGCAATGCCGGCGATCCAGTAGAACTCGGAGCCGAATACAGTCGTGAAGGAGCTGATGAACTTGTCTATCTCGATATCACGGCTTCATTGGAAGGTCGTAAAACATTCACTGAACTTGTCAAACGTGTGGCAGCCAATCTGAGCATTCCTTTTACTGTCGGCGGAGGAATCAACGAACTTTCTGATGTCGATAGGTTGCTGAGTGCTGGAGCCGACAAGATTTCCATCAATTCAGCTGCTTTACGTCGTCCCCAATTGATTGACGAAATAGCTGAAAATTTCGGCAGTCAGGTCTGCGTTGTTGCAATTGATGCAAACGATGAACCAAGCGGTTGGAAATGTTATATGAACGGCGGACACGTACCGACTGAAAGATATCTTTTCGAATGGGCAAAAGAGGCCGAGAGTCGTGGAGCTGGAGAGATTCTCTTCACCAGCATGACTCACGACGGTGTAAAAGACGGCTATGCAAATGAAGCACTTGCACACCTTGCCGACGAGTTGAAGATTCCGATCATTGCTTCCGGCGGTGCAGGGAAACCGGAACATTTCCGAGATGCTTTTATTCAAGGAAAAGCTGACGCAGCACTTGCCGCCAGTGTTTTTCATTTCGGAGAAATCCGAATCAGCGAACTGAAACAATACCTTCTTGGTGAAGGTATCAACATAAGACTTTAAAACAGAAAACAAGATTTATGCAATTGGATTTTGAAAAATTGGGAGGTTTGATTCCCGCTATCATACAAGACAGTCAGACAAACAAAGTATTGATGCTTGGATTTATGAACGAAGAAGCATACAACAAGACTGTCAAAACAGGTTTGGTCACCTTTTTCAGCCGCACGCGCAAATGTTTGTGGACAAAAGGCGAAACCAGCGGAAACACATTGACTGTTGTTAAGATTTATCCCGACTGCGACAGCGATACATTGCTGATTAAAGCTGTTCCTGCAGGTCCAACCTGTCACACTGGAGCTGACACATGTTTTGGCGAATCAAATTCCGAAGGCATTGATTTCATCGAATATCTGCAGGATTTTATTGAGAAACGCTTTAAAGAAATGCCTGAAGGCTCTTACACAACATCATTGTTCCAAAGCGGTGTCAATCGCATGGCTCAGAAAGTCGGTGAAGAAGCTGTTGAAACTGTTATCGAAGCTACCAACGGCACAGATGACCGTTTGGTCTACGAAGCTTCGGATTTGATTTACCATCTTATCGTATTGCTGACCAGCAAAGGCTTACGCATCGATGATTTGGCACGTGAACTCAAAAGTCGTCATAAAGGTTGATTAAAACTATAAATCATGGGAGAAGACACATTGCTTGAACTGAAGAATGTCGAAATACGCAGAAAAGAAAATATTATCCTACGCGACGCTTCTTTTTCGCTTCATCATGGTGAGTTCGTCTATGTTATCGGAAAAGTAGGTTCCGGTAAAAGCAGTTTGCTGAAAGCGCTTTACTGTGAGATTCCTATTCACAGCGGCGAGGCTCAAATGCTGCAATATAATCTAAGAAAAATCAGACGCAGAGAGATTCCTTATCTCCGTCGCCGATTGGGCATCGTCTTCCAAGACTTTCAACTATTAATCGACCGCTCCGTCGAGAAGAATCTGGCTTTTGTACTTCGTGCAACAGGTTGGAAAAAGAAAAACGACATTCGTCAACGCATCAACAGTGTGCTGGCTCAAGTCGGCATGCAAAACAAAGGCTACAAAATGCCTCACGAACTCTCTGGCGGTGAACAGCAACGTATCGTCATTGCCCGCGCATTGCTCAACGATCCGGCTCTGATTTTAGCTGACGAACCGACCGGGAACCTCGACCCTGAAACCAGTTTCCAAATTGTCAGACTATTGCACGATATCTGCCAGAAAGGAACGGCTGTCATCATGACAACACACAATTATCAAATCGTCAGCAATTTCCCGGCACGAATCATCAAGTGTGAAAACGCTTTTCTCTCAGAAGTCGGCAACTCGATTGAAAATCCGAATCAAGAAGAAGAGGATGAAACCGAAGAAGAGCGGGAAGAAAAACAACAAAAAGAAGAACAACAACTAAATAGTGAAGATATTTTATGAAAGTCATGAAGTTTGGCGGCACGTCCGTCGGTTCAGCGCAACGTTTTAAAGATGTAGCGAAACTGATTACAACAGGTGAGCAAAATATTATTGTTTTGTCTGCTATGTCGGGAACGACTAACTCTTTAGTCGAGATTTCCGATTATCTATATAAAAAGAATCCTGATGGAGCTAATGAAATCATCAACAAATTGGCTCAAAAGTATATTGGACATATTGATGAACTCTACAGCACAGAAGAATACAAACAAAAAGCCCGTGAAATGGTCAAGGAACGTTTCGATGAAATCCGCTCTTTCACCAAAGATTTGTTCACGCTGTTTGAAGAAAAAGTAATTCTGTCGCAAGGAGAAAGAATCTCGACGGTAATGATGGATCTTTACCTTCACGAAAAAGGCATCAACTCAGCATTAATTCCTGCGCTTGATTTTATGCGCACCGACAAGAATGCCGAACCCGACCCTTTATATATCAAAGAGAAATTGCATAATCTTATAGAAGCCCATAAAGATGCTGATTTGTTTATTACGCAAGGCTACATTTGCCGAAACGCTTACGGCGAAATTGACAACCTGAAACGTGGAGGAAGCGATTATACAGCTTCGTTAATCGGAGCTGCAGTAATTGCCGATGAGATTCAGATTTGGACTGACATCGACGGAATGCATAACAACGATCCTCGTATAGTCGACCATACTCAACCTGTTCGTCATCTCCATTTTGAAGAAGCGGCCGAACTGGCTTATTTCGGTGCAAAGATTCTGCATCCGACCTGCATTCAGCCTGCGAAAGTCAATAATATTCCTGTTCGTCTGTTGAATACCATGCAGCCTGATGCTCCTGGAACGCTTATTTCCAATCAGACTGAGAAAGGGAAAATCAAAGCGGTTGCAGCAAAAGACAACATCACTTCAATCAAAATCAAGAGTGGACGAATGCTGTTGGCAACCGGTTTCCTTCGCAAAGTATTCGAAATCTTTGAGATTCATCAAACGCCTATCGATATGGTCACAACCTCGGAAGTCGGCGTTTCTGTAACCATCGACGATTGCCGCCGCCTCGACGAGATTGTCAACGATTTGAAAAAATTCGGAACTGTTACAGTTGACACCAATATGGTTATTGTCTGCGTCGTTGGCGATTTGGAATGGGACAATGTCGGATTCGAAGCACGCATCATTCAAGCCATGAAAGATGTTCCTGTCCGCATGATTTCATACGGCGGAAGCAACTACAACGTCTCGTTGCTCATCAAAGCTACCGACAAGAAACGTGCATTGCAAGCTCTTAGTGATCATCTTTTCCAGAATGACTAATCATGTTGAAAGGAAAATTCCCAATAGATAAACTCGAGCAGATTCCAACTCCGTTCTATTATTACGACATGGAGCTTTTGGACAAGACACTTCAGACAGTTAAGAAAGAAGCCGGCTTGTATGGATATCATGTCCATTTTGCAATCAAATCGAATGCCAATCAACGCATTCTGGAAAGAATCGCAGCAAACGGACTTGGCGCCGACTGCGTAAGCGGCGGAGAAATCCAAGCAGCTTTAAATGCCGGTTTTCCTTCTTCCAAAATCGTATTCGCTGGTGTCGGCAAAGCAGACTGGGAAATCAATATCGGATTGGACAATGATATTTTCTGTTTTAATGTCGAATCGCAGGAAGAATTGGCAATTATCAATGCACTGGCCAAAGCTAAAGATAAAATCGCTTCAATAGCCTTGAGAATCAATCCTGAAGTCGATGCTCACACGCATGCCAAGATTACAACTGGAATGAAAGAGAACAAGTTCGGCATCAATCTCAGTCAGTTAGGCAAAGTTCTTGACAGTCTTTCGACCATGAAGAATGTTTGCCTCATCGGCTTACACAGTCACATCGGTTCGCAAATCACCGATATCACAGCTTTCGGCAATCTAGCTATTCGCATCAACGAGATTCAGGATGAGCTTGACGCACGCGGGATTCATGTCAAACATCTTAATTTTGGCGGAGGTTTGGGCATTAATTATTATCACCCGAATCACATGCCGATAGCTGCTTTCGACAATTATTTCGCTGAGTTTCACAAAGTCCTCGAACCTCGCGAAGGACAAGAAATACATTTCGAACCAGGACGTTCAATCGTCGCTCCTTGCGGTTCGCTGATTTCCAAAGTTCTTTATGTCAAGAAAGGCGAAACCAAACAGTTCGTCATTCTCGATGCCGGTTTCAACGACTTGATTCGGCCTGCAATGTATGACGCTTATCATCGAATTGAGAATATTGTCAGCAACAAACCTATTGAAATTTATGATGTTGTCGGACCGATTTGCGAATCGGGCGATGTATTCGGAAAAGACATTGAGTTGAACGGCACTGAGCGTAACGATTTGGTTGCGATACGTTCAGCCGGCGCATATGGCGAAACAATGGCTTCGCATTACAATTGCAGAGAGCTTCCCAAAGCTTATTATTCAGATCAAATTTAACACTAGAATATGTTAGAACTCTTCACATTCTCTCTCACCGACCTTTGGATTATCGGAACAATTCTCGCATTGTTTTTTATTTGGTTCATTCCATTTCAAATACGTTACGGGCGGCCTCTTCGTACAGCGAGAAAGAAAAACAAGAATGTGAATGATGAAATTGACTCAACATCCTTACCATCCTTACCGCCTGTTTCAGTAATAATCTATTCTGGTGGAAAACCCCAAGAATTGGAAACGATTCTTCCATCGGTTTTATCTCAAGAATATCCGGATTATGAAGTGATTGTGGTCAACGACGGCGGCGATGACGACACTAACGATGTAATCAAGCGTTTCAGCAACGAGCACAAAAATCTCAAAAGCACTTTCACCCCTCAAAATGCGCGATATCTAAGTCGGAAGAAACTGGCATTTACGTTAGGTATCAAAGCAGCACAAAATGAAATTCTTCTGATGCTGGAATCTGACAGCAATCCAATCAGCAGCAATTGGATTAAATCAATGGTTAGAAATTACTCTGCGAATACAGAAATCGTTTTAGGATTCACCGCATATACTGACTGCAGTAAGTTTCGTGACAAACTAATTGCTTACGACAGATTGATTGACGGATTGCGATACATCTCTGCAGCGCTAATTCACAAACCCTATTCTGCTGACGGTCGTAATCTATCTTATCGGAAATCGCTTTTTCTGCGCCGTAAAGGTTACTACGAATGGCTTGACTTAAAAGACGGAGAAGATGACCTCTTCATAAATTCAGCTGCAAACAAAGAGAATACAAAAGTTGAATATTCATCAGAAAGCTTGACTTCTTTAGCTCACTATCCGAGTTTCAATGAATGGACAGACGAAAGAATCGAACGTCTGGCAACTTCAACTCATTATCGGAATTTTGGTCCTTTGGCTGGATTCAAAGTTATAAGTTTTAATGAACGATTGTCAGTTCTTGCAGATATCGCAGCAATTGTAATCTGCATTTTCGGAAATTGGCTGATTTCCATCCTTGCAGGACTATTATTGATTGCTCGCTGCATTGTGAAATACCGTATTTTTTACCGCTCATCAAGAATGCTTCAGCAAAAATCATCTGTTGGATATTTGCCAATACTGGAAATTGTTCGGCCAGTTGTAAATCTGTATCTCAAGTTTTATCATCTCCTACATCACAATCAGGATTATACTTTCCAAATCGATAACGAGAAGTAGCCTCAATCGAAGCGAATGCTTCGTGCAGGTGAAATATGAGTAATCAAATGTGATGGTCCGAGCATCACAATCATTGAGACAATCAGTGTTCCAATGTTCAAAAGCAGCCAGGAAGTCAGATTCAAGTCAATTGGAACCGCATCCAAATAATATATTTCCGGATTTAATTTGAATATATGGAATTGCGACTGTAAAACACAGCACGCAAGGCCGATGACGTTTCCCCAAAACATTCCTTTTAGAATCAGAAATGAAGCTATATAAAGGAAAATCTTTCTAATGCTCCGATTGCTTTCTCCCATCGATTTCAAGATTCCAATCATGTTCGTCCGTTCGAGAATGATAATCAACAAGCCAGAAATCATTGTGAAACTTGCAACTGAAAGAATCAGAATCAGAATGACAACAACATTGATATCCTGAACATCGAGCCAATCGAAAATCATCGGATTAAGCTCCTTTATCGAGCGTGTATAATAAGTATTCCCGTTCCTATCGCGACGATTCGAAAGACTGTCATAAAGTTTGGTTGAGATTTGGTCGAGATTATCATAATTGTCGACCAGCAATTCAAGTCCGCTCACTTGGTCGTCGTCCCAACGATTCAATCGCCGCACTTGACGAATATCAGACACCACAAAAAGTTTGTCATAATCAACAAAACCGGTTTCATAAATGCCTGTAATGTGAAACTTTCTGGCTCTGACGTCTTCCTTTACAAAATAAGTCAGGAAAGAATCGCCAGTCTTCAGTTTCAACATATCAGCCAAATAGCGTGAAATCAAAACATCGTTCGAAGGTCTGTCTCCAGTGAATGCAGGAATCTTTCCTTCACGAAGATTATTGCGGAAGAAACTCCAATCATAATCACTTCCTACACCTTTCAAGACGATTCCCTGAAAATCTGTTTCGGTCTTTAAAATGCCTGGTTTTGTAGTAAAGGCTTCGACGTGACGAATTCCAGGAAAGTGCTGAAGGTCATACAACAATGTATCGCTTACAGCAATTGGCTCCGACTCGTAAGAGGTATTATTATCGAAATTGGAAATCTGAATATGAGAACCGAAACCTATGACTTTATTACGAATCTCTTTCTTGAAACCGATTACAATCGCAACTGCCAAAATCATCACAGTCAAACCGAGAGCAATTCCTGTGACTGCAATTCTTACAACCGGCGGAGTGGCTTTGCGACCTTCTTCTTTCGAGAAATAAATTCTTTTTGCAATAAAGTACTCGAAGTTCATTCTTTTGGCAAACTATTATAAGTTTCCAAAGCTTTCTGAAGGACAACAAGAGCTTTTTCCAAATCTTCCCTGTTCAGAACGTATGCCATTCGAACTTGGTCTTTGCCTATTCCAGGTGTTGTATAAAATCCTGAAGCAGGAGCCATCATGACTGTTTGTCCTTCATATTCAAAATCATTAAGACACCACGCACAGAATTTATCCGCATCGTCGACAGGAAGTCTGACAAGCGTATAAAAAGCGCCCATTGGAATTGGTGAATAACATCCCGGAATGCGATTGATGCCGTCGACAAGGAATTTTCTCCTCTCAACATACTCTTCATATACGTCTTGCAAGTATTCTTCGGGCGTATCAAGAGAAGCTTCGGCAATGATTTGGCCAATCAAAGGAGGACTTAATCTTGCCTGACACCATTTCATCACATTCTGCCGAATCTGAGGATTTTTCGTTATCAAAGCTCCTATTCGAATACCGCATTCACTGTAACGTTTAGACACAGAATCAACCAGAACAACGTTGTTTTCAATACCTTGCAAATGGAAAGCTGAAACATATGGTGCTCCAGTATAACAAAACTCGCGATAAACCTCATCGGAAAAGAGAAAAAGATTGTTGCGTTTGACAATATCACGAATCTGTTCCATTTCGCGACGCGAATAAAGATATCCGGTCGGATTATTCGGATTGCAGATGAGAATCGCCTTCGTATGAACAGTAATCAGATTCTCAAACTCTTCGAGAGAAGGCAATGCAAAACCATTATCAATTGTTGACGTCAACGTTCTGATTTTAGCTCCACATGAAATGGCAAAAGCCATATAATTAGCATAAGCAGGTTCCGGAACGATAATTTCGTCGCCTGGATCGAGGCAAGCCATAAATGAGAAGAAAACCGCTTCAGAACCACCAGTTGTAATGATAATATCTTCTGGCGTAACATTGATGTTATATTTAGCATAATACTTTACCAACTTCTGACGCAAACTGAGTATTCCTTCGCTCGGTGAATATTCCAATATCTTGCGGTCGATATGTTTCAAAGCATCGAGCGCACATTGAGGCGTCGGCAGATCTGGCTGACCGATATTCAAATGATAAACTTTCATACCGCGCGCTTTGGCACGATCGGCGAGCGGCACCAATTTCCGAATTGGTGAGGCTGGCATATTCAATCCTCGGTTTGAAATAAACGGCATCTTCTTTCTCTTTATAAATAATGAACAAAGGTAGGAATAATTTCTCTATTCCTCTATTTCTCCCAACTCAAGCCAACGATTTGACTTGATTTCAATTTCTTCCAGTAACTGGGCAAAACGATGCGATTGCTTCAGCAGCTCGTCGCCCGCAAGAGTTGAATTGCTCATCGATTCCTCAATCGCTTTCTTTTCCGCTTCAAGACGCGGTATTTCTTCATTAAGTGCTTCATATTCGCGACGCTGACTAAAGGTCATGCGCGGACGACGTTCTTCCTGTCGGCGCGGTGTTTGCTGCAACGACTGATTTTTTTCTGTCGGCAGAATCTTCTTCTCCTCTTCGTCACGCATTTCTTTCCAGAAACGATATTGCGAATAATTACCAGGAAAATCCTGAATATTACCGCCGCCATGAAAAATCATAAGATGATCGACGACCTTGTCCATAAAGAAACGATCGTGAGAAATCACAATCACACAACCGCGAAAAGACGCTAAATAATCTTCCAGAACATTGAGTGTCATGATGTCAAGGTCATTGGTCGGCTCGTCAAGCACCAAGAAATTCGGGTTCCGCATAAGAACGGTGCAAAGATAAAGGCGGCGACGCTCACCTCCGCTCAATTTATAGACAAAACTGCGCTGCTTCTCAGGCGGAAACAAAAAATAGTTCAAGAAACTTGCGACGCTCAGACGAGTACCGTCGCCAATGTCGACAGTTTCAGCGATATCACGAACAACATCAAGCACTTGCATTTGTTCGTCGAACTGCAATCCGTCCTGACTATAATAGCCGAACCGAACTGTCGAACCGACATCAAAACCTCCGCTATCAGTTTTCTCCAATCCCAAAAGCATTCGGATAAATGTCGATTTACCAGTTCCGTTATGGCCTGTGATGCCAAGTTTCTCATATCGCGCAAACTGATAATTGAAATCATTCGTAATGCATTTATCGCCGAAACTTTTGGTTACATGCTTCGCTTCAAAGATTTTCGAACCGATATAAGATGCTTTTACGTTAAGACTTACTGAGCCATCTTCCGCTTTTGCCTTCGCCTTTTTCTCCAAATCATAAAAAGCATCGATGCGGTATTTGGCTTTCGAACCGCGCGCTTGCGGCTGACGGCGCATCCAATCCAATTCTTTGCGCATCAGGTTCTTCGCTCTATCGACAGCTACAGACTGGGCATCAAGACGTTCTTGACGTTTCTCCAAGTAATATTGATAATTGCCGCGATATTGGTAAAGATGCCGTTGGTCGATTTCGAAAATCGTATCACAAACGCGATCCAAGAAATAACGGTCATGCGTCACCATCAGAATCGTGATATTCGAATGATCGAGATAATTCTCAAGCCATTCAGTTGTCTCAAGGTCAAGATGATTGGTCGGTTCGTCCAAAATGATAAGCTCGGGATCTGAAATCAACAATGAAACGACGGCGACGCGTTTTATCTGACCGCCGGACAAAGTTTCTACTTTCTGAGTAAAATCGTTAATCTCCAAGATGCTAAGCATCTGGCGAGCACGCAATTCCTTTTCGGCATTATCGATATCTTTGCCAAGACAAGCCTGCAGAACTGTCTGTCCTTCTGTGAATCGAGGCATTTGCTCCAAATATCCGACATGCAAATCTTTACGAAAGACAACCGAACCGCTGTCATAATCCTCTCTTCCTGCAATAATGCTAAGCAGCGTGGTTTTTCCCGCCCCATTCGGAGCTATCAATCCGCACTTCTGACCTTGAACGATTCCGAACGTCACTTGTTCGAAAAGAATCAGATCGCCGAAACTCTTCGTCAAATCATCTATTTGGAGATAACTTACCATCTGTCTTTTTATTGTTGTTGCAAAGATACGGCAAATGAGTGCAGAGTCAAAATTATTTTTGAACTCTGCCGAATGTGGCCTATTTTCGCTGAATTGAAGCAAAGGCACGTTCATTCACTCATTTGTCATCGCCCTTGATAAAGCCAATGGGATTTTGCTTCCTTTCCATCAAAAGTTTATCAGCTTGCAATTGAGCCAGTGATTCATTGATGAGTTCCAATTGAAACCGTGTATCTTCATTAATATCATTATAATCAGTGAAAACCTCTTCAATATAACATTTCAAAGCTGTGATTTCCTGTTCCACATTTTCAAGTCTGTCAATTGGGAAATTTGTTATTAATTGGCGAACTGCAACAAACGCACGCATAATACTTCGGTTCACTTCTATAGCTATGTCAGAATTTAAAACACTGCTCAACATTGCAACTCCCAATTCAGTAAATGCAAAAGGTTTATATTTAATATTATGCCCACGTCCTCTATTCAAGGTCACGAATTGTGATCTTGGAAGTTCGTCCATGTCTAGTATAAACATAAAATCATCACCTTCAAACCGTTTCAAGTTTCTTCTAACTGACTGTTTTAACACACGAGTTTCTATACCGTACAACTCAGCAAGGTCGAAGTCGAGCATCACCTTCTGACCTCGAATCTCAAAAATCTTACTTTGAATAATGTCCAATTCTTTCATAGTTCTGATTATAGTTATAAATACTGGAGCAAATATAATACTTATAATACATAAAAGCAAACGATATATATCTTGTAGCGCCTCAACTTGATATCGCGAAATGTGATTTCAAACTTAATCAATGTTCTCCGTGCAAAAAGAAGAGATTTTCCGATTGAAAATACCTTATCTTCACGTGCCGATAAGAGGGAAAACCATAAATATTGATTTCGCAGCATGCAGATTACACTTTTCCACCTGAAGAAATGATTTCGTCACATGCAGATTACATATTTCCGCCCGACAAAATGATTTCGTAGCACGCAGATTACACATTTCCGCCCGACAAAATGATTTCGTCACATGCAGATTATACTTTTTCACTCGACGACCTCTAATCTGCAACCTGCGAAAGCCAAAAGGACTTTTGAATCTTCTATTGCAGTGCGCCGACTAGCAAAAAAAATTCTCCCGACAAATGTCGAGAGAATTTTTACATCGTATTATTCAGAATAGCCAGGATTTTGAATTAACAAACCTCCTGTCGCATCTATTTCTGTTTGTGGAATCGGCCATAAAATATTGTATGGTTTCATCGACAATCCAGGATCTGTCGGATCATCATTATATTTCATCACTCTTTTATAGAATAGTCTTTCCTCGTTTGGCAAACCTTTATGTGCATCTATGCGACGCAATACCAAATCTCGCCATTCTTCTGTAAACAATTCCCTTGAGCGTTCATCCAACAAATAATCAAATGTCACATCGGAAGCAGCAACAGGCTTAGCATGAGCTCGACTTCGAACTACATTTATATCAGCAGCTGCTTTCTCACGATCTCCTTTTTGCAGATATGCCTCAGCTCTTGAAAGATACGTTTCAGCCAAACGCATTTCGTAATGATCTTTAAGTGTATATCCACCACCACTTCTCGCAACGTCAGTCAGCACATGACAAGGATCGCCAACTTTTCCAATCCAATATGGGAAAATGTAGTTACAAGTATCTTTCTGCTGATTTCGTCCATTGGTGGAATAACTTCCATAATCAGCAAAATTAATCACCTTACCATTCCATTTCGAATTCGGATTTTGATAATAGAAGTTTCGTTTGATATTATGTGGCGCATTGCGGATATCATTATTCCAATCTGAAGACCAAATTCCATTAGACACATGATACACAGGTCTAGACCAAGATACAGGGCGGCTCAATGTGTCGCTATATCCAGTATATGAGCCATTTAGATATTCTCCAAGTATAGCTTTCTTACCACTTGGATCATTTCCTAATGAATAATATCTTGGACCATATCTGCGAGGTCCAAGGTTTTTCTGAGTATCAGCAAGATTTGCATCAAATTGTACCACCCAAATTGCTTCCTTATTTTCGGACAGATTCTGATTACCGAAAGCAAAGAGATCCAAAAAGACATCTCCTGTGCCAAATACATCATTTGTTGAACCGAAACGTTCCGTCATCAGTTTATAACCATAGTTATTAATGACTGCTGTAGCGGCTTCTATCGCCTTGTCGTAATCTCCCGTTGCAAGATAAACTTCACAAAGAAGATTTTGAGCAGCACCTTTAGTTATACGTCCAGGAGCAGCTTCACTTCCAGGGTTTGGTAAATTTGCTATTCCATATTGCAAGTCCGCTATAATCTGAAGATAGACCGAATCCACCGGAGTACGAGTAAACTCTGTTCGTGGAGTTGAAACAGCCTCAGTTACCAATGGCACATCTCCATAAAAAGAGGCTAACGCACGATAAGCAAATGCTCTGAAAAACAAAGCTTCTGCCTTACAAACATTTTTATCTGTGTCATTATCCCAACCTGTTGAGCTGTCAACATACTTCAAAATTTCGTTTGCCCGGCCAATCAATCCATACATGTGTTGCCATAAAGCTCTATGATTCGAACTGGTAGGATTCATGCCTACATATGTAAATTGTGACGAAGCTGGTTGTTCTCCATTAAAACATACGTCGGTCAACTGATTCATATATAAGGTACAAGCATCATTTCCATAAATAGAATTTGTACGAAAATAATCGTGCAATCCGTTTATCCCTAATTTCACACCAGATGCGTCACTGTATGCCAGTTCTGAAGATAAAAAATCTTGAGCCTTTTCAGATAAAAAATTGTCATCATTACAAGAAAACAATATCATCGTGCTAAGTAAAAGAACTGATATCAATAATTTATTATATTGTTTCATAGCTGTTTATTTTAGAATGAAAGTTTAAGACCAAATTGTAAAGTGCGAGTAAGAGGAAATGTTGTATATTCTGGATCCCAGCCTTCCCAACCAGTAAATGTATAAACATTTTTTCCAGATACATAAAGTTGCAGATCCCCGATAAACTTGGTCTTAGCCAATAAAGCTTTATCGAATGAATAAGTCAAAGAGATGTCTTGCAATCGGACATAACCTCTATTCTGATATGTACCGCCAGAAATTGACTGACAATAATACACAGAAGAAGCATTATTCACAGCATTATCAGGGGTCCAATAATGCCGAGTATATGTTTGATTCATTCTAACAAATTCATCTGTACTGAAACTTGTGTGCAGCAAACCGTTATTACCCATATAATAACCGCCTCCACCAAGAGCAGAATTCAACAGGAAATAAAGCGTCCAATTCTTGTATTTCAAAGTATTATTCAAACTGAAGCGACAATTTGGAGCCGAGTTACCAATAATGTGGCGGTCGCTAGAATTGATAACGCCATCTTTATTATAATCTTCGTATTTATACTGCCCTGGATACCAACCACTATAAATAGTTCCATCATAAAGGTCTTTTTCTTGCCATACACCTAATGTTTTCAAATCATAGACTGCCGAAATTGATTTTCCAACGAACCATCCATTATTCAAATCTTCTGTTGTACCGTCACCATATAAATCCGTAATCTTATCACGATTCATTGAAAAAGTAAGTCCGGAATTCCAAACAAAATCTTTAGTTTTAACATTAACCGTATTCAAATCAATTTCAATTCCTTTATTCTTAACACCGCCAAGATTAGTCCAAACACTGCTATAAGATGTAATTGCAGGAAGAGTCCGCCTTACCAAAACGTCTTTTGTTTTTGCATTATAAAGTTCTATAGAACCATTAATCCTACTATCCAAAAAACCAAAATCGAGACCTAGATTCCATGAAGATGTTTTTTCCCATTTTAGGTTTTCATTTGCCATTGCAGAAGGATATAATGTAACAGTACGTTCATCATTGTAATTATAATTCCCAGATGACAATCGAGCCAAACTTGCATAACGACCTATACCTTGGTTACCATTATAACCATACGATAGTCTAAGTTTCATGTATGTGTTTTTTAATGGAAAGAAATCTTCTTCTGAAGCAACCCAAGCTAATGATAAAGAAGGAAGAGTAACATATTTATTATTTGTTCCAAAACCAGAATAACCATCTCTACGGACTGTTCCTGTTAAAAGATAACGATTATTATACACATAATTCAAACGTCCCATCATACCCACATTCGTTTCTTTCCATGCAGAGCTATTTGATTTAAAAGTAGTTCCCAAACCAAGATTATTATATCCGAGCAACTCAACATCGAAACCTTCTGCATCTGCAGTAGTTGTATCGCCAGTCTGTTTTTCTCTCGTATATAAAAGAGTAGCATTTATCGAATGCTTATCAAATGTTCGTTGATATGTAATAATATGATTGAACAAATAAGTCCTTTGCTCCGATGTATATTTTTCTGCTAAACCGCTATTCAATCTTCCTTCGTAGAAATCAGAAGGATAGAAAGTATTTTCCTTACCTGTAATCCAAGTATTAGAATAATTGAAATCATAAGAAAGTCCTTTTACAAAAGGAATATCCAAATGTGCGTCAAGTACAAAGAACAGATTGTTTTTATTATCTGTATTGTCAATCAACAAATAACTGATAGGGTCAATCTGATATGATTCATTAGCAAATTCCATTCTATGATAACCTTTTGTCTCAAAATCATAGTCTGCTAGAGGTGTAGCTCTCGTCACATAATTCCAATTCGATGATAATCCAGAATAATCACGGAATGCATAGTTGACATTAGCCCCTAATTTAAACCAATCTGTAATTTTTGTATCAATCTTAGAATTAAAGGTATAGCGTTGATAATCATCTCCTCTTAGGATTCCTTCATCGCTGACAAATGCACCAGAAATATAATAATTCACTTTATCAGTCACACCGGAAACGCTTACATTATAGTTTTGAGGGAAACCTGTTCTAGTCGATTTGTTAATCCAGTCTATATCATTTCCTGCGATATAATTATCTCTTTCTTCCTGCGTACGTAAATATACAGACTTGGATTCTCTACTCGATACATCTGGATAAGAAGGTTTTCCTGTGCTACTTGTTGGTTTAGTTTTATACCAAGAATATAATTTAGTTTGATAATTATAGTCAACTAAACGCATAACATATTGTTCTGCATTCATCAATTTCGCCTTATGATTGCCCATGGTTTCCGATCCCATTGACATATTAAAGGAAACAACAGGCTTATCACTCTTTCCTTTCTTAGTCGTTATAATGATAACGCCATTTGAAGAACGAGAACCGTAAACTGCCGCTGCACTTGCATCTTTTAGAATATCAATTGTCGCAACATCATTAGCATTGATATCTGTTAGTGAACCATTATAAATAATTCCATCAACGACCAACAATGGAGTTTGTGAAGCAGATAGAGAGTTCTTGCCACGAATAGATAACGAAACATCTCCTCCAGCATATCCGGACTGAGATGTGTTAACACCCGCCGTTGCACCGATAAGTGCTTGTGATATACTTGTATTTGTAGTCGTCGGCATAGATTCAACTGATAGACGTTTTACAGAGCCTGTTAAATCTTTCTTTTTAGCTGTACCATAACCGATAACAACGACCTCTTCCAACGATTGTGTATCATCAGTTAGAACTATCTTTAAAGAAGATTCTCCAGATAAAAGAACTGTTTGAGTATTATAGCCAATAAAGGATATTTCCAATAAATCCCCTTTTTTTGCACCAGTGAGAGCAAATTTACCATTCTCATCTGTTATTGTACCATTAGTTGTTCCTTTAACGATAACATTAGCTCCAACAACCGACTCTCCTTTGGAATCGACAACAGTTCCAACTATTTTTTTATCATTCTGTTGAGCAATCTTCATTATAGTAGATTTTAGCATATCTTTTTTTGCAAGAATGATGTAGTCGTTTTCAAAGGCATAACCGATATTGGTTCCTGAAAATGCATCAGTTAAGACTGAAGAAACTCTATTTGAACTGTTATGAAGTTGTACTGCGCGATTTGTATCAATTTCATGATTGCTGTAAATGACCAAATAGTTGGTCTGTTGCTCAATTGCATTAATCATTTGAGCAACAGAAACAACATTCGAGTTCATTTTTACGACAGCGTTTTGCGCATCCGAACCAATAGCCAATAGTTGAAATGTAAAGACAAATAAAGAAAAGACTGAAAGTCTCATAATTCTAAAAATATTTTTTGCGTATTTGTTTTGTATAATAAGAAATTGAAAACATAATTTTATTTTCATATCTTTGTATGTGTTTAAAGTGAATACTAGGATTACTATGTGTTTGCTTTTTTGAACGGCACGTGCTGCAACACATGCCGTTCTTTCTTATTTGACGGTGTATTTCATAGGCAATGATATTTTAATGATTCATAATATGTTATTTACTTAACGTTATAATATTATTCTCGGTATCTTTCGTTACATGGAACTGATGAATCTTTCCAATTATTTTCAATACTTCTTCTACTCCGTCGCGTTGTCTGAATTTTCCAGTATAAGCGACATCAAACATTTTCGGGTCTTTTACAATAATCGTAACATCATAATACAATTCCAATTTCTTGATTATATTAATCAACCTCTCATTCTCAAAACAATAAAGTCCATCTCTCCACAGAAAATAATCCTGGAAAGAGATTTTTTCTATCTGCATCTTACCATCGCGTAAAGTCGCTTGTTCATTTGGCTTCAATACTATTTTCGAATTATTGGTTTTAACTTCGACGGAACCTTCCAACAAACTTGTTCTGAGAAAATCCGCATTGGGATAACTGAACACATTGAATTTTGTACCTAGCACCTTTAATTCCATCGACTGTGTTGAGACGATAAAAGGTTTTTTAGCGTCTTTAGCGACACTGAAAAAAGCTTCACCAGATACCTGTACACGACGTTCGCTTCCCGCAAAATAAGAAGGATAAGTCAATGTGGATTGCGCATTCAACCAAACCTCAGTTCCGTCTTGTAATGACAAACGTGCTCTTTGACCAGCAGGAACATAAAGAGAATTCATCGCAATTTTTGGCAATTCTTTTTTGGTCATTTTTATGGTGACAAAAACAGTAGATACGATCAATAATGCAGCTATCGCAGCATAACGGAATACATTTAACAATAAATGCCTATGTTTCTCATTATTAAGTCGACGGATAAACTGAGCATATTTTTCTTCTCCTACTTTTTCATTTTCTGCCTGCTTAGAGAGTTGGGAAAGACCTGCAATATTCTGAAGACGTATGAATTCCTTCTTTAGTTCAGAATCAGAATCCAATCTCCTTAATAAATTCGTTCTCTCGAATTCATCAAGTTTGCCTAAAAAATAATTTTGTAACTGCTCGTCCATTTTTTGTGCTTCTATTGTTAAGACGAACCAACTATGGAATTCCGCTAAAATTTAATTGTTAAATATTAACCGAGTAAAAAAAGTAGTAAAGGAATATAATCTTTTAATTCTTCACGCAACTTCTTATAAGCGATGCTCATTTGCGTTTCAATGGTATTGATGGATAAATTTAATTCCTCAGCAATTTGTTTTTGTTTTTCACCATAAATTTTACTCTTGATAAATATTTCCCTGCATTTTTCAGGAAGAGAGTTGATTGCATCTGATATAACTTTCTCAATATCCTTATCCTCTGAAAAGAACCCTTCATCAAAGGCCTCCAAAGACTCATATTTCATCTGGAATGTAAGCAAATATTCTTCTTGCATTCTTTCTTCGGCCTTTTGCTCGGCCACTTTGCTGCGCAAAAAATCTATACATCCATTTTTCACAGACGTAAAGAGAAATGCCGCCAAATTAATATGATAAGCTAAAACGTCTCTCCGTTCCCAAACTTCGAGGAAAACATCCTGGACTATATTTTCAGCATCTTCATCCGAAATAACATATTCCTTCGCAAAGTGCTTCATCCTTGAATAATAGGAAATGTAAACGCTTTTGAAATCGATATGTTTTTCTTCGGAGTTCATTTAAAAGGTTTTTTTCAAATGCAAAAATAATAAAAAATTCCACACAAAGTTTTATTTATAATATTTAGTTATGATTCATATTAACACAAACCTCAACTGAATTATCTTTGTGCTACGCAACGAAGATAGACTGCACCTCGAAAATGCTCAAACAAGTTTGGCATTTTTCTCGGCTTGCACTATCTTTGTCCCAAAAATTTATTCTAACAATCATAATATGAAAAACATTCTGATGTACTCAATTTCATTGGCTGTCTTACTTTTAGGCGCTTCTTGCTCAAACACGAACAAGAATCAGCAACAAGAACCAACCAAAACATTTACCGGCGCTCCGGGCGAAGTTAAGCTTATAACACTCGATCCTGGGCATTTTCACGCTGCTCTTGTGCAGAAAGTTTCTTATCCTCAAGTTTCTAAGGATGTTTATGTTTATGCCCCAGGTGGAAGCGATCTTCAAGAACATCTAAAAAAAATTGAAGGATTTAATACACGTCCTGACAATCCAACATCTTGGAACGAAATTGTTTACACAGGTCCTGATTTTTTGGAGAAAATGCTTAGCGAGAAAAAAGGAAATGTCATGGTGATTGCCGGAAACAATAGCAAAAAAACCGAATATATCAAGAAAACACTTGAAGCCGGAATCAATGTATTTTCCGACAAACCGATGGCAATTAACACAAGCAGTTTCAATATGCTCAAAGAGTGTTTTCAGATAGCTCATCAGAAAAAAGTGCTGCTCTATGACATTATGACCGAACGCAACGAAATCACAACTATCTTGCAGCGTGAACTTTCAATGATTCCTGCCATTTATGGCTCACAAGAAAAAGGAACACCTGAGAATCCAGCTATCGTGACTGAAAGCGTTCATCATTTCTTCAAAGTCGTTGCAGGCAAGCCACTGACACGTCCGACTTGGTATTTTGATGTCAATCAGGAAGGTGAAGGCATTGTTGATGTTACAACACACTTGGTAGACCTCGCACAATGGGAAGCATTTCCAGAACAAGTCATCGACTACACCAAAGATATCGAAATGGTTGACGCAAACCGCTGGTACACTCCTATTTCCTTAGCACAGTTTAAAGAATGCACAGGTGCGACAACTTTCCCAGATTTCTTAAAAAAAGACATTGTCGGCGATACACTTAGAGTTTACGCAAACGGCGACATTCTATACAAACTCAAAGGTGTAAGCACAAAAATCACCGTTGTATGGAAATATACTTATCCAGAAGGTGGTGGTGACACTCATTTCTCAACAATGCGCGGAACAAAGGCCAACCTTATTATCCGTCAGGGAAAAGAACAGAATTACAAACCAGAACTCTTCATCGAAACTGTTAAAGGAGTAAAAACGGCAGCTTATGAAAAAGAATTGCAGAGTTCATTTGCAGGCATAATTGCAAAACATCCCGGCGTTGAACTCAAGAAAATTAAAGACGGCGTTTGGCAAGTGACTGTTCCTGACAAATATCGCGTCGGTCACGAAGCTCACTTCGGACAAGTTATGGAACATTTCCTGCAATATCTAAAAGATGGCAAACTGCCGGCATGGGAAGAACCTAACATGATTGCGAAATACTTTGTAACAACCAAAGCTCTGGAAATGGCTAAAGCCAAAACTCAAAAATAACAGATTCCAAATTGTCTGGATTTTTCAACTAGGTTGATTAATCATAATTTGCCGATAGTTTCATTATGAGTGAAATTATCGGCAAAATTTTTTATCATATAAAGTTCCTATTGTACAAAAAAAGGACAGAAAATTGTTTCTGTCCTTCCTTATTCATTTAATCTTCGATTTTCAAATCTTTATCCTCTAACAATTCCAGGTCATTCTTATCTGGATCAATAAACTTGTATTCCAAAAAAGCCAGACTTTGGTCGGGAATCACTTTGATACCTCGAGAATATTTAATTTTCCATTTATGGATCATGGAGAACCATCCTTGCTTCAAATAAGCTGCTAAATAAGGATGTACGTGTAAGGTGAATTTCTTCAAATGGTGCTTAGTGACCAGCAAATCAATTTTTCCCTCAAGAATGTCTGTAAACAAAATGGACGGATGAATCTTTCCAGTGCCAAGACAAGTCGGGCAAGTTTCCATTGTTTTCACATCCATAACAGGGCGAACGCGCTGACGCGTGATTTGCATAAGTCCGAATTTACTAAGTGGCAGAATGTTGTGTTTTGCTCGGTCATTGGCCATTGCTTGTGACATATGTTCATAAAGCTGTTGCCGATTTGCTACTTCCGCCATATCAATAAAATCAATAACAATAATCCCACCCATATCACGCAGACGAAGCTGACGAGCTATTTCGTCTGCAGCCGAGATGTTAACATCAACGGCAGTTTTTTCTTGAGCATCACTGTTCTTAGAACGATTGCCGCTGTTTACATCGATTACGTGCATAGCTTCAGTATGCTCAATAATCAGATAAGCGCCACTTTTATAAGTCACAGTGCGACCAAAAAGGGCCTTAATCTGTTTGGTGATAGCAAAATTATCAAAGATAGGCAGTTCACCGGTATATTGCTGAACAATCTCATCTCGTCCAGGAGCGATTAAACTGACATAATCGCGGAGCTGACGATAAGTTTCTGTGTCATTTACGTAAATATTCTGAAAAGAAGGATTGAAGATGTCTCTCAACAGCGCAACTGAGCGCGAAGTCTCTTCATAAATGACTGACGGAACTTTCGCTTTAGCAAGTTTCGGGCAGTTGTCATCCCATCTTTTCAATAATGTCTTCAATTCATGATCAAGTTCTGCAACGCGTTTTCCTTCTGCGGAAGTCCTGACAATAACACTGAAGTTCTTAGGTTTGATACTGATGATCAGTTGTCTCAGGCGAGCGCGTTCTTCGTTCGACTTGATTTTTGTTGAAACAGAAACTTTGTCTCCGAAAGGAATCAAAACGATGAATCTTCCAGCAAAAGAAAGCTCGGAAGTCAATCGCGGACCTTTTGTAGAGATTGGTTCTTTAGCAATCTGTACCAGCACTTCTTGTCCCGCCTTAAGCACATCGGTGATGCTGCCTTCTTTTTCCAATTCTGGAAGTAAAGTCATTTTGGAAACAGTGACTGCTTTCTGTGTGTTTCCGATTGCTTGATGGAGATATTTCTGCTGGGTGTTAAAATTCGGACCTAAGTCCTGATAATGAAGAAATGCATCTTTTTTATAACCGACATCGATAAAAGCAGCATTTAAACCCGGCATCAGTTTTTTTACTTTGCCTAAATAAATATCACCAACAGCAAATGAAACATTGTGGGCTTCTTTTTGAAGCTCTACAAGGTTCTTATCCTCTAAAACAGCGATAGATACTTCTTGGGGTTGTACATCTACTACTAATTCACTAATCACTTTAAAAAAGAGTGCGTTTACATTTAGAGACCTTTCAATACAAAAGAACAAACTTAAAAGGTCTCTTCTTAAGTTTGTTCTTCAGAGTTAAGCAAAATAGATTTAGACTTATTTCTTCTTATGTCTATTTTTCTTCAGTCTTTTTTTGCGCTTATGCGTGGACATTTTATGTCTCTTTCTCTTCTTTCCGCTTGGCATTGTTTTAAAAATTAAAAGTTGTCGTTTCTACTTGATGTTTTTAACGAAAGTCTTAGCCGGTTTGAAAGAAGGAATGTTATGAGCCGGGATAATGATAGTTGTGTTCTTTGAAATGTTACGAGCTGTTTTTTGTGCTCTTTGTTTAACAATAAAACTACCAAAGCCTCTCAGATAAACATTGTTACCTTCAGCTAAAGAATTTTTCACTACGCCCATGAAAGACTCTACAGTGTTCAAAACGGTTGTTCTGTCAACACCAGTACTCTTAGAAATTTCTGTTACGATATCAGCTTTTGTCATATCTATAAATATTAATAGTTTAAGTCTTTAATTTTTTGACGTGCAAATATATAGCTTTTTTGTTGACGTGACAAATTATTCTAAGAAGATTTTTTCAAAAAAAGTTTTCTGTAGTCTTTAAAAAAATCGTATCTTTGCATAAATCAATCTCTTACGGTGATAATAAAAAGTGGACACCTCAAATAGTAATAATCAAAAAAACAATTATTCCGTTATCAGGTATCGTTTGAATGCATGGTACGAAGCCAACAAACGCATTCTTCCATGGAGAATGACACGCAATCCTTATCTGATTTGGGTGTCGGAAATTATCCTTCAGCAAACTCGTGTCGAACAAGGAATAGACTATTATCTCCGATTCATAGAAAAATTTCCAGACATTTCATCGCTTGCTGCCGCCGACGAAGATAAAGTCCTCAAAGTCTGGCAAGGTCTCGGTTATTACAATCGCGCACGCAATATACAAAAAGCAGCCAAACAAATCATGTTTGACTATGGAGGTGTTTTTCCCGACTCTTTCGATGACATTCATTCCCTATGTGGAATCGGCGACTATACTGCAGCTGCAATTGCATCGATAGCTTGGAACAAGCCTTTTGCCGTCGTCGACGGGAATGTCTTTCGTGTTCTTTCCAGACTATTTACCATCGCAACTCCTATCGATAACCAAATCGGCAAAAGAGAATTTGTCCAACTTGCTAATTGGCTTCTCGACCAAGAAAACCCCGGGCTGCACAATCAAGCAATGATGGAACTAGGTGCATTGCAATGTGTTCCTAAAAATCCTGACTGCATTAAATGTCCTCTTAATGATTTGTGCAAAGCCAAGGCATCGGGAAGCATTGATCTTTATCCAGCGAAAATGCACAAAACGGCTATTCGCAACCGATACTTCTCCTATATATATATTAAATGTATAAACGGCACGTTTCTTCATCGACGCGAAAGCAAAGATATTTGGCAGGGATTGTACGAATTTCCGTTGATTGAAACCAAAACTCCGTGCAAATTCGATGAACTTAGACAAACAGACGCTTTTCGTCAGATATTCAAAGAAGCTGAAAAAACGGTATTAATTCAAAAGCCTTATGAAACGAGCCATCAACTGACACATCAAACAATTCATGCCACTTTCTATTCTGTAACAACCGAACACGAAACATCTATTTCCCACCATTATCTGCCTGTTAACTTTGAAAAACTCTCAAACTATCCTTTTCCCAAACTGATTCTGAAATTTTTCGATTGGAACAATAAAAACTCAGACTGACGGAATGTCAGTTTTGTCAGCATAAACTTTTCTGAATTAATAAAATTAGCTTTGGCATACCATTTGTATAATCCTTTATGTATTTCAGAAAGGAATACATAGAAAAAAATTTAGAATAATAACAACAAAAAAACATAACAATTATGGGAAAGATTATAGGAATTGACTTAGGTACAACCAATTCATGTGTTGCCGTTCTTGAAGGCAGCGAACCGGTTGTGATTGCCAACAGTGAAGGTAAAAGAACCACTCCTTCCATCGTTGCCTTTGTTGAAGGCGGCGAACGCAAAGTGGGTGATCCTGCGAAACGTCAGGCTATCACGAATCCACAAAACACAATTTTCTCCATCAAACGTTTCATGGGTGAAACTTATGATCAAGTTCAGAAAGAAATTGCACGCGTCCCTTATAAGGTTGTTCACGGTGATAATAACACTCCGCGTGTTGATATCAACGGACGTCTTTATACTCCACAGGAAATATCTGCCATGATTCTTCAGAAAATGAAGAAAACTGCAGAAGATTATTTGGGACAGGAAGTGACAGAAGCTGTCATCACAGTTCCCGCTTACTTCAGCGATTCTCAACGTCAGGCTACTAAGGAAGCCGGAGAAATTGCCGGACTGACTGTAAAGCGTATTGTCAATGAACCGACTGCTGCTTCTTTAGCTTATGGATTGGACAAGAAGAACAAAGACATGAAGATTGCCGTGTTCGACCTTGGTGGAGGTACATTCGATATTTCTATCCTTGAATTAGGTGACGGCGTTTTTGAAGTCAAATCCACAAATGGTAACACACACCTTGGCGGAGATGACTTCGACCATAAGATAATTGACTGGCTGGCTGACGAATTTATGCACGAAGAGGGCGTTGACCTACGCAAAGACCCTATGGCTCTGCAACGTCTGAAAGAAGCTGCTGAAAAAGCAAAAATCGAACTTTCAAGCACAACAAGTACTGAAATCAATCTGCCGTACATTATGCCAGTTAATGGTGTTCCAAAACACTTGGTTAAAACTTTGACACGAGCCAAATTCGAGCAACTCGAAGATGATTTGATTCAGTCTTGTCTGCCTCCTTGCCAACAAGCTCTTAAAGATGCCAATCTGACTACTTCAGATATTGACGAAGTCATTTTGGTCGGTGGTTCTTCAAGAATTCCTGCCATTCAAGACTTAGTTCAAAAGTTCTTCGGCAAGGCCCCGTCAAAGGGTGTCAATCCTGACGAAGTCGTTGCAGTCGGCGCAGCCATTCAAGGTGGCGTTTTAACAGGAGAAGTAAAAGATGTTCTCCTGCTGGATGTAACCCCATTGTCATTAGGTATTGAAACTATGGGCGGCGTGATGACAAGACTGATTGATGCCAACACAACCATTCCAACAAAGAAAACTGAGACATTCACGACAGCTGCTGACAATCAGCCATCAGTTGAGATCCATATTCTTCAAGGCGAACGTTCTTTGGCAAGAGACAACAAATCAATCGGACGTTTCAACCTCGACGGAATCCCTGCAGCAATGCGTGGTGTTCCACAGATTGAAGTCACTTTCGATATTGATGCTAACGGTATCCTGAATGTCTCAGCCCGAGACAAAGGAACTGGCAAACAGCAAAGCATCCGCATCGAAGCTTCCAGTGGCTTGAGCGATGACGAAGTCAAACGGATGAAAGACGAAGCTGCTGCCAATGCAGAAGCCGATAAGAAGGAGAAAGACCGCATCGACAAGCTGAATCAAGCAGACAGCGTGATTTTCCAAACCGAAAAACAACTTAAAGACTTTGGAGATAAAATTCCAGCAGACAAGAAGAGTCAGATTGAAGCTGCTTTAGCAAAGCTGAAGGAAGCTCATCAAAAACAAGATGTTGCAGGGTGTGAATCTGGCGTCAACGAAGTGAATAGTATCTTCCAAAAAGTCAGCGAAGACCTCTACAAACAAGGCAATGCCCAACAAGGAGGTGGCCAACAACAGCAAGGAAATCCTTTCGGCGGAGCAAGCGCTGACGGACAGCAACAGAGAAATCCAAACGACAATGCCAATCAAAAGAAAGACGGAGATGTAACTGATGTTGACTTTGAAGAAGTCAAATAATTATAAATTAGCATAGTGAAAGCGCTTGTTGAAGATTTTTCAGCAAGCGCTTTTTCTTTTGCAGTATAGAAGAGAAAATCCTTCATTATTATCAAAATTGCATTATTAATTTAATTTGTTTGTAGAATTAAAAAAAGCACCTACTTTTGTAATAGACATGGGAATATAGATATAAAAAAGGGGATAAAAAAATTGGGATCAATGACTACCAATCATCAGAAATCTTTAGGCTTAATAATTATTAGTGCTATAATGTTAGCATTGATAATATCCTTTTTCATTTTCAATTCAAAAAAGTACGACAATACCTCATCTAAAAGAATATTTATCATTCACTCATATGAACCGAATTATCCTTCCTATTCATTTACGGAAGATTTAATTAAGAAGAAATTTAAAGAAAGTGGTGAAAAAGTTGAAGTCAGAACCTTCTACCTCAATTGCGAAAAATATATTGAAAGGGAAGAAAATAGTTTAATGAAAAAAGCATTAGACTCCATCACACCTTGGAAACCTAATCTTATTCTGGTTTTTGATGATCAAGCCACATATACACTAATGTCTTGTAAACATCCATTGGTAAAACAACTTCCAATCCTGTTTTCCGGCGTTAATTATCCGAACTGGAAACTTCTCAATAATTATCCGAACATAACAGGTCTGCAAGATTCTATTTCTTACTCTGCATACTTTAAACTTATCAAAGATATTTTTGGATATTGCTATGTCAATGTCTGGCTTGACCGCACTTATTTGGGAAGGAAAGCGACACGACAACTTCTTGTAGAAATGCGTAAACTCAACATTAGAGAATTCGGTGGCACAGCTTATTCTCTAGGTCCAAATGAAACCTTCAACATTAACGACACTACAAGATTCAATTATGGAAAAGAAGACTTTGATAATTTCCATGTTAATCCAGTTTTAACTAGAGGTCTTGTTAGAGCAGAAAATTTCTTCAATGAAACCACCAGCAATGATGTGCCGTCAGTGTTTATGGAATGTATTCGGAATTTTGTCACAAATAACCTTGCCTACTATTCAGCTTCTCCGACCTTTTCCGTAATCAACGAAGGTTTTGGTTTTAAAAGCGGAATAGTTGGCGGATACTTCACACCATTAACTATACAAATTGACAATCTTGTTAAAGATGCTGTTGGAGTTCTCCATGGCACACAGATAAAAGATCTTCCAATTCGTGTCACTCCTAAAAAGTATATGATTGATTGGCGAGAAGCTCGTCGTTGGAGAATCCCAAAATCGGCCATTCCCAATTATTGTCAAATCATAAATATGCCAATCACAGAGCGATATAAAACGATCTTTATCTTTATTTATGCTCTACTCGGTGCATTAGTGATTTCCATTACTTTCTTTATTTGGTATTTATACAAGAAGGAAAATAAAAACAAAAATCTTGTTCAGAAGGAACTAGGACAAAACGAAAGATTTCTTTCGTTGGCTCTCGGAGGGGACAATGTCTTCGCCTTCAAAATCGATGAGAAAAAAATGTTCCTTTTTGATTATGATTTTTACGCTATAACAGGACAAGAACAGCATACAATTCCTTTTGATAAATTTCTTGAATACATTTATCCGAACGACCGTCCAAGATTCATTTTCAAGAAGGAAAGAATTGATAAAAGTCTGAACAACTCAATTCAATGCCGTTGCTGTTTTAAAGACAAGCAATACAGATGGTGGGAATTCAGATATAGTTTTAACGAAGAAGACAAGACCTACTCCGGACTTTGCCTCAACATTCAGCGAAGTAAGAGAACCGAAGAAGAACTGATTCTCGCACGAAAGAGTGCCGAAGAATCCGATCGATTAAAATCAACTTTCATTGCAAACATGAGTCACGAAATTCGCACTCCACTCAATGCTATTGTAGGTTTTTCAAATCTGATTGTTTCAGACGAATCCATCATGTCAGATAACGAAAAAGACAATTTTTTAAAACTGATCAACACCAATTGCGACCTTTTATTGAAACTAATCAACGACATTCTGGATTTGTCGCGCTATGAATCTGGACAAGCACCTTTAGTGATTGATTCATTCAATCTCAATGAATTCATCTCTGACATTTATGAAACCACTAAAAATCGGATTCCTCAAGAAATCGATTTCTTAAAAGAACTCCCGGAGGTCCCTCTTAGGATTGAAACCGATCAGCATATGCTGACTCAACTAATCAACAACTTAATTAGCAATTCGATAAAATTCACAAATAAAGGGTTTATCAAAATCGGATATAATTATGAAGACAAATATGTAAATATCTTCGTTGAGGATTCAGGGGTCGGCATACCGGAAGCTAATCAACAGACTATTTTTGACCGGTTCAACAAACTTAACCAATTTGCACAAGGAACTGGCTTGGGTTTGGCTATTTGTAAAATAATCGCTATTCAATTGGGCGCTCAAATCAAACTTAACTCAGAAGAAGGAAGTGGAAGTTGCTTCACTATAATTCTTCCATTTAAAACGACACAATTATAACAAATTGAAAGAATCGGCATCCTGCCAAACAGGAAATTTCTTGCGCAATCGTTCAAGAACAGACTTTTCAATCGTTGAAGCAGACTTGCTGAAAGATTCTTGTTTCATATCTGTCATTATTTCACCTTTCGGAGAAATAATCATCGAAGAACCACAAAATGATGCTGCCGGAGATTGACCGATCCTGTTCACTCCACAAACAAAGCACATATTTTCAATGGCTCTTGCCTGAAGAAGCGTTTTCCAAGCTTCGATGCGTGGAATAGGCCAATTGGCAACATAAATCAACAAATCATATTCATTTTTCCGATTACGACTCCAAACCGGAAAACGAAGATCATAGCATACCTGCAAACAAATATTCCAGTTCAAATAACTGAAAACAATTCTCTCTTCACCCGCAGTAAAAACACGTTCTTCGCCAGCCATTCGAAACAAATGCCTCTTATCATAAAAAAAAACTTCTCCTTTTGGAGTAGCGAAAAACGCCCGGTTATAATAGAGGCCATTTTCAGCAGCGATAAAACTTCCGGCAAAGGCCGATTCAAACTCGACTGACCACTGTTTAATTTTATCGACAAGTAAAGCGGCATTTTCTGCAGCTGAAACATTCATCGTAAAACCTGTCGTAAACATTTCAGGTAGGACAATAATGTCAGTCTTTCCCGTCAGTTGCGAGGCAATAGTTTTGACTAAGAATTCATTTGCAGCTGGATTTTCCCAAACCGTATCCAGCTGCAGCATACTTATTCTCAATGAATCGGAATTCATAGGGCAGAATAGTCATTGCAATCTCTTACACACTATTAATTACTTGGCTTTTTCGTCAGCATTAGGAAGTGCAGTCAAAGCTGAAAGCTCCTTGTTGATTGCATCAATTTCTTTCTTGAAACCGGAACGCAACTCTGAATAATAACGATAGATAAGTTTAGGATTGTCTTTCCCGTCAGCATGACTTACACGAGCAGCAAAATCGTCAGCAGTTTCAAGAGCACGAGTCAAAAGTTTGTCAGCTTTCCGTTGGTCAACATTCGGTACATACAATGCACAGAACAGAATCTCCAAATAAAGATCTCCAGTAACTTTAGATATCTCTTTCTTTAAATTTCTTTTGCTAGCCATAATATTTCATTTTAATATAAATCTTTATCGTTGTTCGTTATAAACACCAAACTCAGAGAGAGAAGCTTGTTGGCGGAACTTAGTTATCACCAATTTCACGCGATCGCCCCATTTAGTGTCGAAACGGTGGATTTTCACCTTGCAGTCGTTGTTCGCCGTCAGAATCTCTTTCCAAACCCCATCGCTGCGGCAGAGTAGTTTGTAACTTAAGATAGAAGCTTCAGGATCTGCAATTGTCACCATGTTAAACGGACGAGTCCGATCGAGTTCCACTTCATACCATGGTTCTTGAACAATTGTGTTTGAGACCCAAGTCGTCGTAAAATCGTCGTCGTTACCAAAATCCATAATTTGCATATCATAACTCCAACTTGAATTCGCAGGGCGATGTTTTGCAATATTTTCCGCAATAATAGGCGCATCAGAATCAGGCAGAATAATAGACGGATTATCATTGTCCTTCCAAAGCTTGCCAATTTCCCTCAAGTCAGCCAGCGCATTGGCATCAATTAGGCCTTCTCGATTCGGCGAAACATTGAGAATGAAATTACAAAAAGCTTTATTGAACGGCTCTATATTATCATACACGATAAACTTTGGATCTTTTACCTTCGCAGTTGGGAAAGTATCTTTCCAAAACCACATAGCATTGATTGGAAGGCATGAAAGCGCAGGCAGACGGTTGCTTTCGCGAGAGATTTTCTGTCCAGCATTCTGCTCATACGATTTTATATCAGTATAAAAAAGCGCTTCTTTAGGATATTTAGCAGCATTCAAATCCATCAGCAGACAGTTCGGTTGCAGACGTTTCACGAGATGATAAATCTCTTCGAAAGGTATTTGTTCATAAGAAATGCGGCTCCAAGGCGCATCCCAACCGTCAATGATAAGTGCCGTAATTTCGCCATAGTTCGTGAGAAGTTCTGTCAACTGAGCCTTGACAAACTCTATATGACTGCGGTTGACAAATCCAGGACGCAGGCGATGGTGAGTATCAAGAATCGAAAAATATAGCATTGTCTTCAATCCCGCATTGCGGAAAGCTTCGGTATATTCTTTAACAACATCACGATGAAGCGGACTATTCATCACATTGTAATCGGTCGTCTTCGTATTCCAAAGACAGAAACCGCTATGATGCTTAGTTGTCAAACAACCATAGCGCATTTTAGCTGATTTCGCTGCTGCTGCCCATTGGTTGCAATCTAGTTTGGTAGGATTAAAAATTGCTGGAGTTGCTTCAGGATCAGCCCAATCATCAGTCATGAATGTTGGGATATTGAAATGGATGAACATTCCAAAACGAAGGTCGACAAACTCCTGTTGAAGTTCTTTTAGGCTCTTCAACTGCTGGGCGAACATCGATTGCAGACATAACGGCAAAAGTATAGCAAACACTGTCAAAAACAAACTTTTATTTCTCATGTGCATTAAAATTCTTCGCGGTATTTACTTTCGTTTTTATCTTCCAGAATACTCAAATAGCTTTTGTAGCGTGATTCAGCGATGCGACCTTCGGAGAGCGCTTTCAGAACAGCACAATCAGGTTCGTTGCGGTGTGTACAATCGCTATAACGGCAACCTGAAGCAATCTTAAACATCTCGGGGAAATAATCGGCAATACTTGAACCTTCCATCTCAATTGTACCGAATCCTTTAATTCCAGGAGTATCGATAATCCAACCACCGTCAGGAAGCGGAATCATTTCCGAGAAAGTAGTTGTATGTTGACCTTTATTGTGGTACTCAGAAATATCTCCCGTGCGGAGATTCACATCAGGAACAATTTTATTAATGATGGTCGATTTTCCAACACCACTATGGCCTGAGAGAAGTGTCGTTTTTCCTTTCAGACCTTTCTTGAAATCATCAAGACCTTCACCAGACTTGGCACAAAGTTGAATACAAGAATAACCGATAGATGTATAAAGATTTCTGAGCTCCGAAAGCAAATCCCAATCGTTCTTGTTGTAACGATCTATTTTGTTGAAAGCCAATGTTACAGGAATACTATAAGCTTCTGCTGTTGCCAAAAAACGATCGATGAAGACAGTCGTCGTTATCGGATAATTGACAGTCACTATAAGCATTGCCTGATCAATATTAGCGGCAATGATATGACAGAGTTTTGAAAGGTTCGAAGAACGACGAATGATATAATTCTTTCGAGGTTTGATATCAGTTATGAAAGCTGTTCCTTCATCATTTATGTCAATACTGACATTGTCACCGATGGCCACAGGATTAGTGGTTGGAATATCTTTCAGACGGAAAGAACCTTTTATCTTACACTCAATCTCACGTCTGTCGCTAGTGAGAACAGTGTACCAGCTGCCTGTATTCTTGATTACAAGTCCAAGCATCAGACAGTCATGATTTCTTTTTCTTTAGCGACAAAAAGATCCTCAACTTTCTTGATAAATTTATCATGAATTTTTTGAACCTCATCTTCGGCATCTTTTTCCACATCTTCAGGAGTCCCTTCACTCTTGATACTTTTCTTCAGAGCTTCAATAGCATCACGACGAGCGGCACGAACAACAATTTTGGCGTTTTCAGCTTCTTGTTTTGATTGTTTGACGAGCTGGCGACGACGTTCTTCGGTCAGTGGCGGAATACCAAGACGAATCACTTCCCCATTATTGTCAGGAGTGATTCCAACGCCTGAATCAAGAATAGCTTTTTCTATCGGTTTAAGCATATTCTTTTCCCACGGAGTGATAAGTATGGTTTTTGCATCCGGAACAGTCACCGAAGCTACATTGTTCAATGGAGCCGGATTTCCATAATAAGGCACTTTAATATTGTCGAGAATCTTCGGATTTGCCTTACCTGCACGAATATGAGCAAGAGTTTCATCGAGAAAAGCGATAGCTGACTGCATTTTCCCTTCGGCTGTTTTAACAAATTTACTAGTGTCTGCCATAATCAAGTGTTTTTAATGTTATTACTTATTCTATGTTACAAAGGTAATCAAAATATATGAAACAAATCACAACCGATTCTGTTTCATTTAAAATCCGTGTATTTCTTTTTTCCACCGAAATAAAAAGAAACAATCAGACTCTTCTGCAAGACTTCTGGAATAGCTTTTCCAGTTGACTTCTCCAAATTTTCCTTACGTTTGATGGCATACTGGGGCACAAGCTTGCGAAACTCTTTACGGGCTTTGAAGACTGCATTTGCATTTTGTAAATGGCCTGTCATGAGAAACTTCAGCGCGGCGATATTGTCGAGTAGAAAGCGGACAAAAAGAGAATGACGTAGATCCTTTTCCGGCAAATTCTTATAGATGGTGAGCAGGCTATTTCTAAAATTGAGAAAAGTCTTGCGAGGATTCTCCATATCAAGTGTCGCGCCGCCATAATGATAAATGACTGAACGAGGCATACAGATAATACGATAACCGCGACTGCGCAGTCGCCAACACATATCAATTTCTTCTTGATGAGCAAAGAAATTACCGTCTAAACCGCCTTCTAGCTTGAAAACATCTGTTCTGACAAAGAGGCAAGCGCCTGAAGCCCAAAGCAGATCAGAAACTGTGTCATATTGTCCCGAATCCTTTTCTATGACCTGTAAGACACGACCCCGACAGAAAGGATAACCATATTTGTCGATAAATCCGCCTGCAGCTCCGGCATATTCAAAATATTCTTTATTGCGCTCTGCAAGAATTTTGGGTTGGACACAAACTATTGAATTTTCGGCATTCATCGCCTCAATTGGTGCAACAGTCCAACCATCCGTCACCTCCACATCACTATTAAGAAGAACAGAATATCTCGAATCAACTTCAAGCAAAGCCTTATTATAGCCTTCAGCAAAACCATAATTATGGTCAAAAGATATGATTCTAACCGAGGGGAACTTTTTTTGTAACATCTCCAACGAACCATCGTTAGAACCATTATCTGCAACGACAACCTCCGCCGTCGTCTTAGGTGTATATTTTACAACAGATGGCAGGAATTTTTCCATCAATTGTTTACCATTCCAATTCAAAATCACTACTGAAAGTTCCTTCATTGTGTATTAGTGTTTAAGCTATGAAGCATATCTTCTCGCTGATGTTTCCAGCGTTTATGTGTCCAAAGCCAATAAGCTGGCTTGCGCAGAATACATTCTTCCGTCAGCCGTGCATATTTCTCCGTAATCCAATTCTCAGGCGTTTCACGAGGTTTGGCGGTAATCAGTTTCATGTCGACAGTATAATAGCCTCTACTGACTACTTGTGTGTCGAGGAATATAACAGGAATGTTCAACTTCCGTGCAATACGTTCAGGACCATTCAGAATGGCTGAGTCCTGATTGAGAAAAGTTGTCCAGTAATGCAGATTGTTCCTGCTCGGCGTTTGGTCAGCCAAAAAAATCACAACTGAGCGGATGCCTTCCTGCTTGAGTTGAACAATATCGCGAACAGTATCTTTCTTCTTTATCATATAAGCACCGAAACGTGTCCTCAGATTAAGGAACAAATCGTCGAAAGCCTTGTTGTTGAGCGGTCGATAAATCTGATAAATGCGCGAATCCTCGAAACGTGTAGTACAAGCAGAAAACCATTCCCAATTTCCAAAATGACTCATCAAGAGGATGAAGCAAGTATGACCTTTGCGCATCAGTTGGTCGACCATTTCAGGATTACGAAGGAATGCGCGTTTCTGCACCTCTTCAAGCGAGATGTGCGCCAGCTTGATTGTCTCCATAACGTAATCAGCAAAATGATGATAAAACGTCTTCTCTATCTGTCGGAGTTCAACCGTTGACTTTTCCGGAAAAGAGCAACTCAGATTACGACGCACAACCTTCAGACGATAGCGACCGATGCGATAGACAATAAAATACAACACTTCGGAAAAGACATAGAGTACACGCATGGGAAGCAACGCATGGAGTTTCACCCAACCATAAAGAATTCCATATAATATTTTATTCATCATAATCTTAGTCGATATCATTATCAACGACAGTCAAAGCGGTCTTATCCGCATTCCATCCGCCTAAAGTGACATGACAGACAGTATTGGCAAGCTGAGAACGATATGAAATCTCAGTCTTGATATAGTTCTCCGTAAAACCATACATCTTGCCACCTTTACGCGTGTGTTCGAATAGTACTTCAGCTGGCTTGCCAATGTGTGCTTCATAAAAAGCATTCTGTTTTTTATCGGACATGGCAATCAATTCCTGGCTTCTCCAATGCTTAATCTGAGGATCGACTGCACCTGGAATCTTCAACGCCAATGTTCCTGGACGTTCCGAATAACTAAATACATGCAAATGGGTGATATTCAAGCTATCAAGGAAGGCCTTCGCATCCTCGAATAATTCATCGGTTTCACCGCGCATTCCTACAATCACATCAACACCGATAAAGGCATCAGGAATCTCCTTCAAGATACGTTCGATTTTATAGCGAAAGAATGCAGTATCATAGCGACGATGCATAAGTTTCAGTACTGTATCACTACCACTTTGAAGAGGAATATGAAAATGAGGTGCAAAACGGCGACTGTTTGCCACAAAATCGATTGTCTCGTCAGAAATCAAATCCGGTTCCAATGAAGAAATACGATAGCGGGCAATGCCTTCAACCTCATCCAACGCATGAATCAGATCGATGAAAGTTTCATTAGTCGTCTTCCCGAAATCTCCAATATTGACGCCAGTCAAAACTATCTCTTTACCGCCTTTTCGGACCACATCTTCAGCCTGCTCAACCATGCTTGCAATCGATCCGTTTCGACTACGTCCGCGTGCAAAAGGAATTGTACAATAAGTACAGAAATAATCACATCCATCTTGAACCTTCAAAAAATGGCGTGTACGATCGTCGGCAGAGCACGAAGGAGCGAACGAGCGAATGTCTTTGAAAGCTGATGTGACGACTTCGCCTCCAATCTTTTCTTCATGCTTGTCTATATGGTCGATATATTTAAGAATATCAAGTTTCTGTTCAGCTCCGAGTACCAAATCGACACCCTCAATACGGGAAACCTCAGTAGGTTTAAGCTGAGCATAACAACCAGTAACAACCATAAAAGCCTCTGGATGAAGTTTGCCGATGCGACGAATCGCCTGACGGCATTTCTTGTCAGCCAAATCAGTCACTGTGCACGTGTTAATCACGCAGATGTCAGCTTTTTCTCCTGGTTGCGCTGTACGAAAACCATTAGCATACAACAACTTTCCTATTGCCGATGTTTCGGCAAAGTTCAACTTGCAGCCTAAAGTGTAATAAACTGCCGTTCTTTCGCTGTGTGTTGTCTTACTATCCATTTACTAGCTATTATGGGACAAAGATAATGCAAGACAAGTAAAATGCCAAACAAGATTGAACATTTCCCAAACAAAGCATACCTTCGCTGCATCGGTGACAAAGTTGTACAAGCATAAAAGAGAGGCAAATTAATTTGCCTCTCTTTTCACACTAAAAAACAAACTTTATCTAATTGCTGTTTCGTAACTGTTATGTTATTTATTTACCTTATCTCTTCGTCGAAGACAATAGCAACCTTTCCGCATTTGCCTTCTTCCATCAATTTATATGCTTTCGAAGAATTGTCGAGTGTGAAGCGGTGTGTGACCAAATCCTCAGGATGAATGCCCCAGCGGACAAGCCTCTCAACCAGTTCTTCCATGCGCCAAATATTGGTAACCCAAGAACCGAAGATAGTTTTCTGCTCATGAATGATGTCAGGACTCGGGTTGAACTCCACTGTTCCACCTTCACCAATAAAGACGATTTTGCCCCATTTTCGTGCAGCATGAATAGCCAGTTGACGACCATAAGTATTACCAGAACAATCAACAGCCTTTTCAACACCGTTGCCGCGAGTTAGTGCCTTAACTTTGTCCAACGCTTTCTCGTCGGAGATGAATGCTGCGTCAACAAGATTTTTCGAAACTGCAATATCGATGCGTTCTTGAACGGTATCGACACCATACACCTTGATTGCTCCGAGTGCTTTGGCCAGCATACAAGCTGCCAATCCTACAGGTCCAAGACCAACCACAAGCACATCGTCATCTCCGCAAATTCCTATTTTCTCAAGACCTTCATAAACGGTACCAAAACCGCAAGCTACCTGTGCGCCATCAGTATAAGTCAATTCGTCTGGCAATGCGACCAAATCCTTTTCCTCTGCCAGTAGAAATTCGGCCATTCCACCATCGCGCTGCCAACCATAAGCGCGACGATAAGAACTTGTGCAGCTAATCATGTAGCCTCGGCGGCAGTCGTTACATACGCCACAGCCCGAAATATGATAGACAATCACTCGGTCACCCACTTTGAAGCGCCGCATTCCTGGACCACATTTGACAATTTGTCCACATGGTTCGTGACCACAAATCTTGTCCTGATAACCTTCAGGTCCCTTTCCAAGATGTTCGCGATAGATAGCACGGATGTCGCTTCCACAGATAGTCGAAGCCTTCATTTTAATCAGCACCTCTCCGTATCCAGGTTCCGGTATTTCCACATCTTTCAGCAAAACAGTGCTGTTGCCGGGCAAATAAGCCGCTTTCATTGTATTCATATTTATTTATTAATGTATTGAATATTCAATCGTTCCATAAATCTTCCCATGTAGCGCCTTTCCATGTAAACACTTGACCTTTCACCAAACGACAGTTTCTGTCAATAGTCTTGAGCGACGCCATTTCTTGCGTGGTCAGCGGGTCATCTGTCACCGAACGTAAGTTAGAGAATAATTTATTCGATTTTACAGAGAATGGAATAGGAATCTGTCCATGCTGAATAGCCCATTTTAAGCAAATCAAAGCTGGATGCACACTATGGGCATTTGCAATCGCAACAATAACAGGATCTTCGAGAGGATTCGTGTCTGTAGGAGTCTTGTCTCGCTCAGGACGGTTCGGTGAGCCCAAGGGACAGAAGCCAATAGGCTGAATGCCATTTTTCGTCACGAAATCAAACAATTCTGGCTGCTGAAAATGGGGATGCAATTCCATCTCGTTACAGGCAGGTTTTATCTGGCAGTCGTTGAGTAGCATTGTCAGTTTGTTGATAGTCATGTTCGAAGTGCCGATATTACGGACCAAACCCATGTCAATCAATCGCTCCATTGCTTGCCAAGTTTTCATATACTCTTCATGAATATAAGGTCGCGCATTCGGATCGCGCGAATTAACCGAAACACCCTGTGCATGTGAATTTGGGAAAGGCCAGTGGACAAGATATAGATTCAAATAATCCAGTTGCAAGTCAGCGAGTGACTTTCGACAAGCGCCAATCACATTATAATGCATGTCATTCCAAACCTTTGAGGTTATCCAAAGATCTTCACGTCTGACGACGCCTTCAGCAATCAGTTCAGCGATTGTCCGACCAATTTCCTTCTCGTTGCCATAAACAGAAGCACAGTCGATATGTCGATAACCCATCATTATCGCCTCACGTACCGCATCAGCAATCGTCTGACTGTCATAATTGTCAGACCCGAAAGTTCCCATTCCAATGGCCGGAATCAAATCTCCAGAAGCCAATTTTTTTGTTGGCACAGATTTCGGATCAACGAAATTCAGTAATTCATCCATTTCTATTTTTGTTTGAATTTGATTTCAAAAGCTATAGCTGCATAAGACGGCATCGTTGCAGGTTTCCGAATTGTTAACGATTCCCCGTTTTGTGACCATTTCATTTTTGTTTTATTTCCGAGCATTCTGACTGAAGCCACTTTCTTTCCATTCAATGCATGAATAGTTACATCTTCAGTCGGATGTTCCATACAGAATGCATATAAAGCACCATTCTTTTGTGTGAAACGAATGTCTGTCGGTTGATATTTACGGACATCTTTCAAGCCTCCAAAACGTCCTTTCTCCTGTTTTCCATCAACAGAAGGACCTTCTCCATAGACAGTCCAAGGACGAGTTCCATAAATGGCTTCTCCATTATCCTTTATCCAAGAAGCAATACCTTCAAGTATTTGCATAACATCGTTTTCCAAGTCTCCTTCTGGAGTCTGCACAATATTAAGCAAAAGGTTTCCATTCTTGCTGACGATGTCGACCAACATCTGCACCACCTCGTCAGATGTCATGTATTTTTGTCCAATGCGATAAAACCAATCACCAATTGAGGTATCTGTTTGCCAAGGATATTTGCTAATTCCTTCTACGACTCCACGTTCTACATCACGCACATAGCGGCCATGTGATTCTTCTTTGCAAGTGTAAACGACCGTCGGCTGTCCGGCGTTGTCGAGACTCTGATTATAAAAATGAGCAATCAAACTCCGGCCGACATTCTCGAACGGCAGTGGACTATCTGAATAGAGCAAGTCTGGATGATAATTGTCGACAAGTTCCTTGATGCGGTCGTACCATTCACGTTGCCATTTCGGATTCTTGGTCAACCAACCATCGTCACCGAAAAATGCTCTTTCGTGATATAAATCTTGATACTGAGGATCATTTCCGTCATACAGAACTCCAGCTTTATCACCTGTCAAATCTGCCCCATGAGCTGTCTGGAACCAAGTATAGCTAGCGCCGAGATGTTCGGAAACGCCAAAATGAAGACCTTCTTTTTTAGCCGCTTTCTGCCATTCGCCGACCACATCGCGATGCGGACCCATCTGCACGGAGTTCCAGTGGTGAAGCTTCGAATTCCAAAGAAAAAAATTGTCATGATGAGTACCCATCGAAACGAAATATTTTGCTCCAACACGTTTATAGAGTTTCATCAATTCCTCAGGATTCCATCTCTCAGCTTTCCAAAGCGGGATAATATCTTTATAGCCGAATTTTGACGGATGTCCATAGTGTTGCAGGTGAAAGAGATAATCGGAATTCGGTTTGCCATCTTTCTGACCATTCAAATACATATTACGTGCATACCAGTCTCCATGACGTGGAACAGATTGAGGTCCCCAATGCGCCCAAATACCAAATTTCGCATCTCTAAACCATTCGGGATATTGATATTGTTTCAACGATTCGTCTGTCGGGTTGAACTTTCCTTGCTGCATCGGCAGATTTGTTGTCTGCGCAACAATCGTCAACTGCAGTCCTGCCATAAAGAAAGCCATTAGCAGCAAGCAATTTCTAAGCATGTTTGTCTTCATGATAATCTATTCTGTTCTTGTTTGTTAATCTTTGATGCAAAGGAAAGCAAGTTTATGCATTTGGTTATAGTCCGATTTCGACTATCAATATTGCAAATTCCACCAAAATTCATTCTCTGGCATCAAAAAAACACCTAGCTTTGCATAAAGAGAAGAAACATATGGAAAAAGAACTTGCCTTTCCGCAATTCGTACCGCTGCACATCGGTTTTTGGGAACATCATGCAGATTGGAACTTTGACAATATCAATAGTCCATTTTTCAGGATTTATCTGGTAATGAAAGGTGGAGCAAAAGTGATTACCAATCATTGTGAAAACGCGCTTACTCAAGGACACCTTTATATCATTCCACCTTTCACAACACACACAGACCGTTGCGACGGAGACTTCAGTCTCTATTACATTCATATCTTCGAGACAATGGAAGACCGGCGCTACAGCGTCTTTGAGCATTTCTCATTTCCTTTCGAAATCGATGCAGTTCCTTTGGACAAGACGCTTATTGAACGGTTAATTCAAATCAACAAGAATCGTAAACTTCTCTACAGCGACCCGAAGAAATACGACAATCAAGCGACACTCCTGCAAATGATTACGCAAAACGGCATGTCCGACTACTCCGAGTTCATCGAGACTCGAGGAATACTGCTGCAGCTCTTCTCCCGATTCCTTCCATATTCAAGAGTTATTTCTCAGACAACTGACGTTGGAATCATGAACGTGAAGAAGTTCGTTCGTGAACACGTCACTGAAACAATCACTGTCAAGTCGCTAGCCGACCTTTGTTGCCTTAGCGAAGACCATTTCATCCGTCTTTTCAAAAAGGAAATGGGCATCACACCTTTAGAATACATTCAGCAGAAAAAAATTGAAAAAGCCCAGACAATGCTCATCTTCGACAATGTTTCTGTCAAAGACGCTGCATACACATTGGCTTATGCCAATCAATCGTACTTTATCCGTCTGTTCAAGAAATTTACTGGCTCAACACCAGGAGAATACAAACTAAAGTCGGGAAGTCCCGCCATGACAAATATCCCTGCTAATCAAAAACAATCATGAAAAAGATTCTGCTTATCACTCTTTCTCTGTTCTTTGTAACACTATCATTCGCACAGAAACTGATTCCTTCAACCCAACCGAATGAAACACAAATGTTGATGATTGATCGAGGCTATGGCATGTTTATTCATTTTGGTGTCAACACATTCACTGACGATGAATGGTCCGACGGCTCGACTCCTGCCACTAAGTACAATCCAACTGAACTCGACTGCGACCAATGGGTGCACGTCGCTCGTGATGCAGGTTTCCGATATGTTTTGTTGGTCACAAAACATCACGACGGTTTCTGCTTGTGGAACACAAAATACACTGATTATAGCGTTATGGCATCTCCTGTCAAAACCGACGTTGTGGCATCCGTTGCCAAAGCCTGCAAAAAATATGGCATGCAGTTTGCCATCTACTATTCGTTGTGGGACCGACACGAAGCAACATACAAAAACAAGGATTACAGCAAATACATCACTTATATGAAAAATCAACTGACCGAACTACTGACAAACTACGGTCCGATTTGCGAAGTTTGGTTCGATGGCGGTTGGGATAGGAAACCCGAAGAATGGTGTATTCCCGATATCTATTCGCTTATTAAAAACCTGCAACCGTATTGCGCAGTCGGAGTGAATCATACGATTGTGCTTAAAGAAGGTGAGCGCAAGTTTGCCATTCCCGATTCGATGACGGTCGACAATAAATATGGATTTCAATATTTTCCGAGCGACTTCCGCCTTTGGGACCCGAAAATTGCTCATAAAGATGATAAAAAGCAATATGTTCACGAAGGCTTATCCTATTACTTGCCATTCGAACACACTATTTGCATCAACAAAGGATGGAACTGGTTCCAGAAAAGCGTTCCGAATCCTGTTCGTGACATCAACGAACTTCAGGAACTATTTTACTGGTGCACTGATAACAATAATACACTCGTAATTGATGTTGCGCCCGATAATACAGGCCGAATCCGTGAACACGAAGCCAATACCATTATCGCGTTAGGTCAACGTCTTGGAATAAAATCCAGGAAACCATTGCCCAAAAACGGTGAATTCATATCATTGCATGCGCCCGCAATTGCGACCTCCGTTTATAAAGGTGACACTCTTCATTGTGGAGCCAACCTTGCAACTGATGGTGGAATGCAAACTCGCTGGGCATCGGCCGACACGACGGCAGTGTTGACCTTGGATTTGGAATCAAACAAGCCTTTCAACAAAATCGATATCTTCGAGTATTGCGATGTGAAAAATGGAAACAATGGATTCGAGAATACACGCATCAATCGTATTCAACTTTATAGAATTGAAATCTTGAATGATAACCGATGGGAAACAATTTATGTCTCAGACGAACCGATGAACGATTGCAAAGTAATCCGTTTCCCGAGGCATTATCAAACGTCTAAACTGCGGCTGAACATTCTATAGGCCTCAGCTCCTCCTTCAATCTATGAACTGAACGTAATTAATGAAAAGTAATACACATAAGCTTTTCCTTCTTAGAAGTTGCTCTGTATGACCAACAGAGTAACTTATTTTACGATGTTCCATAACAGAAAGACAACTTCTGAAATGTTAAATAACAAAAATTATTTGGTTTATAAAATAAACCACTCTACATTTGTCGCGGCGTTAGAAAAACAAGTATTATCAACGCTATTATTTTTACCAATATGGTTTATATTGTAAACTGATTTAAAATTGTAAATATTATGGAAGAAAAGACTTTGACTGAGAAAGAGAGTTTGGATCTCATTTCTCAAATGATTCAATCGAGTAAGAAAAACCTTGAAGTAGGTAAAAACAACCAGTCTCTCTGTTGGGGATATTTTACGCTGGCATTATCAGTCGTAATATTTTTACTCACATACTTTACTCAAAACGGACTCTGGTGTTGGTGTTGGACTTTGATGTTCGTGTTTTGGGCATTTATGGCGAAGAAGAACAAACGCCCCGATGTCGTCACTTACACGGATAAAGCGATTGGCAATGTTTGGAAAGTGATGGGCTTCATGTTCATCCTAACGTTTATCGTTTCATTTATCTGCATGTATTTATTCGGAACCACCATGATTCAGATGATGCCTTTATCGGCGCTCTATGTAGGAATCGGGGTTTCAATCAACGGCATACTTTTGCAAGAAAAATGGATGGTTTATCTTCCGCTTATTTCCTGCATCATTGCTTTTTATATGCTAATAACCTTAATAGCACAAAGAGAACCCACAATTTTTTGGCATCTTCTGTTAGGCGGCTCTTTCATATTCAGCATGATTATTCCAGGACATATATTGAAACATAAATCAATACGGGAATCATGAAAGATTTAGATCCGCTACTTCACTCACAGCTGCGTCTGGCTGTTGTATCGATATTGATGTCGGTAGAAGAAGCTGATTTTGTTTACTTGAAAGAAAAAACTAATTCTACAGCAGGCAATATCAGTGTGCAATTGGAAAAATTATCCGAAGCAGGATATATTGAGACAAACAGAACTCTGGATGGAAAACATACAAGAACCGTTTGTCGAATGACAGACAAAGGACGCAAAGCTTTTGCAGACTACGTTGAAGCGCTCAAAGACTATCTGAACGTCAATAAGAAAAGCTGAAATTTGTGCAATAACAGCATTTGTTATGATTTGAAAAGGCGAAAGAATTGAGATAGAAACTTTTCTTCCGCCTTTTTTATTACTGTTGTTTGTCATTGTTTTCGTCAGAACTATTTTCCAATGGAAATTCCCATCATTCCAACAACAACTTCCTGCGACAGACATTCGAGGGAGACACTTTCTATTCCAACATCATCTCTAAGTCGTCGGTTTATCAGCATAACCGTGCAGTTCTTACCCATATTTACAGTCTCAGGAAACACTTTCGGCATACAAAATTTATCGATGAGCGATGTATAATAGGTGCGGCCACCTTGACCTGAAGCTGTTGCAGTAGAAGTGATTGGACACAGATTCCAGTAGTTGACAGGCGGTACCAATCTAATGGTGTCAGTTTTCCCGTCTTCATAACGGATGGAAATTGTGGCATTTTCTATATGGCATTGCATCACATTGGTCGAACCGCCAACGAGGAAACTAATGAAGCGGCCTTTCCTACGGTTCACATCAAAAGAAATCCTGTTTGGGTAATTGTCCCAAAGCGAAACGAAAGCGGAATTCTTATCAACGCTATTCCACTTGAAAGGAATGCCTTGAGGAACAACGAGATTGTTGTTCTGAAGGTAGCGGCCAATGCTGTCAAGTTGTATCTCAGGCACTTTAGATTTCCAATGAGGGAAAGTCCAAGGAGAATATCCATCGGTTCCAAGTCTGACAGAAACAGTGTTCGGTCGAGGCGACAAATATTTCTGTTTGTAAATCATACGAATGTCAGCATTGAACTGCCCTGCAATGTCGACAGTTTCCCAACTGACACCTTTCATCGTATTGACAGAAGGATTCTTGTCAGCTTCTTCTGATTCTTGGAGCTTATTCTCAATCTTCAGATGCAGCACGCGCCATTGCAGGCACGAACCGTTCAGAACTTCAGCAATAACAGTATGAAATCCGATGTTGTTGAGAACAGTGCAGGAGACGATATTGTTGCTGAGAGTTGTTTTTCCAAACACGCCTTGCGGGTCATTAATGGCCAATATCTTGTTGCAGTCAGGAATTGCAATCTTGGTGATGCTGTTGGCGGAAAGCGTCATCGTCAATGGTTTATGGATAATTCTGTCAACTTCATAACTGATTCTGAGAAGAGCCTTCTTTACAGAAGCGGTTTTAATTTTCAACACAGAGCGACCGACAGCCGGCAGACATTGATAAGCGACGGCTTTGCCATTAACTGTCACGGCTCGAACCGACTTGCATTGAATGGGAATATTCAGATTCATGGAAGCATCTCTTTTCAGTATGATTTCATAATCAATCTCATTCTTCGCTTTCTTGAAGGTGATTGACACGTCTGGAATACTGATTGAAGCATGATTCCAGTTGGAAGGGAATGACGGAGATATGTTAACTTCGCTTTTTGGATAATCAGGATTGAGGCCAAAGAGACCGGAAACAACACATCTGGCGAAAGGATGAACACAATCGCCGAAATCGATGCCACCTTGAGGAGAGCCAAGATTTCCGGGAACTAAATGATAAAAACCTGTATGCGTTAATGTCCCTTTCAGAATTTGCCACCCTTCATCCGAGAGACCAGCCTGAAAGTAACTCATTGCCAAATGATAGTTGTCGCCTGGCCACAATTCGCGCACCGACCAAATTCCTGGAACCCAGTTAGATGTCCAAATCATTCTGCCTGCTTCGGGAATCACTTCATTTTGTAAAGCCCATTGCGGATAATAGAGCGATTCAATGTTTTGAACAGGAGTTGTAAGATGCGCATCGATTGGAAGGAAGATGCTGTAAAGCCACGGATCCTTGTGAACGCGTTCAAGGCCTCCTTGTTCACGATAAGCTCCCGAATAGCCACAATCCTTTAACCATAAACGGTTTGCGAAGCCATTCCGAATAAGTTCCAACTTCTCCCGATGATGCTTTGCCGCCGCCGAATCGCCTGCAGCCATTGCCATATCTAAAGCCGCCTGATAAGCACGATAAGCATACGAAGTCTCTTCGGCCGTTCCTCCGCCGTTGTACCATTGCGAGTCGGTCGGCCATGTGTTGATATAACTTTCATACAAACCGTCTCCATCAGGGTCGAAACATTCATCCATCCATTTTAAATGAAGTTCAAGAGCCGGACGAAAGAATTTGACATATTCCGGCGAGTTGTTCCAACGATATTCTTCAACGAGCTGGTCAAAGAACTGCGATTGCATGTCATAAAAATTCTGGTCTTTCATTATCCTGCCAACGCCGTAGAACCTGGAATTTTTGTCCTGCTCCGTCATGAGAAGCGCGGTATCAGTTTTCGCCTCGGTCTTGTCCGACTCTGTCACTTGCGATTGTATATAATACTTTGCTTCTTCCATAATCCTGTCGTGCCAACCATACATAATTCCTCCAAAGAGAGTGCGCCATCCAGGAAAGCGATTGTTCCATTGCATGCAACCATGAACAAACACCGGCGGATACCAAGTACCGTCGACAGCCATCAAAGAGGCTTCCACCATTGCGTCCAACGACTTGTCCGGCGTGTCTATGGCCAACCGTTTCTTGAAAGCTGAAAGTGTTGACAAACCTTTATTGTAATCGTCTTTATTACCCGTAATGATATCCAGACCAAAACTGTTTTTCATCACAATCGTAATATAGTTCTTTTCGCCGGACATTCCAATCTGCCCTTGTTTATCTGAAACGAACTTACCGTCAATTCCCCAATCCAACAACTCAGGATGTCCCATTACGTCAAATATCCATGAGAGCGCCTGATGGCTGTAAATCTGTTTTGCCCCACATTTCCAAGATAGGCTGTCGCCAGCTTTCATTCCTTTTGCAGAAACCTGAATCACAGCGCCATTAGCTGAAGCAGCGCGGATAAGCCCGATACCTATTTCCAATTCCGGATTCAGATGATCTTTGACAATCCATTTCATCTGTCCGCACTTATAGAAAGATTGGATTTCATCAAATGAATACAGAGGTTTTTCTTCTTTGTTATGTTTATAAGTCAGGAAAAAAGTTCCATACAAAACACTGTCTTTCGCAAACCGAAACACTGGCTTATCTCCTGCCAGTATAAAAGCGTTAGAATTATTCAGATAAATCGGGCGGTTGTTGAAACGAGGCATATTATATCCTTTAATCCAACCGTTTTCAAGCACATAACGATTCTGTGCTTTTAATGGAGGAAGCAAAGACAAAAGGAACAGAATATATAGAATAATTCTTCTCATCATAAATGTTAGTTGTTCAGTACATAAATTAAGCAGCCTTCTATTACTTTTCATCTATGCATGACAAGTCCACAATGGATGGTCGTTCCAAAGACGAATGACAATACACACTTTTTCATGACTACTTGAGCTTTTTGATTGATTTACAAAGATAAGAAATATTTTCAAGAAATCAAACAAGAGAAAGGAATTCAAAAGAAAACATATTTAAAGAGGCCATCCAAACAAGTTGGATGGCCTCTTTTCATGCATCAAGGTTTCGGCGCGTAAATACTATTAATAAGTAGTCATTATCTATTTGTTTTAAACAATTTATCGGCAGGAATAATCTGTTTCACAATGCCTGGCCCTTTATAAAAGGCATCAATCCAATAGCCTCCTATATTATTATAAAATTCCACACTCAAAGCATGTCTGCCTTTAGCAAGTTTTACAGTTCCTTCTTTCTCAATCAAACCATGACCGCCATCGTTGTCAACAACCTTAGAACCATCAATGTACATTTTACTGCCATCGTCTGATTGCAAGTAAAAATGATATTCTCCCGGATTATCTATCTGAAGATACGTTGTATACCACAGCCCGAATACAGAAGATCCAGGCGTCATCAACTTTGTTATTTGCTTTGAATCAACGCTTATTTCATCTGATGTCCAATGGCTGAAAGCCTTTTCGTTTTTCAAGACTGGAAGACAGCTCCACTTTCCCCCGCGATAGAAAGAGACCTTCACTCCGTTCGCAGGAGTTCGATGAAGAATACGGAAATAAGCATCAGAGACCAAACTCTCTGCTCCATCATCGCTATAAGATTTAGCTCTTACGACTGTTGTCTTATTCAGTTTGAAAGGAGTTTGATAAAGTTCTGACTGTTTTCCAGGTTCAGAACCATCAGTAGTGTAATAAACCTTGTCTCCTTTCTTATAAGGTTCGATGATAACTTCCGCATTTTTATCAACAAATAGTCCTCCAGCTTGTTGGAAAAGATGCCGCCCGCCATTGATACGTGGTCCATACGACAGCTTTTTAAACTCAATCGGATCGGAGTCAATTTTAACACCTTCGAACGCAGAGCGCATCGGACGACCGAACCATGCATAAGGGACATCCAATCTTAGTGCATAAGCGATTGTCGGAGCGACATCAAACATATAGGTCTGCTGTTGAATCTCATAGCCCTTCTTGATATTTTTACCACATAAAATAAAGGGCACAGTCATTTCTTCCCAAGATTCTCCGCCATGACCATATCCGACACCTCCGTGATCCGCGACAACTACGACAAGTGATTCGTCTTCAATTCCCGCGTCTTTGACAGCTTTAAGTACCATACCAACACACTTATCGGCATCTTCAATGCTTTTCAGGTATTGTTCTGTCATGTGACCGAAAGTATGGCCACAATGATCGACATCGTCAAGTTGTGTAAAAGTAAATGCAGGTTTTTCTGTGCGTATATATTCAGCCAAAGCCTCTGCTGTTGCCATCTCTGAAGGATACGATTTATCGACAGTGGCGACATTCTTCTCAAACAAATTGCCGAAACCGTCCCATTGATAAATCATACCTATTTTAGCATTCGGCAATTGTTTACGGACTACATATACAATGGTTGGAAACAGACCATAGTTAGTGATGCCGACAGGTTTCACCTTGTAATTATCAGGCGCCCAATCGTTAGATGTTATTCCATGAGCCTCAACGCCTGCTCCAGCCAGCATAGAACCCCAATTTGGAGAACTGCTGGACGGAATCACCGTTCTGACGCTCCGACAAATAGACCCGTTTTTTATCATGTAGTCCATATTGGGAGTATTTGCTTTTTCCATGCCTTGTGTGCTCATAGCGTCGATGCCCACGACAAAGACATGTTTAATGCCTGCTGGAGCCTTGTCCGCTCTTGTTTCAAAAGAGAACAAGAGCAGACAAGAACAAAACAATGCAATAATTCTATTTATTCTATTCATTACGTCCCAATCATTTAGTATCCCACCACATACGTGTCAGAGGATTGTCTGCGCCTTGTCTGGTAACTGCAGCATTATATTGTTCCGTATTATAAACCTGTTCATTTTGAGGGTACGGAACGCGTCTTGGCCATGCCGCAAGGTTGCTTGAAGAAGGAAGACTACGCGGTGGAGTAATTGAAATATCAGTCGGATAGCCAGTACGGCGCCATTCCGACCAACCTTCAATGCCACACATATAAAGAGAAATCCATTTCTGAACTCCTATCTTTTCCAACTTCTGAGCTTGAGTTCCTGTGTATGCTACGTTCGCCTGTTCATAATAACTTGCATTCGGAATAACGTCAGCGGCTTCCAATGCTTCTGTCGGAGGAGTTGCCATCGATTTCATCTCTTTAAACTTATCAGGGATGCGGCTAGCCCAATATTCAAAACTTGCTTTTATTCCGTTTTTATAATAAGTGACAGCGTCTCCGGTACTTATCAAGCCTTTTTCTCTTGCTTCCGCCAGATTGAACATCACTTCAGAATAATTCAATAAAATCGATTGGGCAGCTGTTGGAGATGCATATACAGCATCTAACAAACGTGGGGCATAAATATAACCTTTCCGTGAGTTATAACTATCACCTCCATTAAAGTTGGCAGCATCAGCATCACGCACACAATTAGGAACGCCGGCATAGACATATTTTCCTTGTTCAACTCCTTTTATGGTAGGACTGAAATATACTTTAATACGTGGATCATTCAAAGCTTTCAAATGGCCTTCAATGATGACTGACATAAATTCAGTCCCATTAAATTTCTCCAATTTTGCGTTATATGGCGGACACCAATGGCTAGATTCGTCATCCAAATAAGTAATCGCAGCTATATCGTTATTGCTTGTCATTAACGGATACTTATCTGGATTTGAAACCATGTCACTGATACTTTTACTAACATCCTTTTTCCCTGACATCCGCATCAGCAGACGAAGTTTAAGACTATTGGCAAACTTTCTCCATTTCAATAAATCTCCATTGTACAGACAATCATATACTCCGATCTCTTCTGCACTAGTCTGCATCAACAATTCGTTAGCCGATCCCAGCTGAAGAATCAAATCGTTATAGATATCTTCCTGCGAATCATATTTAGGCGAAAAAATCTGGCCGGTCTTTCCTTGGAAGGCTTCCGAATATGGGAAATCACCGTAAGTATCTGTCATTTGTTGGAACATGAAAGATTTTATAATGATTCCCATTGCCTCAATATGAGGTTGTTTATATTGTTCTGCAATATTAATCATATCTTGCACGTCACGGCCGTCATAGTAGAGTTCGCCGGTCAGCGTACTGTTGAAAACGTCATTGAACATGCTGACATACTGATCAACCAAATAATCGCCTAAAACAGAGCCATAATACTTGACATCTCCCAAGTTTCCTAATTGACGGATAACTCCGCTCAACAACAACTTAGGCTGTTCTATACGGTCCGGATTATTCGGGTTCGTATTAATCTCTTCGAATTTATTGGTACATCCAACGGTCAGGAGAAATGCTGACGCCATTAGAATTAACTTATGTATTGTTTTCATACGATTCAATTTTTATGATTAAAAGTCTACGTTAACCTGGAATCCCAAACTCTTTGATGCAGGGACAGAGAAGGCATCAATACCCAAATTCAGATTATCCATACCGCCACTTTCGGGATCGACATGTTTGTTCTTAGTCCATAAAAACAAGTCACGACCGACAAATGCTATATTGACGTTCTGCATATAAATCTTTTTCACCCAACTGCTAGGCAGAGAATATCCAAAGCGGAGTTCTCTCAGTTTTGCAAAAGAAGCATCCGTCAATTGCGCCTCAGTAATATGGTCATACTTGGTCTTGATAAAACGACGAGCATCGTTTCCTGCAATACCTTTACTGTACGTTCCGTCGAATATCTGAAGATTCTGCTGATATTCTCCATTGACCATGATAGCTCCTTTGCTGTAATACAAATCGTCGTATTCTTTGCCTTTTTCACGAGCTCCACGTCCTTCCAAAGATTCAACAGTCTGACCTGCACCAACGAACTTATTCAAAGTTCTTGAGATGAAATGTCCGCCATGACGGATATCGAACAATGCACTCAAATCAAATCCTTTGAATGAAATTGAAGTATTTATACCTGCAGTCCAATCAGGATTGACATTTCCCAGATACACATCCTTCTTCGAAACATATTGTCCGGCACTATTCAAGATAGGTTCGCCTTGCAATGAGCCGCTTGTAACACGGTCATAAGCCGTTCCCCAAATTTGTCCCATTCTCTCACCCTTACGTGCCACAATTTTAGCATCTTCCAAATTTTGTGAAGTCAATATCAATTCATCCATTCCTTCAGCCAAATATTTGACTTTGGTTCTTGAACGGCTGAAATTGAATCCTATATTCCACTTTAAGCCATTGGACAACATAATCGGAGTTGCATTCACCATCAATTCAATACCAGTATTAGCGGTTTTTCCAGAATTAATCAGACGGCTGCTATAGCCTGAAGTCAATGCAGTCTGCATGCTAATTATCTGATCCTTTGTTATTGTATGATAGTAACTGAAATCAATATTGAATCTGTTTTTCAAGAAATTCACCTCCGCACCGACTTCCCAAGTGTTTGACATAGCCGGTTTCAGATTATTGTTCAGCAGATTGCTTGGGTTAGTCAATGTTGGCGCACCATTCCAATATCCACTCAATGAATATGTATTATACAAATTGTAAGGGCCCGTATCATTACCAACTGATGCATAACTTCCTCTCACTTTTGCATAACTGATATACGACGGCAACTTTACCATCTCGCTTACCAAACCGCTCAATGTAACTGAAGGATAAAAATAAGAATTCGTAGAAGAAGGCAATGTACTTGACCAATCGTTACGACCTGTAACTTCCAAGAAAACCATGCGCTTATAATCCAGCAGAGCACTTCCGAACAAGCTGTTCACCACTTTCTTATTTCTTGAATCTGAAACTGAAGGTTTCTCTTTCGAGTTAGCCAGAGAGAAGATATTCGGAACAATCAAACTGCTCGTGTTGGCTGTAAGTGATTTATAGAAAGACTCCATCCTATTACCTCCGAAATTGGCTGTCAATCCGAAGACTTTTCCTATATTCGGTGTGTAATTGATTAAGAAATCGTAGTTATTGTTATGTGTCTGATACTGGTTGTTGTCATAATAGCCATTGCCTCCATTTTTATAATAGCTTTCGTGTCTGCTGTCAGTTTCCCACGAATTGTCGGAACCGCCACGCAACATGATAGACAAACCTTCCATCGGTTTGATGTTTAAAGCTATTTTTCCGAAGAAACGATGCGTATCAGAACCGCTCACCATCTCATACATGACGAAATAAGGATTGTTGTAGGAAGCCATATTCTGGAATTGGCGTGTACCTTCCAAACCTCCGTGCTGCCAATAATCTTTCAGACTGTTGATGTTATGGCTTTGAGGCATCCAACAGAAGAAATACATCGGCGATACATCTTTTCCATATCCCAATGACGGGACATTCGTTCTGTGTGTTTTGGTATAATTGACAACTACATCGGCACTCATCCATTTATTCAGAGTGACAGAATTGTTCAAATTGAAAGAATGTCTGTTGATATTGTTGTTCGGTGTCAGACCATCTTGTTTAGTATTGGTATAACCGAGACGGAAGTTCTGTCCGTTCAGACTGTTGCTTACGGCAATACTATTGATGGAAGTTGTTCCATGGTCAAAGAAATCCTTGATATTATTTGGATGCGCCACCCAATCAGATGCAATCGCCTCACCGCGGATTTCAGGAGAAAGATAAGTATCACCTGCGCGATAACCGTTTGTAGTCGGAGAATCGAACAGAACCATTTTTTGCCCCATAAAACGCGGGCCCCAACTTTCGTCGTAATTATCATTCTTGCCGGAAGCATAAAAACCGCTTGAACTGCCGAAGTTTCCTCCGACATAAACGCCATTCTTACCTTGGCCGAACTGGTCTTGGAGTTTAGGTGTGATTAGAGGCGTTTCTCTTGAAAAAGAACCGCTATAAGAGACGCCCAGACCATTTGCTTTCTTACCTTTTTTGGTTGTAATGATAATTGCACCGTTGGCAGCTGCAGAACCGTAAAGTGCAGAAGCAGCCGCACCTTTCAAGACGTTCATGCTTTCAATATCGTTAGAGCTGATTTCGTTGATTTCAGAACTGCTTGTCTGCGAGCCCGCACCGGAACCGATTGGAATACCATCAATTACGAATAATGGAGATGAAGGACCTGAGCTCAACAATCTTTCACCACGGATTGAAATACGGCTGCCTGCTCCAGCTACAGCACCCGAATTGATGTTCAAGCCAGCAACCTTACCGCTCATCATACTTACAAGATTCGAGCTCTTGTTTTCCAAGGCTCCGGATTTGATTTCCTGAGTCGCGTATCCCAAACCTTTCTTTTCTCGTGAAATACCTAAGGCAGTAACAACCACTTCGTTCAAAGCTTCCGTCGCTTCCGACAAAACAATCTTGTACTCCGATTCTCTATTTACTTGAAATGTTTTATCTGTATAGCCTAAATAAGAAACCTGAATGGTCGCTCCTGACGGAACGTCCAAACTGAATTCACCTTTCGTATCGGTAATGATGCCCTGAGTAGTTCCTTTTACAAGAACATTAGCTCCGATTATCGGTTCCTTATTTTCATCCAATACTACACCAGTTATACGTTTTCTGTTTTGTTGGACAACAGGAACAGTGGTCTTGCCTTCTTTACTTCCCTTATACGACAGAACAATATAATTTCCGTCAAGGGAATAATCAACATCAGTTCCTTCAAAAAGCTGTCCTAAAACTTCATGTAGCGGTTGTTTTCGGAAATTGACAGATACCTTTCGAGTCACGTTTACATACTTGTCGTATATAAACAGGTAATCTGTCTGCTTTTCAATGCCATTCAAGACTTTCTGCAATTCTGTGTTGTTATAATTCACTGATACCCTCACACTTTGAGAGTTTACGTTTTCCGCATTTAAACAGCAAATAAACAGAAACAGAAATAATGTGTTCAATTTCATGATTCTAAAAAAGTGTTTACATCGTGGATTTTTAGCATTAAAAAAGCACGATAAGAATTCTTTATTCATACTTTTGTGTGTTTATAGATTGATACAGTTATTATTTAATTGTGTTGATCCAATGCCGACGAGTGTGGGGACACTTGCCGGCATTTTTTATGTATTTAAGGTGTGTTATTCATAGGCATTCCTTTTTAAACTTGACTTATTTTATATATACTATTGTGTTTTCATCATTTCTTTCAAAAGTGTACTGTGCATTTTTCTGCAAGATTCTTAATGCGTTGTCCAATCCGTCAGAGACTCGGAATTTTCCACTGCAAGTATAGCCTTTCAGATTCTTGTTCTTAACGACAATGGAGATTCCATAACATGTCTCGAAGCGTTTCATCAATTCGTCGAAGCCGACATTATTGAAGCAAACCAAACCTTCGCGCCATCGGAATTGTTCGAAGTCATTAATAGTTGAGACCAACATTTGGTTTCCCTTGTAACGGACTTCTTGATTAGGTTTCAGAACGACAGAAGCAGACGGATTCGTCTTGTCCGATATCTTCACTGAGCCTTGCATCAACGACGTACAATAATCTTTTGTATCCGAATAAGCCTCAACATTGAACTTTGTGCCCAAAACTTCCACATTGCATTTGTGTGTATGGACTATAAATGGAGTTTTCTCTTTATGCACGACTTCGAAATAGGCTTCGCCTTCCAAAGTGATTTCCCTTTTAGAACCGGAGAAGATAGCAGGATATACGATTCTCGAACGCGAATTCACCCAAACGGAAGTTCCGTCAGGCAATTTCAGATTCACTCGCTGACCGGCAGGAACGATTACCGTATTCATATTTGCCATCAAACTATTTCTCTCGCGGTTAGTATAAAAAAGTGCGCAAGCAATGACTATTGCCACTACCGCCGCTATTTTAAGAACTTCGCGAATCCAAGGTTTCAACCATAATCCGGCGTTATTTGACTTTGTTGCTTTTGCCAACTCATTATCGAGACTTCCTGAAAGGATCATCGCATCGAAGAATTTGCGTTCTTTGAGCAATACATTTTCATGGTCGGGAGAAGCGTCCAACCAGTTGTATATCGCATCTTCTTCTTCCAAAGAAGCTGTCCCTTCAAAGTATTTATATAACGTCTGTTTATCCATTTTTTCCTTTTCTATATTAAAAGCGTTTAACTTGAAAATATCCCTAACGAAAAATGATTATTTTTTCAAAAATTTTGCAGGATTCGAACACCTGGATATATACCATCTTAAAAACCAGATAGATATGGCTAAATGCCGAAGAATATCCAGACTGACATATAATCTTTCAATGCTACACGAAGGACTGACAGCGCCTTTGTTATATGAAATTCAACCGTTTTGGTAGAGATGTTCAAGTCTTCAGCAATGTCTTTATGATTTTGGTTGTGATAACGGCTACGGATAAAAATATCTCTGGTTTCTACAGGAAGCTTAAGCAAAGTATGATCGACAATCTCTTGAACTTCTTTAGAGAAAATTTCCTCCGGATCACAAGCTTCCAAAGTTGTGACGCGCAAGTTCAGTTTTCGGGTAGCATTATTCTTTTCGTATTCGACATAATCCTCCTTTACGCGTTGTTGACGCAAATAATCCAAACACTTGTGTTTAACGACAGTGAGGATATAGGCTAAGACGTTTGAATGAGATTCGAGTTTGTTTCTGTTTTCCCAATAATACATAAAGCTTTCGACAGCGATGTCTTCAGCCAGCATTTCGGTATCCACATACGTCCTAGCAAAGTGGATAAATCTCGCTTTGTAGTTTGTAAACAGATAATTAAACAACTCTATGTCTTTGCACTCATCCATCGTCTATTTGTTGAGGTACGTTAGGGCTAAATGTTTCTTGTTAGGTTATTCGGTTACAAAAATACAAAAATAATTAAAAACTTCTTGTATAAATCTTTCATAAAATCAAATCTCTAGAAAATCACCGGTTTCATCCGAATAGATGATAGTTTAGATTCAAAATCAATCTTCAAGAAGAAAACAATAATCGAAAATAAAACATAGATTCCGGCGCATGGCATAAGGAGGTTCGACGAGTTAAAAATGATTTCGTCGCATGGCGTAAGGACCTTTATAGGATTGAACAAAGTTCCGACGCGTGCAGATTAGAGGTTTCCATCTGGAAAAATGAAATCTTCATATGCGGATTAGACATTTCCACCTGATGAAATGAAATCTTCATGTGCAGATTAGACATTTCCACCTGATGAAATGAAATCTTCATGTGCAGATTAGACATTTCCACCTGATGAAATGAAATCTTCATGTGCGGATTAGACATTTCCACCTGGAAAAATGAAATCTTCATATGCGGATTAGACATTTCCACCTGACGACCTCATAATTCAATAATACTTTTCTATCTTTGTTCCTAAACAACCGACATTATGGAAACATCGACTAAGGAAAACACTCTTTACTTGCCGATTAAGCAAGTCTTTTTCGACCAGATTATCGCGGGAACAAAAAAAGAGGAATATCGCGAAATCAAGGACACTACCTTCAAGAAGTATCTTGCAAACGAGGACGGCAATCTTTATTTTGATAAAGATTTGGTTGACGAAAATGACGAGATGCTCGGCGACCCGTACGCTTTCAATGGTGGAAAATACCCTTATTTCCCTATTGATTACAAATTTTTGAATCTAGCTGTCGGATATAACAAGGAGAGAGACACGGCGCTGGTAGAAGTGACTGATATCTCCTTCCGGGTAATGAAGAACAACAAAGGCGAAAATATTATCTTCGACATCGATGAAAACGAAAACGCAGTCTTAAACGAGGTCGGACCATGCGCATTCTGGGAAATCGTTTTTCATCTCGGCAATGTCGTCGAAATCCATCGAAAAGGTTGACATTGGCGATCAATCGTTTGCAACGGGAAGGTCTCACGACCGTCTCTAAAATTCCATATAGTCGGAACTTGAAACTAATTTTCAACAGTACAGATTGAATGTCTGCGATGAATCAAATTGATAATTGAAATTATTCACTACCTTTGATACTTGAATCAAAGAGAAGAAAAGATATGGCATTAGGATTTTGGATTGGAGGAATAGTCGGATTTATGGTCGGCGGACCGCTCGGAGCGCTGGCCGGAGCTGTTCTTGGCACAGTTGCCGACGCGCTTGGCGGACATTCCGTGAAACGCTATTCGACAAGCGGGGATTTCGAACAACAGCCGCAGTTCGATTCTTACTATGGCCAACGCAACAGCTTCCTGTTCTCACTCCTCGTGCTCGCTTCGTACATTATCAAAGCCGACGGAAAAGTGATGCACAGCGAAATGGAAACCGTGAGAAATTTCCTGCGCTTGAACTTCGGAGAAGCTGCCGTAAAACAAGGCGAAGAAATCCTTATGAAACTTTTCGCAGAACAAGACCGACAAAACTTTAGCAATCCGAATGCATACAAAAACACTATCCGCGAATGCTGCGAACAAATTGCCGGAAATCTCGACTATAGCCAGCGACTTCAGCTGCTTAATTTTCTCGTAATAATCTCTCAAGCCGATGGAAATGTCAGCCAAGACGAAATAGTTGCTCTGAAAGAAGTGACTCAAGGTCTAGGCATCACGGAACAAGACCTAAATTCGATGCTGAACCTGCGCGGCGACAGCCTTGATGATGCTTACAAAACACTGGGAATCAGTCCTGATGCAACCGATGACGAAGTGCGGGCCGCTTATCGGCAACTTGCGCTCAAGCATCATCCCGACCGTGTGGCTTCGCTCGGCGAGGACATTCGCAGAGCTGCAGAAAAGAAATTCCAGGAAATCACCAATGCCAAAGAACGTGTCTACAAGGCAAGAGGAATGTAAACTCACTTACACCAACACAGTTGACAAAGCCAAAAGGCTGACTTCAACACCGCTGACACCAAGCAATGCTCGCGCCGACTGAATGGCTGTCGCGCCTGTCGTCACAACATCATCGATGAGAAGCACGTGCTTGCCTTCGAGCGCACAACTTTCAACTGCAAACACGCCGCTGACATTGCGTTCGCGCTCTTCGGCAGTCATTCCTGTCTGCGTTTCAGTATAGCGAATGCGACGAAGCGAAGTGCTGTCGACTGGAAGTCCTGTCACAGAAGCTATTCCGTCAGCAATCAGTTCCGACTGATTATAACCGCGCTGCCGTTGTTTGCGCGGGTGAAGCGGCACAGGCACAATCACATCGATTTTTTCAAAGATTGACGTCAGCTTCAGCTCACGCGCAGCCACAGCTCCGAGATAATGAGCCAAACTCTTGTTGCCATGATACTTGAACGAATGTATCAACTTCTGCACATCACCGTCCTTACGGAAAATGAGAAAAGCGGTGGCTCTGCGGATATCGACAATGCCGATGAAACTGCGCGCCAAAGGATTGTCCGCCAAGTCATCGTAATGCGAACGAACCAATCTCATGAAACACGACGGACAAAGCGGGTCGCTGACACGGCCGAGCAAGCAGCCGCATACAGGACAAAGACGCGGGAAAAAAAGATTGGAAAGTTCACTCCAAATCGTCATCGCCCGAAATCTTAAGGAGTTCAAAAACGCAAGGAATAGCAACAGACGATTCATAGCCTCGTCCCTCAGCGTACCGCATGAGTTTGTATTTATTTTCACTTTTACGACCGCCGCCAATGCTTCTCCATTTGCCTTTTAGCAGTTCCATAAGCACTTCGCGATAGCGCTCATCATCAAGTGTAGACAAAGCTTCGGTACGAATATCTTCAGAAATATTCTTTGCACACAATTCATAATTGATTTTGCAACGTCCCCATTTGCTGAACTCAAACTTATCGTGGACGAAGCTGCGTGCATAACGTCGCTCATCAATAAAATGGTTCTTAATCAAAGATGTGATGATACGCTCTGAAGCCTCTGACGGCAATCCGGCAGCTGTAATCTTTTTCTTCACATCCTGAATGCAATGTTCCGCTGTGGAACAATAGGAAGCCGCATACTGCAGCATCGTTTCTTCATTCATTCCTTTTTTCATAGCCGTGCACTTACAATGCGATCATGTCCTGACATGTCGCGGGTTAAACTTATATCGTCGAAGCCGGCAGAGCGCAGCAATTCTGTCACCGCAGCTCCGCGAAAAGCGTCAATCTCAAAATAAAGCCTTCCGCCCTGACAAAGGCGGTGAAGGGCAAAGTGAACTATCGCGCGATAGAAAACAAGAGGGTCGTCGTCGGGAACGAACAGCGCCAAATGAGGTTCAAAATCAAGTACATTGGCTTCCATCGAGCTCCGCTCACTCTCGGAAATATATGGAGGATTGCTTACAATAAGATCGAATATGTCGGGAATTGCAGTCAGCGACTGAGGATGGTCGAGAATGTTGACTCGTCGGAAATCGACTTCCGCTCCATTACGAACAGAATTACGGTGAGCCAATTCAAGCGCTGCAGAAGAGACATCGATAGCCGTCACTTTCGCATCCGGAAGATTAACAGCCAATGTGACTGCAATACAACCACTTCCAGTACCTATGTCGAGCACTCGCAGCGCTGACTGAGGATTGTCGTGCAAAATTTGTGTGCACAACTCTTCCGTCTCAGGACGCGGAATAAGTACCGACGAATTGACGGCAAAAGTCAGACCAGCAAAGTCCGCTTCGCCCAAGATATACTGAATTGGCTCATGCTCGCGCAGACGATGGACAATTCCACGGATGGAAGCCCGCGCAGTAACGGAAATATCACTATCTTTGCAGAATGGCAGATGAGAAGGAGGAATGGAAGCAACTTCCTCCAAGATGAGACTCACAAGCGCATTGATTCCTTCTTGGGAATAACAATCGCTGAGCGAATTACGGATGTAAGCTATGGTTTCGTTCATTCCTTTCCGACTTTTCTGCGAACAAAATTAAGCTAAATAGTTCAGAGATGCAAGGACAAACCATCGACGATGACGAAAAATATATGAGACGCTGCCTGCAGCTTGCACGCGGCGGCGAAGGTTACACGCAACCAAATCCGATGGTCGGTGCTGTCGTCGTCCACAATGGAAAAATAATCGGCGAAGGATTCCATCGCAAATGCGGTGAAGCACATGCCGAAGTGAATGCCATTGCATCCGTTGCCAACGAGAAAATGCTTTGCGAAAGCACACTTTACGTCAGCCTTGAGCCTTGCTCCCACTATGGCAAGACGCCGCCTTGCGCCAAACTCATCATCGAAAAAAAGATTCCGCGCGTCGTCGTGGCGACAACAGATCCTTTTCCAGAGGTTTCCGGTCGTGGCATCAAAATGTTGCAAGATGCTGGTATTGAAGTTCGCACAGGTGTGCTTGAAGCCGAAGCAAGGACGTTGAACAAGCATTTCATGACGATGCAGACACTTGGCCGTCCCTATATTTATCTAAAATGGGCTCAAAGTGCCGACGGTTTCATCGATAACCTCCGACATTCGCTCAACGAACCGAAAACAATGATTTCGTCAGCCGAAGGTTTGCGCCTCGTCCATCAGTTAAGAAGCCACGTCGCAGCTATCATGGTAGGCACAAATACAGCACTGAAAGACAATCCTTCGCTCACTGTACGCCATTGGACAGGACAGAATCCAGTAAGGATTTTACTCGACAGAGAATTACGTGTCCCGAACGACTACAATCTTTTCGACAATAAGGCGCCGACAATCGTTCTGACGGAAAGACATCGAACTAACTTCAATAACATTTCTTATGTTAACGTTGATTTCAGTCGCAACTTGGTTGAAACTATCGTTCCGACATTGAAAGAAAAGCATTTGGACTCGCTTCTCGTTGAAGGAGGTGCATTGCTCCACCAATCGTTCTTGAAAGAAGATTTGTGGGATGAAATCCGCATCGAAGTATCGCCCGAACACTTAGGTTCGGGGATAAAAGCCCCAGACATCAGTGAAATCCGCTCTTCGAAGGGAATAATCAACCTCGATGCAAATCATTTTATCATTATTCACACTCGAAAAGAGGTATGAACTCAAAAATGTTTCTACTTTTGTGCCGAAAAGTGTCGAACTTGTTCGCCATGTCAGATAATTTATCGATACTTCGAGCGTTTAAGTAAAGGTGTAGTAATATTTTGAAAGAATGACTTCAACTTTTCTGAGACGACTGATTACATTGATGCTTTGTCTGATGCTGATTTCCGAAGCTAAAGCCCAGGAATATCTGTATGAGATAGGCGGTATGCTCGGAAGTTCGTTTTATATGGGCGACGCGAACAAAACAACGCTTTTTAAGAACATGCATCCGGCGGGTGGTGCCGTGTTCCGTTACAATGCCAATTTCAGATGGGCGCTAAAAGCCGATCTTTTGTATGGACATGTTTCGGGCTCGACTGAAGGTTTAGAGAATGTTTTTCCCAATGGTGCACAGGCTTCCTTCGACAGGAGTTTTGTCGAGCTGGGCGGACAGGCAGAGTTCAACTTCTTTCCGTACAGTGACAAATTCGCTTATGCGAACGCTCGGCGATTTTCTCCGTACTTGCTGCTGGGTTTAGGAATCACGGTAGCACCAGGAAACGGAAAGACTTTTGCAAGTCTCAACATCCCGATTGGAGCCGGATTGAAATATAAAGTGAAGAACAGGGTCAACCTTGGAGTTGAGTTCTCAGTCCGCAAACTTTTCGGCGACGGATTGGATACGACAAAAGACAATCAACTGCTTGATAACCCTTATAAGATAAACGGAAGCCAACTGAAAAACAAAGATTGGTATTCAATGCTGCTCTTTTCTGTTACCTGGGACTTCGGTCCTCGCAAACGACCTTGCAACAGCAACAACAGCAACAGCGCTATCCGTGAGAATTAAAAAAGAGAAATGTCGTTAAAAGACGAAATAGACAGAAACCGTTTGCCTCAACATGTGGCAATCATTATGGACGGCAACGGACGCTGGGCCAAAGCACGGGGGAAAGACCGCTGCTTCGGGCATCAGGAAGGTGTTGTCTCTGTCCGCAAAGTCGTCGAAGCTGCTACCGCCATCGGTCTCAAATACTTGACGATGTACACGTTCTCGACAGAGAACTGGAATCGACCCGAATCTGAAGTACACGCTTTGATGGAACTGCTCGTTTCGTCTATCCACAAAGAAACACCGGATCTGATAAAGAACAATGTCAGACTGCAAGCTATCGGAAACCTTAGACGTCTGCCGGGAACGGCTTATACAACGCTTATGGACAGCATCAAAGAAACTGCAGCCTGCACAGGAACAACCCTTATTCTGGCCCTCAGTTATTCTGCTCGATGGGAAATCACAGAAGCCGCCAAACAATTAGCCGAAGAAGCTTTGACTCACCATATCGCTCCGGAAGATATTACTGAAGATGCCATCACAAATCATCTGACAACCAAGAATTTTCCAGACCCTGACCTGCTCGTCAGAACAGGTGGAGAAAAACGCATCAGCAACTTCTTGCTTTGGCAGTTGTCGTATGCGGAATTCTTTTTTACAGATGTTTACTGGCCGGATTTTCGTGAAGAAGAGTTATATGGAGCTATCTTGTACTACCAACAACGCGAACGCCGTTTTGGAAAGACAAGCGAGCAAATAAACTATAATAAGTGAATTGTATATGTACAAAAAAATAGTGCTGTATCTGATGCTCCTCTGCGTGACATCGTTTGCCTTCGCACAGGAGAAAGACACTACCAACGTGAAGAAACAGGAAAATGTACCTGTCATTTCTTATTCCGGGACGGCGAAGAAATACAAGATTGCCAATATTAAAGTATCCGGCGTAAAAAATTACGACGACTTTGTTTTGATTGGCTTTTCCGGTCTTGCTGTCGGTGAAGAAATCACGGTTCCGGGCGATGAAGTCACTTCAGCAGTAAAACGTTTCTGGAAACATGGCCTTTTCTCTGATGTCAAAATCCTGGCCAACAAGATTGAAGCTGATTCCATTTGGCTCGAAATCCAATTGAAACAACGTCCGCGTATTTCAGAAGTACATTACAATGGCATCAAAAAAGGTGAGCGCGAAGACCTTGAAGCTAAACTTGGAATGAAGAAAGGTTTTCAGGTAACACCAAACCTGCTCGACAGAGCGAAAATCATGATTAAACGTTTCTTCGACGATAAAGGATTCAAAAACGTCGACGTTGATATAGAACAAAAAGACGATGTCTCGAAAGAAGGTGAAGTCATCGTGAACATTAATATCGACAAGCATGAAAAAACCAAAATCCACAAGATTTACTTCGAAGGCAATAAGATGCTTACCGACCGGACTCTTAAGAAGGCAATGAAAAAAACGAACGAAAAGTTCAGTTTCAAAAACGACTGGAAATCAAGCCTCCGCGAAATGTTCAGTACAAAAAAATTCACGACCGAAGAATATGAAAAGGATAAGAAAAACGTTATCAGCAAGTATAATGAGTTTGGATATCGTGACGCAATCCTTGTATCAGACACCGTCGAAAACTACAACCAGAAACGACTTGATATACACCTGAAGATTTCGGAAGGCGACAAATACTTCCTCAAGAGCATTAACTTCGTCGGCAATACAAAATATCCGGCCGACCAATTGGCTTCTATCTTGGGAATGAAGGCTGGCGAAGTTTACAACCAGAAAAAACTTGAAGAACGTCTGACAAGCGACGACGACGCCGTTTCAAACCTCTATTATAACAATGGTTACATTTTCTTCCAAGCCGACCCTGTGGAAGTGGATGTAGATAACGATTCAATCGATCTCGAAATCAGAATGCAGGAAGGTCCGCAAGCTACCATCAACCGCATCATCATCAACGGCAACGACCGAATTTATGAAGACATTGTCCGCCGTGAACTCCGCACCAAACCAGGTATGCTGTTCAGCCGTGAAGATCTTGTCCGTTCAGTCCGCGAACTTGCACAGATGGGCCATTTCGATCCTGAAAACATGAATCCTAAACCAATCCCGAATTCTGAAAACGGAACTGTAGATATCGAATACAACCTTGTATCGAAAGCCAACGACCAGATTGAGTTTTCCGCAGGTTGGGGACAAACCGGTGTCATCGGAAAGTTGAGCCTCAAGTTCAACAACTTCTCGTGGCGAAACTTTACTCATCCGAGCACTTATCGAGGCATTATTCCTCAAGGTGAAGGTCAATCGCTGACCTTAAGCGGTCAGACCAACGGACGTTACTATCAGGCTTACAGCATCTCGTTCCTAGATCCTTGGTTCGGTAACAAGCGCCCGAATTCACTTTCACTCAGTGCTTACTTCTCAAAGATGACCGATATGAGTAGCAGTTATTACGGCAACAGCATGTACAATAACTACTACGATCCTTACAGCTATTACGGAAGCAGTTACTACGGCGGCTACAACAGCTATGGTTACAGTCCATACAGCAGCTACTTGACAGCAAACACACACAAATATATCATCATGACAGGTCTTTCGGCTGGTTATGGCAAGCGACTGAACTGGCCGGACGATTACTTCCAGTTTATGGCAACGTTGAACTACCAGCTATATATTATGAAGGATTGGGATTATTTTCTAGTTCAAAATGGAACCTGTAATAATATCAATCTAGAACTTGACCTAGAAAGAAATTCTATCGATAACCCGCTGTACACACGTCGTGGTTCTTCGTTTTCGTTGTCAGTCGCAGCTACCCCGCCTTGGTCATTGTGGGACGGAAGAAATTATAAAACCATGGCATCTGATGATGGTAGCAAATACAGACTTATCGAATACCACAAATGGAAATTCAAAGCCAAGATTTTCGCTCCGTTAGCTCCACTGTCATACAAACGTACACCAGTATTGATGTCTCGCGTCGAATACGGATTCCTCGGACAATACAACCGATATAAAAAATCTCCTTTCGAAACGTTCTATATGGGTGGTGATGGTATGAGCGGCTATTCAAGCACTTATGCAACCGAAACCATCGGACTACGCGGTTATGAAAACGGTAGTATCGCTGGTAATAACGGCTACAATTCATACGGCTATGCTTATTCTCGTTTGTCGATGGAACTCCGTTTTCCTTTCATCCTTGAACCTTCAAGTACAATCTATGGACTTGCCTTCGTCGAAGCTGGAAATGCCTGGGTAAAAATGAAGAACTTTGATCCGTTCCATCTGAAACGTTCTGCCGGAGTCGGTGTCCGTATCTTCCTGCCAATGATTGGTCTGATGGGTATCGATTGGGGATACGGATTTGATCGTCCTGACGGAGACACGAAACGCGGCGGAAGTAATTTCCACTTTATTATCGGTCAAGAATTCTAATAAATTATATATTTGCACCCGTAAAACACTTAAAAAAATATGCATATGAAGAAAATTATTGCCGTGGTTTGCATGTCGGTTCTCTGCTCGGCAGCAGCAATGGCGCAAAAATATGCGCTAATCGATATGGAATATATTTTGAAAAATATTCCTGCATATGAAATGACCAATGAACAGCTGACACAAGTTTCCAAAAAGTGGCAGAATGAAGTCGAAGCTATTCAACAGGAAGCTCAAAACATGTATAAGACATACCAGAGTGACCTTGTATTTCTCTCCGCTGAAATGAAAACCAAAAGAGAAGAAGAAATAGTAAAGAAAGAACAGGAGGCGCAAGACCTTAAACGCAAATATTTCGGCTCAGATGGTGAACTTTACAAAAAACGTGAAAGCCTGATGAAACCGATTCAAGATGAGGTATACAACGCTGTAAAGGAGATCTCGGAAGACAAAGGCTATGCGCTTGTCATCGACAGAGCATCGGCAATGAGCATTATCTTCGCTTCTCCAAAAATAGATATTAGTAACGAAGTTCTACAAAAACTCGGATATTCAAAATAAATATGTAAATTTGCTGCCGCATTTTATTGCAGGAATGATTAATAACAATAATATTTTATCAGAAAATGAAGAAACTTTTATTTTTAATTTTGATGCTTTTACCGCTGAGCCTCTTTGCTCAAGAGAAACTCGCCTATGTTAACAGCCAAGAAATCATCCAGGCTATGCCTGAATTTGTCGAAGCTCAAAAAACTATGGAGAAATTCAACACTGACTATCAGAAGGAGTTGAAGACTTTGCAAGACGAATACAACAAGAAATATTCTGATTTCGTTCAGCAACAGGATTCTCTGACAGACAACATCAAACAACACCGCATGCAGGAACTGCAGGACATTCAACAACGTACTGACCTGTACATGCAGAACACTCAACAGGAAGCTCAAAAGAAACAACAAGATCTTTTTAACCCAATCCAGGACAAAGTTCGCACTGCAATAAAAGCTGTTGGCGACGAGAAAGGCTACACCTACATTTTTGATGCAGCTAATTTCCTTTACATGGGTACAAGTGCAACCAACGCAACTGCAGCTGTTAAAACAAAGCTCGGACTGAAATAGTCTAAGAATGTTCTCTAACGCTCCAGGACCTATAGGTATATTTGATTCCGGTTATGGCGGTCTCACAGTCTTCGATAAGATTCGTGACGCCATGCCGGATTATAATTATATATACCTTGGTGACAATGCCCGCGCGCCTTATGGACCACGCTCTTTCGACGTTGTTTACCGATTTACCAGGCAAGCTGTTGAAAAACTTTTTTATGAAGGCTGTCATCTAGTAATTCTTGCTTGCAATACAGCCTCAGCCAAAGCCCTCAGAACTATCCAACAAAACGATCTTTTGACATGGGATCCTCAAAGACGCGTGCTTGGCGTCATCAGACCTACCGTCGAGAAAATCGACGAGATGAGCAAGACCAAACATATAGGTGTTCTTGGAACTGCTGGAACAATCTCGTCCGAATCATATACAATCGAAATCCACAAACTCTTTCCACATATCACTGTCGTCGGACAAGCTTGCCCTATGTGGGTTCCGCTCGTCGAAAATAATGAATTCAAATCTTCTGGTGCCGACTATTTCATCAAAAAATATATCGACGAGATACTGTCCAAAGACAATCAAATAGACACATTGATTCTCGGATGCACTCATTATCCGTTGCTGATTGATAAAATTAGAGAATTCATTCCTTCAAATATTCATCTCTTTCCACAAGGAGAATGCGTCGCACAAAGCCTTATCGACTATCTGAAGCGCCATCCCGAAATGGACGCTCGTCTCACTCGCGGCGGTAAATGCCAATTTCTCACTACCGAAGCACCAGACAAGTTCAGCGGAGCTGCGAGCATCTTCCTCAGCTATCCAATTGCTGTCGAACAAACCGAACTGACATAAAACAAAAACGTTCCGAACCTAAGTCCGAAACGTTTTATATGAGAATTACTTCGCACGTTTATTTCAAATAATTATCATATCGAGAGACATCATTGATGAGCTCGAACGAAGCTTTATAACTCGGATTATCATTATTGATTATCTGATAATACGCGCCCATCTCATAAAGGTCGCGTGCGATTAATGCCTTCAACTGAAGTCGGATTATCGACTTAGAACGATTGTACTCATGCTCATTAAATTTGACTTTTTCATCCTCGCCAAGTTTTATCAAATCCTTGAGCATGGTTTCGTCTACTTGAAAATTAGCCTTAAAAGTGTCAAACTTCTTATAAAGTTTTGCCAGCTCTTTGCGATGTGTGTCGATATAATTCATCGCCACACGATTGACAGCTCCACATGCTACCAAATCTCTGTGATAATTAGAATATTCGGTTGTATCGACCGGGATAAAAAGATCAGGCATAATTCCACCGCCACCATAAACAGTACGATGATTGGCGAGCGTCGTGTATTTCAACGAATCTGGGAAATGGATGCTGTCGGCACTCATCAATTCACCACGATTATAGCGGTCGATAAGATCACGATTGTAATCTTCCTGATCACCCTTTGTATAAGGTTTCTGAACTGAACGACCTGAAGGAGTGTAATATCGTGCAACAGTCAAACGAATCATTGAACCATCAGGCAGCGGAATAGGGCGTTGAACAAGTCCTTTTCCAAAGGTACGGCGACCGACAAGAACTGCGCGGTCCCAGTCCTGCAATGCGCCTGCAAGAATTTCACTTGAACTTGCCGACGTTTCGTCAACCATCACAATCAAGCGGCCATCTTCAAAATTGCCGTTCTCGGAAGAAGTAGCTTCCTGTCGCGGCTGATGCAAACCTTGCGTGAAGACAATCAATTTGTTCTTCGACAGAAACTCGTCCGCCAACTCAATCGGCACATTCATATAACCGCCACCATTTCCTTGAAGGTCTAGAATAAGATTCTTCATTCCCTGCTTCAGCAACTTAGATAAAGCTTCGCGAAACTCATCAGTTGTCGTGCTTGCAAAGCGGTTGAGTTTGATGTAACCAGTTTTATCGTCAGCCATATAAGCGGCATCAATGCTATAAACAGGAATCTTTCCACGAACGATTTTGAATTCAATCAGTTTGTTCGAATGATTACGCATGACTTTCACACGGACAATCGAATCCTTAGGTCCGCGGAGGCGTTTCTGAACATCTGTATTCTTCATTTTAACACCGGCAATAATAGAATCGTTCACATAGATGATGCGGTCTCCAGCCATCAATCCGACCTTTTCGGAAGGCCCGCCAGGAATGACTTGAATCACATAAAGTGTATCTGTCAGCATATTGAACTGAATCCCGATGCCGTCAAAATTTCCTTGTAGAGGTTCGTTCAGTTCCTTGGTTTCGTCAACGTCAGTATAAGTTGAGTGAGGATCAAGTTTCTCAAGCATGCCTTTGATGGCATTTTCCACTATTGTTGAACCATTTGTCGAATCGACATAGAAATTATTGATTGCATAAAAGGCAAGCTGAAGCTTGCGCATGTCAACATTATTGGTCTGCGCCGACAAAGAGGTCAGCATACAGAGCAGAAAAAAAGTTAATAAAATTCTTTTCATTATCTAATTAATATAATCCGGTCCCTTTCGGAACGAATTGAGAAATATCTTTTCCATAGTGAAGCAACTCGCGGACTATGGAACTACTAACATACATATGTTCAGGTAAAGTAAACAGAAGAAACGTCTCTATTCCGGCAAGTTGTCGGTTGACATCCGCAATATTTTTTTCATATTCGAAATCTGCAGCGTTGCGAACACCGCGAAGAATGAAACCTGCGCCGACTTTTTGAGCAAAATCGACAGTCGTCGAATCATAACTCATCACACAGACACGTGGTTCGTTCTTATAAAGACGATGAATCATCGCCATTCTTTCATCAAGCGAAAACATGGTTTTTTTACTCTCGTTCACTCCGATAGCAATCACAATCTCATCAACAAACTTCAGTCCACGCGTAATAAGAGACTCATGACCAATTGTGAAAGGGTCGAAAGATCCCGGGAAAAGGGCGACTTTCTTTATTGCATTTTCATTCATCTTAATTTCAATTGTCTAATTGACGACATCTTCTTCAATGACAAGATTGTCGATGATGAAGTTCTGACGTTCCATCGTATTCTTACCCATATAGAATTCGAGCATGTCTTTCACTAAGTCCTCTTTACGAAGACTGACGACATCAAGACGAATATCTTTTCCAATGAAATGTGTAAACTCGTCAGGAGAAATTTCACCAAGACCTTTAAATCGAGTGATTTCAGGGGTTTTCCCTGCTAAAGAAATGGCTCTCTGACGCTCTTCCTCCGAATAGCAATACCATGTCTGCTGCTTGTTGCGAACGCGGAAAAGCGGAGTTTGAAGGATATAAACATGACCGCGCTTAATCAAGTCGGGGAAGAACTGCAGGAAGAAAGTTATCATTAACAAACGGATGTGCATTCCATCTACATCAGCATCAGTTGCGATAATCACTTTGTTATAACGCAATCCATCCAAACCTTCTTCAATGTTCAACGCTGCCTGAAGGAGATTGAACTCCTCATTCTCATAAACAATCTTCTTAGTCAAGCCAAAACTATTCAGAGGTTTTCCTCGCAGACTGAAAACAGCCTGAAAGTTTGGGTCGCGGCTCTTTGTGATGCTTCCACTTGCCGAATCGCCCTCAGTAATAAAAATGCAGCTTTGTTCACCTTCATCTCCTTTGGCATCGTTCAGATGGATACGGCAATCACGAAGTTTACGATTATGAAGATTGGCCTTCTTTGCACGGTCTCGCGCCTGCTTGGTAATACCTGCAATCGCTTTACGCTCTTTTTCAGAATCTTGAATTTTATGAAGCAGGGCATCGCTCGTCTCGCTATTTTTGTGAAGATAATTGTCAAGTTCGCGTTTTACGAAATCTCCGACAAACTTTCCAACCGTCGGGCCATCAGGTCCCATATCTTTTGAGCCGAGCTTCGTCTTGGTCTGACTTTCGAAAACCGGCTCCAAAACTTTAACACTGATAGCAGCTACGATACCTGCACGTATATCGTTGTAATCGAAATTCTTGTTGTAGAACTCACGGATAGTACGGCTGAGCGCCTCACGAAAGGCCGTCAGATGTGTTCCTCCTTGAGTTGTGTATTGTCCGTTGACGAAAGAATAATATTCTTCGCCATATTGGTTCGTGTGAGTGATGGTTAATTCAATGTCCTCGCCTGACAAATGAATGATGGGATAAATCGGTTCAGTCGTCATCTTGTCGTTGAGCAAGTCTTCAAGACCGTTTTTGGAATGGAACTTATTTCCATTGTAGACAATTGTCAATCCAGCATTCAGAAAAACATAGTTTTTCAGAAGAGCTTCAATATATTCATCCTTATAAACATACGGTCCGAAAATTTCCTCGTCAGGAGTAAAACAGGTCATAGTTCCATTCTCTTCCTGCGTCTGTTCAATATCAAATTCCTGAGTGATGACCGCTTTTTTAAACTCGACACGTTTGCATTCACCCTCTCGAAAACTAGCAATCATGAAATCGCTGCTCAAAGCATTCACAGCCTTGATGCCGACGCCATTCAGACCGACAGATTTCTTAAAAGCCTTATTATCATACTTCGCACCGGTGTTCATTTTGCTTGACACATCGACAACCTTACCCAACGGAACTCCGCGTCCATAATCGCGAACAACGACATTAGGCCCTTCAACTGTCACTTCAATCGTCTTTCCATATCCCATTGTATATTCATCAATCGAATTATCGATGACCTCTTTGAGAAGGACATAAATTCCGTCGTCAGGACTTGAGCCATCACCAAGTTTACCGATGTACATTCCCGGACGGAGACGAATATGTTCGCGCCATTCAAGCGTTTTTACATCGTCATCAATATAGTCGGTTTCTGGAATGATATTATTATTGTTATTATCCATGTTCTAAAAAGGTTCAGTCTCCTACTCTGTTGTCAATGATTTCACAAATGCTCTTCTCGTTTTATGATGCACACGTTTAAAATATTCCCATTGCGACTGGACCGCAACATTCGTTTCCAATTCCACATTGCTTTCACCATAAACAACTCCAAGATTATGCATAATAGGAATGAGGTCATTAAAGACCAAAGCATTAACGCCTTTATGACTGTATTCGGGCAAAACGCCCATTAGATAAAGATCGATTACTTTCGGTTTAGATTTCAAAGTTTTCAACAAATAAAACCAACCGAACGGGAACAAATGTCCGTTAGCTTTCTGCAACGCATGCGAAAGATTCGGCAAGGAAATGCCAAAACCAACAACAGCATCGTCGGCCTCACGGACAATCACATTGATGAGATCCAAGCGTAATAGCGGGAAATACATCTTAACATAATAATCTATCTGTTTAGGAGTAAGAGCAACGAAGCCGAACAAAGGAGCATACGCGTCATTGAGTGTATTAAAGACCTTATGCGCATAAGGCATCAAATCTTTTGTCTTTGTAAACTTCATTACCTTCAGCCCGTATTTCTTCTTCACAATCTCACCGATTCGGAGATGCTTCTCTGGAACTTCATCCGGAACATATATTTTGAATTCAAACCAATCCGCATCTTTTGTATATCCGCGGCGTACCATGTGTTTCGGATAATAATCATAATTGTAGATTGTTGCAGCGGTTCCAATTTGGTCAAAGCCATCAATGAGCATGCCTTCTTTGTCCATGTCGGAGAAGCCGAGAGGTCCTTGCAGCTTGTCCATGCCTTTTCCTATTGCCCATTTCTCTACCGCATCAAAGAGGGCGTCGACTACTTCCTCGTCATCGATAAAATCGACAAATCCAAATCGAGCGGCTTTCTCATTCCACTTCTCATTAGCGCGGCGATTTATCATTCCTGCAATTCTTCCCACAATTTTTCCGTCGCGAACAGCCAAATAATAAACTGCTTCACAAACTTCAAAAGCCGGATTCTTTGTCTTGTCCAAAGTGTTCATATCGTCGACGAACAGACCTGGCACATGGTATGGATTGCCCTTATATAAATCGTATTCGAACTGCACGAATTGTTTCAATTCACGCTTTGTCGTTACTTCCTTGATTGTTACGCTCATTGGAATTTATCATTTATCATGCAAAAATACTCAATTAATTCTAATATTTCGGACATTCAACAATATTTTCTCCAACTATTGCACTTGAGAGAAACTGAAGTATGGACTTACGTTAATACAAACCTTGATAGTCTACATTTTTGATAATAAAACATATTCACGAAAGATTGATTGCGTAGAAATAAAGGATGCTTTTGCTGTGAACAGTGAAAGAGCACATTTCTGAATCAATCTGTTTCAAATGATAATGAAAGTTATTTTAGGTTTCCTAAAGGCATATCGCTGAAAATACGGGGAAATTTCGTAAGTTTGCACGCATAATTAGAAATGCTATGATGAATCCATTTGATATCATCGACAAATACTATCCTGCCGGAACTCAAGCCCGACAGATTCTTGTCACCCATAGTTGGTATGTCGCAGAAAAAGCTTTGTCAATTGCCCAGCGCCATCCTGAAATGAATCCAGACCTTGACTTCATCCTTGAGGCTGCAATGCTTCACGATGTCGGAATGTTTCTTTGTGATGCTCCAAGCATCGACTGTCATGGCGATGCTCCTTATATTTGTCATGGTTATTTAGGCGCAGAACTGATGCGAAAGGAAGGTTTTCCTCAGCATGCCAGAGTTTGCGAACGGCACACAGGAACAGGTCTTTCCGTTTCAATGATTGAATCGCAACATCTTCCTCTTCCACACCAAGACTTTCAACCGCAAACAACAGAAGAAAAAATTATCTGTTTTGCCGATAAGTTCTTCAGCAAGACAAAACTCACGAAAGAGAAATCCGTCGAGAAAGTACGTGAAAGTGTATCGAAATATGGTGAAGAAACGCTTGCCCGTTTCGATGAATGGACAAAACTCTTTTTAGAAACTAAATAACACGAACGAATGTTTTCGCGTGGCTCAAGATTCATTTTCATATTGTTGTTTCTTCTTTTAGAAACGACTTTTCTCCAAGCGCAAGAATTACTTAAAGCTCGGCCCTTGGTCAAGAGTGCACCTTTAGCCTTAAATGTCGACACAATCAAACCTTTAAATCTGGACACAACCGCGCGCAAAGATACAACTGCACGCAAAGGGAAGCTTGATGCTCCAGTCGCTTATCAAGCTCAGGATTCAATCATCATGACCGGAACTCACATGGCTTATCTTTTCGGTAAAGGAGATGTCAAATACCAGCAAATCGAACTACAAGCCGACGCTATTCAAATGAATATGGACAGCAGCCTTGTATATGCAACTTTTGCAAAAGATTCGACTGGCGAAGAGATTGGATATCCTATATTTAAGGATGGAGAAGATCAATACGAATCGAAAAGCATGCGTTACAATTTCAACACAAAGAAAGGTTTTATCACGGATGTAATTACGCAACAAGGAGAAGGTTATGTCACGGCAGACCGGACAAAAAAGACAAGCGACAATATGCTTGACATGATGGGAGGACGTTATACAACCTGCGACGAGCATGATCATCCGCACTTCTACATCAAGATGACAAAAGCTAAAGTGCGACCTGGAAAGAACATTGTCACCGGACCTGTTTATATGGTGTTCGAAGATGTTCCTCTATATCCTATCGGTCTGCCTTTCTGCTTCTTCCCTTTCACAAGCACATATTCGTCAGGAATCATCATGCCGACATTCGGAGATGAAAGCACACGCGGATTTTACTTGCGTGATGGAGGTTATTACTTCGCATTGAGTGATTATATGGATTTGGCTGTTACAGGAGAAATCTACACAAAAGGTTCTTGGGGATTAACGGCACGCTCGACATATAAGAAACGCTACAAATATTCCGGAACTTTCAACACTTCTTATCTCGTCACACAGACGGGCGATAAAGGTTTGTCAGATTACAGCAAATCGAAAGACTTCAAAATCAGCTGGACACATTCACAGGACTCAAAAGCTAATCCTTACCGAACATTCTCGGCCAGTGTGAACTTCTCAACTTCGAGTTATGACCGGAACAACACTAACAGCTATTATGCAGGCGGTTCAGGCTATGCTGACCGCACACAAAACACAAAAAGTTCAAGCGTCAGCATAACTCAGCGTTTTCCAAACAATCCGTTCAGTCTTTCTGCAACAATGAATATAAACCAGGTTTCTCAAGACACTTCCATCGCATTGACTCTGCCTGACATCACTGCCACTATGACTCGAATCTATCCGTTCAAGCGCAAATCGGCAGTCGGGAACGAACGTTGGTATGAGAAAATCTCCCTTAGTTACACAGGTTACTTGCGTAACAGTATTACAACGAAGGAAGACAAATTGTTTCATTCAAGTCTTGTCAAAGATTGGAAAAATGCAATGCAGCATCAAATTCCGGTCAGTGCCTCTTTTACCTTGATGAAATACTTGACACTGACTCCTTCGTTCAACTACACAGAGCGCTGGTACTCAAATCAAATAAAGCAAGGTTATGACATGCAGAAAAGTGCGATTATCAACACCGACACAACTTATGGCTTTTATCGTGCCTACGATTACAGCACGTCACTCTCCGCTTCGACCACACTTTATGGATATTTCAAGCCCTGGCGTATTTTTGGAGATAAAATCAATATGATTCGCCACAGATTCGAGCCTTCTGTTTCAGTCAGTTGGGCACCTGATTTTGGGCAATCAAAATATGGATTCTGGAAAACCATTCAATATGAAGACACTTATGGCAAGGAACAAACTTATCTTTATTCTCCTTTTGCCAACGGACTTTTCGGTTATCCGGGACGAGGCAAGACAGGAAGCATTAGCTTTGCCTTCGACAACAACCTTGAAATGAAAGTCAGGTCCGATAAAGACTCGACTGGCTTTAAAAAAGTCAGTCTTATCGATAAGTTTTCTTTAGGAATGAGCTATAACATGGCGGCCGATTCATTCCGTTGGAGCGACGCATCGGTCAGTCTGCGTATTAAATTCTCAAACAGCTACACATTGCAGCTCAGCGGTTCTCTCGATACATATACTTATGGATATAATGAAGTTACACAAACGCCTTATCGTGTAGATGTTCCAAGATGGAAAGCAGGAAAAGGTCTTGGACGACTGCGCGGAACTAGCATCAGTTTCCCTTATACAATATCCAATGAAACACTGAAGAAACTCTTCGGTGGAGGCGAAGATGAAAATAAAGACAAGAAAAAGGATAATGATAATTCTTCGCCAGATGAAGGAACAACAAATCAAGACACGAATGTCAACGGGCCGACCGAAGAAGGAAGTACAGATCAAAAGACAGCTCGACTGCTCGGAGCCAAAAAAGAAGACACAGGAGATTTTGATCAATACGGTTATATGAAGATGAACGTGCCTTGGAGTTTCTCATTCAGCTATGGACTGACAATGGCTTATGGCAATTTCAATATCAAAAAACTGGAGTATGATTATAAACTGACACATTCATTCACCTGCAACGGAAGTATTCAGCCGACAAAGAACTGGCACATAACTTTCAATGCGACTTATGATTTTGACCGTCACAAAATTTCATATATGACCTGCAATCTGACTCGAAACCTTCACTGCTGGCAAATGACTGCAAGCTGTGTTCCTGTCGGTCCATATAAATCATATACATTCAATATTGCTGTCAGTTCATCATTGCTCAAAGATCTCAAATGGAAGCAAAGCAGCAATTACAGAGACTCACAAAGCTGGTATTAAAAGTTTACCAATCAATTGGAGTTTGACCGATAGCGATCAGATAATCATTTGCTTTGACAAAATGATTATTGCCGAAAAATCCCCGATAAGCAGAAAGCGGCGACGGATGCGCTGAAGAAAGAATCAGATTCTTTTTTCCATCGATAAAATCGCATTTCTTCTGTGCATAAGAACCCCACAACATATAGACGATATGCGAACGTTGTTCAGCAAGTGCATGAACAACTGCATCTGTGAATTGTTCCCAGCCGTGGTTTTGATGAGAACCGGCTTGATGAGCGCGAACTGTCAGCGTTGCATTGAGCAGCAGAACGCCTTGGTCGGCCCAACGGAGCAAATTCCCCGATTGAGGAATGGGTTTGCCGGTTTCATTCTTTATCTCATTGAAGATATTGACTAACGAAGGAGGAAAAGGCGTCCCGTCTTGGACAGAGAAACACAATCCGTGAGCTTGTCCCGGTTCATGATACGGATCTTGACCGACAATGACAACTTTCACATTGTCGAAAGGACAATGATCAAAAGCACTGAAAATACACGAACCAGGCGGATAAACCGGACCTGCAGTATATTCATTTTTGACAAATGCGATAAGTTTCTCAAAATAATCCTTTGAAAACTCTGCAATCAACTGTCTCTTCCAACTTTCTTCAATGCGAACTTCCATATCCATCATTTTATTTCCAATAACAAAGGTATAGAAAATAAAACACCGCAACCTAAAAGATTGCGGTGTTTTTATATAAGCTTTCAACGCCTGTCTTTCAGAACTGAATTCAGCTATCTGATTAAAATCATTCCGGCAGCTTTTGCCTCGTCACGCATTTCCTGTGGCCAAATACTTGACTGAATCTCACCTATATGAGCTTTACGAAGATAAAACATGCAAAGACGACTCTGTCCGATACCGCCGCCAATACTCAAAGGTAATTCTCCGTTGAGCAAACGCTGATGGAAATACAGTTTCTCGCGTGCTTCAGCATGGCAAATCTTCAATTGACGAAGCAACGATGTTGGATCGACACGAATTCCCATTGATGACAATTCCATCGCATGACCAATCACTTCGTCCCAAACCAGAAGATCACCATTCAGTCCAAGCTGTCCCGTTTCGGAAACAGTTGACCAATCGTCATAATCCGGTGCGCGACCGTCGTGTTTTTCTCCATTACTTAGAACTCCACCGATGCCAATAATAAATACGGCTCCGTATTCACGAACAATTGCATCTTCGCGTTCTTTTGGAGTTTTATTCGGATACATTTTAAGCAAGTCTTCAGAATGAATAAAGAAAATGTCACTTGGAAGCACAGGACGAATTTCCGGGAACATTTCATAAACCATATATTCGGTACGGACCATAGCAGCATAAATGCGACAAACTGTTTTCTTCAGAAAAGCAATTGTCCGGTCCTCGGCGCCGATAACGAGCTCCCAATCCCATTGATCAACATAAAGCGAATGAAGATTGTCCAATTCCTCATCGGAACGAATAGCGTTCATATCGGTATAGATGCCATAACCTTTCTCAATATGATAATCGGCCAACGTCAAGCGTTTCCATTTCGCCAATGAATGAACGATTTCAGCCTTTGCATCTTGCAAATCCTTGATTGGAAAAGAGACAGGTCTTTCAACTCCATTCAAATCGTCATTAATTCCTAAACCTTTCAAAACAAAAAGAGGAGCAGTAACACGTCTCAAGCGCAATTCAGACGAAAGATTCTGTTGGAAAAAATCTTTTATCTTCTTAATTCCCATTTCCGTTTGAGGCAGGTTTAGTACCGCTTTATAGCCTGCAGGTTTTATCAGATTACTCATATCATCAATTATTTGTTTTTATTATTTTGCGCGACAAAGATAGACAAATTTGACAAAACTGCAATAAATTATGCCAAATAATTTACAAAAAGCGAGGTATCAACAAAATTTTATATTCAAAATATCATAGAGCAGCCAAGGGATAGAATAAATGTACGGAGAATGAATAAATAATTAGTATCTTTGCAAAGTCAATCGGCTTGGTAGCTTAGCTGAATAGAGCGTCAGATTCCGGTTCTGAAGGTCGTGGGTTTGAATCCCACCCGAGTCACAAAATAAAATCCCGCTTTTCAGAAAAAAGCGGGATTTCTTGTTTTCTTATCGAAGCATCCAGACAACGCTGTCGCTCACATTGCTTTTCCTCGCACCGTTGTTACTTTTCGCACGGACTTCAACTATATTATCTCCTTTGGAAAGCGGAACAGATTTCCAGACAAACGTCGCAAAATTGTCGGCTTTCGCAACTCCAAAACTTTTGCCGTTGACGAACAACTCTGCTTCCGACAGATTAGAGAATACCATTACGTCTGTCCGATCATTCTGTCTGACAGTATTTCGCCGATTGCTGATATAAACAAAAGGCTCTTCCTTGTTCCAATTGGCTTTATAAAAATAAAATGCGTCTTTTTTGACTTTTCGGTCTTGAGTAACCAAGCCTTTGTCGTTGAAGCCGAAGCGGTCACCTTCTGTACGGAAAGCTGAACCGAAATCAAACATCGCCCAAACAAAAGAACCCCAAACATAAGGTCTTTGTGAAAGAGCCTTCCAATTCTCCATGTGGAAATAAGTCTGATAGTTCTCAGGATGCCAAGTACCTGTAGCAGGTCCTTGTTTCACAGAATCTTGTTGATGATAAATGCTTGCTCCTGCACCATATTCGCTGATTGCGATTTTATACTGCGGATAATCTTTATGGGTTTCATCAAGAAAAGCGCCGAATTGCGTCGCACTTCCTCCGTACCAACCATAATATTTGTTCCATGCAATCAAATCGGTCACTTGCCCGATAGGATTTGAAGTCTCAAGAAAACTGGCAGCTGTTGTCGGACGTGTCGGATCTTCGACATGAGCAATCTCATTCAGTTCTTTAATATATTCTGTCGGGTCGTCTCCTTCTGTTTTCAATTCGTTGAAAAGTCCCCAAAAACAGATTGCAGGATGATTATAATGCTGGCGAATCAATTCACGAAGCTGTTGTTTACCGTTCTCGCGGAACGAAGGCTGATTGATGTAACCGACATCCTGATAGCCGCCCGGACCAACGAATGGAATCTCCGACCAAGCGACAATGCCATATTTGTCCAACAGCGTATAGAAATAATCCGCTTGCGGATAATGCGACAACCGAACTGCATTAACTCCCATTTCAGCCATGATTGCTGCGTCTTCTTCGTGATGTTCAGGACGCAAAGCATTTCCGACAACCGCACGTTCTTGATGTCTGCAAACTCCATGCAATGCAAGATGTTCTCCGTTCAGGAAGAAACCCTTATCAGCATCGACAGAGAAGAATCGCAAGCCAAGCGGTTGTTCAACAGTGTCAATCACAGAACCATCAGCTTTGAGCGTGATAACTGCACGATACATAAACGGATCTTTTCGGGCATTCCATAGATGCGGTTTCACTAACGAAAGAGGAACTTCCACAAAAGATTGCTGTCCGGCAGCGACTGTCTGTGCCGAACTTTGTTTCAGAATTTGTTTCTGACCGTCAAAGACTTGAACATCGGCAGTAATTTCAGTATCTTTCGTACTGCCATTTGAAACAACAACTTTTGCTGTCACATCGGCAGCTTCGCGGGAAACTTTTTTCTGAATCAGATAAACGCCTGGCGAAGCATAATCGGTCAGAGATATATTTACAGGCTCTGTAATAATAAGATTCACATCACGATAGATACCTCCATACATATTGAAGTCGCCGACGAGTGGCATAACATCCGACTCAAGAGCATTGCTGACAGCGACCTTCAAGTTATTGTTCGCACCATATTTCACTTTGTCGGTAATTTCGAATACGAAAGCTCCATAGCCACCGCGATGTTCACCGACAAAGAAACCATTGATAAAAAGGTCTGTTACCGTGTTCGCACCTTCGAAACGAAGGAAAAGACGTTTGCCTTTCCAATCGGCTGGAACCTGCAGTTGCTTTGTATAATAACCTGTGCCGCGGAAATAATTTGCATCACCGGCAAGTGCATCCGCAGCGTTCCAAGTATGAGGAAGTTCAACGCGTTTCTCCGTTTTGTAATTGACTTGTGTCGCAAGACGAAACATCCAATTGTCATTCAAACCAATGACGCGACGACCACCGAACGCCGGCTCGACAATCGCAAATAACAAGAGAGAAAAGAGTATCTTCTTCATAGTGTTTATTAATTCATTCCGCCACCGGTTTCTGTTCCACCGCCGGCATTGCCATTACCACCTGCTTTTTGGTCGTCGTTGGAAATACCATGGCGAACCTTCTTAATCTGACTATTGAGCGTACCGAAGCGATATGAAACGGAAAGACTGAGTTCGCGACGCGTACGATAATTTGTGCTGACTTGGTCGTAACCTGTTCCATGTGTTGTATACTTGAATTTCATGTTCTTCTGGAACGGACTTTGGAACGAAAGATTCACTGAAAGCTTCTTCTTCATGAAATCTTTGCTGACGTTCATTCCGTGGAAAGAGAACGACGACATCTTGCCTTGAAGTTGAATACGCGGCGACATGAATCCGCCGAATCCCGTAATACGAAAATCCTGAGGAAGAGTAAACATCATCATAGCAAAATTTCTTGAGCTAAAACCGTCAGTTTGCAGATTCATTGACGAGCTCTTCATATTGGTATAATCGACACTGCTATTGACAGTAAAATTAAACCACTGAGCAGGACTGAATTTTATGTATAGATTTCCGCCTGCACTATGTTGTTTACCGATATTGCCGTATGTTGACCACATTGCGCCGTTGTATTTAGAACGCGGATCAGTTGTCGGGAATTTGGCGATTTCAGAATACGACTCGATAGAATTGTTGATAAAAGAATAATCGACACTGGCATTGATGCTGAACTTCTGTCCGAACATACTATAGCTGAGGTCAACTGAATTGCTCTTCTCTGAATCGAGGTGAGCATTACCTTGGGATACATTCTGAGGATCGACATCATTGATATACGGATTCAAATACCAGATTCCAGGACGCTGAATACGCATATTATAACCTAAGCGGAACTGTGAAGTCATATTCACCTGATAAGCGATTGTCGCATTTGGAACGACGTCGAAATAATGTGTACTGAAGTTCTGTTCCGGAGCTTTTTGGAAAGTCGCTTTCAAGCTTGTACCTTCTGCACGAACACCGGCTTTAACTGAATATTTCCCAACACCAATCTTGTAATCAGTATAAGCTGAGTAAATATGTTGTTTATGACGGAAATCGCTGTTGAGGGCAGAAATATCCTTCCATGTTCCTAAAGAATCGACGTATGCAGTTTGCTCGGTTGTACTCTTGCTTTCGCGGAAGATATATTTCACACCGGCTTCGAATGTTTGATTCTTTCCTGTTGGAGTCGTATAGTCTATCTGTGCAGTATGTTCGTTTGTTGACGCATCGTTGATGGTTTTCTGAGGATAATTACCTGAAAGATAGTAATTTTTCACGTTAGTTAAATCCGTATTGCCACGACTATTGTTTGGCGTTCCGCTATAGCGATAAGAAAATGTCAACATTTCATCTTTCTTATGTGTTGAATGCTGATAGTCAAAATTGACGTTTGTATCACCGAATTCATTCTTTGTAAAACTGTTGCGGTTATAACTGTAATTACCTGTGCTGGCCTTAGCTATGTTTTCAGCTACAAGTTCTGAATAGCTCTTCATTTGGCCGTTGAAGAGATTCCCGCTAAGACTGAGTAGATTGAGTGTGTCGATTTCATAACTTGCTTCTAAAGAACCATAATTGAACGGACCTTTGCCTTTTGAACGTCCGTTTTGAGTAAGAACAGCAGCATTGGTCGTACGAGTAAAAAGAGATTGATTCCATGGGCCTCTTTCATATTGACCACCATAATTGGCTGTCAATCCGAATTTTCCGGCTTTAAGAGACAAATATGCATTTTGACGAGTTCCGCCTAAGGTTCCTACACCGAAGCTCACATTGCCTGTATAACCTTCCAAAGCGTTCTTTGCAGTAATAATGTTAATGATTCCACCGACACCTTCAGCATCGTATTTAGAACCTGGGTCTGTAATGACTTCAATATTCTTGATTGAGCTTGCAGGCATACTTTTGAGTACTGTCGAAGCGTTTGAACTGCTCAAAAGAGTACTTGGTTTGCCATTGACGTATATTTTGAAGTTCGATGAACCTTTGAGCTGCACATTATCTTCTCCGTCGACCGTTACCATCGGGACTTTACGAAGCATGTCGAGTGTATTACTCGTCTGAGCTTCAGGATCGTCACTCATATTATACGTCAGCTTATCGATTTCCACTTTGACAAGCGGTTTCTGTGCCGTCACAGTTACTTCTTTGATATTCTTTACATCGTCATTCATGAAGACTTTCCCGAGATCGAGTGTTGTATGACCTGAAGCAAGAGTGAAATGACGGTCAACGCCAATTTTACCAATTGATTGAGTGGAAAGAATATACTTACCTGGAGCATTCAAAGTCAAAGAAAAAATACCATTGTCGTCAGTAGCCTGTAATTTAATAGGTTTTGACGGCATTGCAGCAGAGACAACACGCAATGTGGCATAAGGAATTGTCTCTTTAGTCAGAGAATCAACAACCTGTCCCTTTACAGTAAACACTGTGGAAACTTTACCTGTCTTATTTTGCGCAGCAAGTTGCATGATGGCCATAAGAAGAACAGCCAAACATAGGGGAATTTTCTTCATGAATTCAAGAATTATTTTGACACATTATTATTTAACAATGTTGCAAAGGTAGTCATTAGTAGTAATGAGCCACATTTCTTTTTACTAAATATATTTAATTATACTCAGCACTCTTTTAGAAGTATCAGAAAAAGAGTATATTTGCCTAACGAAAACAAATAGTTACGAATATGAAAACAACGACATTTATCCTTAGTTTACTGCTGACAATGGCAGCAATGAATGTGAACGCATTGAAACCTATAAAGCTCAATGCACCCGACAAAAGCCGCGGAACAACTGTGATGAAAGCGCTCAGTGACAGAAAATCGACGCGTGATTTTTCACCAAAAGATCTTTCGATGAAAGATTTGTCAGACTTGCTTTGGGCAGCTAACGGAATCAATCGAACCGATGGCAAGCGCACAGCTCCTTCTGCCATGAATGTTCAGGAAGTTGACATATATGTAATTATGGCAAAAGGCGCATATCGCTACGATGCAAAGCTGAACACGCTTGACCCGATTGCAGAAGGCGATTATCGTGAAGCAGTCGCTTCACGACAGGATTTTGCGAAAGCTGCACCAGTAAGTCTTGTTCTTGTTTCCGATTTGTCTCGCTACAAACGTGTTGACGACAAATCCAAACAATTTGCTGCAGCAGATGCTGGAATGGTTTGCCAAAACATCAACATTTTCTGTGCGGCCGCAGGACTTGTCACGGTTCCGCGTGCAACGATGGACGAAAAGAAACTGACAGAAGTTCTGAAGCTCACAAGCAATCAAGTTCTGGAGCTTAACAATCCGGTCGGATATCCGAAGAAATAAGGATTGCAGGAAAACAGAAGCGGCGCACCTGAAAAAGATGCGCCGCTTTTAGTTATTCAATATCAATTAAGAATAAATTTTCCCGCTCTTCTCAATCTTATATTGCCGACGATTACAATTACAAAGATAAGATACACGTTTTTCTCAACAAAACAAATTTTCTCCTTATTATCAACATATTGGCGATATTGTACAAAACATGTGATTTCAATGACCAAACCGTCGAAAGAGGTTCATATATTTTATCTCCATATCACAAATCGCGGAATCAGGTTCAAATGTCAAAGACCACAAAAACAATCTATTTATCTAAGAATTAATTATTTAAAAATACAAATGAATGTGATTATCATTGGAAGAGCAAATAAAATCTAAAGACAGCAGCTGACAATTGGAGGTCTTGAAGAAATTACATGTCAGCATAAATGTTTCCGGGACTTCCGATACTCCGGAAGTGTTGGCACAAATTATTCTGAGACTTCTGGAGTTCCGGAAATGCCGGCACAAAATATTCTGAGACTTCCGGAGTTCCGGAAATGTCAGCACAAATTATTCTGAAGCTTCTGGAGTTCCGGAAATGTCGGCACAAATTATTCCGAGGCTTCCGGAGTTCCGGAAATGCCGGCACAAAATATTCCGAGACTTCCGGAGTTTCGGAAATGTCGGCACAAAATATTCTCGGACTTTCTGAACTCGGGACTTCTCGTCGTCAGACATCTTTATAACCACTTAACTTTTCTAGCTCAAATCGTCGGAGTCAGATTAGAGAAAAAAACTTAGGAATTAGGCAAATATTTCCGTTTCTTTGTACAGAGAATCTTGAACCGACAATCTTCAAGGTCGAAACATAGATGTAATATCTATTTCATAACGTAGAAACAGGAAAATCGGTTATTTGTAGAATCAAACCAGTTATAATATGGGAAAGACCAGAATACTTGTAGTTGACGACGAAGAGGACATTTGTGAAATACTGAAGTTCAATCTTGAGACTGAAGGATTTGATGTCGACACGGCTTCCAGCGCAGAAGAAGCTCTGAAAATGGACATTTCCGTTTATCAGTTGCTTCTGCTTGATGTCATGATGGACAAAATATCAGGTTTTAAAATGGCAAGCATGCTTCGCAGTTCGAAAACGACAGCTTCGATTCCAATCATTTTCCTCACCGCTAAAGACACTGAAAACGATATGCTTACAGGCTTCAGTCTCGGTGCTGACGATTACATTCCGAAGCCTTTTTCCATTCGGCAGGTAATTGCTCGTGTCAAAGCTGTTCTTCACCGCACAAATCCACAAGAATCGAATGAAGAACCTAAAATATTGCGATATCAGACATTGGAACTCGATTTGCGCAGCATAAAAGCCTCCGTTGATGGAAAAGAAGTTCAACTGACACGTAAGGAATTCGAGATTCTTCAACTTTTTCTCGAAAAAAAAGGATACGTTTTTTCTCGCGACGAAATTCTCGAACGTATCTGGAAAGGCGAAGTCTATGTGCTTGACCGAACAATTGACGTCAACATCACGCGACTACGAAAAAAAATCGAGCCTTATGGTAAGAACATTGTCACACGATTGGGTTTTGGCTACGTTTTTGAAGAATAAGCCATGAAAACGCTGGAGATAAAAAAGCATCGCCTGTCGTTCAACCAACGGCTTTTCTGGACGCTGTTCCTCACGTTCATCGGATTTACAGCCTGTTTTTGCATTTTCCAATATCAACGTGAGCATACTTTTGCTCAAGACAAACTCAATGCTGTTTTGGAAAGCTACAATTACCAGCTTTGGCACCGCACGCAGAAGCACGAGAGATTCAAGGCTGAAGTCAATAACTTCATCAACGACATTCCTCAGAAAGAATTGCGTGTGACTATCATCGACCCGAACGGAGACGTGCTTTTCGACAATAGCGGAGCTGAAGAATTCAACAACCACAACAACAGAATCGAAGTCCGCAAAGCACGCCTCCACAACGAAGGTTTTGCCATCCGATATTCCATCTCAACGGGAAAAAAGTACTTTTATTCCGCCACCAATATCGACGGTTACATTTATCGTTGCGCTTTGCCTTATAACATGTATCTCTGGCATGTCTTGGCCATAAATAAAGACTTTATCTACTTTATGATAATCATGCTGCTGATTTTCTTCATCGTTCTATCGCGTTACACGACAAGCATCGGCAGCACGATTTCAAGATTGCAGGATTTTGCCGGAGATGTCGAACGCGGACAAATGCCCGACAACACGGCCTATTCATTTCCGGACGATGAATTAGGCGATATTGCATCCAATATCGTTTCATTGTACAACCGACAGCAAAAGGCTCAAAACGAAGCCTATCAAGAGCGAGAAGAACATGCTCGAATGAAACGTCAACTGACGCAAAACATCGCACACGAGCTGAAAACTCCTGTTAGCAGCATTCAAGGATATCTGGAAACAATCATGACAAACGGAAATCTTACGAACGACAAAAAGGAATATTTCCTCGAACGTTGCTATTCGCAAAGTACACGATTGGCCGGTTTGCTACGCGACATTTCGCTGCTCAACCGACTTGACGAAGCAGGAAGCTTTTTCGACCTCGAAAGCATCGACATTACGCAGCTTATCGACGGCATTGAAGGAGAATGTGCAATGGAAATGGAGAATAAACATATTACAGCAGATGTTTCCTTACCGGGAAAGCCAACCATTTTCGGCAATCAGTCGCTCATTTATTCGATTTTTCGCAATCTGTTCGACAACGCGATTGCATACGCCGGTGAAGGATGCCACATCAAAGTAGAATGTTATAAAGAAAACGAATTCTACTATTTCTTCCGCTTTTCGGATAACGGCATTGGAATTGCTCCCGAACACATCAATCATATCTTCGAGCGTTTCTACCGCGTCGATAAAGGTCGAAGCCGCAAACTTGGCGGAACAGGTCTCGGTTTGTCAATCGTTAAAAACGCCGTTCTCTTCCACAAAGGAAAAATCTCAGCCACAAGCGTTTTAGGTGAAGGAACGACTTTCCAGTTCTCGCTCAAAAAACAGATTTCAAATCCGCAAAGTCAAACTCAGAGCCAGATTTGAGTTGAAACAAAAAAGCCTCCCGAGAAGGAGGCTTTTAAATTATAAGATGTCTAATCAATAAAGCAAACCGTCGGCAACCTCTTCGGCAACCGATTCACCACGAATGGCTGTGACAAGAGCAAGGCCGAAATCAAACAAAAGTCCGGGACCTTTTCCTGTAATTACATTTCCATCTTTCTCGACCTCTTTTCCAGTCACTTTCGCGCCTGTCAAATATTCCTCGAAACCTGGATAACAAGTTGCTTTGCGACCTTTCAAAAAACTCAATCCTCCCAAAACCATCGGAGCTGCACAAATGGCCGCAACGAGGCGTTTTTGTTCATATTGTTCAGTCAACAGTTTCTTCAAAGGAGCGCAATTGTTCAGATTTGAAGCGCCAGGCATTCCGCCAGGAAGTATCAAAGCATCTGCATCGCTGTAATCAAGTTCACCAATCAAAGCATCGGCTGTCACTGGAATTCCGTGAGCACCGCAAACTTTCTTATCGTTCATAATCGAAACAATCTTTGCGTCAATTCCTGCACGGCGCAAAATATCTACCGTTCCAATGGCTTCAGTTTCCTCGAAACCTGTTGCCAAAAAAAGATATGCCTTTTTCATCAGAATATTATTTTAATTTATAATCATAAGTAATGGTTCCAGATTGATTGTTGACACCGGAAATTGAATTGAATTTCGCTCTCTTGGCTGCACTAAGCGCACTTGAACGCATCGAAGCATTGTCGATATTCGTTCCTCGACCGATTTCAGCGGAAATAACATTTCCACTCGGATTTACAACAATGTTGATGACGATTCGTCCTTCTTCCTGAACAGTATAAGAAGGTCTTGGAAGACCAGCACCCAGAGAACGGCCGTTCAGATTAAACGAACCATAACCGCCGACACCCTTATTTGCGCCTGAATCGGAGTTACCGAAAGGACTTCCCTGATTGCCGCTGCCTTTTGCAGCAGAACCTTGACTTGCTTTTCCGCTTCCGAAAGCGCCTGCAACCTTACTGCTAATCGCCTGCTCTTTCTTGAGTTTTTCATCAGCCAGACGCTTCTGCTCAGCAGCTTCAGCAGCCTCCTTGCGTTTTTGTTCTGCCTCCAAATTGGCTTTCTTCTTCAGCTCTTCCTTTTTCTTCTTTGCTTCAATAGCGACACTTTCATCTTCCTGTGTAATCACATCTTCCTTCACCGCTTTAGCTGGTGGAGTCGGTTGAGTAACTGCCGGCTGAGGAACGGTTTCTTTAGGTTGAGTTTCTTCCGCAGCCGTTTCTGCCGGTGCAGGTTCAAAAGTTCCAGCTGCTTCGTCAACATTGCCAAAGTTCACAAGAACGCCGCCTTCCGACTGGTCCGGGACAACAGTTTTGATTACCAAAAACCACAAAAGGGCCAGGACTGCTGCGTGAAACAGAATCGTTATAAGAATGCTATATAGATTGTCCCTTTTTTTCATTAATTGTTTATAGGCTGTTGCTGTGGCTGTTGAGAATCATCAGGTCTGCGAGTTGCAAGCACCATCTTGAATTTGTTCTCATTAGCTATGTTCAGGATTTTGACAATTTCACGATAAGGCACTGTTTCGTCGGCATAAAGAGCGACGAACATATCCGGTTCCTTCGAAGAGCATTGTTGAAGGAACGGCGCAATCTGATCGAATGTTACTTGCGATTCTTTTTCATTGCCGAAAGCCACATAGTAATTGAGATTTGCATCAATTGTCACGCGCGTCAACGGTTTTGCTTCCGTCTGCTGTTTCGCCTGAGGAAGATTCACCTTGATGGCATTGGGAACCACGACCGTAGAAGTTATCATAAAGAATATCAGCAACAGAAAGATGACGTCGGTCATCGAAGCCATGCTGAACAGATTGATAACATTACTTCTTCTTTTGAGTGACATATCAGCTGGCCGGTTCGTTAAGTAAATCCATGAATTCCATCGTGTGAGCTTCCATCTTGTTCACAACGTTATCGACTTGAGAAACCAAATAATTGTAAGCAAAAAGAGCCAGAATGCCGACAATCAAACCGCCGACCGTTGTTACAAGTGCTTCGTAAATACCTCCGGACAGCAAAGTGATATCAACATTCGTTCCGGCATTTGCCATATCGAAAAAGGCACGAACCATTCCGGTCACAGTTCCGAGGAAACCAAGCATCGGCGCTCCAGCTGCTGTCGTGGCAATAACAGGAAATCCTTTCTCCAATTTAGCGACTTCCAGATTACCTACATTCTCGATAGCAACTTGCACATCGTTCATCGGACGACCCAAACGCGTGATACCTTTTTCAATCATACGCGCCGCAGGAGTATTTGTACTGCGACAGAGATTAAGTGCCGATTCGACTTTCCCTTCATGAATGTAATCTTTGATGCGGTTCATGAACGACTCATCTTCTTTTCCGGCACGCCGAATGACAATCACACGCTGAATGAAAATGTAACATGCGATTAGCGACAGAATCAAAAGGACAATCATAATCCAACCGCCTTTTGTAGCCAGTTCAAGCACGTTGATTTGTTTTTCAACCGGCACAGTTGTTGACAAAGCCGGCATCTGTTGCGCGGCTTGTTCGCCGAGCGCTTGTATTGCAAGGAATAAACTCATTGTATAAAACTATTTGTTCAGTTATCAATATTCTTTATTAACGTTCAGACATGCTTTATATTTGCGAATCGTTTCACTTAATCCGAAATAAAGAGCGTCACAAATCAGATGATGACCAATCGACACTTCATCAATCCAAGGAATGTTTTCACTCAAAAATTCCAGATTGTCCAAATTCAAATCATGACCTGCATTTACGCCAAGGCCAAGATCACGAGCTAAAGCAGCAGCTGCGACAAAAGGAGTGACAGCTTGCTGAGGATCATCATAATAACCTGTCGCGTAAGGTTCAGTATAAAGTTCTACGCGGTCAGTTCCGGTTTTTGCAACCCAATGAATATTGTCGAGATTTGTATCGACAAAAATGGAAGTCCGAATACCATTATGATTGAATGTATCAGCCAAAGAACTCAGAAAATCGAAATTCGATTTCACATCCCAACCTGCGTTAGAAGTAATTGCATCAGGAGCGTCAGGAACAAGCGTCACTTGAGTTGGCTTGACTGCCAAAACCAAATCGACAAATTTTTCGGAAGGATAACCTTCTATGTTGAATTCAGTTCTGATAATAGGTCTTAATGCATAAACATCGGCATAACGAATATGCCGTTCGTCAGGACGCGGATGAACAGTAATGCCTTCCGCTCCGAACGCCTCACAATCTTTAGCAACCTGAACGATGTCGGGAACGTTTCCTCCGCGAGCATTGCGAATAGTCGCTACTTTATTAATGTTTACACTTAAATTTGTCATACTATATTTGAATCTGTTTTTTATCTATCTTTGCTTCAAAGAATCGAAGATATTTGCAAAAGTAGCAGTATTTGAGGAAAAACGGAAGAATGTTAGTAAAAGATTTCATAACAAAAGAGACACCAGTGTTAAAAAACTCTGACAGCATCGAGTATGGACTGTCATTGATGGATGATTTCAAGCTAAGACATTTGCCTTTACTTGAAGACAATAAGTATCGTTGTCTGGTCTCTGAGAAAGATTTATTGGAATTGACCGACCCGAAAATCGCCATCGGAACACCTGCGCTCTCTTCCCCAAGCTTGCGCCTCGATTCACATCTGCACGAAGCTCTCGGAATGATGACTCGCTACAAACTGAGTTTAATTCCTGTCATAGACAAAAAGGATGAATATTTGGGCGCTGTCACTCGCGATAAGTTGATTGACGTTCTTTCCGAACTTTGCCAAGCAGAAACGGAAGGCAGCGTTTTTGTGCTCGAGATTCTGCCACACGACTACTCTTTGACTGACATTGCGCGCATCATTGAATCGAACAATGCGCACGTGCTCAATCTCCTTTCTTATACCGACAAGGAAAGCGGCCGTATCAGACTCATCATCAAGATTGACTTGGAGGATGTTTCGCCTGTCATCCGCAGTTTCGAACGTTTCAACTATATCGTGCTTTATCATTTTATGGAGCATGGAATCGTCGATGATCTTCTGCAACAACGCATGGAAGAATTAGTCAGATTCATGAACATTTAATCAAGAAGAATATGAAAATCGGAATATTCGGCAGTGAATGCCAAACTGATAAACAGGCTATTATCCGTCGTTTATTTGACAAGCTCAATGATTTGGACGCGGAAATATTTGTTGAAAGCCGCTTCCATCTTTTTCTGACCGAATCGCTTCACTACAAACCGAACATAGCTGGCATAATAAATGATACTTTCAGTTTCGATATGGCACTCAGCGTCGGCGGCGACGGAACTTTTCTAAGAACTGTTGCCTATATCAATAAACATGACATTCCGATTTTGGGAATAAATACCGGACGACTCGGTTTCCTTGCCGATATCAGTGTTGACGATATGGAGCAAACGCTTGACGAAGTTTATTGCGGGAAATATAGGCTTGAAGAACGCACGCTTCTTTGTCTGCATTCAGCTGAACATGCCTATCACGGATTCAATTATGCGCTCAACGAAGTTGCTGTTCAGAAAAGAGACACTTCTTCGATGCTTACCATCCACACAAAACTCAACGGCGAATATCTCACATCATATCAAGCTGATGGACTTGTAATCGCGACTCCTACAGGTTCCACAGCTTACTCAATGAGCGTAAACGGACCGATTATCAGCCCTCTCAATCAAGACATCGTTCTAAGTCCGGTTGCTCCTCACTCATTGAACGTTCGTCCACTAATCATTCCGGATACCTATTCAATTACACTCAATGTTGAAAGCCGCAACAAATTTTTCCTTGTTGCACTCGACGGCCGTTCTGAGATTTTTCCGACAGATTTCGAATTGACTATCGGCAAAGCCAATTTCACGACTAAGATTGTCAAAAGACTTGACCATTCTTTCTATCAGACTTTGCGTGAGAAGCTCATGTGGGGCGCAGATGTGAGAGTCAGATGAGAATTCCGTCAGAATTAGAGCAACGTTTCATCAGCGAACATCTCAATGCGGACATTCCGCAGCTGATTCTATCGGCTTCACAATTCCCAGAAATAAAAGAAATGGCTTTCGTTGCTGAACAAATCGAAGCACGTCAACGGATTAAAGACAAACTTCCCGATTGGTATAAAAACAACGAATTGGTTTTTCCGTCGCGTTTATCAACAGAGCAATGTTCATCATTTCAAACCGCTTCATACAAACAAAGACTTGTTGAACCGAATTGGAAAATCACGGATTTAACCGGTGGACTTGGCATCGACAGTTTCTATCTTTCAAGAAAAGTCGCAGCACTGACTTATGTGGAGAAAAATGAAGATTATTGCGAAGCTGCGAGAAACAACTTCACAGTTCTTGATGCTTCTAACATAAACGTTGTGAATGCCGACACAACCGAAATCATTGAACAGCTTCCAATTTGCGATGCCTTTTACATTGATCCGTCTCGTCGCGGCACTTCAGACCGACGTTTGTACGCACTTTCCGACTGCGAACCGAACTTGCCGGAAATACTTCCTTTGCTCCTAAAAAAGGCGCCGATTGTCATTGCAAAGCTTTCTCCAATGGCCGACTTGATAAGTACCATCAAACAACTGCCAAAGACAAAAGAGATTCATATTCTTTCGGTAAAGAACGAATGCAAGGAATTGGTTTTCGTCATCAGCCGTGACATCGAAGATGCCAATCCTGAAATCTTTTGTGCCAACTATCTTTCCAACGGCGATTCAACTTCGTTCATCTTCAGATTCAACGAAGAGCACAATACAATGTCGCAGATTTCTTCCGGAATAAAACATTTTCTGTATGAACCTGATGCTTCTGTCATGAAATCAGGAGCATTCAAACTGATTGCACAGCGCTTCGGAATCGAACAACTAGAAACAAGCAGCCATCTCTATACTTCAAACGAATTGATGAAAGATTTTCCAGGACGGATTTTTAGCGTCGATAATACATATCCATTCAACAATAGAATTTGTCGGCAACTTTCCGAAACAATTCCTCAAGCAAGTATCGCTGTCCGTAATTTTCCCCTCTCAGCCGAAGACCTTAGGAAAAAACTCAAAATTGCAGATGGAAACGAGATTTATCTGTTTGCAACAACACTTGCCGATAAGTCACGCACACTGATTGTCTGCAGAAAAGTCTGAAAACTGATTAGCTGTTTTTCCTATAGCTTCTTACCGCCCAGATATTCATTACCAGAGCAAAAAGCGCAAGCGACGAAAGTTCGCTCACAACACTGGGAATTCCTCCTCCTCTGATAAAGACTGTTCTCATGCCGTTGATAAAGTATTTCAACGGATTGATTATTGTAATATCTTGTGCCCAAGCAGGCATACTGCTGACAGGTGTGAAAAGTCCGCTCAGAAGAATCGTACAAACCATGATAAACCACATGACAAACATGGCTTGCTGCATAGTGTCGCTATAGTTCGAAACAACTTGTCCGATACCGCTCATTGTAAACGAAAACAGAATCGCAAGTGTATAAATCAGCAGCAAAGAGCCGGAAGGAACGATGTCGTAAACCAACCAGGAAAGCAGAAAACAGATGCTCATAATGACAAGTCCGATTATCCAATAGGGAATCAGTTTCGCTAAAATAAAAGTAAACTTACTCACAGGCGTTACATTAATCTGCTCGATTGTTCCGATTTCCTTCTCTCCCACAATATTCAAGGCAGGCATAAAGCCGCACATCAATGTCAGGAGAATGACCATCAAAGCAGGAATCATAAACACTTTATAATCCTGATGAATGTTGAAAAGATTAAGCAGTGAAAGCTTGCTTTGATTGCTTTTTTGCGAAGTAATGATTTGAGAAAGATATGCAGAGCCCATCGAACCCTTTGTTCCGTTGACCGAATTTGCGGCTATAAGCACTTTGGGAGTTTCTCCTATACGAATGTCATGCTCATAATGATAAGGTATCACTGCGACCAAGTCGGCCTTTCCACGCTCAATCTCCTGCAAAGCGGCCTCATAAGAAGGCGAAAGTCCTTTAAAGATAAAATAGTTGGAAGCTTCCATCTCGTGGACTAACCGCAAAGACAAAGTCGAACGGTCATTGTCGACAACTCGCAATTGAATATTCTTCACTTCAAGATTCGTAACCCAAGGAATGACTAGCATCATAATAATTGGGAAGGCTACAATCATGCGAGGCAAAAACGAGTTGCGCAAGATTTGCTTGAATTCTTTTTCTATGAGAAATCGTATAATCATTCCAGTCTCGTTTTAAATTTAGACAAACTAAAGGTCATGAAAAATATCACCATTCCTGTTAATACCAGAATTTCTTTCCAAACCATGGCAACTCCGACACCCATAATCATCAGCTTTCGAATAGCAGAAATAAACCATGAACCAGGCACAATATAAGCGACAAACTGCAGAATTTTCGGCATGCTTTCAATCGGATAAATCATTCCCGAAAGCAACATACTCGGCATCAGCAATATCATTCCCGAAAAGAGCATTGCAGCGACTTGCGTGTTTGCCACGACACTTATAAACAATCCCAACGACAACGAAACAAGAATAAAAAGCATGGAAACGAGAGCAATCCACAAGAGGTTTCCGGAAAGCGGAACTAACAGAACAAAGTGCGAAATCAACAGGATACAGGCAAGCACAATGACTGACAGCACAAAATATGGAACCGCTTTCGCTATAATAATCATTAATGGTCGAACAGGCGAAACAAGCAGCACTTCCATCGTGCCTTTTTCCTTTTCACGAACGATGCTGATTGAAGTCATCATTGCGCAAATAATCATCAGCAACATTCCCATGATTCCAGGAACGAAGTTGTAAGCGCTGCGCATCTGAGGATTATAAAGTAATTTCGTTGAAACCGGCGTTTTTTGGCCAAGAGCCTTACTTACTTCCGCACTGATAATCTGCGATGCATAATTAGTCTGCTGAATAGCCATGTTCGGATCGGTACAATCGACAATTATCTGAACGCTTGCATCGCCATTGTAACGGTGATTGGCAAAGTTTTGCGAAAACACAATTGCCATTTCCGCCTTGTGATTCGACAACATCTGTTTCGCTTCGGCAGATGTCGAAGGCATAGCCGTGACATCGAAATATTCCGACGCATTCAAACGGTCGGTTATTTGCTGTGTCAGTTTATCCATCGACGAAGCGACTACGACGATGCGGACATTCTTCACTTCTGTCGATATTGCGAATCCGAAAAGAAACATCATCACAACCGGCATTCCGAAAAGTATCAGCAAAGTCCGTCGGTCACGCAAAATGTGTCGTGCTTCCTTCAATATAAATGATAAAAACGCTTTCATCTGCTTCAATCTGATTTTCTGGCCGCCTTTCTGGCAAGCATTGTGAATACTTGATCCATGTTCGTAGCATTAAACTGCTGTCTGAGAGCTTCAGGTGTTCCTAACGCTTCAATCTTTCCGTCAACCATAATGGAAATGCGATTGCAATACTCCGCTTCATCCATATAATGTGTTGTGACAAAGACTGTGATTCCCGACGAAGCTGCATCATAAATAAGTTCCCAAAACTGCCGGCGAGTTGCCGGATCAACTCCGCCTGTCGGCTCATCTAGGAAGACAACGCTTGGCGAATGAAATATCGCCACGGAAAAAGCCAACCTTTGCTTCCATCCTAAAGGCAAATCGCGAACCATCGTATCGCGATGCTCTTCAAAATTCAAACGTTTCAACAGAACGTCTGTCTTTTGGGAAATATCACTGCTCGACATTCCATAAATGCCGCCGAACAGTCGGATGTTTTCCCATACTTTCAAATCTTCGTAAAGTGAAAACTTCTGGCTCATATAGCCGATGTGTTTCTTCACTTCTTCATATTGTGTAGCAATGTTGAATCCAGCAACAATTCCGCTGCCCGAAGTAGGCTGACTTAAACCGCAAAGCATTCGCATCGCAGTCGTCTTTCCCGCTCCGTTTGCACCAAGGAATCCGAAAATTTCTCCTTTATGAACATTGAAAGAAATATGATCAACAGCACAAAATGTTCCGAATTGTTTTGTCAAATCCTTAACAGTGATTACATCCTCTACAGTCTGTTTATTTGCATTATCTTGAAGCAACTGTGGAGGACAGAAAATGTCGGCAAACTGATTCAGAATCTTATCGGGTTCACCGACGCCTCTGACAGTTCCGTCGTGCAAGAAAGCAACCCGCTCGCATTGACGGATTTCATCAATATATGGAGACGAAACGACAATCGTTATTCCACGTTCACGAAGCCGACTGAGCATTTGCCAGAACTCTTTTCTGGAAACTGGATCGACGCCTGTCGTTGGTTCGTCGAGAAACAAAACGCTTGGAGAATGGACAAGTGCACACGACAAGGCAAGTTTCTGTTTCATTCCTCCGGATAACGCTCCTGCACGACGATTTTTAAACGGTTCGATTTGCGTATAAATATCTTTGATTAAATCGTATCCTTTACTAATGGTCGTACCGAAAAGCGTTGCAAAGAACTGAAGATTCTCTACGACTGTCAAATCCTGATACAAGGAGAAACGTCCCGGCATATAACCAACGCGACTACGAATTTCACGCATTTGGCTGACAGTATCAAAACCGTCAACTAACGCTTGACCGTCTTCGGGCAACAACAATGTGGCAAGAATACGGAAAAGAGTCGTTTTCCCAGCACCGTCAGGACCGATAATCCCAAAAAGTTCACCCTGACTGATAGTCAGTGAAACATCTTGCAAGGCGCAAACGGTCCCGTAATGCTTTGTTACGTTCTTTACTTCAACAGCGTTCATCAACGATTATTCATTTAATGTCAAAACTTGACCTCTCCGTACATTCCAATCTTGATGTAACCATCATTCTTCACAGCGATTTTTACTGCATAAACTAAATCGGCACGCTCATCGGATGTCAGAATCGTTTTTGGAGTGAATTCCGATTTATCGGAAATCCACGTCACAACACCGGAATATTCCTTACGCTTGTTATTACCATAATCGCTGAAGACTTTTACCTGCTGACCTAACTTGACTTTCGACAATTGTTCGGACGTAACGTATGCACGAAGGAACAACTTATTGATATCAGCAATTTTGAAAAGAGGTTTGCCGATAGATGCAAATTCCCCCGCTTCAGTATATTTTTCAAGGACAGTTCCGTTAATCGGAGCAACGATATGGCATTTCTCAAGCTGGTCCAAAACCTGAGCACGCTGAATCTCCATTGCGCTGCTCTGACTTGTCAGACTTCGAGAACTGTTCGACAGACTGGAGATTTGAGCTTCCAACTGACGTTTGAGAACCAAAACCAAAGAATTGGCATCGTCCAATTGCTTCTGGTTTGCTGCACCGTCTTTCACCAGATTAGCTGAACGACGTTGTTCGCGCTCAGCTGTCGCAAGTTGCTGACGAGTCGCCGCAATCTGTTTTTGGACATCAGGTTTCTGATTCTCGAACGACTCTTTGTTGGCGCCAAGCTGCAACGCTTTCAGTTGCAGTTGCAAAGTGTCGATTAATCCGACGACGCTTCCGCTTGTAAGGTCGTATCCTTCGTCAACATCAAAATTGATGATTCGTCCCGACTGTTCAGCTGAGACAATCACTTCTGTTGCCTCAAAAGTTCCGGTTGCGTCAAAGTTCTTATCACCCGACGAACAAGCTGTAAAAACTGCAGCAACTGTAAATATTAATGGATATAAGTTTTTCATATAGTCGTATTCTTTTAATTGTTTCCGATATTCTTCAATTTATAGATTTCTTTAAGCAGCATTATTTCATGTATGGCTTTCGCCTGCTTCGCCTCGCTTTCAGCATTGATTTGACGAACCATCTCATTCACCGTCAATGTTCCGTTTTCAATCTTCCGTTCAGCTTTGCTTCGAATGTTCGAACGCAAGGCAACAATCTCGTCGTCGCTTTGCAATTTCTGTCTCAAATCAGTAATCGCCTGAGACTCGCTGACTGTCTGCAAATGAGTGTTGAATAAAAAAGTCTCACGATTGCTTTCAATCTGCTGACGACTGACTTCAATCAATCGCTTATCGTTCTTCCGAGTGTACAGACTTCCGAAATTCCACGTCAATCGAGCGCCTAAAATATAATAAGGAGTAAATTCCCGCTTGAGCATGTTCAATCCGGGACGTCCGTAAGCTCCTTGGGCGAAAAGACTGAATTTCGGTCGAAGACGTGTGTCGAGAGCCTTCGACTGCTCGTCCAACAGATTTGATTGCGCATTATAAAGCTGTAGTTCAGGGCGAAGATTCTCTGTCGTTTGAGGCATTTCACTGTCAGGACGAATCAACGTAGTTGAATCGCCAAGATTTTCACCGATAAAGATTCCAAGCAACATGAGATATGATTTTCTTGATGTCAACAGACTGCTTTCTTGTTGCTTTGTATTGAGCTGCTCGACATGAATTGCATCCACATCGGTTTGATTCGCCATTCCGTTGCGCATCATTCCTTCTATGTTTTTGCGGCTAACAGAAAGGTCTTCTTGAAGCAAACGGTTTTGCTTCAATTGCTCATCAAGAAGCAGGATTCCAAAGAAAAGTTCATCAATGCGAGAATTGATGTCGTACATCGAAACATCCAACTGTCCGCGACTGACATCGGCATTTGCTTTGGCAATATTTTTCTGCGAAGCTATCACACCGCCGTCGTAAAGATTCTGCGTCAGTTCCATCAATACATTATATTGATCGCGCGACATGGACTCAACGTCATAACCTTGAATCTTTATTGGGATTTTCGTCACATCACTCTGATATGAAGCTTTTCCGGACAATGACAACTGCGGCAGATTTCCTTTCGATGCATTTTCAACAGAAAAATCGCGCGACTGCTCAATTAGTTTGTATTGCCGAATCATTGGATAATTGTCATGCGCTTTTGCACGGCAATCCTGCAAAGTCAGCTGAGCCATACAACAAGCTGATACTGCAACCAGAAATCCGATGAGAATCAATAATCGTTTCATATTCTTCTTTTTTACATATTACAAAGGTAGGAATGATTATAAGCTAAATCATTACCCAATATGAATTATTAATGTTCATTTTGTACAAATTTCGCCCTAAAATAGTTTTAATCGAGGCAAATTATTATCTTTACGGTCAAATTCAGGAGATATGGAACAACAACATCAGACATTTTCCGATTTTTCTAACGACAAAGAGAAAAAGCTGCCTATCAGACTTGACTTTCCCCGGCTGAGAGATATCATAAAAGAAAGTGATTTCGCCCAAGAGAATACCTTTTTCGACAACAATTTCGCCATAGTCCGCTTTATGCGCAGCATCTTCTTTCCTCTTCTCGGTAATAATCAACCTTACAGATTGGAAGAAGCGAGAATCGGACATATCAAAAAAGGAAAAGCAATCGTCTCTATCAACCTGATTGATCATGAAGTGCATGAAAACATGCTGTTATTTCTCTCCGAGAACACGATTATTCAACCTGTCAGTGCATCTGCGGATTTCGACCTCGAAGGTTTGGGCGTAACTAACGATTTCTTCAAATTGATGATGAACAATCAACCGCCAAGTTTCCTTTCAAGCGGAATAAGCGAACTGCTGATAGATATATCTGAATACAAAGAAGATTTGTTCGGCCATATTTTTGAATTGATATGGAAAGCCATTCATCAGAAAGATTATAACCGCGAATTGACATATAGTCTGATTTGTGCACTGTTTTACGACTTAGATAAAATATACAAGAATTACAAAACCATTCCTCAAAAACCATCATCACGCGAACAAGAAATATTTGACAAATTCATAGTTCTGGTCAATAAACATTGCAAAAGTGAGCATGCTCTTTCATTTTATGCCGATAAACTTTGTATCACACAAAGATATCTGGGAACATTGGTCTACAAAGCAAGTGAGAAAACAGCCAAAGACTGGATTGAACGCGCCATCATCACAGAAGCTAAAATCCTGTTGAAGCATACAAATAAACTTACTTATCAGATTGCAGACGAACTGAACTTCCCGAATCCGTCTTTCTTCTGCAAGTATTTTAAGCGCGTTACTGGTATGACACCTTTAGAATATCAAAAAACATAAAGCCTGACGCGGCGGGACGAATGACAAAAACGACGTGGGAAAAGGCTGAATCGGCGGGACGAATGGCAAAACCAACGTGGGGAAAGGCTGAAACAGCGGGACGAATGACAAAACCAACGTGGGGAAAGGCTGAATCAGTGGGACGAATGGCAAAACCAACGTGGGGAAAGGCTGAATCAGTGGGACGAATGGCAAAACCAACGTGGGGAAAGGCTGAATCAGCGGGACAAATGACAAAACCAACGTGGGGAAAGGCTGAATCAACGGGACGAATGTTTTTTCCGATTAATAAATGTTTTCACCAAACAAAGGGAATCACTATTGACAAAATCGTATATTTGCAACAGAAAAATCAAAAATCAATCTAAAAAGGCATGGAAAACAAAGTAAAAGAAAAAGGTCATAAAATCTTAGTCGTCGGTAGCAGCAACACTGACATGGTCATTCAGGCAGAACATCTTCCGTCGGCCGGAGAAACAATCATCGGCAAGAGCTTTTTTATGAATCCCGGTGGAAAAGGAGCAAACCAAGCTGTTGCTGTTGCTCGCTTAGGCGGTCAGACAACATTCGTATGCAAAACCGGAAATGACATGTTCGGTCTGCAATCACAGAAACTGCTCAAGGAAGAAGGCATCGATACATCTCACATTTTCACAGACGATAAGAATCCTTCCGGAGTCGCGCTGATTACAGTTGATGACAATGCGGAGAATTGCATCGTTGTCGCCTCCGGTTCCAACTGGAATCTGACGCCGAAAGATATGGAAGGCATAGATGAAGTCATCCGAGAGAACGAGTACATTCTGATGCAGCTCGAGATTCCGATGGAAACCGTCGAATATGTTGCAAAACGTGCATTTGAACTAGGGAAAAAGGTCATTCTCAATCCTGCTCCTGCACATTCGCTCACAAAAGAATTGCTCAGTCATCTATACATGATTACTCCAAATGAAACCGAAGCTGAAATGATTTCAGGCGTAAAAATCACGGATGAAGAATCGGCACTCGATGCCGCACGCGCATTAGCTAAAGTCGGCGTCCAAAACGTCATCATCACGCTCGGTTCAAAAGGTTCAATGATTTTCAATGACGATAAGTCCACTCTTATCCCTGCACTGAAAGTTAAAGCCGTCGATACGACTGCAGCCGGTGATGTATTCAACGGAGCCTTAGTTGTCGGCCTTGCCAATGATATGACAATTGCAGATGCGGCTCGTTTTGCCACCAAAGCTGCAGCAATATCAGTCACAAGAATGGGCGCACGCGATTCTGCTCCTTACTTGAATGAAATATCATAATAATATAATGTACCACTAAATTAATAATATCATGTTTATTGTTCACAATTATGGATTAGCAATTCTATTCTGTGTAATCACGATGTTTTGCTGGGGCTCGTGGGGAAACACACAAAAATTAGCCGCCCGCAGTTGGCGTTACGAATTTTTCTATTGGGATTACGTTATCGGCGTACTTCTGTTTTCCATCATCTCAGCTTTCACACTTGGTAGCCTTGGAGCCGAAGGCCGTAGTTTTATCCCCGATTTAATGCAGGCGAGCTGGGGTAATATCGGCAGCGCATTCTTAGGTGGAATAATTTTCAACGCATCAAATATTCTTCTGTCAGCAGCCATTGCTATATGCGGAATGTCTGTAGCTTTTCCTGTAGGCGTCGGTTTAGCTCTTGTACTTGGCGTACTGGTCAACTATTTCGGTGCAGCCAAGGGTGAACCGACTTTCATTTTTATTGGCGTACTTCTAATAGCTGCAGCAATCGTGATGAATGGATTTGCTTACAAAAAAGCTTTGGTAGGGACAAAGAAGGTCTCAGGCAAAGGATTGTTTATCTCCATTGCCGCAGGTGTTATCATGGCATTTTTCTTCCGCTTCGTCGCAGCTTCTGTCGACTTAAATGATTTTGCAAATCCCGCTGCAGGCAAAATGACTCCTTACACTGCCGTGTTTATTTTTGCTCTTGGCGTATTTGCAAGTAATTTTATCTTTAATACAATCGCCATGAAACATCCGGTCGAAGGAGAACCCGTTTCCATATCCGGATATTTCAAAGGCATGTCGAAAACACATCTTGTCGGAATTCTAGGTGGCATTATTTGGTGTATTGGAGAATCTTTCAGTATGATTGCTTCTGAAAAAGCCGGCGCCGCAATTTCATACGGATTAGGCCAAGGAGCGACACTCGTTTCTGCTCTATGGGGAATCTTGATTTGGAAAGAATTTAAGAATGCTCCAAAAGCTTCGACTTATCTCAACATCGGCATGTTTATCGTCTTTATTATCGGATTGGGTTTCCTGATATATGCCGGCGCATAGAATTACCTTTTAAAACACATTGAAAACTCAGAAATAAGAAAGAGGAGATAAAGAATTCTTTTATCTCCTCTTTCTTATTTATTCCTCAATTATTTATCACCTTGCAGAATTGCTTTAATATGATTCTTTACAATATGAAAAGCGGGTGAAGACATTGCACCATGATTAAAGCCATCCAATTCATATAAATACGTTTGTTTATGGCCCACAAGCTGCATCATTCTCCATAAATAGGCATTTTCCTCATATCTTCCCAACATTTCCAACTCTCTATCGCCAGTAACAAGAATCATTGGAGGCGTACAATTCCGAACATAGTATAATGGAGCAAACTCATCTATTAAAGGCTGCGTATTTTTCATTCCCTTAGTTTCACGATACGCAAAATGACTAATGGCTTGACCACTCAAAGGGAAAAGGCCAGCTACTGAATCAGCATCAATTGAATAATATTTCAACCATTTTTTATCTAAGCCAATCATCAGAGTCAAATAACCACCGGCAGAATGACCGCAAACAAATATTTTCTTATTGTTTCCACCATATTTATCAATATTACTAAAGGTCCAGGCAACCGCTGCAGCTGCGTCATCTATACAATCAGAAATTAAACATTTCGGCATCAGACGATAATTAACAGAAACAACCGCATATCCGCAATTTTTAAGCTCTGTTGGAATACTTTTATTACCACCTGTCAATCCACCGCCATGAAACCAAACAATAGTAGGGAAATCTTTAACATTCTGCGGATAATAAATATCCAACTTACAACGATTCAATGCATAATCATTTCCCGAATTACGATATGATATATCATTGATTGCTCTATATGAAACTGTTTCCTGCGATGTCAACATCAGAAAAATACATTGTAGCAATAAAAAGCTCAAGCTAAACCTTCTAATGATCTTTATAGATTTCATGTGTATTTATATTTAAGACTATGCAAAGATAAGATATAATGCATTTGATATAAGTCCAATCCGTAAAGAATTTATCGGATTAAGGGCAGATAAAAGAGAAAGGGGGAGCGGACTGACAGTCCGTTCCCCCTCGCTTCAAAAACCGGCGGCGTTCTACTCTCCCACTTTGCGGGCAGTACCATCGACGCTATCGGGCTTAACTTCTCTGTTCGGAATGGGAAGAGGTGGATCCCCGA